>Ga0209675_1001794_pt1 | contig 11735 bp, 14 predicted proteins | sample AraplaCol_mLB_r2_2_FD_184280 | JGI IMG/M metagenome (GOLD analysis project Ga0209675, IMG submission 184280) | Arabidopsis root microbial communities from North Carolina, USA - plate scrape MF_Col_mLB_r2 (SPAdes) (version 3) | ecosystem: Host-associated > Plants > Roots > Endosphere | place... | reverse complement strand
TGACGTGGATTCGCTTGGGATTTCTGTCCCCGCCCCCAGCGGCTGGAGCGTCAATATCAGTGCTTAACTGCTAGGCGCAACCTTCCCCATACTGTAGAAATAGCCGCGCCCATGCAGGTGGGAAGCCGCGATGACATGTTGGATTGCAACCGAGATAGACGGGGGGCGGCAGCTGACGCTACTAATATGGACCCTCGATAGGTGCGAACCTTTGGTCGCCGCTACGCTCCAGGAGTGCGAGCAGCGCTTTGATCGGCTTCGACCTCGCAACTGGTTGGCATAGGCGGGGCAGAATAGGACCACTGCACTTGGGAAGTGCGACCGTAGACCGAAACCCCAGGGGAGAGGGAGGTTCCGGGGTCGTAGCAACGGTATGCGTTGGCCTACGGTAGAATTGTTCGCCACGGCGCGCCTTCAGAGGCAGCCGGTGGGCCTGTCGTTACGAGTGCTACCCGCCCGCTGCATCAGATTTCGCCCTCCTTCAGCTGGAAATCGGCGTCACAGAGGACGCGGCAGTCGAACTTCAAAGGAGGTCTCGGCTTGGTCAGACCTCGCTTTGATCGACCCGTGATGGGCTTTGGCGATTTCGCTTGCTATATACAATCCCAGACCCAGTCCCGCCGAGTGCCTGTTGGTCTGATCGGGACCTCGCCACAGCGGGTCAAAGATCCGTTCAAGCGTCAGCCGATCAATAGCGGGTCCGCTATTACGGACTTCGAGTCGAATCTCTGCGTCATCTCCCGTAACTATGACGCAAACTGATTTGTCTGGCGCGCCATATCGCAACGCATTCAGTACGAGATTCGTGATCACTTGCTGCAGTCGACCACCATCCCACACACCCTTTACGTTGCCCAGAATCTGAAGGTCGATGCCACGGTCCGGATGAGCGGCGCGCAACTGTTCCACTACGTCTGCAACCACATCGGTCAGATCAACTTCGTCAGGAATGACGTTGATACCAAGTCCCAGTCTCGTTCGATTGAAATCGCATAGGTCTTCCAGAAGGGAATTCATGCTAACGCCGCTGCGAATCAATCGTCCCGCAGCTTCCGAAACTTTCTCCCCCGCATTTAATGCCGCCAGATATGATGCGGTCGCTAGAATGGTCTGTAGGGGGCTGCGCATATCGTGACCAAGCATTCCCAATAGTAGATTGCGAGCCTGTTCTACTTGGGCGTCGAACAAACGGACAGATTCCGCGACTGCTTGATCGATAGCTTCGTTGAACCGGATCATGTCGTCCAGGTTCGGGGAATCGGGATAACAGTCGCCTAACCACAAACGCAGTACGCTGGCGCGCAGTGCGCGATATTCTGCGACCATCTGGTTGATATTAAATCCATCGCGTGCCCTCATTAGAGCGTGTGTTTGCGCGGCAGTTTCTGAGGAATCAAGGACTTTCGGATGGCGCCCCATTGATTTTTCAGATTGAGTGTCACTTGTCTGTGCCGTCGATATATCTTTGGCCACCGCTTGGAGGATCTGCGGGGCATGATCGCGCAGGGTCCGGGAACCCAAGTTCCTCGCCGCCGGCAGGAGGCCAGTCCCAAACTCTTCCCATTCTTCCAGAATGCGCCCCGTATTCTGCTGAATGAAGTCGGCCAGTCGCATATTTTCTCCCGCAGAGATTGAGGTGCCAATTCCTTAGGAATCGGGCCTATCCTTGGCCCCACTCGTTGGCAATCCACCGGACTGGCATTGGGGCCAAAGCACAGTGAGGCATGCCCGTGGGTCGCTCCGGCAGGCGAAAAGGGATTTAAAAATCGTCGGACATGAGGACGATAGGATCCAGTGATTGGTTCATTATCCATTTTAAGTGGGCGGCTTCTCGGATCTGATCTCGATGCTTATCGAAGACATCCCGTAGATTTCCGATATGACCGCCGGCTAGCTCATCAAGTGCCGATCGTGAAATGTACCCACTACTTTTTGCTGCATTTGCCTCGACCGTAAAATACACTCGCTCTCCGTCATCCGACGGTCTTGATGAGTGAATTGTAAAGGATGTTGACATTGCGGGCTCCTATGGTGGCCGCGGAAGTTCCACGTGTCCTGTGTGGATGAATCGAGAATTACAGCTGCGGCTCCATCGCAACCGAACCCGAGAAATATTGTCGTACAAACGCGCTCCTACATCCGTCCGACTCCGTACAAAAAATGGATTTTTCCAGGTGTGCGAACAATAATGTGACGCAGAGAAGGGTCGATAACGATTATCTTTGGTGTGATGCCTAGTTATCTCGGTCTGCAAATCACACGCGATGGTAAAGGTAGGAACAAAGATTGCTCAGGTGGTCGGATCGGGCAGTCAAAAGGGCCAGATGTACGCATAAAAGCGAAGTTGTCGTAACAAAGCTTTATCTCTTGTGATCTGTGAGTTATATCATTTCGTGAGCGCCTTTTCATTTTTCCAGAGGAAATGTATATTAAATGCTAGATCAACTCATCGATTTGGAGCGGGCGAATGTAATTAGCGCTCAGGTGCCTTTTTACTCTTATTAGGTGAAGCCGTGCCGTCTACAGATACCGCGAAAGCAAACCATCTTTTGTCTGTCCTGCCGGAAGCAGAGTGGTCGAAGATTGCGTCGCATCTGACAAAGGTTGACCTGCCGCTGGGCCACGTTCTTTATGAATCAGGAGATAAACTCGACTACGTTTATTTTCCGACGACTGCAATCGTATCGCTGCTTTATGTTATGGAAAACGGGGCCTCAGCGGAGATCGCAATCGTTGGCAATGAAGGTATTGTCGGCATCGCGATATTCATGGGTGGCGAGACAACACCTAGTCGAGCGATCATGCAGAGTGCGGGAACGGCTTATAAATTAAGTGCTAGAATTCTAAAAAAAGAATTTGCCAGCGGAGGTCCCATCCAGAGACTGCTCTTGAGATATACTCAGGCGCTAATCACGCAAATGGCGCAGACTGCCGTTTGCAATCGACACCATTCCGTTATACAGCAGTTTTGCCGATGGTTGTTGTTAAGTATTGATAGACTTCCTTCCAATCAACTTAAAATGACGCAGGAATTAATTGCTAATATGCTTGGGGTGCGTCGATCTGGAGTGACGGAAGCTGCTTTGAAACTACAGAGTGCCGGAGTGATTAGGTACAGTCATGGCAATATCGAGGTACTGGATCGTCCCGCACTTGAGAGAAGCGTTTGTGAATGCTATGGCGTGGTAAAACGTGAGTTTGATCGGCTACTGCCCAATCAGCCCGCAGCCTGAAGTAATTCCAACGTGTGATCCATCTCGCTGTCCATTTCTACGCGGTAGGAGAATCGTATTAGTGCGCGCGAATTGCTATCGAAGAGGCAGTCTGATGGGAGGGTGAGAGTATTTCTGCGTGATGGAGATGTAATGAACTGAAAAAGAAGCCCCCGGTCGGAGACCGGAGGCGCGACGAAAAGCAATTTTGTCCAGTATAAGTATGCACGCCCCGATAAGATCGTCGGCACCCACATGACTGGCTTTCGATATAAACCTCTACCCGCCCCCCTTTTTCCAGCTTACGACTCGAACCCTCTCCAATTGACAGGAGATGGACTTCGGCCCCCGTGAGAAGCGGAATTTCGAACCAATTCCTGACGTTAACATAAGTCCACAATCGATTCACGTCGGTACGCTAACGTACCGGATGATGCTAAGCACGCCCTTATTTCAGGCTGCTGCAAGCGCTTGCGATTGGGTGGAGCGGAGCGGTCGACAATCTGTCGCCCGGAGCGGACCCACGGAAGGACTTGATTCAAGTGGCGACAGGTGCATCGACGAGTAAGGATGCTCCATATACTGCTGAATAGCGGAACATAGTTCCTGGGGGGTGGTTGATAACCTTTCGCGAGCGTGCTGTTAAACGCAGCCCGAAAGTCCCCGCGTCTCCCACCTCTCCGGGAGCGCCAACCTTTCCTGAGTCGCCGGCGGATTCTTCGCCAGCGGCGGCATCTGCGACGTACCTGGGACCGGTGTCGTTCGGCCACACCCTGCGCGTCATCAAGCACTGGCCGTCGGCCAGCAAAGTGGCCTTCAGCTTTGCGGACTCGGCGTTCTGCCTGTGGGGGGACAATTCTCAGCAATTTCGCGCGAGTTGGCGGCGGTATGACGGCGACCAGCTTCACGGCAGACAGAGCGGACCCGCCTCCCGCGGCCCTGACGGCACAACTTGCCGGTATCCGCTTCTCGTTTGCCACCGAAGGGGGGCGATGTAGGGCGGGCTTTCCGGGATCCCCAATTTGCTGCCGGCCCGCTGCAAGCTGGCCGGAAATGTCTATGCCGGATTTACTGAGCAGGCGTTGCCGAGCTTTGTTGTTTTGAATGGTGCCGTTTGCCACGTGATCCGGGTTCAGACGTACTTCGATGCAGTCACGGGCGCGCCCCTCGGCCACTTGCCTATGCTATGGCGCAGACGGGTGTGGGCAACTATTCGGGAACCAGCGCTTTGAAGTTCTGCTGGCGTGAGCCCTTCGACGCTGGATCGTGCTTCGGATTCGAGTATTTGACCTTAGCCTGGTGGACCAGACTCGTTATCCGCGTGCGTTCGACATCTATGCAGGGCGCCTATATATGGATACCAACGGCCGGTTGAGCCTGGACGAGAAGCAGTACAGCTTTATAGAGGGCCGCATGTCCACGGGGGCGTGGACGTTCGTGCCGCCCAAGCCGATTACTGTCGGCGGCGCGTGGCAGTGTTCGCGGCCTGGCTGGGCGAGCAGGGCCGGTAGCGCGGCGCCGGATGGCTCCCTCGAGATTGACACGCTGAACATCGTTGGCCTCGCGGTCACCTCCGCAACCGAAGGCGAGATGCTCGGCGTGCTGAAGCTCAATGTCGCGACTGCGACAGGATGCGATCCCGAGCAGGCTTAGCAAGAAGTTGGGCTCGGTCTGAACCCGCGCGGTGTTCGGTCGAACTGAAGGCAAAGACACGCTGATCTGATTGTCAGTTGTGACGGTCGAGTTGGTCGCGCGCGCGGTTGCTTTCGGACTGCCGGGCAAATGCCGGCGCCAGTTGCTCTAAGGGGGCACCCAGTGTGGTCGATGGCAGTTCGCCGAACTGTTGGAAGTAGTCCTGAGCAAAGCGGGACAAGTGGAAGAAGCCCCAATGCATGGCGACCGCGGCTACCGTGGCGGTGGTGCCGCGTGCTGCTTGCAAGGTGCGGCGCGCGCCGTTTATCCGCCGGATCCTCAGGTAGGCCAGCGGTGACATCCCATAGATCTGCTGGAAGGCTCGCTGCAGCGTGGCACGGCTGACATGCAGCGCCTCGCATAGCATCATCACAGTCCACGGCTCGTTAGGGTTGCTGGCGATTAGCGCCCGGGCGCCCTCGGCAATGCGGTGGGCTCCGATGGTTTGGACCTGCGTGGTACCCGACGGCGCCTTGATCAAGATATCGAGCGCGCGCTCGAGCACGACGCTATCCAGATAGTCGGGATCTATCGTCGCCTGTTGTCCAGATGCCATCCAATCGCCCAGGGCCATCACCGTATCGGCCATCGCGTTGAGTCCCGCTGCATCAAGGCCATCCAGGAAGATCGGTCGCTTGCCATTGGAGGGGATGTCGTAGCCCAGCGCATCAGCGGCCTGCAGCAGGCGGGATTGCTCGAAGCCGAAATACAGGATCTCGCTGGGCGGCAGCTGGACTTCGTAATCCCTGCTGCCTGGCATATAGCCGATGCTCTGGCCGGATAGCGTGTCCATCCCGCACCGCCCCCGGCCGGATACCTTTCGTATGAGGCTGATGGTGCAGAAGTTGGCTGGAAAAGCCTGCTGCTTCAGCACCGTGCGGTTCTGCAACTCGGTGGCGACGTGCATGTGCGCCGTCCGCAGCATTCTCACTCGCCCGGAGAAGGCGCCGCCGTCCAGCTGGTCGTAGTCAATCGGCATGAATTGCCGCTGTATGCGCGCGGCCTCGTTGGCATCGGACGTGGTCAGGTCCAGCCAGTCAATGGCGGGGCGGGCGAGGGCGCGTCGGGTTTCAGCCATGGGCCAATGGGCGTATGAACAATTTCGGATAAGGTTTGGCGTTATTGTCCCCGCACATTGGCGGGTTGGAACATCCTCCCACAGGCAGTTGCGCCGCCGCAACGCTATCGTCGGCCCTTCAAACAGCCAACCCCTCAAAAAACATCGGGGGCGGCTTGCTTGCACTGGCCAACAGCCTTCCTAACGCCTTCCGCGCCGACCGGCTGTCAGCATCGTTCGATGCTTGCACCGTGGTTGTGCGCCTTCCGCAGTATCAAATGTCAGCGGAATATGTCTTGGCCAGTGGTCGACGGGGCACGCTACCGTACCGACGGGTCGCCGAATTCGTGTCAGCCTCGGCATGTTCATTCACCCATGCGTAAAAGTTGGCGAGGAACTCATCGTCCCATGCAGATCTGGACGCACCGACTTTTCGCGAAGTTCAGGAGCTGATTCGTGAATTCATTTGACCGTGCCGGAGGCAATGGTAGCCCGCGCGCAGCAATTCTCGGCGCCATCGATTCGAAGAACGAAGGTCCAGGTCCCTTCGTGATGGCCTCGGATACATTGCAAGATAACCCCGTCGTTAGTCCCAGCGGCGACAGGCTTGGTACTGTTAAACACATCATGCTTGACGTCGTCAATGGTCGTATCGCGTACGCAGTGCTGTCCTTCGGGGGACCCCTTGAGTTTGCCGAAAAGCTTTTCGCAGTGCCTTGGTCTGCCTTGACGCTTGATACGGCACGAAAGAATTTTCTATTGGGTATTGATAAGGCGAGGCTTGAGGGGGCACCGGGCTTTGATAAGGACCACTGGCCCAGTATGGCCGATCCGCAGTGGGGTAGTAGCATCCACGGATACTACGGCCTGTCACCGTACTGGAAAGACTACCGTTACGAACGAGAGGCCAATCCTTGATTTCGGACGAATTTTTGCGAGTGCCGGCGACATGCGAGCCGGCGCGGACCAGTTGCATAGCGAGGTGGAATCATGCGCACAGTGCTGTACTTCCGGCTTCGAAACGCGACTGTCGCAAGGAGTGTTCACGCCCGACTCATGGCCCTTCCTGCCTCCCCTGTGCGAGTAAAGGGTCCATGGTTCATTCACAGTGACGGTCATGCCATAGCGGGATTAAAAAATGCCGACTCGCATCAGACCACCTATCGTGGTGAATTCGGTGCCTTGGGCACCCTGTGCGGTGCCGTGTCAGCAACGCTTTCCCTAGTCTACTTGGGCAACACTGGCGAGATTATCTTAACTATTCCCGCCTGCGTTGTCATAGGAGCAATGGGAGCGCTGATCGGCTGGTGGTTGGGGCGCTGGGTGGGGGGGCTCGTTCACCGTGGTCGCATCGCTCGAAGTCGTGCGAAATTGGTACTAGCCGAAACGCTGATGGTTGTCAGTTGCACTTCCGGAACCAAAGACTCGGTCAAGCTGATGATCACCGAGTTGGGTGGTGAAACTATCGGTGAACACAATAGAGTGCTGCCCGACTTCGATCGGGCATGAAGGACCGATATTGGCTGCACGAACCGGGAGAACGGCACCGGCAGCTCATATCGAAGAAAAGCTAACATTGAGAATGTTCATCGGAAAGATACCTATGAAATACGTTTCTGCACCGCCGATCCCTAGGACGCTCGTTCGCGTAGAGAAGAATCGCCACCCCGAACAGCCCGATGAAGGGCGCAAGACCGCACAATTGGGGCAGGATGATCCGATGAGCAATCAGGTTTCTGATTTGAGCAGCGACGACGATCCCGTGGAGCTGCTTCGGCTGCGGCGCCATTAGCGCCATCTCGTTGGAGCCTCGAGGCCGGCGACAACGTATCGTTCTGTGAAGGTAAGCAACACACCGTGTGAGTCCTAGGCCCAAGCGGCCCCAGGTTGTTCAAGTACTCTGGTCCGACGTCCGCGCGAGGTAGATGCGGCCGCTTCAGTTGTTCCGCTCACTATGCCGCCGTGGCGTGTCTTCAGTGAAGGAACGTAATTAACGTAGTGAGGGGATAAGCGGTGGAATCCCCGAATTTCTGGGCAATGATTAGCGATGCGGGCGACTTCAGGGACGATGGCCGGCTAGCGGTCAGTCGCTGCGGAACGTGCCAGTACCTGTCTTTCGGCTAGATCAATAAGCTAGCGAAAGCGGGATCGCCGAATCTGCCCCGCCCCCTATCGAGACTTCATGCCATGCAAACTTCGGATCTCAAGGGCAGAACGCTTCCCTTCTTGTTAAGGCTCCTTGCAGCGCTTCCATTGTCAGTTCTGCACGGGTTAGGACGCGCTCTCGGCTGCTTGGCGTTTGCGATACCGGGGCGATACCGCAGGAACCTTCAGGCAAACGCTGCTCAAGCTGGATTCGCAGATCCAGCTTTTGCGCGGAAGGCGGCGGGCGAAACCGGAGCAATGATGAGCGAGTTAGCGAAGATTTGGTTCAGAAGTCCAACATCTCTGTCCCGCGTTCAATGCGAAGACTGGGAGATAATTCAAGCCGCGCTGGCTGAAGGGCGAGGGCTTATTCTGCTGACTCCTCACCTGGGTTGTTTTGAGCTAGCGGCCCGTTACGCTGCAGAGCGTATCCCCTTTACGATCATGTTCCGCCCACACCGGAAGGCGATTTTTCGTCAGTTGCTCGAATCCGTGCGGGATTCGTCCAGAATGACAGCAGTACCAGCGACTTCCCAAGGCGTGCGCGCTTTTGTAAGAGCCTTGCGGTCCGGTGAGGCGGTCGGTCTACTACCGGATCAAGCGCCAAAAGGGGAGGGTGTATGGGCGCCATTCTTCGGCAGGATGGCCTACACCATGACGTTGCCATGCAAGCTTGCGGCTCAAACTGGAGCACCGATCATCGTGGCTGCGGGTGAGCGCTTGCCAGCCGGACGCGGGTGGCGCATGCACGTCAAACGACTTGAGGGGCCCGTACCTGAAACCTCCGATGCACAGGCGGGATGGATCAATGCGGAGATGGAGGAAATGATTCTGCGTTTTCCCCATCAATATCTTTGGGGCTATAACCGTTACAAAACTCCCGCTCACGCCTCCCTCGCTCCAGATCGCTAACTCACGCACTCAGGTTGGTACGCGGGTAATGCGGTCTTTCGCGTCACGTATTGCATCTGACATCGCGAGTTCTCGCGTTGCAAAAGGCGCGCCTTCGTTCGAAAACGTATCCGCGCCGTCAATCGTATATGTCCAATGCCATGCGCCATACGTTCGCTCAGCCAGGGAGAAATTTATATGTCGCCCCATGTAAATTAGGCTCTCAGCCATATTATGAACCCCCGTCGCTACTAACAGTATTTTACTTCTGATAGTACGACAACTACGGATGCATTCTCAAATACTTGTTTGCGTTGAGGTTGCATCGAGGGAGTGCCCGGCTTTTTCTGACGTAGCCTGCACTCATGCAGTCCTCTTGTCAGTAGCTTGACGAAGGGGTGTCGGTGGGACCCTTGAGGAAGAGGAAGAGTGGTTCTCGCATGCAGTACGGCTCGCTCAATCGAACTCAGCCGAAGGCCAACGTGTGATAGAAGACATTGACAACCCTACGAGAGTACAGTGAAGAGGGCGATCAGAGCTCGCATTCAGCGCCGATCTGTCGCCCCACTCGCCGTCCTCGCCTTAGGCGTTACCTCTAGAGCGGATTTTCATTTCGACATCGATGTGGGGGCCCGCCGACGCGTAGGTGCTCAATCCTGCGCAGGCGCAATTCTCGTCACTGGAGACCGAAGGCGGATCATTTTGGCCCACGCACAAGATCAACGGCGGATTTCCCGTAGTGGGAAGCTGCTTGTTGAGCGGCCGCTTTGGTAAAGTAGTCTTCCCCAAATGCTTTATCCTCGTCGTCGAGAGCGCCAAACATTGTTGCATCCTTCCTTGCTGAGCACCGTATAGCGAGCCGGTATTCCCATTTCGGACCGAGCCTCGGTACGACAGGATCGTTGGATTCAAATACGATCGTGTGTACATACATGCCCCTGTAGGCTAGGCACTCATGCTTCGCATGTATATTCATTTCTTTCTCAAGAGAAGGTGAAGGCAGTCGCTCTATCGGAAAATCATCACAGCGCCTTATATTAATCGATATGGGCGCTAAGAAAAACCACGGCTATCGCGCACAACAAAATAACTAGGGATGTAGTAAAGCTAATTGTACTGAAGATCTGCAACTTGGTGCCGCTATCGTCAAGCTTTGCTTTTTGATTACCAAGAAGAAAAGACACGACAAGAAAAATAAAACTAACTACAACTGTGGCTATCATGGCTCTTTCCTGGGATGAGTGCCGCAGCGAGGGACCGTATTCATAAATGCGGTGCAACGGCGAAATTATCATGTGAATAAGTAATGCGTCGGATGTCGACAGGCCGGTCTAGTCGCGCGGGAGGCAAGCGTACGACAAAGGTGTGTGAAGTCCTGTCGATCGATGAAAATGCCACCGATGTTACCGCCAAATATGACGACTTACTTTACGCTGATTTTCAGCCTGGTGGCCGTTATATTTTTTGTGGTCCTTTGTGCTTTTCAGCGCCGCTCAGAGTCTTCGAATCGTTTTGTCTTTTTTGCCACGGGGCTCGAAACTAACTTGAGATGATAAAGCGGACCCGAGAAAAAATAGCGCCGACATTTCCTAACGATGCGGCTTCTAAGTTAACTTTCTTATTTCCAGCTGCCGTCGGATTCCATGAGACGCAGGGTTGTGGCATCCGGAAGCGAGTTGCTGCGGCGGTATCCGAGCCTTTCGAGCACTTGTTCGAATACGTTGATACTAATTACCTTCGGATGTAGGGCGAGTCGATTTGCGGACGCCCTCAAGGCCTGAAACCTTGCTTTCTTAGGGATGTGATCCCCGCACCGATCTGGTGGTCTCCGTCTCCGCGGATTTCGCTCGCAAATGGAGGGAGCACCGGTGCTTACAGGGTCTCCCGCGCAAGTCAGTTGTCGAAATCACTGAATTTCAAGCATGACGTCGACGATGCGCATTCCGAAAGATATAGCGGCTTGTTCTGCGGCGTCACGAGTGAAAAAGTCCAGATCGTCTTCCCTCTCACTGTCAAAATCAATATTTATTGAGGGCACGGCGCTGCGTCCGACGCCTACCATATATGCCCATTTTGGCCCCGGACATGCAACGGCGCGCTCTTGCCGCAATTGAAACGCTATGGCGTGGATATAAAGGCCGCGGTGCGAAGTTGTGATCCAGCGTAGTCGTTGATCCATTCGGGAACCTTCTTGCCTAATATGGGTACGCATATTGTTTTGACACGGAAGCTCTCAAGGCGGGCATGGAGCATGGTCGCAAATATATCAAATAATGATATTTCCTCACATCGGCCAAATGGTGGAGTCCGGCACGAGACGTTGCTTCATGAGGCTGGCATCGGAAGTGCACGACAATTGCGTTGCAGAGCGCATACAACGATCAAGACGGGAGCGGGCTCATCGCGCCGGTCACGAATGCCCCACGTGGCTTCAGACGGGATGGGGCTGGCCAATAGCGAGCGCACAAGGCTTCCCGCCGCAGCGGCGACCCTCACCTGTCGCAGATGGAGAATACTGGTAGGGGACTGGAGCCAGTCGGCTGAACACGGCCGCCGCGCAGTGAGCGAAAGGGCGGCGCGATCATTTTCCGCCATATAGCAATATCAACTTTCACGTCTGAAAGTTGATGATCCACTTCACGTATAAAGTGATATAAGTGCTTTTTAGGGCTCTTTTGTTAGGTAGCTGTCATGTCCGTGTGGCTTCGTCTCACGCGAGCGGACAATTCCCCCGCTTA
>Ga0209675_1001793_pt1 | contig 11736 bp, 12 predicted proteins | sample AraplaCol_mLB_r2_2_FD_184280 | JGI IMG/M metagenome (GOLD analysis project Ga0209675, IMG submission 184280) | Arabidopsis root microbial communities from North Carolina, USA - plate scrape MF_Col_mLB_r2 (SPAdes) (version 3) | ecosystem: Host-associated > Plants > Roots > Endosphere | place... | reverse complement strand
GCGGGTATGGGTGAAGAAGGCGTAGAGCACGCCGCAGAGCAAAGCCGTGCCCACCACGATGGAGGCGTTCACATCGGCGATCACCAGGCCGCCGACGCGCATGACGCCATCGGTAAATGGCGTGGCGAAGGCGCGGGTCTCGGTGCCCCAGACCATCGAGGCGCCGGAGCGGAAGATGAAGCCCAGGCCGATGGTGAGCATGACGACAGAAAACTGTGGCTGGCCGATCACCTGGCGCAGGATCACGGTATCGAGCAGGTAGCCGAACACCGCCATGAACAGCACCGCGCCCAGGAAGGCGAGCCAGTAATTGAGGCCGAATCCCTCGATCAGAGTGAAAGCCATGAAGGCGCCCAGCATCAGCAGGTCGCCCTGGGCGAAATTCACCATCTCGGTGGCTTTGTAGATCAGCACGAATCCGAGCGCGATCAGGCCGTAGATACAGCCTGCCGCCAACCCGTTCAGCAGCAACTGGACAATCTCGGACAGAGCTTATCCTCCCAGGTAATATTCAGGCGATTCTTGGTGTCGCCATCTTGTGATGGCAGATTACGGAGACGCTGACGTAAAGGTCAATCGGTTTCGCTTTCAGATGAATGCTAATCACTTGACGTAGCGTCAATATTTCGGCCCCGTAGAGCCCCAGAGCAGTCCCCGCCCGTCACGAAAAGTGCCCAGGAAAAAACCAGCATGTCGGTCCCTTTCGTCAAAGACCTCCACTTTGCCTATGGAACAGTCAGCGGGCTCTCCCCGCTTGTGCGCCGCGTCATTGCGCAGAACCCGTCGCCTTTCACCTTCCACGGCACCGGCACCTACATCGTCGGACGCGGCAAGGTGGCGGTGATCGACCCCGGCCCCGATGATCCCGCGCATGTCGACGCCATCATGGACGCCCTGGAGGATGGCGAGACGGTCAGCCACATCCTGATCACCCATACGCATCGCGACCATTCGCCCGGCGCGGCACTGCTGAAACAGCAGACCGGCGCCAAGACCTGGGGCTTCGGCCCGCATCCGCAGCGCATCGAGGGCGGCGTGGTAGTGGAAGAAGGCGGCGACCATGATTTCACGCCGGACCACACGATGAAGGACGGCGCAGTGATCAACGGCGCGGGCTGGACCGTGACGGCGCTGCACACGCCCGGCCATATCTCCAATCATCTCTGCTTCGCGCTGCACGAGGAAAAGGCGCTGTTCACCGGCGACCATGTGATGGGTTGGTCGACCACGGTGATCTCGCCGCCCGACGGCAGCATGACGGACTACTATGCCAGCCTGAAGAAGCTGCTGTTCCGCGACGATGTGCGTTATTACCCAACACACGGCGCGCCGATTGACACCAGCAGCACCGGCCATGGGCCGCAGCATTTCGTGCGCGAACTCATCAAGCATCGCGAGGCGCGCGAGACGCAGATCATGGCCTGCCTGAAATCAGGCCCGCGGACCATCCCGCAGATGGTGGCGACGATGTATGTCGAGGTTCCGAAATACCTGCACCCGGCGGCAGCGCGCTCGGTGCTCGCTCACCTGATCCATATGGTGCATGACGGGCGCGTGAAGACGGACGGCCCGGCCGACGAGGCGGCGACCTATCGCACGGCTTGAAAGAAGCCGGGGCCATCTTGCGGATGCCCCCGGTACGGCTCAGCGCTTGGTGAGCAGATAGTAATCGGCGGTATAGGGCATGCGCAGCACGGTGCCGGCCGTGGCCTGCGCACAGCCATCCGCGGGCGCGACGCCGCCCATCGTATTCACGCGCTGCACGCTGGTGATGGCGCTGAACGCGCCCGTGCCGGCACCCGCCTGGGTCGCGGTCAGCAGCAGCCAGGGAATATCCTTGGCGGCGGCCGGCGCATCGGCCCGCGCCTTCACGGCGCCGGTGATCTTGCTGCCGTCGGCGGCTTCCCAGGCAGGGCCGCCGTAATGCTTGCCGATCCTGGCGCCGCGCGTGTCGAACAGCTCGGCCTCGGGGCCGACGAAAGCCCATTCATAGGCGGCGGGCTGGTTCGCGCGGGCGCGGCATTCATAGATCTGCACGCCCTTGGCCGGCACGATCATAGCAAGGGTTTCGCTGTCCGCGCCCTTGATGGCATCGGGCAGAGCGACGGTCTGCGGCGCGCCGGCGCAGGCGGCGAGCAAAACGGGGGCCAGCAGCGCGCTGGCGCGTGTGAACGGACACATGGTTGGATGACTCCCTTGAGGTCGGTCGGTGGATAACGGGGCGGACCATCGTCGGTTGGCCGCCGCCACGCCAGTCCACAATCTGAACCTGGCCATGATCTGAACCTGGCCATGCGCAAAAAAACCGGGGCCGTTCCTGCCCGGGAAAACAGAGACGGCCCCGGCCGGGGGAGCAGGTGCTTTTAGCGCCTGCCGAGGAAGTAATAGTCGGCCGTGTAGGGCACCCGGGCGACGGCGCCGGCCGTCGCTTCCGTGCAGGCCACCTTCGGGGTCATGCCGCCAGCGGTATTGACCCGCTGCACGCTGGTCACCGCACTGAACGCGCCTTTTGCATTGCCGGCCGCGGTCGCGGTGAGCAGCAGCCAGGGAATTCCATTAGATGTCGGCGCATCTGCACGCGCCTTCAGCGTGCCGGTGATACGGCTGCCGTCATCGGACTCCCAGGTGGGACCTTCATAGTGATCGCCGATCTTGCGGCCGGCGGTGTCGAACAAGGTCGCCTGCGGGGCTATGAAAGCCCATTCATAAGTCGCCGGCTGGTCCTTGCGGCTGCGGCATTCATAGATCTGCACGCCGCGCGCCGGCACGACCATCAACAGGGTTTCGCCGGGCGCCTGCAGGGCAGCGGGAATTTCCGCCATCGGCGTTTCGGCCTGCGCCGCGCCGGTGGTCAGCAGACCGGCGGCCAGGCAGACTGTTTTCAAAGACGGACACATGATGAACCTCGAATGTTGAGTGTTGACGAACCCCACTCACCTGCGGCCGAGAGCAAGGCCATAGCATCCGTGCGGCGTCACCCCGCATAACCCGCGTCGACTCCGTCACAGACGAGTCGACGGCAATAAAATTTGATTGAGGACCAAGGCGCTAATCCCCGCAGGGTATGCCTGCTGCCTGCAGGCCGGTCGCCATCGCCTGGCCGGCCCGGGCCCGGAGATGCGCCGCCGCAACCCGGAGGAGAGGGCGATAGATCGCTGTTCGCCGCGTTTTTTCTTGTGACGGCGCGGCCGGTCCGGCCACACTCGGAACCACTTCGCCGTGTTCCCGTTTCCCTCCCTCCGCGTATGCGAAAGCGAGTTCCCGTGATGACCCCCGCCAAGGATAACCGGCCGACTTCGGCATCCGATGATGACAAGCCGGTCGTCCTCGTGGTGGAAGACGAGGTGCTAATCCGCATGGTGATCGCGGATTACCTGCGCGACTGCGGCTACCACGTGGTCGAAGCCGGCAACGGCCGCGAGGCTATTTCGCTGTTCGAGGCCGGGATGGAGATCGACGTGGTCTTCTCCGATGTTCAGATGCCCGGCGATACCGACGGTTTCGCCCTGGCGCGCTGGGTGCGCAGCAACCGCCAGGGCGTTAAGGTGATCCTCACCTCCGGCGTGGTGCGGATTTCGGAAGCCGCCGAGGAGCTGTGCGAGGACGGCCCGCTGATGCAGAAGCCCTACGAGGCCAGCGAGGTCGAACGCCGCATCAAGCTGCTGATCGCGGTCCGGGCAAACAGCAAATCCCACTGACGAAAAAGCCGGCCCGGTTGCCCGGGCCGGCTTCGTGTAAGGGCTATGGCCCGCCGCGCTTACGCGCCGGGGGTGGGCAGCTTGTGGTCCTTGAACTGCTCGCGCAGCTTGGTCTTGAGCAGCTTGCCGGTGGCGGTATGCGGCAGCTCGGGCACGAAGACCACATCGTCGGGCAGCCACCACTTGGCCACCTTGTCCTCCAGATATTTCAGCAGCTCGTCGCGGCCGACCTCCTGGCCCTGTTTCTTGATCACCAGCAGCAGCGGCCGTTCCTGCCACTTCTCGTGATGCACGCCAATCACGGCGGCCTCCTGCACGGCAGGATGGCCGACCGCGGCATTCTCCAGGTCGATCGAGGAAATCCACTCACCGCCCGACTTGATCACGTCCTTCGAGCGGTCGGTGATCTGCATGTAGCCGTCGGCATCCAGCGTGGCGACATCGCCGGTGGTGAACCAGCCGTCCTTGTCCAGCACGGCGCCGCCATCGCCCTTGAAGTAGCCGCGCGTGATCCACGGCCCGCGCACCTTCACATCGCCGAAGGCCTTGCCGTCGCGCGGCAGTTCCTTGCCGTCGTCATCGGTGATCTTGATCTCGACGCCATAGACCGTGCGGCCCTGCTTGCTCTGCACGTCCAGCCGCTTTTCCAGCGGAAGGTCGGTATGCTTCTTCAGCATGTTGCCGGTGGTGCCCAGCGGCGACATCTCGGTCATGCCCCAGGCATGGATGACGAAGCAATTGAACTGCTTGGCGAAGCGCTCGATCATCGCGCGCGGCGCGGCCGAACCGCCGATCACCACACGCTCGATCTTGATGTCGGCCTTCACGTCGAGACCGGCGGTGGCGTCGACATACTGGAAGAATGCCAGCCAGACCGTCGGCACGCCGAGCGAGAAGTTGCACTTCTCGTCGCGCAGCAATTCGTAAACGCTCTTGCCGTCCAGGGCCGGGCCGGGGAAGACCAGCTTCGCGCCGCTCATGCAGGCGCCATAGGGCACACCCCAGGCATTGGCATGGAACAGCGGCACGATCACCAGGGCGCTGTCGCCCGAGCCGAGATTGAGGCCGTCGCGCTGGCAGACCGCGTAGGAGTGCAGCACGGTCGAGCGATGCGAATACAGCACACCCTTCGGATTGCCGGTGGTGCCCGAGGTGTAACAGAGCGAGGACGCCGTGCGCTCGTCGAATTCCGGCCAGGCGAAGTCTGCGCTTTCCTTGCCGATCAGGTCCTCGTAGCAGAGCAGGTTCGGGATCTTGCTGTCCTTGGGCATATGCGCCGCATCGGTCAGCACCACGAAACCCTTCACCGTCTTGAGCTGCGGCGCCAGCTTCTCGATCAGCGGCAGGAAGGTGAGATCGAGGAACAGGTAGCTGTCTTCCGCATGATTGACGATATAGTCGATCTGCTCGGGGAACAGGCGCGGATTGACCGTATGCAGCACCGCGCCCATGCCGGACACGCCGTAATACAGTTCGAAATGGCGATAGGTGTTCCACGCCAGCGTACCGATGCGGTCGCCCAGCTTGACCCCTAAGCGGGTCAGCGCATTGGCCAGCTGCTTCGAGCGGTCGCGCAAATCCTTGTAGGTGTAGCGGTGGATCGGCCCTTCGACGGTGCGGGTGACGATCTCGGTCTTGCTGTGATAGAGTGCAGCATATTCGATCAGCTGCGAAATCAGCAGCGGACGGTCCTGAATCAGGCCCAGCATTGGGGCTTCCTCCGTAATTCTTTTGTATTACGGATGCAGTCTAGGACGCAGCGTCATACGCCTGCAAGCGGGCGGACCGCCTCTGGCCCGCCTGCCCCTGCGGCAGTCCAATAAAGTTTTTCAGCGACCCGAAAAAACCGGTTTGCGCTTGGCCAGGAAGGCGTCGCGACCCTCGGCGAAATCCTCGGAATTGAACAGGAGAGCCTGGCCGTCCGCTTCCTGCGCCAGTACGGCTTCCAGCGGCTGCGGCCCGCGCGCCAGGGCGGCCTTGGTATAGCCGATCGGCAGCGGCGCCATGGCGGCGAATTTCGCCGCCAGCGCAAGTGCAGCATCCAGCGCGCCGCCGGGCGCGGCGAGCTGGTCAGCAAGGCCGATCTCGGCAGCCTTCACGCCATCGATCTCCTCGGCCAGCATCAGCAGCCGCTTGGTCCAGCCGGCATTGACGCGCTGCGGCACGGTCCAGAGCGCGGCCATGTCCGGCATCAGACCGACCTTGCCGAAGGAGCAGCAGAATTTCGCGTCCCTGGCTGCCACCACCTGGTCGCACAGCAAGGCGAGCGACATCCCGGCGCCATAGGCAAAGCCTTCCACCGCGGCGATCACCGGCTTCGGCCCGGCAGCGATCAGCCGCACCAGCCGGTGCAGGTTGGCCAGGCGCTGCCGGCCGCCGACGCCGGCCACGTTTTGCATCGACGAGATATCGCCACCTGCACAGAAGGCGCCGCCCGACCCGGTCAGCACGATGACGCGTACCGCCGGGTCGTCCATGGCAGCGGCGAAGGCGTCATGCAGCGCAGCCCGCAATTCCAGGGACAGGGCGTTGCGCTTCGCCGGGTAGTTCAGCCGGATGACCCGGATGCCCTCGCCCGCCGGCTCCACCAAAATCAGGGCCTGGCCCTCAACCATGATTCGCTACTCCCTCAGATTCGGGGGGTATTTCCCCGTAAAGCGCGTATAACCGGCATACCTCGGTAATTATGTAACGACAATTCCTGCCCAGATTTTATTCAATGTGACTGTTTATCGTTACCAGTGTAACCCAGGAGACACACTTCTTCGGCTCAGTCCGGATGATAACCGAGAAGCGTTTGAGGGTCAGGAACTTATCTGGTTATCTCACCCTCGAATTTTCTCTCGGAGGTTTGCCCTATGATTAAGTTTGCTTTCCGCGCCGCTCTGGTCGCTCTTGGCCTGACCGCCGCCGTCCCGGCCATGGCCGCCGACGCCGACCGCCTGACCCTGACGCTGACCCCGGCGCTGGCCTCGGAATACTACTTCCGCGGCATCAGCCAGACCGACGGTCACCCGGCCTACCAGCTGGGCGGCGAAGGCGCCTTCAAGCTCAACGACACCTTCGCTGGTTACCTGGGCTTCTGGGGCAGCAACGTCGACTTCAACAACAGCGTGAAGGCTGAAGTCGACTTCGTCGGCGGCTTCCGCGCCACCTTCGACAAGCTGAGCCTGGACGCTGGCGTCATCCGCTACATGTACCTCGACCAGCCGGACAACAACGACAAGTACAACTTCACCGAACTGAAGCTGACTGCCGCTTATGACTTCGGCTTCGCCATCCCGAGCGCGGGCGTCTACTACAGCCCGAACTTCCAGCTCGACTCCGGCACGGCCACCTACTACACCGCCGGCATCACCGTGCCGATCCCGGTCACCGAGTTCGAGCCGAAGCTGATCGCCAACATCGGCAAGCAGACCATCGACAAGCCGACCCGCTTCTTCGGTGCCGGTCTGCGTGACGACGACTACCTGGACTGGAACGTTGGCGTCTTCGCCACCTTCTTCGGCTTCACCGCCGGCCTGCAGTATGTCGACACCGACCTGAAGAAGGCCTATTGCGCCGGTGGTTCCAACTGCGGCCCGGCCGCGGTGGTTACCGTCAGCCGCGCCTTCACTTTCTAATCAGCGCCGTCTCCGGACGGTCTGAAGAAAACAGCCGCCGCCATCTTCGGATGGCGGCGGTTTTTTTATGGTTTCAGGACAGACTGCCGATCGCGGCATAGCCGGCAACCGGCAGGCCGCCGAGCCGCCGCCGGTGCTGCTCCGACATGCCTCCCAGGGCATAGACCACCAGGCCGCGACGGGCCGCCGCCGTCGCCAGGGCGGCAAAGCGCACCGGCCCCAGCCCTGCAACGCCGGGATGGCTGGCGGTGGCAAAGACCGGCGAGACCAGCACCGCATTAGCGCCGGCCCGGGCGGCGCGCGCCACCGCACCGGCATCGTGAGCTGCCAGGGTCAGCAGGCCATGTCCGGGAGCGATGCGCCGCGCCAGCCGTTCCGGCAGATGCATCCCGTCGGCCTTAAGCCGCCGGGCCAGCCGCAGGTCCCCGGCCACCAGCAGGACCAGGCCCCGGCGTTGGCACAGGGCCGCAACCTTCAGCCCCAGGGCCAGCCGGCGTGACGGCGTCAGTTCATAATGACGGAACAGCACACCGTCGCCGGGTTTCAGCCTGGCGATGGCCGGCAGCGGGTCGCTGAGCCGGGTGACATCGGTGACCAGCCAGCCGCAGGGCTTTCGCCCGCGCCTGCGGGTTGCTAGCGTGCGCCGCGTCTTCGTCTTTTGCATTGTTGCAGCCTGCCATGACCCAGCCGTCTCCGGAAGCATCCGACAGCCTTGCCCAGCGCCTTGCCGGCGTGCGTGGCCAGATCGCCGAAGCGGCAGCCGATGCCCGGCGCGATCCCGCCGCCGTCACGCTGGTTGCCGTCGCCAAGACCTTTCCGGCCGAGGCCGTCATCGAAGCGCTTGCCGCCGGCCAGCGCCATTTCGGCGAGAACCGCGTGCAGGAGGGCATGGCCAAGTATCCTGACCTGCGCGCGGCGCATCCCGACCTGGTGTTGCATCTGATCGGTCCGCTGCAAACCAACAAGGTGAAGCAGGCTGTCGCGCATTTCGACGTGATCCATACGCTCGATCGCCAGAGCCTGGCGGAGGAACTGGCTAAGGAGTTCGGCAAGAGCGGCCGTCGCCTACCCTGCTTCGTGCAGGTGAATACCGGTGAGGAGCCGCAAAAGGCCGGCTGCACGCCGAAAGAGGCCGATGCCTTCATCACCGCCTGTCGCGCACTCGACCTGCCCGTTATCGGCCTGATGTGCATCCCGCCGGCCGAGGAAGAGCCAGCGCCGCATTTCGCGTTGCTGAACAAGATCGCCAAACGCAACGGCCTCGATCAGCTCAGCATGGGGATGAGCGGCGATTTCGACACCGCCGTGATGCTGGGCGCGACGCATGTGCGCGTTGGCAGCGCCATCTTCGGTGGGCGCAGTTACACCGCTTAATTCTTTGCCAGCAGGCCGGGCAGGTCCGCCAGCAGCCCGTCGCGGGTCTGCGGGCCTGCGCCCATGGCCGGACCGCCATCCAGCTTTCTCAGACGCGCGAACACCACCGTCCGCTGCCCGAGCTTTTCGGCCCAGCCGATGAACCAGCCGAAAGGCCTGGCGCGGTCCACACCGCCGCCGGCGCCCCTCAGAAAACCACTCCCGGTCTTGCCATGCACGGTCCAGCCATCGGCCGTGCTGAAACCCGGCATGCTGGCGATCGCCTTGTCCTGCGCCGCGCGCGACGCGGGCAAGCTCCGCTCGAGCAGCCGGCGCAGGAATACCGTCTGTTCGCGCGGCGAGATCTGCAGCGACGAATAGCCCAGCCAGGCCTGCGTCAGTCCGTTGTTGCGGCCCGGATCGCCGGAGAGATCGCGATTGCCGTAGCCGAAGCCGTCGACATAGCGCCGGAGGCCCGGCATGCCGAGTTTCAGGGTCAGCTGCTGCGAATACCAGACGATAGACTCCTTCAACCAGTATGTCGGATCGGTATCCCGGCGTGCCTCGTCCCGCGAGGCGCGATATTCCGCGCGATACGCCCAGACCGGCGTATGAGGATCTATCAGGATGCCGGCATCGAAGCCCATCACCGCCAGCGGCAGCTTGAAAGTGGAAGCCGGGCTGTTGCGCGTGTCGCAATCGCCGCTGTCGTGGATGACACGACCGGCAGCCGCATCCACCACCAGTGTACAGGCCACATCTGCCCGAATACTCTCAGCACTGGCTTCGGTGGCAAACAACAGCAGGCCGCAGACGGCAGCCGGAATCCTCAACATCGATAAACTCGTTTTAAATCGGGCTCAGTTTTTCTTGGTGGTGCCGCCCGAGGCGAGCGTGACGCTGTCGCCGGCGATCACGAAGGTGACCGAGCCATCGCTGGTCTTGTAGGTCCACTGTTCCAGCGGGCCGAGCTTCTGCAACTCGCTCGGCTTGCCCAGCGCCTTTTCCAACTCGGCTTTGGTCTTCGCCGGCTCGGCCTTGCGCAAGGCTTCCTCGGTGGTCGGCGGGCCGCAGGCGATCAGGGCCAGCGGCAGGGCAAGCGTAAAAACAAACCGGGCCAGGCGGGCCATGATCCTGCTCCTTAAAACTCAAGAGGCAGGATCAGTTAGCGGCACGCCCAGCCCGGTGTAAAGACTGGAATCGGTAAGTTAAGACTTGACTTAGAACTGCAGCGGGGTCGCCTGGCGCACACCGGGGATTGCCTGCACCTTTGCGGCCACATCGGCCGGGATGGCGCTGTCGACTTCCACCAGGCAGATCGCATCCTCGCCACGGGCCGCGCGACCCAGATGGAAGGTGGCGATGTTGATGCCCGCATCGCCCAGCACCGTGCCGAGGCGGCCGATGAAGCCCGGCTTGTCGGCGTTGGTGACATAGAGCATGTGCGGGCCCAGCTCGGCATCGATGTCGATGCCCTTGATCTCGACCACGCGCGGGTTCTTGTTCGCGAACAGCGTGCCGGAGAGATGGCGCACCTTGTCGGCATGAATGGTGACGCGCATCAGGGTCTGGTAATCGCCCTCGCGGTCATGCTTGACCTCGGAGACCTCGATGTTGCGCTCCTTGGCCACCAGCGGCGCATTGACCATGTTGACGCTCGAGAGCTGGCGGCGCAGCAGGCCTTCCAGCACGATGGCGGTCAACGGACGGGTATTCAGCGTCGCCGCATGGCCTTCGTATTCGATCATCACCTTGGTCAGGTTGGCTTCGGCCAGCTGGCCGACGAAGCTGCCGAGCTGTTCGGCCAGCTTCATGTAGGGGCGCAGCTTCGGCGCATCCTCGGCCGAGACTGACGGCATGTTCAGCGCGTTGGTGACGGCGCCACTCAGCAGGTAGTCGGCGATCTGCTCAGCCACCTGCAGCGCGACATTCTCCTGCGCTTCGTTGGTCGATGCGCCCAGATGCGGCGTGGCGACGAAACGCTCATGGCCGAACAGCACGTTTTCCTTGGCCGGCTCGGTGACGAACACGTCGAAGGCGGCGCCGGCCACATGGCCGCTGTCCAGGGCGTCTTTCAGGGCCGCTTCATCAACCAGGCCGCCGCGGGCGCAGTTGACGATACGGATGCCCTTCTTCGCCTTGGCCAGCGCCTTGGCGTCGAGGATGTTCTTGGTCTGCTCGGTCAGCGGGGTATGCAGGCTGATGAAGTCGGCACGCGCCAGCAACTCGTCCAGCTCGACCTTCTCGATGCCCAGCGACGTCGCACGTTCCGGAGTCAGGAAGGGATCGTAGCCGACCACCTTCATCTTCAGGCCCTGGGCGCGGTCGGCCACGATGGAGCCGATATTGCCGCAGCCGATCAGGCCGAGCGTCTTGCCATAGAGCTCGACGCCCATGAAGCGGTTCTTTTCCCACTTGCCGGCCTGGGTGGAACGATCGGCCAGCGGAATTTCACGGGCCAGGGCCATCATCATGGCGATGGCATGCTCGGCGGTGGTGATCGAATTGCCGAACGGGGTGTTCATCACGCAGACGCCGCGGGCGGTGGCGGCCGGGATGTCGACGTTATCGACGCCGATGCCGGCGCGGCCGACGACCTTCAGCTTCTTGGCGGCTTCCAGCACCTTGGCGGTGACCTTGGTGGCCGAGCGGATGGCGAGGCCATCGTAGTCGCCGATGATGGCGAGCAGTTCTTCCGGCTTCAGGCCGGTCTTGATGTCGACCTCAACGCCGCGGGTCTTGAAGATGTCGACGGCGGCGGGGCTCAGTTCGTCGGAGATCAGAACCTTGACCATGGGATAGTCCTCGGATGTCAGAATGGGGGGAAAGAAAAACGGGCGCAGCTTCCGCCGCGCCCGTGTTCAGATCAGGCGGCCGCGGCCGGCTTGTAGTTGGCCTTCACTTCCGCGAAGGCCCAGTCCAGCCAAGGGGTGAGAGCGACAATGTCGCTGGTCTCCACCGTGGCGCCGCCCCAGATGCGCAGGCCCGAAGGCGCGTCGCGATAGGCGGCGATGTCGAGGGCAACGCCCTCTTTCTCCAGCACCGAGGCGATCTGCTTGGCG
>Ga0209675_1001787_pt1 | contig 11750 bp, 11 predicted proteins | sample AraplaCol_mLB_r2_2_FD_184280 | JGI IMG/M metagenome (GOLD analysis project Ga0209675, IMG submission 184280) | Arabidopsis root microbial communities from North Carolina, USA - plate scrape MF_Col_mLB_r2 (SPAdes) (version 3) | ecosystem: Host-associated > Plants > Roots > Endosphere | place... | reverse complement strand
AATCGATGGGAGCATGCTGCAAGCTTATGCAAGAAATCGCATCCATGCAGCTCGACGCCCGGTATGGAATTTGCCAGACGTTGATGTCGAACCGCTTACAGGCGACGACGCGCAAATCGTCGGAACCAAGATCGCCTTGTTCGGCTGTACGGTCGACAAGGTGCTTACGACGATAGAAGCGATCGAACTCGGCGAAGGACTCCCGCATCCCATGATTGAAGGGGTGTGGGGTAAAATGTCCCCGGCGGCGAATCAATCGTATTTGATCACCGACTTTACGGAAGAGACGATAGCGGAAGCGGTGCGGTATACGAAGATGGCTGGTTTAAGCTATGTATACCACCCAGATCCGTTCTCGCAGTGGGGTCATTTTACGTTGAAGCCAAGCAGCTTTCCGAACGGCGACGAGGGGCTCAAGGCGTGCGTTGAGCTGGCGGAAGGCGAAGGGGTGCATGTTGGCGTACATACGCTATCCAATTTTACGACGCTGAACGATCCGTATGTGACGCCGGTGCCAGAGGATCGGCTGCAAATGGCCGGGAAGACTCAGTTGGTCACGGCGATCGGCATAGAAGATCGAGAGATTGAAGTGGGTGACCCTGCGCCGTTCACAGCAAATTTGTTCCGGCGCTCCGCGAAAATCGGCAGTGAGTTGATTGAATACGATGCCGTGACGGACAGTGCGCCATGGAAGCTGCTTGGCGTACGGCGCGGCGTGAACGGTACGGTTGCCGCTAAGCATCAAACTGGTGTAGAAATCGGCCGATTATGGGATCATCCGTACGACGTCTTTTTCCCGAATATCGAGCTGCAGGATAACTACAGCAGGCGAATTGCAGAATTGTTTAGTGCGACCGGCTTGAAGCAGATTTCGTTCGATGGGTTGGAAGGTTTGTATGCCACAGGGCATGAGGCTTACGGTGTCAATCGATTTGTCAAGATGTGTTACGACGGTTGGGGCGAAGAAGTGATTAATGACGCGAGTATCGTCGTCTCGAACTATTTGTGGCACGTGTTCACGCGCTTCAATTGGGGAGAGCCTTGGGGAGCGGCAACGCGTGAAGGTCAACTCGAATGGCGGCTCAGCAACCAGCGTTATTTTGCCCGCAACTTCATTCCGCCGATGCTCGGATGGTTCCTGATCCGATCCGCTTCCGACCGGTTCGAGGCGACGCAACTTGACGAAATTGAATGGGTGTTGTCGAAGGCGGCTGGTTTCGGCGCGGGCTTCGCGCTGGTCGCTGATACGGTGGTACTCCGGCGAAACGGCAATATTGAGACGCTGCTAGCGGCTGTGCGCGAATGGGAAAAGGCGCGGCGGGCCAGGGCATTTACACAGGAGCAGCGAGAACGGCTTCGTGAACCGAAGGGCGATTGGCACCTAGAACCGGTAGGCGAAGACCGTTGGAACCTATACCCGGTTCACGTCTCGAAGCCACTTGTGTGCAATCCGGCCGAGCTGCAGCCAGGCCAACCGGGAGGGGCCGACTGGACGTACTTCAATAAATTTGCCGAGCAACCGCTTAAGTTTGTCTTGCGCGTGATACCGTCGTACGGTAATGAAGATGCTTCTGTGAAACGGCCTACGGTGTATACAAGCGGCGTCTATATGACTTTCGAAACGGAATTGAAGCCGAATCAATATCTCGTGTGCGAAGGTGAGCGAATCGGTAAGGTTTATGATCAAAACTGGAATTTGCTGCAGACGGTGCAAGCATCGGCGGATGCGCCGATCATCCGAAATGGCGGGCAGACGGTCTCGTTCAGTTGCAAATTTGAGGGAGACCCGAAACCGTCCGTCAGCGTAAAAGTATTGGCTTGGGGCGATCCGGAGACAGTGGAAGATAAAGATGAAGTGGTGGGGGTTATGCAAGAATGATGAACGGAATCGGCTGTTCGATCGCATTCAAGTTGACCCAATATGAAGGAGTCAATCCGATTCGATCAGCGGCATGCGAATGGGCTCAATCCAGCGATGAGCAGCAGCTTAGGCTGGATGAGACATTGTGGAATGTCAGATATGCATGGCAACCGGTCGCATCGAATGAAGATGCGATCGATTATGAAGCAACGTTTAAGGTCGTAAAGGGGGCCGTAAACGAAGCAAATGTATCGGTTGGATTGAAGCTGGACCGTTGGTCACAGGACAACTACCTATTGATGCCTGCAGCAGCCTATAACGGCAACCGGTTTCGGGTAAGTGAGCAGCAATACCCGCCGATGCTGGAACGAGAAGATGAGATCGGTGTCGATATCCCGACGACGATTACGGATGTACCAAGACTTCATCTGGAGGAAGGATCCTCGAAAATTGAATTGCGAACGGGAGACTTGGCTACGCCAGCTGTCGGATGTTATTTGCACTCGCAGAAAAAAGGCTTGTTGCTGTTAACGCATCAAGGAACGGCGCTCGGTGACTCCGGCTTAACCGTAGAAGAGAGCGGTGACCGATCAGAAGCGGTTATATCGATTTGCGCCCCAGCGGTCCGAAGCAGTAAATACAGGATGTGTAATACGAAAGAGCCATCCGATGACCGAGGATACGATTTTCAGGAACAAGACAAGGTGACGATCAAGTTCAGACTTTATGTTTTCGATTGTCCCGATATCTCGTCGTTGTTCGATTATTTCTCGAAGATCCGCAAAGATTTGACCGGACCTTCAGAGCTAAGGCATGAGATCCCATTCTCGTCCGCATGGGAAATACTAGAGGAGAAATATAACCGGGATAACTGGCAGCGCGACTTTGAGTTTTACCGATCATCGACTTCACCGGATCCCGTGTTTGGCGAATGGCAAACCGGGTGGGTCGGGGGTGCAATAAATACGTACCCGATGCTCGCCATCGGAAACGGATCATCCAAGGAACGATCGGTTAAAACCTTAAATTTCTTGTTCGACAAGATTCAAGCGCCATCAGGATTTTTTTACGGTATATTTTGCAAGGGGAATCGGTTTGGCGATGCTTTCCGTCGTCAGGAGGAAACCTCGCTCGTGCTATTGCGCAAAAATGCCGATGTACTATACTTCATGACCAAACAGCTCATGCTGTTGGACAAATTAGGCGAGCCGATCCCCGCCGGTTGGAAAGAAGGGTTGATCCGGGCTTGCGACGCGTTTGTTCGGTTGTGGAACAAATACGGCCAATTCGGCCAGTTCGTGGATCTGGACAAGGAAGAAATGATTATCGGCGGCAGTGCCAGCGCGGGGATCGCGCCTGCGGGGTTGGTACTCGCCGGGCAATATTTTAACCGTCCGGACTACATCGAGGTGGCGAAGCTCTCTGGGCAATATTATGATGAGCATTTCGTGAAGCAGGGCGTAACGACCGGCGCTCCGGGTGAAATATGCCAATGTCCGGATAGTGAGTCGGCGTTCGCTCTGCTGGAGTCTTATGTTGTCTTGTATGAAGCGACTGGCGACAGCAAGTGGCTAGGAATGGCAGAAGAAACTGCCAAAATATGCGCGACCTGGGTTGTGTCATACGATTTCCAATATGCCGAAGAAACGGAATTCCGTAAGCTTGATTTGCGTTCAACTGGCGCAGTCTGGGCAAGTGTGCAGAATAAGCACGCGGCACCGGGAATATGTACATTCTCGGGCGCATCATTATTTAAGCTCTACCGTGCAACGGGAAATACATTTTACCTGGAACTGCTTCAAGAAATCGCGCATAACCTCCCGCAATATATGTCCAGAGAGGATCGGCCGCTCCGTATATCTTGGGGCGGGAATCGCAATGGAACGGCGTACTCGCCTCCGGGCTGGATGGGAGAACGGGTCAATCTGAGCGATTGGGAAGGAAAAGAAAACATTGGCGAGGTGGCAGGCGGTTCTTGCTGGTGTGAAGTTTCCTGCATGCTTATGTATTTCGAAGTTCCAGGTGTGTACATTCAATCGGATACGGGGTACATTTGCGCGATCGATCACGTCGATGCTGAAGTTGTTGATAACCATTCTGCAGCAATGACGGTGAAGCTGATAAATCGTACGAGATTTACAGCAAAGGTCAACGTTTTCGTCGAGAACTCATCGGATATGGGACGGGTGCTAGGTGAAAATGCAATGTTTGATTATCACTCGATTGTGATTGAGCCAGCTTCTGAATATACATTCATGATCAACAAATGATAACCGTCATCGGTAACTATCAATTTACTAGGTTTGGCACTCTGAAGAAGATGGCTTCTGTACTGTGTACAGGAGTCATCTTCTTTAAGTTTCATTGATATCGATCGTGATTAATTGATCTTACTGACTGTCAGAACGACATAAATATTTCATGTATTGAAACATTTTCCAATCTTGTTGCGTTGGTATCATTAGATGCCCGAAAGGGAGTCGGAAAGGGGGGTGATGATGAGACGAATTATGGTGCTACTTGCATGCATGCTGCTCCTGTTGAATCTTGGTTGTGTGAACTCGTATACATTGGATGGTCAGAAGAGGGATTATGCCATCAATGAACACGAAGATGTGCTGAACTATCACGGGGTCGTGACCGAGAATCGGGACAAGCTGGATGCATTCGTGGCGCGTTCTAGTGGTAACGTTCGAGTAGTACATTACACAACGGAAGGTGATCCAATATTCAACGATCTGGCTTATATCGGTCAACGGATTGAAATGCGCTATGATACATCACAAGATAGCTTTGGTACACCGAGGATAACAACAACGACCTGTTCACGGCTCGATAAAAAAGAGACAGCGACTGCCCTGATCTACACATTAGAAGGATGCGATGGGGAGGAGTCGACTGTCGATGTTTTACACATTTCTTTTGATGTCGCAGAGCAAGATTATTTTGAATTTGCTTTGAGCATGAAGCAAGTTGCGTCGTCGGAGGAGAAATTGATGGAGATTAGTACCTTTGATCATAAATGGGTGAAATCTCAACCAAACGGAGAAGTAGCTGTGTGGGATGATCTACAACTAACGAAAGGTGAACGGCAGCGGATCTATAAAGAGATGGTGCTCGCGAATTATTTGAGTAACAAGCCACTCGACACGATCTGCAGTGAAGCAGCCTATACGCTTTATGACCTCAAGGTACGGATCAATGGAGGTGAACGGCATCTAAAATGGAGCACGTGTGACCAGAGCAGCCGTGGAAAACAGATGACGCAATTAGCAGAGCAAATCATACATATCATTCAGTCAAAATAGGCATCGACATAACAATCAATAGGAGAGGGTTAAATGGTTCAGAGTATTTATGAAAACGCTTATGATTACGATGTGAAGTATTCGAATGACATGCTCGATTTTACCCTGATCCATGAATGGGCGGACCGTGTACATGGCGCGATAATGGATCTAGGCTGCGGGACAGGCAGACTCACGATTCCGCTTGCGATGCAAGGATTCGAAGTAGAAGGTGTGGATCTTAGTGAATCTATGCTCGACATAACGAAATCAATAGCAGATGAGCATAAGCTCGAGATCACCTTATACAAGATGAATTTGACGGAGCTGAAGCTGAACAAGCCCTATGCCTTGATGTTCATGGCCCAGAATACCTTCCAACATATATTGACGAATATGGAGCAGGATCAGATGCTGCGTGCCATTCACCACCATTTGGAGAAGGACGGGGTGTTTATTTTCGGGATAGGCATACCGAATCTTGAGGAGCTCGGATCGATCCAGAACTATGAGGAACGTTATCGGAATGCGATGAATCAAGTGGTCGTCGAGGAGCACGAAGAAATCTATAACCCGATGACGCAGGTATTAACACATACAATCGTCAAGAACATATATAGTAGAGTGGATCAACACGAACAAACGGAAGAGTCTCTCCAAATCCGATATACGTTCCCACTTGAACTAGAGCGATTGCTTCAGCAGCATCATTTTCAAATCGAACATCGGTATGGCTCATGGCGCAAGGAGGAGGTCACCGAGGATAGCCGAGAATTGATCTTTGTCTGTCGCAAGGTCTAGGTCAAGTGTGGATATATGGACGATGAGAGGGGATATCGTTGAGGTTGATATAGCAGTATAATCATAGACTATGAAGAAGAAGGGACCATCTCCGATGTCGTGTGCTACGACTTGAGTATGGTCCCTAATTTTTGCGTCTCATTCTATCTTCTAGTTACGCGTGTCCAGAATCCGCCGTGCAATCGTGTTGGCTCCATTGTTACAATAAAGGCTTTCGGATCACTAGCGAGGATGGAAGTATATAATTGATTCTGATTTTTACGCTTCGCGAGCACCTCGAGAATGAGTCGATGGCCATCACGACCATCACCAATCCATGAGGTTACCCCGTACCCCAAATCGCGCAGTTGGTTGGGAAGTCCTGATTGGACATCCGTTACGATAACCTTCAACGTGACATAGCCGAGTGCAATCTTCTCTTCAATCCATGAACCGACCAGAACACCAAGTCCATAACCCAGAGCATAGACGATTAAGCTAATGGGTTGATTCACGTATTGCAGCACCATGTTAAGACCGAGCACGTAAATCGTAATTTCCAGTGTACTAAGCCCGGCAGCCCAATACCGTTGACCTTTAAGGGTCAATATCATCCGAAGTGTAAAAAATGAAACATATACAATTTGAATTGCAAAAATACTAATAAGCACAGATAACATGAATCCGTCTCTCTCCCGTTCCCATGAATGATCTAAGTTGTCTTTGTTCGAAACGTAACCTTATCATCATAAGACGGGTGAAAGTCTGTGTATAGTAGAACTATTTTACAAGTACGGAATCAGTTCGGTTCTATTCGGTAATGGTTACAGTCACGGGCGAGTATTCTGCAATAACGGTCTGACCATGAATGGAGACACTGCCTTCCGGCGTTAAATCCTTCTCTGTCATAATGCCTAAGGCAATCGTGAACTGATTGAATTTAATCGGCACATCGTTCTCACGGCGTACTTCTTCACCATTCAGGTAGAAAATGACCTCGTCCTTGGCACGGTTATAAGTAATTTTGTACGTATTGAATTCTCTTGGTTTGAAGTTCGTATCTTCCTTGAAAATACAGAAGTAACGTGTCTTATCCATCTTCGGCACTTCAACGCCTGGGAAAGGAAGAACGGCATAAACACTCGCGTATTTATCGTTACCTGCGAAGAAATCGAGGGCTGCGCCTGTCGTAAAATCAAGTAGATTCAGCGATACGTAACCATCGTATAAATCCCCTGGCACGGTGTTCTGCGTACGCGCACGAATTTGCAACTCGAAGCTGACTTCACCTTGCTCCGGTACGACAACTTGCTCTACGGAATAGTACATATGCTTCGCATTGTCTAGAATTTGAATGTTATTATTTTGCTTGCTAAGCGGTGCACGAACATAGAGAATGCCGTTGCGAACAATTACGACCGCATCCGGTTCGCGATATTCCCAGAAGGAACCGTCAGGGAGCGGGAATCCGCCGATTTTCCAGACCTTTCCTTCGGATAGTATCGTATCGAAATCTCCAAAAATAAGTTGTTTTTCCATCGTAATTCCTCATTTCTGACTGTATTTATAAGGATTGAATTATTCCTTGAATCATTAAACAAATCGCCATGATCCCGCCGCAGCGAATAGCTGCTTTGGAGGATGCGCCCATCAGGGGTAGATATGCATGGGACTGATTCGTACTCCCAAGTCGTCCGTAGACATGATAGATTGGCAAGGCTGTGATAAGCGCCACGAGTCCAAATACTGGGAGGATACCGAGGATCACGCACAAGATTAAGGATCCATAAGAGAGGAACATCAGAAATCTTGAGAACTTGAGTGAACGCAGCTCGCCCCAGACAACGACAAGGGTATTTTTCCCCGATGCCTTGTCCGCTTGCCAATGTAAGAAATGGTGATTAAACAGCAGCAGCGTTGTGAGAAGTCCTACAGGCAAGGATAATAACACCGCGCGGTAATCGAAATGTCCTGTCTGTACATAATAGGCTCCGGCTATGGGAAGAATCCCAAAAGACAGCAAGATCGCAATTTCGCTATAACCTTTGCCGCGATACCCGAATTTCAGTGGTGGTGCAACGTAAAAATATGCGATAAGTCCGCCGATCAACCCGAGTACAAAAGCCCACCAACCGCTCAATAAGCTGAGAATAACACCGCACAGGACAGCAATTCCGAATAATCCCCAAGTCAAGAAAGCGAAGATTCGTTCGGGGATGACACCATTCGCAAGAAATCCAGAGTTCGTCGAGATCAAGCCTTCGGCTTGCTTAGCTGCTTCATCTACACCATTGCGATAATCCCATAAATCGTTGATCATATTCGAGAATAAATGCGCAGCACCCGAGCCGAGCAGCGTAATCAGTAAAAGGATAGGATGGAAGACGCCGTCCCAGACATACGCGCCGAGAGCCCCAAGAATAACGGGAATAAGCATGACCGGAATGACGCGAATCCGAGTAGCTTTCATGAGAACTCTTAACTTGTTGTCCATGCATATTCTCCTTTCTATGATAAATGTCCTATGTTAATAAACACACCAATTATAAAGCAATCTAATTAATTAATCTATCTAAATTTCTCTGCCTATTGTTCTCAAAGCTACCAATGATGCGGTGTTGCCAAGTTCACACTTAGGAATTGCATAGGTGGGGGGGCTATGCTAAAATGAAGTCATGAGGATGTACGTAAGAGAGGAGTGATCCATGATGGAGAAAGAGCACGTAGAGCACCAGGGAACAACAACGCATGATACTTGCGCAGATGGGCACCATCGGAAGAGTCATCATTCCGACAAAACCAAGAGTAATCTCATCAGTCGATTGAATCGGATTGAAGGTCAAGTACGCGGAGTGAAGGGCTTGATCGAGAAAGATACGTATTGTGATGATGTGCTGAATCAGATCGCATCCATTCAATCCGCGTTGAACGGTGTAGGTAAGCTGTTGCTCGAGCACCACATGAAGAGTTGTGTCGTTGAGCGGATTCAAGAAGGCGATAACGATGTACTCGATGAGCTATTGACGACGATGAATAAGTTAATGAAGTAATGCTGATACGAAGAGGAGAGCCCCGAATCAATGGTATGGATGAAGGATAAAGGGCAATCCTATTTTATACTTGACATTTATAGGGTAGAGGGGTATACTAAATTTATGAAGAAGATGCAGATGCATCAATTGACCTAAAAGGAGCTGCTGGGCTATGGAGAATAAAACATTTCATGTTGAAGGTATGTCTTGTAATCATTGCGTGAATTCGGTTGAAGGTGCTTTGAAGCAAATCGGTGCGAATGGTAAAGTTGATCTTAAAGCAGGTACGGTAACTGTAGAATTTGACGGAAGCAAATTATCCGCTGCCCAAATTAAAGAAGCGATCGAAGATCAAGGTTACGACGTGAAATAAAAGATCAATGCTTTGTAGACCGTATCTCCTGGTAATTTAAGGGGTGCGGTTTTTTTGTGTCCGAAGAAGAGGTGAAAGTAAGAGAAGAGTCCGTTATAATCAAAATTATATAATGAAATATTTACCATATCAGGAGACGGATAACACAATGTAAATGCTGATAGCAGGTTGTACACTATTCGGATTTGAACAAGGAGGTTGAAGTATGATATTAGTCACCGTCGTGCCGCTAAGCAAAGGCGAGGGAACGAGCCCAACCGAACTCGTAGGTCGTTGTCTAGTCAACCAACTACTCAAGGCTGGTAAGAAGGTACGTGTACTAGCCGATGGGCGGCAAGCAAATCATTGGCCTGATGGTGTTCAAATTGTCAAAGGAAACGTCGCTCTCCCCATGGAGTCACAAGCGGTATTCCAAGACATTGAACGCGTATTCTTAGCGGGTGCCAGTGCGAAGACGATAAATGAAAACCTTATCTTGGCAAAAAGGGCCGGTGTACAGCGCGTCGTCGTACTGTCATCGCATGGGCCTGAATATGAAATTAACTATCCGCCTGAGACTTGGTTCTGGTTGGCTATTGAGAAGGCAGTAGAGCAATCGGGTATGGAATGGACACATATCCGGCCCTCAGCGGTGATGGGGAGTATGTTGGAGGGCAGTTACCCAGCAACCGGTTCTGGTTGGGTGAAGTCCATAAGGCAAGAAGGAGTTGTTCGTGAGCCGTATATGAAGACGGGGCACTATCCATTTATTCATGAGGAAGACCTAGCTGGAGTCGCTGTCGCAGCCTTGCTGGAGGATATATATATCGGCAAAATACTGGAAGCGGTAAATGTACCGATTAGTACAAAGGAGCGCGTACAATTGATTAGCCAAGCGATTGGCCGCGAGATTCTTATGGAAGAGTTGACCCCCGATCAAGCTCGTGAACATTGGCGTAACCAGGGCTGGCCTGACGATACGATTGAAGTAACGCTGTATGCGTTAGACGAATACGGCAAGTATCCTGATAAGTATTTCAAGTGGACCGTCGAACAGTGTCCTTCGGTTGAACAAGTGATTGGGCGCCCCGTCCGCACGTATGGCCAGTGGGTGTATGAACACATAAATGAGTTTCAACCTTAATTTTGGACAATCTCCATCAAATACAAACGCATTACACGTGATTCATTGCATAATTCAATGGAGTTTTTTTATGATATGATTCGACAGGGCGGTTCGCTGCTCAAAGAGGGATGCGAAAGTTGGTTTTTTTCGTTATAATAGATGGTAAGTACATATTAGATATTGAGAAAGTAGGTACAGCATGGGTCGTAAGTGGAATAACATCAAGGAAAAGAAAGCGTCGAAAGATGCAAACGTGAGTCGAGTATATGCGAAGTTCGGGGTCGAGATTTATGTAGCGGCTAAGAAAGGCGAACCAGATCCTGAATCGAATCGCGCCTTAAAAGTTGTTCTTGAGCGCGCAAAGACATATAACGTACCTAAAGCGATCATTGATCGTGCGCTGGATAAAGCGAAGGGTAGTGCAGAAGAAAATTATGAAGAGCTTCGTTATGAAGGCTTTGGACCGAATGGTTCGATGGTAATCGTCGATGCTCTGACGAATAACGTGAACCGTACAGCTTCCGCAGTACGTTCTGCATTTAACAAAAACGGTGGCAACATGGGTGTCAACGGATCGGTTGCTTATATGTTCGATGCAACTGCAGTAATCGGACTCGAAGGCAAAACAGTCGACGAGGTGATCGAAATCTTGTTAGAAGCAGATGTCGATGTACGTGACGTTGTCGAAGAAGAAGAGACGGTGATGGTATACGCGGATCCGGATCAATTCCATGCTGTGCAAGAAGCCTTCAAACAAGTTGGGATTACGGAGTTTACGGTTGCTGAACTTACGATGTTGGCTCAGTCCGATGTATCATTGCCGGAAGATTCTCAAGCACAGTTCGAGAAAATGATCGATGCGCTCGAGGATCTAGAGGATGTTCAACAAGTGTATCACAACGTGGAAGTATAATAGGGTAAGTAACAGAGAAAGCCGCAGATGATGCGGCTTTTTTTGTATTGGTTGATTAATATACATTTTTATTGGGGGAATGCATGATTAATGTTAGACTGGGATTATATGGATTTGTATGTAGAGCGCGCGAATAAGAGGAGACTATATTTATGGCCTATCAATTTCAACCAATGACGAGAAAATATGCGGAAACTATGATGAATTGGCGATATCAGGAGCCTTATGATTTTTATGATTTTGAGAATAGCGAAGAAATGATGCGTGAACTCATGAACGGTGATTATTATGGCGTAGTTAACGATGTGGATGTTGAATCGCTAATTGGTTTTTTCTGTGTACGCAACTCAGCTAGGGTTCCAGGAGGTTACAGTGCAGGAATCTATGAGAGGTTAGATT
>Ga0209675_1001783_pt1 | contig 11758 bp, 11 predicted proteins | sample AraplaCol_mLB_r2_2_FD_184280 | JGI IMG/M metagenome (GOLD analysis project Ga0209675, IMG submission 184280) | Arabidopsis root microbial communities from North Carolina, USA - plate scrape MF_Col_mLB_r2 (SPAdes) (version 3) | ecosystem: Host-associated > Plants > Roots > Endosphere | place... | reverse complement strand
ACCATCTGACGCGTCTGCGCCGGCTGGTGCGATTGCTGGCCTTGGCGATCAAGGCGGCGATGCTGACCCAGCTCAGCCGCGATCTGACGGCCTCCTATATCGGCGGCGATGCGGCGCAGCGCGTGCTGAACGGCGCGATCCGGCGCGGCCAGGCCGAGAAGGTGGACGCCGTGATCCTTTATGCCGATCTGCGCGGCTTCACGGCCTTGGCCGACCGGCTGGCGATCGAGCCACTTGTCGGCACGCTGAACGACTATTTCGACTGCCTTGGTCCAGCGATTGAATCCCGCGGCGGCCAGGTGCTGAAATTCCTGGGCGATGGCCTGCTGGCCAGTTTCCAGCTCAGTGAGCAGCATGACGCGACAGAGTCCTGTACCGCGGCACTGGACGCGGCGCGCGAGGCGCTCGCCTGTGTGGACGAGATGAACCGCAAGCGGCAACAGGCCGGCCTGCCGGTGCTGGCGCTGGATATCGCGCTGCATATGGGCACGGTCATGTATGGCAATGTCGGCACGGGTGCGCGGCTCGATTTCACCCTGATCGGTCCGGCCGTGAACGAGGCCTCGCGTCTGGAAAATCTCTGCGGCGTGCTGGACCGAAACCTGGTCGCCTCGGCCTCGTTTGCGACGGCGGCAGGCAGTGTGGCGGGGCTGGTGTCGCTGGGGCGGCACAGTTTGCGCGGCGTGGCCGAGCCGCGCGAGGTCTTCGGCCTGCAATAAAAAAACGGCGCCCGTTGGGGCACCCCAGAAAGACAATAAAAAACGGCGCCCGCTGGGGCGCCGTTTCTCATTCGCGACAATCGCGGGCGATCAAAGAACCTTGAGGTTCACCGCCGAGGTCTTGCCCTTCTGGGTGGCCAGTTCGTATTCCAGATTCTGGCCCTCATTCAGGGTCGACAGGCCAGCGCGTTCAACGGCACTGATGTGCACGAAGACATCTGCGCCGCCGGCAGCCGGCTGGATAAAGCCGAAGCCCTTGGTGTTGTTGAACCACTTCACGGTACCGTTCGCCATAGGAAACTCCTGATAGGCATAGTCAAGGAAGGCATGCGTGATGCATGCCCGATCGGAAACAGCCATGCTTGCGCATGACCGGACAACCCTGATTTTGGAGAAACCTGTGGCGATCGCGGGACCTTGGGACCGGCACGACGGCGTGCAGGTGCAGGCCAAAAACATCGATTGCTGAAACCATAAGAGGGGGCAGGCCCCAGGTTGTCAACGCATCGGTGGGTGTCGGGAGTAAACTGCGGGCCAATTGCGGCAATATTGTGAAATCTTTGGCTTTTTCGCCCATATGCAGAAAGTAACCTTGAATTAAGGGATAGTATGATTATCTTAGGTCTCGGTCGTTGAGACCAACGATGATCGCCGACCGTAAAGCGGGATGCAGTGACCCGCCGGCGTATCATCACTCTCAATCTCTCCCACACATCGCCGGCTGACGGACTTTCCTCTTCGACAGAGGACGGTGGCTGAATTTTAAGGCCGCGGTTTTTCGCCGTTATGTCATCCTCGCTCCCATGACGCAGACTTCAGGCAAGCGGCACAAGGACACGCCGTTTGTCAGTGATCCCGATCTGGCCTTCTGGCATCCGCGGCCCGCGGCATTTGTCGCGCTGTGGCGCAGTCTGCTGCCGCCAGGCGGGCTGGTGCCGCCGCGGACGCTGTTCACGCCCGAGACGCTGAAGGCTTTCCTGTCCCATCTGCTCATTATCGACATGGACGAGAGCCGGCAGCGCTATCGCAACCGGCTGGTCGGCACCGAGGTCGCGGCGCGCGCCGGTCGCGACGTCACCGGCAAATGGCATGACGAGGTCTATTCACCCGAGACGCTGGCCGGACATCACCGTGCATACCAATGGGTGATCGAGCAGCGTCAACCGCTGCGCGTGCATGGGACAATGGGGTATGTCGATCGCGGCTACCTGCCTGTCGAGTCCGCTGTGGTGCCGGTATTCCTGGACCGGCCAGACGAGGCGCAGCAGTTCATCGTCTGCGTTGCGCACGGCGAATTGCAGCCGGACTGATCAGGCGAGCGCGGCCGCCACCTGATCCGTGGTGGCGGTCCAGCCGACAATCGCGCCCTGGGCGCGGATCATCGCGATGGCCGCCGCCTTGAATTCCGGGAAATAGCTTTCGGTTGCGTCTTCCACCAGCAGGCATTCATAGCCGCGATCATTGGCCTCGCGCATCGAGGTCTGCACGCAGACTTCGGTGGTGACGCCGCCAAACAGCAGATGAGTGATGCCGCGCTGCTTCAGCTCATCCTGCAGGCTGGTGGCGTAGAAGGCGCCCTTGCCGGGCTTGTCGATCACCAGTTCGCCGGGCAGGGCGGCCAGCGCGGGCACCAGGTCGTTGCCGGGTTCGCCGCGCACCAGGATGCGTCCCATCGGGCCGGCATCGCCGATCCGCAGGGACGCATTGCCGCGGGTCAGCTTGGCCGGCGGGCAATCCGAGAGATCGGGCTTGTGGCTTTCCCGGGTATGGATCAGCGGCAGGCCGGCCTTGCGCCAGATGCCGAGCAGCCGGGCAACGGTGGGAATGATGGCCGTCAGCCGGCTGACATCGTTGCCGAGCGCGGCGCCGAAACCGCCGGGTTCGATGAAGTCGCGCTGCATGTCGATCATCACCAGCGCGGTATGCTGCAGCGGGAAGTCGTAAGGATAGGGCTGGGCGGCGGCGATGCTGGGCATGGTCAGTGTCCGGCCATGTGGCGGCCGATGGTGGTGAGGTCGGCGGAGTCTATCGGTGTCTGGTAGACGATGCGACCGTTGAACATCACGGCGATATGGTCGGAGAGTTCAAAAAGCTCGTCGAGATCCTCGCTGACCAGCAGCACGGCGGTGCCGCGGTTGCGTGCCGCCATGATCTGGCCATGGATATCGGCGACGGCGGCGAAATCCAGGCCGAAGCAGGGATTGGCCGCTACCAGCACATTGACGGCCTCGCCGATCTCGCGGCCCAGCACGGCGCGCTGCACGTTACCACCCGATAGCTGGCCGATGGCGGCGTCCGGCCCCGGCGTCTTGACGCGATAGCGCGCGATGATCTGGCGTGCGGCAGTGCGGAAGGCGCCGGGTTTCAGCCACCAGCCGCCGGCGGCAAAGGGCGGTTCGTCGAAGCGGCGGAAGGCCAGGTTCTCGGCCACGCTCATCTTCGCCACGCAGGCATTGCGCAGCGGCTCTTCCGGCAGGCAGGAAATATTGTGCCGCTTCATCGCCGCGCGGCTGCCGTCGAAAGCCTCGCCGTGCAGCAGGATTGCGCCATCGGCCAGATCGCGCTGGCCGGCGATGGCTTCGACCAACTCGCGCTGGCCGTTGCCCGAGACGCCGGCAATGCCGAGGATTTCACCGGCGCGCACTGCCAGCGACACGCTTTTCACCGCCGGCTGGCCGGCATCGTCACGCACGCTCAGGTCCTTCAGCGCCAGCCGGGTCTCGCCGCGATCCAGTAACTGGCGCGGGGCGGGGTCGGGCAGTTTCTGTTCGCCCATCATCATGCGCGCCATGTCGTCTGCGGTCAGGTCGGCAACCTTGCCGCTGCCGGCAAAGGCGCCACGGCGCAGTACGGTGACGGCATCGGCGAAGGCGAAGACCTCGCGGAACTTGTGGGTGATGGTCAGCACGGTCAGGTCGCCGGCCCGCGTCATGGCGCGCAGTAGGCCCAGCACCTCGTCGGCCTCGCCCGGAGTCAGCACCGAGGTCGGCTCGTCCAGGATCAGGAAGCGGCGCTTGAGATAGAGCTGCTTGAGGATTTCGGTCTTCTGCTTCTCGCCGGCCGACAGCGCCGCCACCTTGCGCTCCAGCGGCACACGGAAAGGCATGCCGGCGAAAAAGGCGTCGAGCTCGGCCAGTTCCTTTTTCCAGTCGATCACGGCCGGCAGGTCGGTGCGCGCCAGCACCATATTCTCGGCCACCGTCATGTCGGGCACGAGGGTGAAATGCTGGTAGACCATCCCCAGGCCCAGGCTGTGCGCCAGGCGGGGGCTGTCGATCGGCTGTTCGTGATTGCCCACCATCACCTGGCCGGCATCGGGCGTGTAGTAACCCATGATGCATTTGACCAGGGTGCTCTTGCCGGCGCCGTTCTCGCCCAGCAGGGCATGGAAGCTGCCGGACTCCACCTTCAGCGTCACGTCGTCCAGCGCTTTCAGCGCGCCGAACCGCTTGCTCATGCCCAGCGCCTCCAGCGAGACGGCGCCGGTGGAGGGCGGCGCGGCGGGATCGGGGACGAACATCACCATTACGAGATGGCCTTCAGGAAGGCGGTCGAGGTGGCGACCGCGCCGAAAACGCCGCCCTGCATCTTGATCATCTTCAGCGCGGCATCGTGGTTGCCCCGATCCGTGGCGCCGCAGCAATCCTCCAGCAGGATGCATTCAAAGCCGCGATCGTTGCCCTCGCGCATGGTGGTGTGGACGCAGACATCGGTGGTGATGCCGGTCAGCACGATATTGCGGATGCCGCGCAGGTTCAGGATCAGCTCAAGGTCGGTGGCGCAGAACGAGCCCTTGCCGGGCTTGTCGATGATCACTTCACCGGGCAGGGGCGCCAGTTCCGGAATGATATCCCAGCCCGGTTCGCCGCGCACCAGGATGCGGCCGCAGGGGCCGGGATCGCCGATGCCGGCGCCGATGCGCTGCGAGCGCCAGCGCTTGTTGGCCGGCAGGTCGGCCAGGTCGGGCCGGTGGCCTTCCCGCGTATGGATGATGTGATAGCCTTGCGCGCGCATGGCGGCGAGCAGCGTTTTGATCGGTTCGATCGGCGCACGGGTCAGTGACAGGTCATAGCCCATGGTGTCGACATAACCGCCCTTGCCGCAGAAATCGGTCTGCATGTCGATGATCACGAGCGCGGTATTCTCTGGCCGCAGGTCGCCGTTCCAGGGCCAGGGATAGGGATCGGCGGCGACATGGCGGCCGGAAATCGCGCTTTGGTCGGTCATCGGGTCACTCCCAGTTCACCCGGCGCGCCAGCCAACGTGCGGTCGCGCGAGCAGGTCAGGATCATGATGAGAAGCGTGAGAACATACGGCGCGGCATTGAACAAATAATAACCCTGCGTGATGCCGACAGACTGGAGTGCAGGGCCCAGTGCCGCCGCGCCGCCGAACAGCAGCGAGGCCCAAAAGCACAGCATCGGATTCCAGCGCGCAAAGATCACCAGTGCGACCGCCGTGATGCCCTGGCCCGAGGACAGGCCCTCGCTCCAGCTGCCCGGGTAGGACAGCGACAGGAAGCTGCCGCCCACGCCGGCGAGGAAGCCGCCGCAGGCGGTGGCAATCAGGCGCACGCGGCCGATGGCATAGCCCAGTGCACGGGCGGCATCGGCGCTGTCTCCGACAGTGCGCAGGATCAGGCCCCAGCGGGTGTTGCGGAAGCACCAGAGCAGAACGGGTGCGAGGATCACACCGATGATGAACAGCGCGTTGACGCGCAGCGCATCGCGAACCTGGGCATTGTCGCTCCACCAGCCAAAGGGAATGGAGGGCAGGTTGGGGGCTTGCGGCTGGATGAAGGGCTTGCCCAGGAAGAAGGCCAACCCGATGCCGAACAGCATCAGCGCGATGCCGACAGCGATATCGTTGACGCGCGGCAGGCTGCAGATCAGGGCATGCAGGATGCCGAACAGCGCGCCGGCGCCGCCGGCCGCCAGCACGCCCAGCCAGGGCGAGCCGGAAAGATACGATACGGCATAGCCACTCATCGCGCCCATCACCAGCGTGCCTTCGAGGCCGAGATTGATGCGCCCGCTTTTCTCGGTGATGCATTCGCCCAGGCTGACGAACAGGAAGGGCGTACTGACGCGGATCGCGCCGGCCAGTACCGCCAGCGGCACGCCCCACCAGCCGAGCAGGTCGCCACTCATGACGGTTTCCTTTTCAGCCAGGGTAGCCGTCCGTAGAGTACTTCGCTGGTCAGGATGGCGATGAAGATCAGGCCCTGCAGCACCAGCACGGTCGCATCCGGCAGACCGAGGCGGCGCTGCAGCAGGCCGCCGCTGGCGCCGATGCCGCCGAGCAGGATGGCGACGGGCACGATGGCGAGCGGATTGTGGCGGGCCAGGAAGGCGACCAGGATTCCGGTATAGCCGTAGCCGACAATCAGCGAGGCATTGGCCTTGCCGTGCACGGCGGCGACTTCCACCATGCCGGCCAGACCGGCAGCGGCGCCGGCCAGACCACAGGCGACCAGCACCAGCCTGCCCACCGGCAAGCCAACCATGCGCGCGGCTTTCACATTGCCGCCGGCAACCCGCATGCCGAAGCCGAAAGTGGTGCGGTAGATCAGGATATAGGCCAGCAGGCAGGCGATCACGCCATAGGCCAGTCCCCAGTGGATGTCGGTGCCGGGGATGGTAGTCAGCATGTTGGCGTCGCCGATATGCGGCGTGGAGGGTTTGTTGAGGCTGGCAGGATCGCGCAGCACGCCCTCGACCAGCTGGTTGAAGACCGCGACCGCGATATAGACCAGCAGCAGGCTGGCGATCGTTTCGTTGACGCCGCGCCAGTGCCGCAGGCCGCCGGCCAGTGCGACCCAGGCGGCGCCAGCCGCCATCGCCGCGATGGCCATGGCAATCTGCAACACCAGCGGCGCGCTGTCGGGCAGTGCCATCGCGATGGCGGCGGCGGCCAGGCCGCCGATCACCAGCGCGCCTTCGCCGCCGATCACCACCATGCCGAGCTGCGCGGGCAGGGCGCAGCAGAGCGCGGTGAGGATCAATGGCGCGGCGCGGGTCAGCGTGTTCTGCCAGGAGAACCACGAACCGAAGGCGCCGGCATACATCAGGCTGTAGGTGTCGAAGGGATCGACGCCGGCAATGGTGACGAAGAGCCCGAACAGCACCAGCGCCGCCAGGACGGCCAGCACCGGCACGGCGACGGCCTCGGTGGCACCGCGCAGGATGTCCTGCCAGTGCGCCGCGCTGTCGTCGATCCGGACCGGGCTGGCCTCCATGGAGCGGGCGCTTTACGCGAGGGCGCCGAGCACGCCTTCGACCAGATAGTTCATCTTCTCAAGCTCGATATCGGTCTGACCGCGATCGGTGCCGGTAGCGATCACGGTGTTGCCCTTGTTGTCCTTGATCGGGCCCTTGAAGATCACATAGGAGCCGGCGGTCAGCTTGGCCTTGATGTCGTCGGCATGCTTGCGCGCCTTTTCCTCGACCAGCGGACCGTAGGCCGAGGTCTTGACCACGCCTTCCTTCAGGCCGCCGCGCACCAGATTGGGCAGCTTCTCGCCGCCGGCCGCGGATTTCGCCAGCTTGGGATACAGCTCTTCCCAGTTCCATTCCGCGCCGGTGAGATAGCCCTTGGGCGCGAGCTTGGACTGGTTGACGTGATAGCCGCAGACCATGATGCCACGCTTCTCGGCGGTCTCGACCACCACCTTCGGGCTGTCGACATGGCAGGTGACGACATCGACGCCCTGGTTGATCAGGCCGTTGGTGGCTTCGGCTTCTTTCACCGGCATCGACCAGTCGCCGGTGAAAATCACCTGCGTGGTGGCATTGGGATTGGCCAGCTTGGCGCCCAGCGTGAAGGCGTTGATGTTGCGCAGCACCTGCGGGATCGGCTTGGCGGCGATGAAGCCGAGCTTGCCGGTCTTGCTGGTGTAGCCGGCGACGATGCCGTTCAGATACTGGCATTCGTCGATATAGCCGAAATAGCTGCCGGCATTGGCCGGGTCCTTGTCCGACCACAGGCCGCCGCAATGCAGGAAGCGGACCTTGTCGTATTTCTTGGCCAGCTTGACCATATGCGGATTGTAGTAGCCGAACGAGGTGGGGAAGACGAGCACGGCGCCGTCGAGGTTGATCATCGACTCCATGGTCTTCTCGACCGCGACGGTCTCGGGCACGTTCTCTTCTTCCAGCACCTTGAAGCCGCCGAGCTTCTTCAGTGCGGCCGCGCCCTGGGCATGGGCCTGGTTGTAGCCGAAGTCATCGCGCGGCCCGACATAGATGAAGCCGATGGCGGCGTCCTTGGCGCGGGCGCCGAAGGGCAGGCCGGCGGCGAGCGCGGTGGCGCCGAGGGCGGCAGTTCCCTGCAGCAGGCTGCGGCGGCTGAGCTTGAATTCCATTGTCATGTCACTCCCCCTTATCGTTGGCAGAAACAGTCCTCGCCTTATGCGGGCAGCAAGATGCGTGCCGCATCTTGTGCGTTGCGGAAAAGACCAAGATACCAATAGGTTGGAGCTGAGGAGGGGAACTGGATCGCATACACGCCCTTAATATTGATTATTTATTGATCAATATTTCGAGATTGTATGCATCTTTTATGCGCCGGTTACGGGCCAACGGTTGCCGTGGCGACGCGCCCGGCTGACAATCCGCATACGCGCCGACTCCGGGCGCCTGTTGGCCCATTTTTTTCCCGTATTCGAGACAATCATGCTCTTTGGTATTCCCCTGTCGGAACTCGCCTGGCTTGCCGTGGCGCTGCTGGCGGCTGGCGCCGTGACCGGCGTGCTCGCCGGCGTCTTTGGCGTTGGCGGCGGCGCGGTGATCGTGCCGGTGCTCTATGAGCTGTTCGTGGTGATCGGGATTCCCGACGAGGTGCGCATGCCGCTCTGCGTCGGCACCTCGCTGGCGGTAATCATCCCGACCTCGATCCGCTCCTTCAATGCGCATCGCAAGAAGGGCGCGGTCGACATGTCGATCGTCAAGGTCTGGGCCGTGCCGGTGGTGGTGGGCGTGGTGATCGGCGGCGTGATCGCCCGCTATGCGCCGGCCGACGTGTTCAAGGCGGTTTTCGTGATTGTCGCCGGCGCTTCGGCCCTGCGCCTGCTGTTCGGCAAGGATAGCTGGAAGATCGCCGATGATATTCCCTCGACACCAATCATGCGCGCCTATGGCGTACTGATCGGTGTGCTCTCGGCCCTGATGGGTATCGGCGGCGGCCAGCTCTCCAGCCTGTTCATGACCTTCTACGGCCGGCCGATCCACCAGGCGATCGCCACCTCCTCGGGGCTCGGCGTGATCATCTCGATCCCCGGCGCGCTGAGCTACATCTATGCCGGCTGGCCCCGGGCGGCGCAGTTCCCTGACGTCACCGCGCTGCAGGTGCCGCTGGCGCTGGGCTATGTCTCGGTGCTGGGCTTCATCCTGTTCGTACCGACCAGTATCTGGACGGCGCCACTGGGGGCCCGGCTTGCCCATGCCCTGCCCAAGCGCAAGCTTGAGGTGCTGTTCGGCCTGTTCCTGCTCGCCGTCTGCTCGCGCTTCCTTATCAGCTTCTTCTAATCCACAGGTTTCTCCGGCCGCACCCCCGCCAGCCTCTATCGAAACACCCGGGACGCGGGTATTCCTATAGGGGAATTCTGGCTGGGGCTGACGGGGGAAAATGAGACAGGTCCTGAACGACCGGCGGACCTTGGTTGGCGTTGTCACTGCCTTGCTGGTGACGGGCTTTCTCGCCACGTCTCTGGCCAGCTATTTCGTCTCGCGCCAGTCGCTGCGCGACGCCGTGATCCAGACCGAACTGCCGCTGACCTCGGACAACATCTATTCCGAGATCCAGAAAGACCTGATCCAGCCGATCCTGATCTCGTCTGTGATGGCGACGGATACCTTCGTACGCGACTGGGTGCTGGCGGGTGAGAAAGATCCCGAGCGGCTGATCCAGTATCTGAAGGACATCAAGCAGCGCTACAGCGCCTTCACCGCCTTCTTCGTCTCCGAGAAGACCCATAACTACTATCATGCCGACAGCGTGCTCAAGCGCGTGGACAAGAGCGAGTTCCGCGACGAGTGGTATTTCCGCGTGCGCGAAATGCTGCTGCCCTACGAAATCAATGTCGATCCGGACCTAGCCAACCAGGATACGATGACGATCTTCATCAATTATCGCGTGCTGGACTACCAGGGAAATTTCATCGGCGCCACCGGCATCGGCCTCACCGTCAATGCCGTGCGCACCCTGATCACCGAATACCAGCGCCGCTATGGTCGCACCGTTTTCTTCGCCGATACCCAGGGGCATATCGTTCTGGTGGGCGAGGGAGATGCCGTGCCGGAGGACGATATCACCAGCCGTGGCAACCTGCAGAAGCTGGTTCAGGACTGGTCGCGCCGTGAAGTGAAGAGCTTCGAATACGAATATCATGACAGGACGCGCTTCCTGAATGTGCGCTTCATTCCGGAACTGAACTGGTTCCTGCTGGTGGAGAAGGAGGCCGACAGCGACCTCGCCCAGATCCGCCGCGCCCTCTACATCAACATCGTGATCTGCATCGTGATCACCGCGCTGGTGCTGATCGGCATCTGGCTGACCATCACGCATTTCCAGAAGCGGCTGGAAGCCATGGCGACCACCGATCGCCTGACCGGCGTGGCCAGCCGCCATGCCTACGACATCCTGATGGACCAGGCGATCCGCGATGCGCGCCGCTTCAACCAGCCGCTGTCGGTGATCATGGTCGATGTCGATCATTTCAAGCAGATCAACGACAGCCACGGCCATGCGGCGGGCGACCGGGTGCTGGTCGGCGTCGCCAACGCGATCCGCGTCAGCCTGCGGTCATCCGACATCATCTGCCGCTGGGGTGGCGACGAATTCCTGGTGGTGCTGCGCAATTGCGACATCGTCAATGCCGAGCGCCTGGCGCAGACGATTCGCCAGACCATCGAGGGCGCGAGCTTCACCCTGGAGGGCCGCAGCCTGCAGTCGACAGTCAGCGTCGGCATTGCCCTGCTGCAGGCGGAAGACGATGTCGCGCAGTTCATCGCACGCGCCGACGCCGCGCTTTATCGCGCCAAGCAGGATGGCCGCAACCAGGTCAGCCTTGGCCCGCTGATGCAGGCGGCGGACTGACCCAGTTTATTCCTGCTCGGGTTATTCCTTCACGGCGCCGGTCATCGCCGAGACATAGTGCTCGACGAAGAAGGCATAGAGCACCACCAGCGGCAATGAGCCGAACAGGGCGCCCGCCATCAACGAGCCCCAGCGATAGATATCGCCGTCGACGAATTCGTTGACGATCGCCACCGGCACCGTCTTGTTGCCTACCGACTGCAGGAAGGTGAGCGCATAGATGAACTCGTTCCAGCACAGCGTGAAGCAGAAGATGAAGGCCGAGATCAGGCCGGGCACCGAAAGCGGCAGCACGATCCGGGTCAGGATCTGCCAGCGCGAGGCACCATCGATCAGGGCGCATTCCTCCAGCTCGTAGGGAATGGTCTTGAAGTAGCCCATCAGCAGCCAGGTCGAGAAGGGGATCAGGATGGTGGGGTAGACCAGGATCAGCGCCAGCGGGCTGTCGAACAGGCCGTAATTGTAGACCACGGTGGCCAGCGGTATGAACAGGATGGACGGCGGCACCAGATAGGCGAGGAAGATCAGGCCGCCGATGGTCTGGGCGCCCCTGAAGCGCAGCCGTACGATGGCATAGGCGGCCAGCACGCTGGCGACGATCGACAGCGCCGTGGCGGCCGCGGCGACATACATGGTGTTCCACAGCCAGCGCGGATAGCTCGATTCAAACAGCAGCTTCTTGATGTGCTGCAGGGTCGGGTCCCAGGTCCAGAAGGGACTGACGCGCTCCATGTCGATCAGCTGCTCATTGGGTTTAACGGCTGTGAGCGCCATCCAGTAGAAGGGGAAGAGCAGGATCAGCAGGAATATCACCAGCGGCAGATAGAGCGTGATCAGCCGCCGTCCGGTGGTTTCGAGATAGCTCATGCCCTCGGAATGGTCGTCGCGCAGGGTCTCCATGGACTTGTCAGTCATTGTCGCTTCCCTGCTGCCATTTGCGCCGT
>Ga0209675_1001780_pt1 | contig 11763 bp, 9 predicted proteins | sample AraplaCol_mLB_r2_2_FD_184280 | JGI IMG/M metagenome (GOLD analysis project Ga0209675, IMG submission 184280) | Arabidopsis root microbial communities from North Carolina, USA - plate scrape MF_Col_mLB_r2 (SPAdes) (version 3) | ecosystem: Host-associated > Plants > Roots > Endosphere | place: USA... | reverse complement strand
GGATCGGCATCGCCCAGCGCATCGGCGGCGGCGGTGCTGCCGTCGACGCGGTGCATCGCGCACGACGCCAGCCCCACCTCGCGCCGGAACGGCGTCGGCGACTCGAGCAACCGCGAAGTGATGCCGCGAAGGCTCGACGCATCCACCCAGCCGAAGGCCGAGATGACGCCGCGTGCCGCGTCGGGCAGGGCTTCGGCGAGCGAAAGCAGCCGCTCGAGTGCCGCAGCATCCCGGTTGCCGATGGCATGGACCGTGGCCGCGAATGCCTCCCCGACACCTGCCCGCTCCAGCGCCGCACCGGCGGCCCGCGCCGCGAAGTCCCCCGCCTCTGCCATGCCGTCGAGGTGTGCTGCCAGCCGCTCGTCCTGGCGGGCAAGGTGGCGCAGCGCGACGTGCGGGGCGCGCACCACGAAGGAGCGGGTGTTGCGCAGCATCGCGGCTTCCTCCGTGTGCCTGAACACCACGTCGGCAATGGGCATGCGTACATGGGACATGCGGACCTCGCCGTCTTCAGTCCGGGAGCCCGCGACCCCAGAAGCAACGCACGGCTTGCGCGTACAGACCGTCGGTCTTGTCCTCCAGGAATTCTTCGACGATGGCCATCGCGTTCAGGGGCTGCAAGTCGCCGTCGTCGAAGAAGGCGCTGCAGTCGATGCCGGTGGCCGCTTCGAACAGATGCCTTTCGAACATGATCTCGTCCTCGTCGATCTCAGGTGCCGACAGCCCCGCATGCAGGTGCCGCGCCAGCGCCTTCACGCTGAAGGCCTCTCCGTGCAGCACGGCGGCCTCGTCCGAGCCGTGGGCGAGCTTCAGTTCCTCGTACTTCGCCATGACGAGTTCGCGGTACTCGGCGTCCGGCAGCGCGGCAACGCCGATCGGCCCCAGCTCCGGCTCCATCAGGCGCGAAAGGAAGACGCTCAGCACGCCCGTCTGCTCGCGCTTGCCGGAGTCGAGGTACATCTTCAGGATCAGGGGAACCGTCCAGAGCCGCATCGACTGCTGGAAGGCGTGTGCGAGCTCGACCTGGTAGGCGGGCTCCCCGGCATCGAGCAGCTCGTCCCGAAAGTCCCGCACGAAGTCCTTCAGAAGAACCGATGAGCCCGCATCGCCCACGAGTTCCGCGCAGTAGCGCCAGAACACATCGTCCTTGAAGGACCGCATCGCACGCAGGAGCACCGGAAGTCCGTCGAAGCGGCCTTGCTTTGCGCGTTCGAGCGCCGCCGCAAAAACGATCCAGGGGTTGCCGTCCGCCAGCGTCGAAGCGGCCAGCAGGTCCACGCCCGGCGGCTCGGCGAACCGGTAGCCCATGGCGTCCCACTCGAGCGCGCCGCCGTCGAGAAGGAATGATGGAGTTTCGTGATTCATGCGGTCCTTTGCTTGCTGCCGGCCCAGGCATCGGTTCACCGGTTCTGCCACCGCGAGGCGGCATCGCCCTGCGCCACGGTCAGTTCTTCGTCGACCTTCTTGCACTCGTCGCTCAGCCGGCTGTCGGGCACTAGGTTCCGGGGTCCGGTGGGGCAGCCGCCGGCCGCCTTGGGCGTGCGATGGTTGATCTTCTCGCCGGATGCGAGTTGCGGCCTGCGCCGCTTGTATTTTGCGCGGTGGGCGTCCCATGCGGACTCGATCTGCTTGGATCGCTTGGAAGCGGTGTTGACGCCCTTCGCAGTGTCGGCGGCGGTCTGCGGAAAAACGAAGTACACGTTGCACGGGGCCTGCGGAAGGCTCTTGCAATCCAGGTCGCGCACACGCTGCACGGCCTCCTTGCGCTGCTTGAGCTTGTCGCCTCTGTCCGCCAGCGCGGCCAGGTCGTCTTCCCACTTCTTCACTTCCCTCCGGTTGGCGGGATGCGGCGGATGGTTGTGCAGCCGCCGGCTCGCGCGGTCGATCTCGGGGCCCTCGTCCAGCCCGTACCACTTGTCTTCGCTGACCTGCACACCGCCCTTCTGCCCTTCGTGCCGCTTGCCGCAACACGCGCATTTGTCGTCTTCCGGCTCCTCGTCCGGAGGCGCCATGAACGCCGCGTTGAGCATCGGCACCTGCGCATTGGCCATCGGGCTGGCATGGTTGGACGTCGTCAGGTCCGTGTGCCTGTCGACGTTCTGCCCCTCGAACTGGACGTCCATCGACCAGGCGACGAAGTAGGTCTTGCCGGTGATCACGTGCGTGACGACGCCCGCGCCCTGGCCGTTGGTGGCGGCCTCATCGCCCAGGGGCGACGTCTTGTAGTACGACGCGTCCTTGAGCATCACCTCCTCGCCCTTGATCTGCACCGTCTTGCTGCCCTCCTTCATGTCCTTCGAAAAGGACGTGTCGGGGTAGGGCACCGGAAGCGGTCCCGCCGGCGGAGGCGGCGGCGTCAGGCACACGTCGGGAAAGGCAGCGATGACCTTGCCGTCGCCGGCCTTGCAGGCGATCTCGTCGCCGTTGGCGTAGACCTCACAGCCCATGGCCGTGCGCTCCATGACCGGCCGATGGCGGCAACAGGTTGCGCAACACGGCAGCGGCGCGCTCGCCTGCCAGCGAACTGCAGAGGCACAGGGCCGTGTCGCCCGGCGCGTAGCGCTTGCGGCACGCCTGGTGCGCGAGCACCAGTTGCGCGATGCCCGATGCGGCGCCGGTATCGCCGATGGCCTCGGCCCAGTGCCAGAGAGGCTGCGCCTGCTTGCGCACGACCCGCATGAGACGCCCCTCCATGAGAGGCAGTTCCTTGAAACCGTACAGCTCCCCGGTGACGTCGGACAGGCGCAGGTCGATCTCGTGCAATCCGAGCGACGCTTCGCCGAGCGCCGAACGCACGGCTGCTGTCAATCCGCGCCCGAGCAGCGGCGCCTCGGACAGGAGCGGCGCGTCCTCGAGGCCAAAGCCGAGCCCGGCCACCTCCACGGCCGCATCGCCCGCCGGCGCCGTCTCGACCAGCACCGCCGCCGCAGCTTCGCCGGGAACCGCTCCGTCACGGTTGGCCGGTGTCTTGAGCCGGTAGTGCCGGTCGAGCCAGAGCAGCGTGGCGGCATTGAGCATCGAATCGGCACCGGACACCACGCACGCAGGGGCCAGGCCCTGATGCACAAGGCGGCGCGCCTCGCGCAGCGCCTGGAACCCCGCGACGTGGCCCGAAGCGAACACACCGGAGGCTCCGGCATCGAACCGCATGCCGAGCACCTCCTGCAGGTGCTCGACGATCACGGGAGCGAGGTCGGCGCTTCCTCCAGGCCTGTCGGGCTCGGCGAGGCACACCAGGATCGGCACGCGCTCCCAGGCCAGGTCGGGCCGCTCGGCGGCAAGGCCGGCCACGCATCGCGCCAGCATCCGGCCCAGTCGCGAGGCACGAGGCAGCGTCCAGTCCAACCCCGGCACGATGGCTCCGACCACCGGCTCGCCGGCGTTGTCGCGGTAGGGCAGGTTGCCGAAGGCCGATATCCCTGCGCGCTTGGCTGCGCAAGCGCTCGCGGCGTCCAGCCCGACCGGGCAGACCATGGCGACGGCGCCGATGAACATCGTCCCTACACCCTGTCGTCCTGCGGCACCCGCGCCCGGCGCCGCGCGCGCGACCATGCGACGACGTCCGCCAGCGAGTCGAAGTGCTGCTTGCCGCGCATGCGCAGGGCGCGCGCACGGTCGCGCTCCAGTTGCTGCGCATGCCGGCCCAGGATGACCTGTGCGATCTCGCGCACGTTCCGCCGCAGCGGGACGCTGGCGCGCCACGCCAGCGTGAAGCGGGCCTCCTCCGGCTCGATGCAGAAGGTGTCGACCACGCCGGCCACCTCGGTCACCTCGCCCGTGCGCGAAACGAACAGCACCGGCAGACCGAGATCCGCGGGCAGCCTGAACGCCGTGCGGCCGTCGGGCGTCAGGTTCATCAGCACCACCTCTTCCCCGCCGCGCGGATAGTCCATTTGCTGGTCCTCCGGAGCGCTCTGGAAATAGCGGGGATCGAAATCCTCGGGCAAGAAGGGAAACCTGTTGTCCAGCCATTGCCGGTCGTAGGTCCCCGCCCAGCGCAAACGCGCCTGCCAGGCTCGCCCGAGCGGGCCGAACGCCATGGGCACGTAGTTCCCGTCGGCGTTCACCACCTCCTTGCCGGGCTCCTGCGTGTGCGGCAACGCAAGCCCGTCCAGCGCCAGCCCCGACGCGCCGGGGTGGTATCCCACGCCGGCGTGGTTCATCGGGTACCAACGGTGCGCGGCCACGTCGCCAGCACTGCGGTCCACGCCGCCATAGGCATGGTCGTAGCCGATCGGCAGCACGGTGAACGGCCGCGGCGCGCCGGGTCTTCCACCGAGCGGGCCACCTTCGTAGACGCGAGGCCCCACCACCTCGAATTTCTTGACGAGCGCGCCGACACGAATACCGACAGGAACGCGCGTCGCGGGCATCCCTGCAGGTGCATGACAGCGGCCGTTGACCAGCACATCGCAGCGCGGCTTGAACGGAGCGAAGTCGATCTCGTGCAGCGGCGCCGAAGAGCCCGGCTCGCCGCTGAAAACGTCCGTCGTCACGAGGGGAAGCTGCGCGTCCAGCAGTGCCGGTGCCTCGCCGGCGTGCGCAGGCATGCCGTACGTACCCTTGGCCACCACCACCAGCGACTCCCTGCCGTGCTTGTCGGTGGCCGCGGTGTAGCCAGCGGCCAGCCGCGTCGTGTTGACCAGGTTCACCGTTCGTTCCGCACGGCTAGTTGACCTGCACGGAGGCGCCCTTGATCCGGTTCACGCCGGAAGAGCGGCTGAGCACATGCGTTCCCTGGATCAGCACCTTGCCCGCGCGCGTGAGCGTGATGCTGGCCTCCCCGCAGCGCAGCACCAGCTGCCGGCTCGCGCTGACGAGCATGCGCTCGCCGTCCGGGTCCACCTCGACCTGTGCCGGCGTCGGCGAGAGAGGCCAACCCACGGCCTGACGGATGACGCCCGTCACGATGGGCCGGCTCGCATCCCCCTGCTCGAAGGCGAGCAACACTGGTTGCCCGATGTGAGGGCCGTGCAGGTCGACGACGGTACGCGCCCGCAATGCGGTGCTTCCCGGCTGCCCCGGGTACACCACGAGCGGCGTGCACCCACCCTCGCAGATCGCCACCAGCTCGCCGATCACCGCCGAAGGCAGCGGCGGCGCGGCCTCGGCCAGTTGCTCATGGACTGCTTCTCTTCCGCTCATCGCCCACCTCCGTGAATGCAATCGGTCAGTTCTGCAGGATCTTGGAACCCTTCATCACGATGTCGCTGCTCGCCTTCGCGTGAATCTTCCCCGACGCATCGATCGTGATGTCCTTGCCCTTGATCACGATGGTCCCGTCCTTCTTCATCGTGATGCTCGCGCTGCCGGTGGTGATGGAGATCGAGTCGCCCGCCGTGATGACGAGGTTCTTTCCCACCGACAGCGAATCGTCCTTGCCCACGCTGCTCGTGCGTCCCTCGCCCACGCTGCGCGATTCGCTGCTGCCGACGGTCGTCGACAGGTTCGCTCCCACGTCCACCGACCGGTTCGCCCCGATGCTGCTCGACTGGTTCGCGCCCACGCTGATGGTCTGGCTCGCGCCCACCGTCACCGCCTGCATCGCGCCCACGGTGATCTCCTGCGCGGCGCCGACGGTGATGGTCTCGTTGATACCCACGGTGTGCGTGCGCTGCAGCGCCACCGTCGCGCTCTCGCTTGCGCCCACCGTGATCGTGCGGTTCTGGCCGATGGAGATCGTCTCGTCGAGGTCCACCGTCTCCGTGCGGTTCATGTGGACCGTGATGGTCTCGTTCCGGTCCACGGTTTCCGTGCGCTGGCCGTGCACGGTGATGGTCTCGTTGTTGTCGACCGTCTCGGTGCGGTCGTGCTTCACGTGCACGGTCTCGTCGTGGTCGATGGTCTTGGTGCGGTCGTGGCCGACCCAGTGCGTCTCGTCGTTCTCGACCTCGATGTCCTGGTTCTTCTCGGCATGCAGGTACACCTGCTCGGCCCCCTTCTTGTCCTCGAAGCGCAGCTCGTTGCAGTTGGCCGCGCTGCCCTTGGGCGTGGAGCGCGTGCGAAACCCGCTCTGCGTGTGGGTGCCGAACGGAATGGGCTGGTCGTCGTTGTAGACGCGGCCGGTGACCAGCGGGCGGTCGGGGTCGCCGTTGAGAAAGTCGACGATCACCTCCTGGCCGATGCGCGGGCAGAAGTAGCCGCCCCAGCCCTTGCCGGCCCATGGCTGCGACACGCGTACCCAGCAGGTCGACTTCTCGTCGCTCCTGTCGTAGCGGTCCCAGTGGAAGTGCACCTTCACGCGGCCGAAGTCGTCGGCATGGATCTCCTCGCCCTTGGGCCCGACGACGATGGCCGACTGCGGCCCCGGCATCACCACGCGCGGCGCGAGCCGCGGCGGCCGGAACGGCATGTCGACGGGGAACACGGTGAGCAGGAAGGCGCCGGCGCCCGGCAGGCCCGACTGCAGCGACGGCGTGCGCGCCACCACGGCCTCGAAGGCGTCGAGCGTGTCGGCCAGCACCGCGTCGTCCGCGAGCGTCTCCCGCAGCAGCTCGCTCACGGACACGCGCGCCTCCCCGGCGTCGGCGCCCTCGTAGCCGGGATGGCTGGCGACGAAGGTGCAGGCGGCGATCACGTAGTCGCTGTCGCGCGTGCCGTCGGGGTCGTTCTCGAATCTGAAGCTGCGCCCGGCCGCGACGTCGGGCCAGGACGTGAGCGCCCAGTGGCGCTGGCGCCTCGCGCCGATCTCCTCGCCGCGCAGCTTGCCCTTGTCGTCCGCGTCGCCGCCGCTGAAGTAGCCGCCCGCGAACTCGAAGGCCTCGAATTCGGCCAGCTCGTGCCCGTCGGGCGTGCCGCCCGCGGCCTCCAGCTTCTTCTTGATGGCCTTGAAGTCGCTGTCGGTCGAGGCGTACTTGCCGGTGTCGAGCTGGCGCTCGCTCACCCAGCGCGAGACCTCGTTGAAGCGCGCCTCGGCCGCATCGCCCGAAACGTAGCGCAGGGTGCCGGCGGCGGGCAGCTTCTCGTGCGCCATGTCGCTGGCGTCCGACAGGTGCATGGTGCCGGGCGCGTCGTGCGCGTCGAACCAGCAGTAGATGCCCTCGTCTTCCAGCAAGCGCGAAACGAAACGGTAGTCGCTTTCCTGGTACTGCACGCAGTAGCGGCGCGGCTTGTGGGTGCCGATGACGTTGTCGGCCTTCGTCTTCTTGAAGCGCTTGATGGGGCTGTCCTCGAACACCGCGTCGAGCACCTCGAGCACGGGCTTGTCCTGCAGGATGCGCGAATTGATGCGCTTGGAGAGCAGCCACAGCCATGAGCGCAGCGTGAAGCGGTATTCGAAGTAGCGGCCCACGTGGCCCGCACGCACGAAGCGCACCGCATGGCCCTGGCAGTGGCGCTCGTGGCGGCCGCCGTCGGCATCCTCGAAGCCGATGACCACGTCGAAGGCCCGCCCCAGGATGTCCTTCGCGTCGATGGCCTTGTTCTGCGACAGCACCGTGAGCTCGTAGGCCGAAGGGCGCGCCAGCGCCTCGTGCCCCACGATGCGCCAGAACATCAGGTCGCCGCTGGCGGGCGAATCGCTTTCGATGCGGAACTCCTGTTCGGCCATGGATGGCTCTCTCCCTTGCTCTTCGGTGCGGCGGCGCACGGGCGCCGCCGCGGCACAGTCGAAGCGCCGCTACGGCGCCAGCAACAGCACCAGCGGCTGGCTCGGCACGGTGCGCACGCCGGGGCAGTTGGTGCTGTTCTGCAGCGACACGCTGGTCAGGCGCGACGCGGGCATGCCCATCCACAGCACGGTGAACGCACCGGTGAGATGGCGGCTCGGCCCCATGACCGTGCCCGAGGCCACGCCCAGCATCACGCCGGCGTTGTCGCCGTTGGTCATGGGGATGGTGGTGCCGAGGTTGTGCACGGGACCGCCCATGATCAGGATCGTGGGGCAGTTGGGGATCGCCATCGGTCCCATGGCGATGTTGGGGTACGGCACCGGGATCGGCGACGGCGCGGCGGGCGTGATGCAGACATCGGGAAAGCCCATGTCGGTGCCCATCAGCTGGCAGTTGGCGAACATGTTGCCTCCTGTTCGCCGTTCAGCCGAAATGGATCTGCGCACCGCGCGCCTTGACGAGCTCGCGGCCGTTGACCAGCGTGTGCTCGCCCTCTAGCCGCATGAGCTGCATGGCCTCGACCTCGACGTGCGTGGCGGCCACGCGGTCGATGCCGTCGGTGGTGCGCAGGTAGCTGGAGCTGAAGTGCTGCACGCGGTCCATCACCGACGACAGCATCGAGCCCACGAGCTTGAGGCTGGTGCCCACCACGCTGAGCTGGCGGCCGACGAGGTCGGCGGTGTCGCTCGCCACGCGGGCCTTCTGCGCGGCGATGTCGAGCTCGTCCGAGCGCACGCCGACGCGCGCGGCCTCCAGCTCGAGCGCGCCGCCCGGCACGGCGATGCGCATCTGGCCCGGGCAGCCCACAATGTTGGCCGTGCCTTCCTCGCGCTGCAGCACGGCCATGATCCAGACCTCGTCGGGCGCGATGCGCAGGCAGGCCACGCTGTCGCCGGCGGCGGGCTCGAGCAGGCAACTCGCGGCGCGTTGCGCGCGCAGCCGCAGTCCGCCGCTGGCCACGACCTGTGCGCCCACGGCATCGGTGCCGAGGATGCCCACGCACCATTCGCCGGTGATGGCCTTCGCGGCGGGCCGGCGCCGGGTGGCCGGCCGCTTCGAGGTTTCGTTGTTCATGGCGTGCTCCTGTCGTCTGTGTTCGTGTGTCCGCAAGCTCAGGCCACCAGCGGCTGCCACCGCTCGGACTCGGCCAGCTCGGGATCGGTCTCGATCGCGCGCGTGCGATCGGTCATCTGCGCGTCCGCGGTGTTCGCGCCGTGCAGCACGGTGCGCACCAGCGTGGCGCGGCGCAGGTCGGCCATGCCCAGGTCGGCATGGCGCAAGTCGGCATAGGTCAGCTCCGCGCCCGTGAAGTTCGCGCCGCGCAGCATGGCGCCGGCGAAGTGCGTCTGGTAGAGGTCGCACCCGGCAAAGCCCGCCTGCGGCAGCACGGCGCCCGTGAACAGCGCCTGCCGCAGGCCCGCTCCGGAGAAGTCGACGCCCTGGCCGGTGGCCTCGCAGAAGATGGCCCCGGGCGCGACGGCCTTCGTGAAGCGCGCGCCGTCGAGCTTCGCGCCCTGGAAGTTGCACTGCGGCAGCGCGATGCCGCTGAAGTCGGCGCCGCTCAGGTCGGCCGACGCGAACTGGCAGCCGTCGAGCGCGAGCCCCGCGAACGACATGCCCTTCAGCGAAGTCTTGCAGAAGGCGCTGCGCTGCATGCGGGCGCCGGCCCACATCAGGTGCGAGAGATCGCACTCGCTGACGGTGGTGTAGCGCCAGCTGGTGCCGTCGGCGCACACGTCGAGAAGCACCGACTGCGTGAGCACCGCCGAATCGAGCTGGGCGCCGCGCAGGTTGGCATGGTCGAGCCGGCACTTGTTGAAGGCCGCCATGCCCAAGGCGGCATCGGCGAGCTGGACATGCATCGCATCGCATTCGGCGAACACGGCGCCGTGGAGGTTGGCCTGCCTCAGGTCCGCGTGATCGAGCTGGCAGCGATGGAACACGGCCTTGCGCAGGTTGGCGCCCGAGGCGATGGCGCCGCGCAGGTCGCACTGGTCGAACACGACCTCGCGCAGGTCGGCATTGCGCAGATCGGCCTCGGCGAGGCGCACCTGCGAGAACACGGCACCGCCGAGCGCCGCACCGGCGTATCGTCCCTTGCCGAGGTCGAGGCGGTGCAGGGTCTCGCCCATGCGCACCGCGATGGTCAGCAGCTTCGGTGTCATGGCACTCATGGCGCGGCCTGCTGTTCGGCGGTCAGGCGCGGCCAGGTGCGCGCACGCTTGAGCAATGCCCCGTCGAGGCGGGTGTCGCCGTCGAGCCGCACACGCGCGAGGTCGGCGCCGAAGAGGTTGCTGCGCCGCAGGTCGGCACCGCGCAGGTCGGCCTTCTGCAGCACGGCGTCGGCAAGGTTCACGCCGGACATCAGCGCGCCGGCGCAGCTGCTCATGCGCATCAGCGCGCCCTTGGCGCTCGCCAGCCGCAGGTCGGCGCCGTCGAGCCGGGCCTCGCCGACGTTGGCGCCGTCGAGCAGCGCGCGCACCAGCCTGGCGCCGCGCAGGTCGCCGGCGCCGAAGTTGAACCGGCGCAGGTCGGCACCGCTCAGGTCGGCCTCCACCATGCGCGTGCCGCTGACCGCCACCGCGCCCGCGCAGCGCGCCATCTTCAGGTCGGCACGATCGAGATTGCTGGCCACGAAGGTCGCGCTCTCGAGCACGGCGCCGTGCAGGTCCACGCCGGAGAGATCGCACTCCAGGAAGGTCGCGCCCGACAGATCGGCTTCCGGAAAGCGCATGCCCCGCAGGTCGCGCTTGTGGAAGGTCTGGCCCGCGAGCCTGGCGCCCTGCCAGTCGGCGCGACCCCAGGTGGTGTCGAGCAACTGCGCGCCCACGAACACGGCGCGCCGCATCTGCGTGCCGGCGAAGCTGCAGCCGGCGAGCACCGCGCCCGAGAAATCGGCGTCGTCGAACACCGCGCCGGCCAGCACCGCCTTGCCGAGGTTGGCGTTGCACAGGCGCGTGCCGATGGCGATGGCGCCGTCGAAGCGCGCATGCGCGAGCACCGCGCGCGACAGGTCGGCGCCCGACAGGTTGGCGTTGCGGAAGTCGACGCCCTCGAGCCATGCGCCCTCGAAGTTCACCTCGCGCAGGTCGAGGCCGGACAGGTCGGCGCCGGTGAAGTCGATGCGCGCGAACAGGCGGATGCCGGCCGGCACCGCGCGCGCCATTTCTGCGCGCAGCGTTGCGGCCTCGGCGGCCGGCATCGGGTCGACGCGCGGCTGCATGTGCGCGGTATCGAGGTAGCCCTGGCGATGCGCATCCTCGAGCTGGTAGAGCTTGGGCAGCACCGGCGCGAGGTCGATCGGCCGGGTGCCCGAGGCCGCCAGCGCGCGCATCTCGGCCAGGTGCTTCTCCGCGCGGTACACCGGCGGGCCGCGGTGCTGCAGCTTCGCGATGTCCATCTTCCCGGCCGGCAGCGCCAGCGCCTTCTCGAGCGCGCCCACGGCGTCTTCGACGGCGGCCCACTGCTGCGCCTGCGCCTGCGCCATCTGCTTCTCGAGGTACGGCGGCAGCGCGTCGCCGGTGGGCACCTTCTCGCGCGGCGGCATGCGGATGCCGAGCGCGTCGGGATCGAGCCCGGCCTGCGTGGCCTTGCCGCGCGCGATGGCGACGTCTGCCTTGGCGCGGCGGTACTGCCCGTCCGCCTGCAGGTTGTCGGTGGCGAAGGGCGCCTTGGCGGCCTCCACCGCCGGGTCGAGCGTGCTGACGCCCGCAGGCAGCAGGTCGCTGTCGACGAGCGCGTAGATCGGCCCCATCTTCGGGTCGCTGCGCTTCGCCGCGGCATCGAGGTAGTGCTGGTCGTCGCGCGGCTCGCCGAGCCGCTCGACCGCGCCCATGAGGCTCAGCACGTCGGAGCCGTCGTCGGTGCCGACCTCGGCCAGCCCCTGGAAGATCGCGATGCAGCGCTCCGCATGAGGGAAGAACCACACGGTGGTCAGCCGCAGCGGCACCTCGCGGATCTTGGGTTCGGCGTCCGGCATGCGGTAGCCGGCGAACACGCGCACCTTCATGCCCGGCAGCCGGCCCTCGAGCAGCGGCTTGCCGGGGTGCATGTTCTCGAACGAGAACGCCTCGTCGCCGGCGAGCGCGCCGCCCATCCACTGGTCGGGCGGTGCGAGGTTGAAGCAGCGCCAGTCGGTATCGGGCGCGAAGCC
>Ga0209675_1001777_pt1 | contig 11775 bp, 14 predicted proteins | sample AraplaCol_mLB_r2_2_FD_184280 | JGI IMG/M metagenome (GOLD analysis project Ga0209675, IMG submission 184280) | Arabidopsis root microbial communities from North Carolina, USA - plate scrape MF_Col_mLB_r2 (SPAdes) (version 3) | ecosystem: Host-associated > Plants > Roots > Endosphere | place... | reverse complement strand
CAGGCTGGCGGCCAGCTTGCCGCCGCCTTCGACCAGTAACCGGGTAATTCCGCGCTCGGCCAGCAGTTCGAGGGCCGGCGCCAGGTCCGGGAAACCGGCCTCGTCCGCCGGCACACCGATAACCTCCACCCCACAGTCCTCGAAGGCCTCGCGGCGGTCGGAATCGACATCCTCGCGGGTGATGATCCAGGTCGGCGTTTGCCGCGCCGTGGTGACAACCTTGGCCGTCAGGCTGAGCCGCAGCCGGCCATCCAGGATGATCCGTACGCCTGGCCGTCGCGGCAGACCCTGCAGGCGGCAGGTCAGATCGGGATCGTCCTGCAGCGCAGTGTTGCTGCCCACCATGATCGCGTCATGCTGGGCCCGCAGCAGATGCGCCCGCATGCGCGCCACCGGGCTGGTGATCCATTTGCTGTCACCGTTATGCGTGCCGATGCGGCCGTCCAGGCTGACCGCCAACTTGAGCGTCACGGCAGGCCGGCCACGTTCGCGATGGATCAGGAAGCCGGCATTCAGGTCGGCCGCCGCGTTGATCAGGCAACCAACCGAAACCTCGATCCCGGCTTCACGCAATGCGGCAATACCGCGACCGGACACGCGGCCATCGGGATCTTCCATCGCCGCCACGCAGCGGGCAATGCCGGCCGCGACCAGCGCATCGGCGCAGGGCGGCGTCTTGCCATGATGGCTGCAGGGTTCGAGCGTGACGTAGACGGTTGCGCCGCGCGCGGCCTCGCCGGCCTGCTGCAGGGCCATGGTCTCGGCATGCGGGCGACCACCCACCTGGGTCCAGCCGCGGCCGACAATGCGACCATCCTTGACGATGACGCAGCCGACGGCCGGATTGGGCCAGGTATTGCCCAGCCCGCGCGCCGCCAGACCCAGCGCGATACGCATGTAGCGTTCGTCGCGGGCGGCGGCGGCCTTGTCAGTCATCGCTGCCCGGTCGGCCAAGCGAACCGATGAACTCCTCGAAGTCCTTCGCTTCGCGGAAGTTGCGGTAGACCGAGGCAAAGCGCACATAGGCGACCTTGTCGAGCGCCGCCAGGCCTTCCATCACCAGCTCGCCGATGAAGTCGGACTTGATCTCGCTCTCGCCCGAACTTTCCAGCCGGCGCACGATACCGTTGATCAGACGCTCGATGCGATCCGGATCGATCGGCCGCTTGCGCGCGGAGATCTGGATCGACCGTGCCAACTTGTCGCGATCGAACGGCGCCTTGAGGCCGTTCTTCTTGATCACGGTCAGCTCGCGCAGCTGGATGCGCTCAAACGTGGTGAAACGCGCACCGCAGTTCGGGCAGAAGCGACGGCGGCGGATCGCCGAGTTGTCCTCGGTCGGCCGCGAGTCCTTCACCTGGGTGTCGTCATTGCCGCAGAACGGACAACGCATTGCTTATATTCCCCCGCCTTGATGGCTTGTTATCAGTAGATCGGGAAGCGCGTGCACAGCGCCTTCACTTTTTCCGCGACGGCCTTTTCCACATCGGAATTGTCGTTAGTCTGCTTGGCTAGGCCATCCAGCACATCGGCGATCAGGTTACCGATCTGACGAAACTCGGCGACGCCGAAACCGCGCGTGGTGCCGGCCGGGCTGCCGACGCGGAAGCCCGAGGTGACGGTCGGCTTCTCGGTGTCGAACGGCACGCCATTCTTGTTGGTGGTGATATGCGCGCGTTCCAGGCTCTCGACGCAGACATTGCCCTTCAGGCCCTTGGAGCGCAGATCGACCAGCATCAGGTGGTTGTCGGTGCCGCCGGAAACGAGGTCGTAGCCACGCTCCTGCAGGGCCGAGGCCATCGCCTTGGCATTCTCGACCACGGCCTGCGCATAGGACTTGAATTCCGGGGTCAGCGCCTCGCCGAAAGCGACCGCCTTGGCGGCGATCACGTGCATCAGCGGGCCGCCCTGCAGGCCCGGGAAGACCGCCGAGTTGATCTTCTTGGCCAGCGCCTCGTCATTGGTCAGCACCATGCCGCCGCGCGGGCCGCGCAGGGTCTTGTGCGTGGTGGTGGTGGCTACATGGGCATGCGGGAACGGGCTGGGATGCGCGCCACCAGCGACGAGGCCGGCGAAATGCGCCATGTCGACCATGAAGACCGCGCCGATGCTGTCGGCGATCTCGCGGAACTTCGCGAAGTCCCAGAAGCGCGGATAGGCCGAGCCGCCGGCGATGATCAGCTTCGGCTTGTGCTCCTGCGCCAGCTTGGCCACCTGCTCCATGTCGACGCGCATGTCATCCTTGCGCACGGTGTAGCTGACGACGTTGAACCACTTACCCGACTGGTTGGCGGAGGCGCCATGGGTGAGATGGCCGCCGGCCGCGAGGTCGAGGCCCATGAAGGTGTCGCCCGGCTTCAGCACGGCCATGAACACGGCCTGGTTGGCCTGCGCGCCGGAATGCGGCTGCACATTGGCGAAACCGCAGCCGAAGATCTTCTTGGCGCGCTCGATCGCCAGCGTCTCGGCGACGTCGACGAATTCGCAGCCGTTATAGTAGCGCTTGCCCGGATAGCCCTCGGCATACTTGTTGGTCATCACCGAGCCCTGCGCCTCCAGCACGGCGCGGCTGACGATGTTTTCCGAGGCGATCAGCTCGATCTGGTTCTGCTGACGCTCCAGCTCGTCGGTGATCGACTTGAAGATATCCGGATCGGCATCCTTCAGGCTGCGCTGGAAGAAACCGGCATGGGTCACGGTGGGCTTGGCGGCGGTGCTGGACATCGGTGCTACTCCAAATCCTGGCGTCTGAATTTCGGTTAGGCGGCAGTGCCGAGCTTATCGACACGGCGCTGGTGGCGGCCGCCTTCAAAAGGGGTATCGAGGAAAGCCTTCAGGCAATCCCGCGCGGTATCGGCGCCGATCAGGCGGGCGCCCAATGCCAGCACGTTGGCGTCGTTATGCTGGCGCGACAGGCGGGCCATCAGGCTGTCGGTGCAGAGGGCGGCGCGGCAGCCGGGAATACGGTTTGCGGCAATCGAGATGCCGATGCCGCTGCCACAGACGGCGACGCCGATCTTGGCCTTGCCACTGGCGACGGTCTCGCCCAGGTGGCGGCCGAAATCGGGATAATCGACGCTGTCGGAAGAATTGGTGCCGAGATCGATGATGTCGTAGCCCTGGGCCTTAAGCTCATCCCGCAGCAGGTTTTTCAACTCAAAACCGGCATGGTCGGCAGCAAAAGCAACCGTGGGCTTGGACATGGGTGCGCACCTCGGGGAAGACGGGCCGGACCCTACAATATCCGGTGTCTGCTGCCAACCCTACCAACAAGGGAAATGGTTAGGGCCTCCCCCGCCAGAACCCAGAACAAATGCCGAATTTCCGGCAAAAAGAAAGGCCCGATGCGGCTGCACCGGGCCCTCCTCCTGTTTCCCGCTATGACGGGATCAGTTCACGTAGTCGTAGGAGCCGTTCTTCCAGACATAGACCTTGTAGGCCGGCGAGGTGGTGTCGCCCTTGGCGTCGAACGAGATCTCGTTCAGCACGGTCTGGAACTTGCCGGCACGCAGCGCCTTCTCCACGTCAGCCGTCTTCACCGACTTGGCGGTGGTGACAGCCTGAGCCCAGGCCTGCACGGCGGCATAGGTGTAAAGGGTGTAGCCTTCCGGGTCGTAGCCCTGCGCCTTGAACCTGTCGACCAGCGGCTTGGCAACCGGGTTCTTGCGCGGATCGGCATCGAAGGTCATCAGCGAGCCTTCACCGGCCGGGCCCGAAATCGCCCAGAACTGCTTGTCGACCAGCGCGTCGCCGCCCATCAGCGGGGCGTTCAGACCCTGCTCCTTGGCCTGGCGCACGATCAGGCCGCCTTCCGGATGGTAGCCGCCGAGATAGATCAGCTCGACGCCGGCAGCCTTCATCTTGGAGACCAGGGCCGAGTAGTCCTTCTCGCCGGGCGAGATGGCTTCGTACATGGCTTCGGTCACGCCCTTGCTGTTGAGGCGCTTCTTGGTCTCGTCGGCCAGACCCTTACCGTAGGCGGTCTTGTCGTGCAGGATCGCGACCTTCTTGCCCTTGTACTTGTCGAGGATGTAGTCGCCCGCGACGATGCCCTGCTGGTCGTCACGACCGCAGACGCGGAAGACGTTCTTGTAGCCACGATCCGTGAAGGTCGGGTTGGTCGAGGCCGGGGTGATCTGCAGGATGTTCTCTTCCTTGTAGACATCCGAGGCCGGAATCGACGAGCCCGAGCAGAAGTGGCCGATCACTGCCGCGACCTTTTCCTGGGCCGCGCGGTTCGCCACCGCGACCGCCTGCTTCGGATCACACTGGTCGTCGCCGATGATCAGCTGGATCTTCTGGCCGTTCACGCCGCCGGCAGCGTTCAGATCGGCAACCGCCATTTCGGCACCGCGCTTCATCTGCTCGCCGAAGCTGGCGAGCTGGCCGGTGATCGGGCCGTTCAGCGCGATCTTGACCTGGGCCGAAGCCGCGCCGGCGAACAGGCCGATCGAGGCGACAACCGCCAAACCAGTCATAAGTTTACGCATGATCTTTTCTCCCTGTTATGAAACTCTGCAGAAAAGTCTAATTCAGTTCGCCAGGGGCCGGCAACAACCTAGGGTGCCCCCTTCTCGCGCCAACCGAGCAGCCCGGCCCGTTCGTAGAGCCACGGATACTGGTGGATCATCTGATCTACCTTGGTCAGCCGGTAACCTAAACTGGCCAACGCCCAGACCACTACAATCGAAACCAGATACGGGATCACGGCCAGCAACTGTTCCTTGAACAGCCCGTACGCCAGAAAGCGGTTCGCCGCGCCCAGGATCAAGCTGTAGGGCAGGATCTGCCAGTAGGACCGCCAGGTGGTGGCGATGGCCTGTCCCATCAGGAAGGCACAACCGCCGACCAGAATCACGGTCAGGCCGAAGAAGACCCAGATATTCTCGCCCAGGATGGCGTTCAGCATCAGTGCCCTCCCTCGAGATAGGCGGCACGGATCTGCTCGTTGGCCAGCAGTTCGGCGCCGCTGCCGCTTATGGTGATGCGGCCGTTCACCAGCACATAGCCGCGATGCGCCAGTTTCAGCGCGTGATAGGCGTTCTGCTCCACCAGCAGCACGGTCATGCCCTCGCGGTTCACTTCCTCGATGATGCTGAAGATCTGCTTCACCACCAGCGGCGCGAGGCCGAGCGAGGGTTCGTCCAGCAGCAGCATCTGCGGCCGGCTCATCAGCGCACGCCCGATGGCCAGCATCTGCTGCTCGCCGCCCGACAGCGTGCCGCCACGCTGGTCGCGGCGCTCTTTCAGGCGGGGGAACAGCGTGAAGACACGCTCCAGGTCGCTGTCGAAATGCGCCGGATCGCCGGCGATGGCACCCATGCGCAGATTCTCCAGCACCGTCATGCGGGCGAAGATGCGACGGCCTTCCGGCGCATGGGCCAGGCCGCGACGCACCAGCGTATGCGTGGCAATGCCGGTGATGTCGTCGCCAGCGAGATGCACGCTGCCATGACGCGGCCGCGGATTGCCGCACAGGCTCATCAGCAAGGTCGACTTGCCCGCGCCGTTGGCGCCGATGAGTGCGACGATCTCACCCTTCCCTACTTCAATATCGACGCCTTTCAGCGCATGCACGGCGCCGTAATAGGTATGCAGGCCGGAAACCTTCAGCATCAGGCGACTCCCTGCGCTGCAGACACCGCACCATCTTCCGGTTCACCCAGATAGGCGCGGATCACGTTGGGATCGTTGCGCACGGCGTCGGGCGTGCCGTCGGCGATCTTCTTGCCATAATCCAGCACGACGACATGATCGGAAATCTGCATCACCACGCTCATGTCATGCTCGATCAGCAGCACGCCGCATTTGTGCTCGTCGCGGATGAAGCGCAGCAACGTGTTGAGTTCCGCTGACTCACGCGGATTAAGGCCGGCAGCCGGTTCGTCGAGGCAGAGCAGCACCGGTTCGGTACACATGGCGCGCGCGATCTCCAGCCGGCGCTGGCCGCCATAGGGCAGGCTGCCGGCTTCCTCGTCGGCCGCATCGGTCAGGTTCGTGCGCTCCAGCCAGTAGCGCGCACGCTCGATGGCCTCAGCCTCGGCCCTGGCATAGCCGGGCCAGCCGAACAGGCCGAGCAGCGTGAAACCAGACGCCCGCATCAGCTTGTTGTGCTGCGCGACGATCAGGTTCTCCAGCACGGTCATCTTGGGGAACAGCCTGATATTCTGGAAGGTACGCGCCACCCGCGCCTTGCCGGCGATGTCATTGCCGGCCATGCGCTCCAGATAGAAATGCTTGCTGTTGTTGTTCAGCAGCAGGCGGCCGACCGTGGGCTTGTAGAAACCGGCGATGCAGTTGAACACCGTGGTCTTGCCGGCGCCGTTCGGGCCGATGATCGCGGTGATCTGGCCGGGCCTGGCATCGAAAGAGACGTCGTTCACGGCGATCAGACCGCCGAAGCGCATGGTCAGGTGCTCGACCTTGAGCAAAACGTCGCTCATGGTTTTGCCTCCCCGCCCGCGGTTCTGGGTAATCGCAGCGTCGGTTCACGATGCGACAGCAGTCCCTGCGGCCGCCAGACCATGATCAGCACCATGGCGGCGCCGAAGGCCAGCATGCGGAACAGCGAGAATTCGCGCGCGATTTCCGGCAGCAGCGTCAGGAAGGCGGCCGCCAGCACGATGCCGGCCTGGCTGCCCATGCCGCCCAGCACGACGATGGCGAGGATCACGGCGGATTCAATGAAGGTGAAGCTTTCCGGGCTGATGAAGCCCTGCCGGGTCGCAAAGAAGCTGCCGGCGAAGCCGCCGAACATCGCACCTATGGCAAAGGCGGTCAGCTTGGTGTTGGTCGGATTGATGCCGAGCGCCTTGCAGGCGATCTCGTCCTCACGCAGTGCTTCCCAGGCGCGACCGACCGGCAGCTTGCGGATACGGTTGGTGAACAGGTTGGTGACCAGCGCCAGCACCAGGATCACGTAATAGAGGAAGATGATCCGGTGCACGGAAGCGAATTCCAGCCCGAACACCTCGTGGAAGGCCTTGGTGCCCTCAGGCGGCGAATTGGTGAAGGGAATGCCGAAGAAGGACGGACGCTGGATGCCGCTGATGCCGTTCGGACCGCCGGTGACGACCTGCCAGTTAAGCAGCACGATGCGGATGATCTCACCGAAGCCGAGCGTGACAATGGCCAGGTAGTCGCCGCGCAGGCGCAGCACCGGGAAGCCGAGAATGACGCCGAAGCTGGCGGCGAACAGGCCTGCCAGCGGCAGGCAGAGCCAGAAGCTGAAACCGAAATGCTGCGACAGCAATGCATAGGTGTAAGCGCCGACCGCATAAAAAGCGACGTAGCCAAGGTCGAGCAGGCCGGCCAGGCCGACCACGATATTCAGGCCCCAGCCCAGCATCACATAGATCAGCACCACGGTGGCGAGATCGACGACGGTGCGGGTGGCAAATGGCATGAATGGCAGGATGACGGCAAAGCCGATCAGCACCGGCATCAGCCACTTGTCGGCCTTGCGCCCCAGATCACTCAGCAGCGACTTGTGCTTGATCGCTTCTACCGGATCCAGCTTGTCGACCAGAGATTCACGATAGCGGCGGCGCCAGTCGAGCGCGTAGCGCATGCCGAAACGGCCGAGGAAGACGACAATGGCGGCATAGGCGATCCAGTCGAACCGCGTGCGGATACCCAGCGGTCCGCCGGTATCGACGGTTTCAAAGCCGATCAGCGGCAGGGCGAGCACGGCAGCCACGAAAGCGGCCATCAGGGCGTCGCGCAGACGATCCACGACGCTCATCTCACACCTTCTCCACTTCCGGGCGGCCCAGCAGGCCGGTGGGACGGAAGATCAGCACCACGACCAGGATGCCGAAGACGGCGACATCCTTGTATTCGATGCTGAAGTAGGCCGACCAGAAAGCCTCGATCAGGCCGATCAGCAGGCCGCCCAGCATCGCGCCCTGCATGCTGCCGATGCCGCCCAGCACGGCCGCCGTGAATGCTTTCAGTCCGGCGAGGAAGCCGATGTAGAAATCGACGACGCCGTAATAGAGCGACACCATCACGCCGGCGACGGCGGCCAGCACCGCACCGAGCACGAAGGTGAGCGAGATCGTGCGGTCGGTGTTCACGCCCAGCAGCGCCGCCATGGTGCGGTCCTGCTCGCAGGCGCGCTGCGCGCGGCCGAGCGGCGTGGCGGCGATCAGCCAGGAGAAGCCAGCCATCAGCGCCAGCGTCAGCAGCACGATCATGATCTGCAGATAGCTGAGCGTGACCGAAAAGGTCTCGCCCTTCATCAGTTCAATGCCGCCGCGCACCATGGGCTGCAGCGGCTTGATCTTGGCGCCTTGCGCGATCTGCACGTAATTCTGCAGGAAGATCGACATGCCGATGGCCGAGATCAGCGGCGCGAGGCGCGAGGAACCGCGCAGCGGCCGGTAGGCGATGCGTTCGACCGTCCAGCCGTAAAGCCCGGTGATGACCATCGAGACGATCAGCACGATCACCAGCGCCAGCGGCACCCAGGTAACCCCGACGAGTCCCAGCACCGCGAAGCTGATGACCGCGATGAAGGCGCCGATCATGTAGATTTCGCCATGGGCGAAATTGATCATGCCGATGATGCCGTAAACCATCGTGTATCCGATGGCGATCAGCGCGTAGACCGCGCCCAGCGTGATGCCGTTGATCAGCTGCTGAAGAAAATACTCCATTATCCCCCGTTGCCGCCCTGCTGTTTGGTCAGCATGTAGCGGAGCTTTTGCGTCGCCAGTCGCGCGAGTTCATGCTGCGACATCCGCGGATCGCCGACCATGGTCACTTCAATACCGGTTGCCGGATCAACAGCAATCACTTTCAGCGCCGCCCCGATACGACGGAACTCAATGATTGCTTCCCCGCCACCGCTCCCTGTCGCGTGTGACATGAGTCGTTGTTACCATCGCTTTGCAATCCGGCTCAAGCATTATGCATTCTGCATCTGTCCAATCGAATCATGCTGCGCGGCCATTTCCTTAGCGGCAATATAATTTCCCGTCTGCCGCAAAGTCGGCTTGTACGACACCGGTAACTATTTTATATATAAAATAATTGCAGAGGCCAGCGAAGGCGCAAATGAAGACCCTGAACCCGGCGGAATGGGCCAAGCCCAAGGGCTATGCCAACGGCATCGCGGCCGAGGGCCGCATGATTTTCGTCGCCGGCCAGATCGGCTGGACGGCGGAAGCGCGCTTTGAAAGTGACGACCTCGTCGACCAGACCCGGCAGGCGCTGCGCAATATCGTTCGTGTACTTGCAGAAGCCGGCGCCCGGCCCGAGCATATCGTGCGCCTGACCTGGTATGTCACCGACAAGCGCGACTACATGGCCCGCAACGCTGATCTGGGCAAGGTCTACCGCGAAATCCTCGGCCGTCACTATCCGGCGATGACGCTGGTGCAGGTCGCCGCCCTGCTGGAAGACCGCGCCAAGGTCGAGATCGAAGCGACCGCCGTCCTTCCCACGCAGGGATGATATTTCTCACGGTTTTGTCTCAGCCCGAAACCGGAACCCGCCGCAGGCATTAACGTTCGGTTCACGATTGGCCGTCACAGCGATGGCCATCTCCCGAGGGAGAGAACCATGCGTGAAGCCCTGCTGATCCTGTTCGCCGCCTGCATCGCCGCCCTGCCCTTCGTCGCCTTCAACGAATGGTTCCAGACTGCGCCCCGCCAACAGGCGGCCGCCAGCCTGTGGACTGACGACATGAAGCAGTCCGGCCAGCTCTATGCCATGCCAAAGATCACGCCGGTCAGCGCGAGCGTGGAACGACGCTGATGCGTGTCGCACTCGCTGCCGCTGTTCTGTTCCTGGCCAGTCCGCAACTCGTGCTGGCGCAGCAGGCCGCGCCGCAACAGGAAGAACCCGCGCCGCGCCAGCCGCGCGCCGCCGTCCCCGGTCCGAATGCCGAACCCGGCGTGCCGCAGGGCGAGAAATCAAAGACGCCGGATTTTTCCGTCGACGAAAACATGCCGCGCCTGAGCAGCGACCAGGCGCCGATCATCGGCCTGCGCCTGCGCAGCGAAACCGGCGAAACGCTGGGCACGGTCGAGAATGTGATCCTCGATCGCGATGGCCGCGCCGTCGCCCTGGTCATCGGCGTCGACAGGCTGCTCGGTCTTGTCGAGCAGAAGATCGAAGTGGAATGGAAATACGTCCGCTTTGAACGCAGGGATGCGGATGTCGCGTTCGTCACGCCCTTCGGCAAGGACGAACTGCGCGCACAGGCGAAGTTCGTCCCGCCAAAGCGGCAGGGCAGCTAGGCCTCAGGTCAGGTCGCGGATCATCCGGATGATGCCGGAGTAATCGCTGGCACCATTGCCGCCATTCACATACTCGGCGAACAGCGCCGTCGCTTCAGAGCCCAGCGGCGTCTGCACCTTGGCGCTGCGCGCCGCCTCCTGCGACAGCTTCAGATCCTTCAGCATCAGATCGGCGGCGAAACCCGGCGTGTAGTCACGGTTGGCCGCCGAGGTCGGCACCGGTCCCGGCACCGGGCAATGGTTCAGCAGGGCCCAGCAGGAACCGGACGAACTGCCGACGATGTCGAACATTGCCTGCGCCGGCAGGCCGAGCTTCTCGGCCATCACGAAGGCCTCGGAAATGCCGATCATGGCGATGCCCAGAACCATGTTGTTGCAGACCTTGGCAGTCTGGCCATTTCCGGCGCCGCCCGCATGCACGATCTTCTTGCCCATGGCTTCCAGCAGCGGCTTGGCCTTGGCGAAAGCCGCATCAGAGCCGCCGACCATGAAGGTGAGCGCCGCATTCTCCGCGCCGGCGATGCCACCGGAGACCGGTGCATCCAGCATCAGCATGCCTTTCGCTTCGGCCGCGGCGATGGTCTCGCGCGCGGTCTTCACATCGATGGTCGAACTGTCGATGAACAGGGTTCCCGGACGCGCCACGCCAAGAATGCCCTTGTCGCCGGTGTAGACGCTGGCGACATGCCGGCCCGCCGGCAGCATGGTGACGACGGCATCCACATCCGCGGCGGCATCCTGCGCGCTGGCAGCCTTCACGCCGCCGGCATCCACCACCTTCTGCACGGCCTCGGCCGACAGGTCGAAGGCCTTTACCGTATGGCCGGCCTTCAGCAGGTTGCGCGCCATCGGCCCGCCCATGTTGCCGACGCCGATAAAACCGATACTCGCCATGTTATCCTCCACTAGACCGTGATCTTTGATTTTATGCTTAGCCGAACTTCAGTTCGCCGTCCGGCACGGGCGCGAAATAGGCCTCGATATCGGCATCGCTGACATCTTCCAGGCGCGCCGGCTGCCATTTCGGCCGATGATCCTTGTCGATGATCACCGCGCGCACGCCTTCATAGAAATCATGGCCAAGCGCAACGTGGTTGCACATGCGCCATTCCAGCGTCATGCAGTCACGCAGCGACAGGCTGCGGCCGCGACGCAGCTGGGCAAACGTGAGTTTCACCGAGGTCGGCGACTTGGCGCGGATGGTGGCCGAGGTCTCAAAGGCGAATTGCGAGGTATCGGCATCCAGCGCGGCCATGATCTCGGCCACGCTCGCGCCCGCGAACAGCCTGTCGATCTGTGCCTTGTTGCCCGCCAGCGCAGACGCGCCGGGGTCGCTGACAAACTTTGCCACCACGGCCTCCACGGCCGCCGCATCGGCCGGCGCCGCGGCGACCAGCGCCTGCTCCAGCGCCGGCATCTGGTCGCGGGTGACAAAATGCGTCGCCACGCCGGCGGTCAGGATATCGGCGCCCTTCAGGCGCGCGCCGGTGAGGCCGAGATACAGGCCCAGCTCGCCCGGGCAGCGCGG
>Ga0209675_1001776_pt1 | contig 11777 bp, 10 predicted proteins | sample AraplaCol_mLB_r2_2_FD_184280 | JGI IMG/M metagenome (GOLD analysis project Ga0209675, IMG submission 184280) | Arabidopsis root microbial communities from North Carolina, USA - plate scrape MF_Col_mLB_r2 (SPAdes) (version 3) | ecosystem: Host-associated > Plants > Roots > Endosphere | place... | reverse complement strand
GCGGCCCTCGAAGATGACGAAGCTGCGGCGCGGACAGCTCGCCTTCAGGCGACAGGCGGCGCCGATGCCGGAGAGGCCGGCGCCCACGATCAGCACATCGACGTGTTGTTCTTGCTGCATCGACATATCGTCTCCTTATGTCTTGCCCGGCCCTCCCGCCGCAGGGCGGCCACGGATCATCCACCACGCGCTGGCCGCGCTCAGCAAGGCCAGCCCAGAGCCCAGCAGCATCACCCAGCGGAAGCCGGCCACGAACGACTCGGCCACCGCGCGCTTCACCGCCGCCGCGGTGGCGGCGTCCACGCCCGGCGGCACCGCCGCGCCTGCCAGCTTGCTGCGCTCGCCTTCCAGGAAGGCCGTCAGCTCCGGCGAAGCGCCCATGCCGCGCAGGTGTTCCGCCAACGCAGCGTCGAAGGCCCAGGCCATGATCGCGCCGAACACCGCAATCGCCAAGACCGCTGCCGCGCGCGACACCGCGTTGTTCACGCCCGAGGCCACGCCCGCCAGGTCGGGGCCCACCGCATTCATGACCGTGGTGGTGAGCGGCGCGATGGTCACTGCCATGCCGAAACCCAGCACCGCCACGGCGGGCAGGAAGCCGCTCCAGTAGCTGGCCCCGACGCCCGGCACCGCGAACAGCGCGAAGCCCACCGCAGCGATCGACGGCCCCACCACCAGCGGAATCCGCGGCCCGAAGCGGTCGACCAGCTGGCCCGCCCAGCCCGACAGCGCGAACAGGATCAGTACGAACGGCAGCAGCGCCGCGCCCGCCACCATGGCCGAGTAGCCCTGCACCTGGATCAGGTTGAGCGGAAAGAAGTACAGGCTGCCGCCGAGCGCGGCATAGAGGAGCAGCGTCAGCAGGTTGGCCCCGCTGAAGTTGCCGATGCGCAGCAGCGCCAGCGGCAGCATCGGCGCGCGCACCTTGCGCTCGGCCGCGACGAAGCCCAGGCAGCCGGCCACGCCGATGGCCAGCGCCGCGATCACGGCTGGCGAACTCCACCTCTGCGTGGGCGCCTCGATGAAGGCGTAGACGATGCCGCCGAGCCCGGCGGTCGCCAGCAGCGCGCCCCACAGGTCGAGCCCGCCGCTGGCCGAGGCGCCGCGGCTCTCGGGCACGTGGCGCCAGACGATCCACAGCACCCCGAGCGCCATCGGGATGTTGATGAGGAAGGCCCAGGTCCAGGAGAAGTGATCCACCAGGAAGCCGCCGAGCACCGGCCCCACCGCCGCCGTGATGCCGCTGAAGCCCGACCAGGTGCCGATGGCCCTGCCGCGCTCCTTCTCGGGAAACGAGGCACTGATGAGCGCCAGGCTGCCCGGCACCAGCAACGCGCCGCCGACGCCCTGCACCGCGCGCGCCGCGATCAGCTGCTGCACCGTGCCTGCGAGCGCGCAGCCGATCGAGGACAGCGCGAAGAGACCGACACCGATCGCGAAGATGCGCCGCCGTCCGAAATGATCGCCCAGCGCGCCACCCACCAGCAGCAGCGCGGCCAGCAGCAAGGCATACGACTCGACCACCCATTGCGCCTGGAACGCCGTCGCCCTGAGCTCGGCCTGGATGGCCGGCAGCGCCACGTTGACCACCGTGCCGTCGATGAAGGCCATGCTCGAACCCACGATGGCGGCGGCCAGCACCCATGGCTTGGAGACCTCGGGGCAGGCACCCTCCTGCGGCCCGGCACTGTGCAGGATCAGCGTGTCGTCGCAGGGCGCCTTGCCGATCTGTGCCATGGGGTCTCCGTTGTGTGCGCTCTATCGGATGCCGGCCTCGCGCCCTGCTTCCGTGAAGCGCGCTCGGGACGGGGACTGCTGGCGCACGATACGCCACATATCGCCCGGCGCCACCTTCGCGCCGCCCTGCCCTGTCCCGAAGGGAGAGGGCCAGCTCGTCAGGCCGGGCATGCGGTTGCCTGCGGGTTCGCGCGGGCCGCGTCCACGCTGCGAGCCATGGCGGCCGCCGCATTGGCCGTCACGCGTTGCGCACCGCGCGCCAGCGCATCCATGCCGCTGCCGACGGCCTCGCCCAGGCTCAGCTGGCACGCCATCGTGCGGGCTTCATCGGAGCGCCGCAGCGTCCAGCTGAAGTTGGCATCGACACGCCCGCCGTCCACCGCATCGAATTGCCGCAACTGCACCGCGATGCGCCACACCGGCTGCGAGTTCTGCCGCCCGCCCTTGGTCACGTCGAGCGCGCCGAGCCGGCCGGCGATGCCGGCGGAGAGCGCGTCGCGCAGTTCGTTCTCGAACGACGAGGCCCACCGGTGCTGCTCAAGCACTTCAACCTGCACGCTGCCGTTGGGCTGGCGCACCACCATCTGCGGCCGCGCGAAGCGCTCCGGCACCGCAACCGGCGCCAGTTCGATGTACAGCGGCAGCGCGCTGCCGCCGGGCGTGGCGGGCGCGGCTTCGGCGGCCACCGGGCTGGCGAGCGTGTAGTAGTTGTCGGGCTTGCTGGCACAGCCGGCAAGCAGGGCCAGCGCCCCGCAAAGCACGGCCACGGCGATTGCAGGTTGCTTCTTCTTCATTTCTTGTCGTCCGGTTTGCCGCGCAGCAGCGACTCGGGATGCCGCGCCAGGTAGTCCGTCAGCACGCGCACGGAGCCCGCAGCGCGGGTGAGCTCCTGCAGCGTCTGGCGCATGTCCTGCTGCAGCGGCGAGTCGTCGGCCAGCGTGCGCTCGGCGGTGTTCACGGTCTTGCGCACATCCTTCATGGCCGCTGCCAGTTCGGGCGTGACGTCGCTGTTGATGCGGTTGACCGTCTGCTCGGCGGCCGTCAGCGTCTTGTTCAGCGTGGCCAGTGTGGTGCGCAGGTCGGCCGCGATCTGCTCGTAGGGCACCTTGTTGAGCTTGGTCGCGATTTCCTGCACCTGCGACTGGATCTCGTCGAGGCTGTTGGGCACGGTCGGCAGTTCGATCGGATTCTTCGTCACGTCGATCTTCGCGCCCGGCGCCTTCGGGAAGAAGTCGAGCGCCACGTAGACCTGGCCCGTCAGCAGGTTGCCGTTGCGCAACTGGGCGCGCAGCCCCTTCTCGGTGAGGAAGCGCAGCCGCTCCTGCTGGGTCGCGCGCGATTCGGTGGTCTCGGCGTTGCCGTTGCTCTCGCGGCGGCGCAGCCGGTCGGGGTACACCTGCACCAGCACCGGCATGCGGAACTCGCGCTCGGCGCGGTCGAACTCCACGCCGATGGACTTGACCTCGCCGATCACCACGCCGCGGAAGTCGACCGGCGCGCCCGGCGTCAGTCCGCGCAGCGACTGGTTGAAGTACATCAACAGCGTCTGCGAAGGCCCGTCGGGTTCCTTCATGGCGGTCGCCTCGTCCTGCGCCAGGGTGAACGAGGCGTTCTCCTTGGCGACCGGCCCCATGGTGTCGTCGGGCGCCTTGAACGCGATGCCGCCCAGCAGGATGGTGGCCAGCGATTGCGTGCGCAGCGTGAAGCCGCTGGCGCTGAGCTGCGCGTCGATGCCGCTGGCCTGCCAGAAGCGCGTGTTCATGCCCACGAACTTGTCGTAGGGCGCGTTGACGAAGACGCGCATCGTCACGCCGCGGCCGTCGCCGTCGAGCTCGTAGGCCGCGACCTGGCCGACCTTGACGCGGCGGAAGTACACGGGCGAACCCACGTCGAGCGAGCCGACATCGGTGGCGCGCAGCAGGAACTGCTTGCCCGAGTCGTCGCGCGTGACCGTGGGCGGGGTCTCGAGGCCGGTGAACTCGCCCGAGGTTTCCTTCGAGACGCCAGGGTCGGCGCCGATGTAGGCGCCCGACAACAGCGTGTTGAGACCCGAGATGCCGGAGGTGTCCAGCCGCGGGCGCACGACCCAGAAACGCGAGTCGGAAGCCGTGAAGCTCTCGGCATCCTTGTTGAACTGCACCAGCACGCGCACATGCGAGCGGTCGCGCGCCAGCCGGAGGTGGGTCACGAGGCCGATCTGCACGTCCTTGTACTTCACGGCGGTCTTGCCGGCCTCCAGCCCTTCGGCCGTCTTGAAGGTCAGCACCACCTCGGGGCCGCGCTCCAGGATGATGCGCGCCACCAGCGTGATGCCGACCAGCGCGGCCACGATGGGAATGAGCCAGATCAGCGAGGGCAGCCACTCGCGCCGGCGCACCACGCTCGGCCGGGGCAACGCGGCGTGCTGCTGCGGCGGCGCGGGTGCCGGCGTCGGGTCCTGGGGATGCTCTTCGTCACTCATGCTGGTTTCTCGTCCCTGTTTTCATGTCCGTGCTGATTTTCCTGTTCCTGCGCAAGCGCCTGCGCCTCCTCGCTGTCCCAGGAGAGCTTCGGGTCGAAGCTCAGTGAGGCCAGCATGGTCAGTACCACCACCGCGCCGAAGGCCGCGATGCCGACGCCCGCCGTGATCACCGCGAAGCCCTGGATCTGCACCAGCCCGGTCAGCAGCGACACCACGAACACGTCGAGCATCGACCAGCGGCCGATGATCTCGATGATGTGATAGAGGCTCGCGCGCTCCCGCTGCCGCCAGGTGCTGCCGCGCTGCGCCAGCACCACGAGCAGGAACAGCACCGCCAGCTTGAACAGCGGCACCAGGAAGCTCGCGATGAAGACGATGGCCGCCAGGCCCCACGCGCCCGACACCCAGAAATAGATCACCCCGCTCAGGATGGTGTCGTACTGCGCGCCGAACAGCGTGCGCGTGATCATCACCGGCAGCATGTTGGCCGGGATGTACATCATGCAGGCCGCGATCAGGAAGGCCCAGGTGCGCTTCAGGCTCTGCGGCTTGCGTACATGCAGCCGCGTGCCGCAGCGGGCGCAGGCGTCGCCGTCCTGCGCGCCCTTCCAGACGGCCGCGCAATGCCTGCAGGCCATCAGGCCAAGCGAAGCCGAGGTGGGAACCGGCGGGGCGTCGTCGTCCTCGTGATGGGCGTGCGGGCGCACGTAGTCGAGCAGTTTCATGCAGAGGCCCTGTCGGCACTGCCGCCGCCGCCGCCGCTGCCGCTGCTGTCGCCGTCGTCGGCTTGCCCGGCCGGGCGAAACTTCATCTCCCAGAACGCGCCCGGGTTGAACGACAGCACCGCCGTCAGCAGCACCGTGAGCGCCACGAAGGCCCACAGCGCCGGCCCCGGCACCACGGTGGCCATGCTGCTGAGCTTCACGATGGCCACCAGCACGCCCAGCAGGAACACCTCGATCATTCCCCAGGGCCTCAGCGACTGCATGGCGCGCACCAGCAGCGCGAAACCCACCGGGCGGTGCTCGCGGCTCAGCGGCACCAGCAGATAGGCCAGGATGCACAGCTGCAGCAACGGAAAAAGGATGGTCGTGGCGAGCACCAGCAAGGCCACCGCCGACATGCCTTCGGCGCTCAGCGCCATCACCGCGCCGACGAGCGTGGTCTGGCTGGTGAGGCCGCGCAGTTCGATCTCGACGATGGGAAACAGGTTCGCGATGGCGAACATGATCAGGCTGGCCACCGTCAGCGGAAGGATGCGGCGCTCCTGCTCGCCCGGGTGCCGGCCGAGTTCCGTGCCGCAGCGCGGGCAGCGCGCGACGTCGCGCGGGTGCAGCGGCGCGCAGGCATAGACCGCGTCGCATCCCGGGCAGACCACGGTGTCAGGTACTTCCTTCATAGGTGAGCACCCTAACCGATTCAGCCCGCGTGATTTGTCGTCTTAAGGCGCAGCGTGCTGAAAACCGCCGCCACCGCGGCGAAGCTGGCAGCCAGCACCAGCGCGACCACCGGGCCGTGCCCGCCGTGCGGACTCCACAGGCTGAAGACACCCGCCAGCACCACGGCGCCGAGCGTCTGGCCGGTGAGCCGGGCGGTGCCCAGCATGCCGCTGGCCGCACCACTGCGGTGCGCGGGCGGCGATGTCACGATGGTGTGGTTGTTGGGCGACTGGAACAGTCCGAAGCCCAGCCCGCACAGCGCCATGCGCCAGGCGATGTCGGCATTGCCCGGATGCGCCGGCAGCGCCGCCAGCAGCGCCAGGCCGGCGGCCAGCAGGCCCAGGCCGATGCCGCCCAGCAGCCCGTCGGGGTAGCGGCCGATGAGCTTGCCGGCAATGGGTGCCATCACCACGATCGCCAGCGGCCACGCCGTGATGAGCAGGCCGGCCTCGATGTGGCTGCGGCCGTACACCTCGAGCAGCAGGAAAGGCAGCGCGATGTAGGCCAGCATTTGCGCGCAGAACGCGGCCACCGAGGTGCCCATCGACAGCGCGAACACCGGGATGCGCAGCAGGTCGATCGGGAACAGCGGCACCGCCTGCCTGCGCTGGCGGCGCAGGTAGACGAAGCCCACCGCCACGCCGGCCAGCAGGATGCCCCAGGCCGAGGCCTGCGAGCCGCCCGCGCCCTGCACTGCCCCTTCGCGCACGCCGAGCCGGTCGACGCCCAGGAACACCAGCGAAAACATCAGCACGTTCAGCGCCACGTCGACCGGCGAGAAGCGCAGGCCCGCCGCCGGCGCCACCCGGTTGAACGGCAGCGCCTTCATCCCCAGCGCGAAGGTGACGATGCCCAGCGGCACGTTGATGGCGAACAGCCACGGCCACGACGCCACCGAAAGAATGGCCGCGGCCACCGAAGGCCCCGCCACGGACGACGTGGCCACCACCAGCGAGTTGATCGCCATCCCCTTGCCCAGTTGCGAGGACGGGTACGTGAGCCGCACCAGCGCCGCGTTGACACTCATGATGCCGGCCGCGCCCAGGCCCTGGAATGCGCGCGCCGCGATCAGCGTGCCGAGCGAATTCGCGAAAGTGGCGGCCAGCGACGACAGCGTGAACACGGCCATTCCCACCAGGTACACGCGCCGGTAGCCCACCAGGTCGCCCAGCGAGGCGAGCGGCAGCAGCATCACGAGCGTGGCGATCTGGTAGGCGTTGACCACCCAGATCGACTGCGACGGGCTGGCCTGCAGCTCGCGCGCGATGCCCGGCAGCGCCAGGTTGACGATGGTGCCGTCGAGCACGGCCACGATCAGCCCGAGGATGATGACCAGCATTGCCCAGGCCCGCTCCGGCTGGGCCAGTCCGTCGATGTGCCGGGGAGCGTCCTTGTGCTTGTTTTCTTCGGCGGCCTCGAGCGTGGCGCCTGCGCGTGCGGTGTTCATCAGGCTTGCTGCGCCCTTCCTGCATTGCGTGTGGGTTCGGAGCGCACGCCGCCCAGCGTGAGCCAGGTCAGCACGAGCGCAATGAGTGCGCCGGCGGCCATGCCGGCCACCATGGGCAGCGGCCGGCCATCGGTGAAGAAGCCCACCACCGCCATGGCCAGCGCGCCGGTGAGCATCTGCAGCGTGCCCAGCAGCGCCGAGGCGGTGCCCGCGATGGCGCCGTGCATCTCGAGCGCCAGCACGCCGGTGGTCGGAATCACCAGGCCCATGAAGCCCGAGGCGATGAAGTACAGGACGATCAGCACCCAGATGCTGTCGCCGCCCATGGCGAAGTAGACGAACATCGCGACCATCGCCACGCCGCAGCACACCACGCCGAACTTGACCAGGTTGACCAGGCCGTAGCGTTCGCCCAGCGTGCCGGTGAGCTGCGAGGCCGCGATGAACGCGGCAGCGTTCACGCCGAAGGCCACGCTGTACATGGCGGGCGACAGGCCGTAGTGGTCGATCATCACGAACGACGAGTTCGCCAGGTAGGTGAAGAAGCCCGCCATCGCGAAGCTGCCGATGAACACCAGCCCGAGGTAGTGCGAGTCGCGCAGCAGCAGCCAGTAGGCCGCCAGCGCGCTGCCCAGGCTGCTCTCGACGCGCTCGGAGGCCGGGCGCGTCTCGTCGAGCAGCTTGAGCATCATGGCCAAGCCCGCCACCGCGGCGATGGTCACGGCCCAGAACACGCCGCGCCATCCGGCGAAGGCGATGACCGCGCTGCCCGCCAGCGGCGCGAGGATCGGCGACACGCTGAACACGAGGATCAGCAGCGACATCAATCGTGCGGCGTCGGTGCCGGTGTGCAGGTCGCGCACCACCGCGCGCGGAATCGCCATGCCGGCCGCGGCGCCCAGCCCCTGGACGAAGCGCAGCACGATCAGGGTCTGGATGTCAGTCGCCATCGCGCAGCCCACGCTGGCGAGCGCGAACAGCACGAGACCCGCATACAGCGGCGGCTTGCGCCCGACCATGTCCGACACCGGACCGTAGAGCAGCTGCCCTGCGCCCAGCGACAGGAAGAACGCCGTGAGGCTCAGCTGCACGGCGCCGATGTCCGCGCGCAGGCTCTGCCCGATGGCCGGCAGCGCCGGCAGGTACATGTCGATGGCGAAAGGCCCGATGGCCGAGAGCAGGCCCAGCAGCAGGGCCATCTTGAAGAAGGGGGAAGAGCGCATTGCCCCGATTGTCGCCAAGGGCGGCGATCGGTGCCGGCGTGGGGTCGGCCCGCGGCGTGGCGGCCCGCTCGCTAATTCTGTCGAAAGAATCGCGCCGTTCGATGCGTCAGCATGTCGTCGCCATGGACGACATCCATCTCACCCGTCTACCTGCCGGCCGGCCAGAAGACCAGCGCGCGCAGTTCGATGCTGCGGCGCGCCGGCGCCTCGCGCGAACCGGTCGGGTCCTCGAAGGCGGTGTGCGCGGTGAACTGCGCCACGTCCTCGCGGGAGTCGTGGATCTTCAGCAGCAGCGCCTCGTCGGGCCGCAGCCGCGGAAACCAGTACCAGCGATGGTTCGGGTTGTAGAGAAACGAATAGATCTCACCCACCTTGTCCGGGTAGACCAGGTCGCTCGGCACCAGGTCCTGCGGCGCGATGGAGCGTGCGTCGCACAGCGCGAGCGGCAGGCGTTCTACCGTGGCGAGCGGCCGCCACAGGTTGACGATGGCGAACCGGTGCTTCAGCCGCTGCTCGGCCTCGTCGGGCGGCAGGTGGGCGCGCACGCGGCGCGGCGCCGACACCGCGGTCTGGTCGTTGTGCACGCGGCGCACCGGCTCGCGCAGCTCGGCGGTACGGCGCGAGCCCTGCGCGCTGTCGCGCAGCGTGTGGTCGAACACCACGATCTTCTCGGCCCCGGTCACGTCGCGCAGCAAGGCTTCCGATTCGCGATAGTAGATGTCGCGGATGGTGCCCTCGTGCGAGAAGTCGGCGACGGCACTGCGGTGCGATACCTGCGTGAAGCCGCTGCGGTCGAGCGACAGCTCGTTCAGCGCCACCAGCGGGCGGCCGTCGCGGATGGCCACGCGGCGCGCCTCGAGTTCGCCCGTCACCCACGGCGTGCCGGGCGGCGGCTCGAAGGTGTAGCTCACGGGCCTGCCCTGCCCTGCCTTCAGGTAATTGAGCTCCGCCTCCACGGACGGCAGCGTCGCGGCCAGCATCTGGCCATTCGATCCGGTCAAAACGGCTCCTTGAAAGGCCGCAGGTCGAGCTCTTGCGTCCACGCGCTGCGGTGTTGTGCATGCAGTTGCCAATAACTCTCGGCGATCGCGTCGAGCTGCAGCAGCCCGTCGTCGCCCGCCTGTTCCACGCGTTGCGGCGCGCCGGTGCGAAGCCGCTCGCCGTCGATGCCGCCGTCGATCACCACGTGCGCCACGTGCACGCCCTGCGGGCCGAACTCGCGCGCCAGGCTCTGGCTCAGCGAGCGCAAGGCGGCCTTGGCCGCGGCAAAGGCCGCGAACGGCGGCTTGCCCCGCAGTGCCGCGGTAGCGCCCGTGAACAGCAAGGTGCCGCGTGCGTGCGCGCCGTCGGCCGCGAAGGGATTGGCCAGCAGGCCGCGCAACGCCTCGTGGCCGAAGATGAAGCCGCCGAGCGCGCTGGTGCGCCATGCCTGCGTGAACTGCTCGACCGACAATTCGAGCGTGGGCGCGCGCACCGCGCTCGCGGCGTTGAAGATGGCCACGGTGAGCGGGCCCAGCGCACGCACCTTCTGCGCGATGCCATGGATCTCCGCCTCGCTGGCCACGTCACCCGCGAAGGCATGCGCGCGACCGCCCGCGGCCTCGATCTCCGCTGCGACGGCGGCCAGTTGCGCCGGCGTGCGCCCGGTGAGCGCGACGACGAAGCCCTCGGACGCGAAACGCCGGGCGAGTGCCGCGCCGAGTCCGGCACTGGCGCCGACGCCGGCGATCCACGCGACCGGCGAAGGCGAGGAAGTGGAAGGGGTGGCTTCAGCGGGGGCGGTGTTGGAGGTGACGGCCATAGGTGTTCACGAAGGCTATACCTGCGCCCCGCCGCGCGGAACGATGCGAAAGCGATAACCTTATTCGGCGGCAGGTCGGTGCCCCGCTTCGCTTGACGGCATGGCGTGCTTCACTCCAGGTCCCGCGCCCGCTACGCTATCGGCTTCCCGGACCGCCCGACAACAACTCATAGCAGCCGCTATCCTGGAGAAGCAACACATGGCCATCGCACGCACCACGGTCCATCGCGACCTCTTGCGCGTCTTCGTTCTCACGCTCGTCTCGCTGTTCGCGATTCCGGCCGCGACCCTCGCCTTCACCGAATACGCATTGCGCTCTCAGGACGCGGCATTCATGCAGTCCGTGGAAAAACGCATCGCGTCCAGCACGCGCATGTCCGCCGAGGACAAGGCCGGCGCCACCGAGTTCTACCGCAGCCATCCGCTCTCGACCGCCTGCGACGCCACCGCGCCGGAAGACAGGGATTTTCACGACAAGGTGTGCAGCCCTTACTCGATGCAGTGGCAGTTCCACTGGGCCGACCGCGCGGCGCTCTACACCATCGGCCTGGGCGCGGCGCTGCTCGCTGCAGCCTTGGTGCTGGGCGCGCTGGCCTTCGCCAACCGTGGCCTGCGATACGCCAGCTTCGTCGCGGGCTGGCGGCTCATGACGGTGTCGAGCGCGGTCGAGGTGGTGCTGCAGAGCGCGATGCTGGTGTGGCTGTCGTTCTGGCTCACCGCATATTTCTGGCAGAGCTACTACGTCAAGCTCATTGCGCTGGCCGGCATCGCGGCCGCGGCGGCGGTGTTCTATGCCGTCTACACGCTGTTCAAGAAACTGCCCTCGGGCAACGAGATCGAGGGCGAACTCATCGCGCAGGCCGACGCGCCGCGCCTGTGGGAGCGCGTGCGCCAGCTGGCCGGCCGCGTGAAGACCGCGCCGCCCGACCAGATCGTGGCCGGCATCGACACCAACTTCTTCGTGACCGAAGCGCCCTGCGAGGTGCGCGGCCAGTCGCTGCGCGGCCGCACGCTGTTCGTGAGCATCCCGCTGCTGCGCGTGCTCGACCAGGCCGAGGCCGATGCGGTGCTCGCGCACGAGCTGGCCCACCTGGGCGGCGGCGACACGCGCAGCAGCGCGGCGCTCGGGCCGAAGCTGCTGCAGTTCGACCAGTACACCTGGAAGATGCGCAGCGCCGGCCTCACCATCGTCGCGCACTACCTGCTGCGGCTGTACCGCATGATCTTCGCCTTCGCGCTGGCACGCGACAGCCGCGAGCGCGAATACAAGGCCGACCGCGTGGCCGCCGGGCTTACCGCGCCGCATGCCATCGTGCAGTCGCTGATCAAGATCTCGGCTTACGCGAGCTACCGCAACGACGTCGAGCGCCAGCTGTTCGCGCAGAACCGCGAGCACGACGGTGCGCTCGGCATCGCCGGCTTCGTGGCGGACGGCCTGCCGCCCTATGCGCGCTCTGACGCCTTCATCGAGGCAATGAAGACCGCCGACGTGCCGCATCCCTACGACACGCATCCGCCGCTGCTGGAGCGCATGCGCAACGTGGGCCACCACGTGGACGAGTCCGCCTACGGCGCCATCGTGGCCACCGCGCCGCAGGCTTCGTGGGCCGACGAGATCGAGACTGCCGGCGCCATCGAGGCGCGCCTGTGGAGCGATTACGAGCAGCGC
>Ga0209675_1001775_pt1 | contig 11779 bp, 8 predicted proteins | sample AraplaCol_mLB_r2_2_FD_184280 | JGI IMG/M metagenome (GOLD analysis project Ga0209675, IMG submission 184280) | Arabidopsis root microbial communities from North Carolina, USA - plate scrape MF_Col_mLB_r2 (SPAdes) (version 3) | ecosystem: Host-associated > Plants > Roots > Endosphere | place: USA... | reverse complement strand
TGTTGAATCGGCAATTCTTGGCGATGGGAACGGAGTGGAGACGATAGCAGCGCAAGCTTCGGCAGCAATCCAAGTCATGCCTGTGGGTCCAGTTTTTCCTGAAGATGTGAATGGTGACGGTGTCGTCAGCATCGGAGACCTCGCTATTGTGGCTGCGAATTATGGTGCATCTGAGACGGATGAAGGCTGGGCACAAGCGAAACGGGCCGATGTGACGGGCAATGGCAAGGTAGATATTGATGACTTGGCGATGGTCGCGCGGAAGATGTTGAGTAAGTAGATGTACTTCAAGCCACATGTTGTAAGTAGATCGTAAGTAGAACATACGGCCCCTAGTATGCAATGTCATGCTGGGGGCTTCCTTTATTTCGGATGCCGAGGAGCATAGACCCGCTTAGGCATTCATGCTGTATTCGTGCAGTCATTGGATAATGATGTAAATCCATTTATAATGACAACATATGACTTTGTTACGATGGAGGGGTTGTTGTTGCTGGAATTTGATTTGTCATCTTTTCACGCGGTACTGGCTACGTGGTTTCGCGAGCAATTCGGGGAAGCAACCGATGTGCAGCGAAGCGTATGGCGTGAAATTCAGCATCACGATCACTTGTTGATCGCAGCGCCAACGGGCTCGGGCAAGACACTTGCGGCACTGATGCCTTGCCTGGAACGGATTGTTCGAGGAAAAGAGCAAACGCATGAGAAGTCTGTCAAAGGCGTGAAGCTGCTCTATGTGACGCCGCTCAAGGCGTTAAATAACGATGTGCACCACCATATGCTTCAATTTGCGGGTGAGATGGAGCAGGTCGCTGCGAAGATGGATATGGTATGGTCGGGACTGCAAATCGGTATTCGAACGGGTGATACGCCGCAGCGAGTGCGTGCCGCGATGCTGCGTCAACCTCCTGATGTATTGATCACAACGCCGGAGTCGCTCTATCTGCTGTTAACCTCGCCGAAATCCCGAGAAATGCTCAAGACGGTGGAACAGGTGATTATTGATGAAATTCACAGTCTTGCCGGGGACGCTCGCGGCATGCATTTATCCGTTACACTCGAGCGGCTCGTCGAGCTGACAGGACGTTCACCGCAGCGCATCGGCGTCTCCGCGACGCAGCGGCCGATTCAACTCGTGGCGCAATTTATGGGTGGATGGGAACGGTCCGCTGAGCGTGAGGAAACCTCCGAACCGAACTATCGACCGCGTCGCGTCGGGATTATCGAGAGCCAGATGGACAAGACCTATCACGTGTCCGTGATGCTGCCCGATCGTACGATCATGACGAACAATAAAGAAGAGGTATGGGCACCGCTTGTGGAGCGACTTCAATCGCTTATGAAGGAGAATCGGACAACCCTTATTTTCGCGAATAATCGCAGACTCTGTGAACGGCTGACACGGCACTTGAATTTAGAGGCAGGTACCGAGCGTGCTAGAGCGCATCACGGGAGCATGTCGCGCGAGAATCGGCTGGAGGTGGAGCGGGCGCTGAAGGCTGGGGAGCTGTCATGCCTTGTTGCGACATCTTCGCTGGAGCTTGGGATCGACATCGGTCACATTGATCTGGTCATTCAGATTGATGCGCCTCCAAGTACAGCATCCGGCATCCAGCGCATTGGACGGGCAGGTCATTCCGTAGGAGATATTAGCCGAGGGACGATGATCGCTAGGTCACGCGGTATCCTCTCGGAATGTGCGGTACAAACGCATCGGATAGCTCAGCGGCAGATCGAAGCCATCCAGGTCCCTTCGAACGATCTCGGGATATTATCGCAGCAGGTGGTAGCGATGGTCGCGAGTGAATCATGGAGCGTGGAGCGTCTGTATGCGGTATTAAAACGCAGCGACACCTATCGAAGCTTAACCTTAGAACGGCTGCATGAGGCACTGCGCGTACTATCAGGCTATTTTCCATTCGTCCGACCTTTATTTGAGTGGGATGCGGCTTCAGGGATGCTGACACCGACCCGAACGACGATGATGTCTGCCATCATGGGCGCGGGAACGATTCCGCAGAGCACCAGTTATCCGATTCACCATGCACAGTCTCGACTGAAGCTGGGTGAGCTGGAAGAGGAATATATTTATGAGAGCCGTATCGGCGATGTGTTCCAGCTCGGGACTTCTTCTTGGCGGATTCAATCGATTAAGAATGATCGCGTCTATGTGGTCGAGGCGGCGAATGAAGTAAGCGAGATTCCTTTCTGGCGTGCCGAAGCGTCCGGGAGAACCTTCGAATTATCGTGCCAGATCGGTCAGTTCCACCAGACGATTGCGACAAGATTAGAGACAAGTACCAAGGATACGGTCCAAGACTGGCTCATGCAAGACTATGGCATGGATTCGAGCGCCGCAGCGCAGCTTGTCAGCTATATACGATCACAGCTTGATGCAGCACCGATTCCGACGGATCGCAGGATCATTGTGGAGCATTATCAGGACGAACATCTGCGGCATCATATGGTCATTCATAGCTGGTTCGGTAAAAGATTAAATCGAACCTGGCAGCTCGTCCTGCAGATTAGTCTGGAACGTCTGTTCAATGTGCATGTGAATACATCGCTCAAAGACAACGGCATTGAATTCATCCTTCCAGACTGGGATCTGCGTGTGGTGCAATCCTTGTTCAGCATGCCGCTGCATAAGGTTGAAGAACTGCTGGTCGATGCAATTCCTGCTTCGCCATTGTTCGGCATGACGTTCCGCCGTGTGGCGGAGACGTCTTTGCTGCTGCCGCGAAGCTTCACGCGCACACCGGCATGGAAGCAGCGGCTGCGCAGTCAAGAACTGCTGCGTGCGGCGGTCACGCATGCGGCTCAATTTCCATTCATTGAAGAGACGATGCAGATCTGTCTCTATGAACTGCTGGATCTGAAGCGCTTGAAGCAGCTGCTTATGGACATGCAAGAAGGAACGATTGAGTTTGTGATCGATGATCGCAAGACGCCGTCCCCATTCGCATGGCAATTCGCACTCGATTCGGCCAATAATCAAATGTATGAATCCGATGCGATCGGCAAAGATATTCAGCTGCATCTGCTCAGCATTAACCGAGAGTTGGCAGGAGAGATGTTCCCTGCCACGTTACTGCCTGCCACACCAGCAGAGGTGCCGAAGACAGAAGATCAATTCATTCAGTCCTCACAGGATTTATGGACCTATTTGAAACGTAAAGGCGATACGAGTACGACAGAGCTCATTCATGTGATGCAAGATGCAGATGAGGCCTTACAACTGCTCGATGCGCTTACACAGAGACAACGGATTCAATCGATATCCCTACATGGCGCCAAACGCTGGATTTGTTCGGACGAGGCAGATACATATATGCGACTGAAGGAAGATGCACATGCCGCGGCATTCGTGCTGGAGAGATATATCGAGCGAGAGCTCTATTTTACAACGAGTCAGTTGATCGCCGCATATGGTCTGTCGGAAGAACAGGTAGACAAGTTCGTTGAAGAGTTGTTGGCGCAGGAGCGGATTGAATCTGCACCCTTCCAAGAGTCCGAGGAAGAGACGACCTGGATGAGCCGAACAGCGGCTGAACGGGCGATTCGCCGGTCGACGGGACAATTGCGCAAGCATGCCGAACCGGTCGATGCCTCGCGATATGGTCACGATTTATGCAGTCGACATTCTCTGTATCGTCAAGATCAAGCGCAAGGCCCAGAGGGTCTTCGTAACATTATCGCTCGTATGCAGGGGGTGTTCCTCCCGTTATCGCAATGGGAGACGAGCCTATTCCCGGCGCGGATGCAGCTGTATCGGAAGGAATGGCTTGATCAACTATGCGCGGAAGGCGAGATTATATGGGTCGGGCGCCGAGAAGAGGGGGAAAAGGAAGGACGTGTTGCTTTTTTCCTCGCGGAGTCTAAGGCGCTGTATGTGCCGCTCTGTCAGGCAAGTTCGTCTGAGGTGCATCCACAGCTTGTTGAGATCCTGCGAAGTAAGGGTGCAAGCTTCTTAACCGCGTTAAGTCGCGAGATGGCTTGTGCTCCTTCGGAGCTGATGGACCTGCTGATCGATCTGGTCTGGGCGGGCGTCGTCTCGAACGATCAGTTCTCGCCGCTTCGATTGCACGGCTCGAAGCCTGTCAAATCGCAAGGGGCATTCAAATCCGGGCTAGGACGATGGTATATGCTCGAATCGCTAACGGATTCGGAGCTCCTGCCGGAACGAAGCGCTGCGGCTTGGATTGAGCATCTGCTGGATTCGCACCTAATCCTGACCAAGGAGACGGCTGCGATGCAATCGGTCTTTGCATGGGAGCAGCTCTATGATGCCTGCAAGCAGCTGGAGCAGATGGGCATGTTGACGCGAGGGTTCTGGATCGATGGAATTCAGTCGCTGCAGTTCGCCAAACCGGAGACCATCGAGCAGCTGCAGCTGCCTATGACGATGGCGCAAGATCACATTGCTGTGATGACGGCTGCCGACCCGATGAATCCGTATGGCATCCTCCTTGACTGGCCGGATACGCCAGAGGTCCAGTTTACGAGAAGGCAGGGGAATTGTATTGTGCTCGTGAATGGCCGCTGTGCGTTATGGATCGAGAACAAAGGGAAGCGAATCATGACGCTTGGCGCCGATCCTTCGTCAACGCTTACGAGTCTGCTCAACAAATCGGTGGTGCAATACATCGTTCAGCGGGTCATTCGACTAACGGGTGCTCGCAAATGGGTAATCGATACCTGGGATGGCCTAGCCATTGAAGCTTCCCCTGCAGCGCCGTTACTTCGCGAACTGGGAGCCATTAAAGATCGTAATTCGTATACAATTTGGTCAAGCAGTGTGAATTAATCATTTGTAAGCAGCGCGCAGTCCAAAATTTCCTGATACACCTCGTGCCAGTCGCGATAATAGTCAGCAACATCGCTGGGATTAATCAGTTTTCTTTGGGACGATTCATATTTGGCGGCAAAAGGGTACAGGGTTGTAATCTCCATTCGGTAGAACACCTGGTAACCGATCTTCGGGTAGGGACTGGATTCATTCCAGTGCGGATTCTCGCAATGATCGATGATCATGTATCCGAGTAGATTGCTATCCCCTTCGACATACCCTTCTTCCATGGCTTCTCGGCGGAAACAGGCTTCAGGCGTCTCATCGATCTCAATGTGGCCTCCAGGGAAATCCCAGCCTCGATGGTCGAGGTCTACTAATAATAATTGCTGATGGTGGAAGCAGAAACCGTGCACACTCGTAATCAGATGCCGCGGCGGGAGCTCAGCGCTTGGCTGCCAAGTTAATAAGACACGGGACGATCCCCAGTCGACTGCGATGGTAGTCAATACGACACCTCCTTTCGTGATAGTTCTTTTTCCAAGTCTAGCATAGCAATCGACGGCTGAGAATCCTTCGGCGCGGTCACCAAAAAGCCCACGCTTCGAGTTGAAGAGTGGGCTTCATCGCGTTATTCTTTCATCTGTTTGCGGAACAACAATAAGAACCATACCAATGCAGCGAACATGAGCGTATGCGAAAGTCCAGCGATATGTGGAAGCCCTGCGAAATCCGCCCCTTCGATCTGCATCATACCACGAGCGATTAAAGCTCCGATCATGATGATAAAAGCAACGTTGTAGACGATGAACCAGAGATTAAATTGCTTATGCTTGTGAATCTCGAACAATTTGCACAATATCAACACGACGAGGAAGAATAGAAAACCTAGGACGAGCAGATGCGTATGTGCCACGCCAAGGACGGATTGCCCGTCAAAGTCCGAATGCTTGGTATATTCACGGTAGAATACACCGGACAACATGCCAATGATGAGATAAAAGAATGCTGCATAATAACTCTTTTTCATAGTGATGTAGACTCCTTAGGAATGAATTAAATGGAACCTTGTTCAAGTACTTGATTCATCATACGAGATGAATATGAACGGAGAATGAACAGAACATTACATTTGCGTATGTTCACTCGAACGTGGTGCATCGACGGGTTTGCTGCGCGACCCCATAAGCGTCATCAGTGCTGGGAGCAGCATGCCGCGCACGAGGAATGTATCGATCAAGATGCCCATCGCCATGGTGAATCCGAATAGAAATAGCTCTTGCAACGGCTGCGTAATCAAGACGCAGAAGGTAGCTGCCAGGATGATCCCTGCGGAAGAGATGACACCGCCGGTTTTGGCGACGCCTCGACGGATCGCTTCTGCCCAAGGGTAACGCTTCGCTTCTTCCCGAATACGGGAGACGAGCATAATGTTGTAATCGACGCCGAGCGCGATCAAGAAGACGAACGTATACACCGGGAGCCGATAACTGACCGCCTCATAGCCGAGGATGTCATGGAAGACGATCCAGCCTAGCCCAAGCGTCGCGGTATACGAGAGCAGCATCGTGATGATCATTGTGACAGCGAGCTTGAGTGAACGTGCTTGGAAGGCAAGCATGCATGCAATTAGGATGGTGATGAGTGAGAAAGTAACGATCGTATCCTGCTTGTTCATGCCGCGCACATCCAGCTGCTGAGCCGTCTGCCCTGCGAACTGAAGGGTATTCTGTGCTGGGTCGAAGCCGGTCTGTTCTAGAATGGATTCGCTTTTCTCACGTAGATTGCGAATAACTTCAAGCGCTTCAGGATCATATGGATTCGCCTGTAGGGTTAATTTCAACATCAGCGTGTGCTTCTGATCGGCTAGAAAACGGTCCGGCAGCTTCGCACCTGGAGTTGCGAGCTCTGATGTGATATTCGGACGAATATCATGGATATCGCCTTCCGCTTCGAGCGCTTGTGTGAGCTTCGTTAGCTTCTCAACGTAGGCAGCGTCGAAGACGATTTCTTTATTCGATTGGAGCAGCATCGTCACAGGCGCCAATTGTCCTGGCGGGAATTGTTCTTCCAAGAGCTCGAACCCTTGTCGGGATGAGGTATCGCTCGGGAAGGATTTCATGAGATTGAAGGAGTAGTTCATCCCTGTCACATTGATGGACGACACGATTAAGAAGAGCAATAGAATCCCGGATGTAAGTCCAGGTCTTTTCGTTACAACGCCGCCCATTCGGGTCCAGAAGCTAGGCTTCTTGGGTGCGAGTGTGAGTTCCTGCTTCGGCATAAATGGCCAGAAACCACGGCGTCCGAATAGGGTGTAAATCGCGGGGATCAAGGTTAAGCCGCCGAGCAAAATAACGATCATCGCCACAGAAAAGACTGGTGCGAAGTTATGGTACGGCTTAAAGATCGCTGCGAACAGCGTCAGCATCGCGATCAGCACTGTCCCGCCGCTAAAAGCAATCGGTTCAGCGACTTGACCGAAAGCGGCGCCCATCGCCTCGTATTTCGAGTCCATCGCTCGCAATGCCTCGCGGTAACGGGAGACGATGAAGAGGCAGTAATCGGTCAGGACGGCGAACAGCAGAATCATCATGATGGAGAGCGCCTGCTTATCGACGACGAACCAGTCATTTTTGGCTGCGAGTCCGAGAATACGGTCTGTTACTTGATAGACAAGACCCGCGATGATTAACGGAATGATCGCCATGAGTGGTGAACGATAGATGACGATTAGAAGGATGAGAATGAGTCCGACAGTGGCGAACATTAGCACGAAGTCGGCATTTTTGAACAGGCTTGTGGTATCTGCAGCAATTCCCGCTGGCCCCGTGATTTCGAACTGCATATCCTTCAAATCGATTTGAGTGACTTTGTCTCGAATTTGCTGCATCGTATCGTAGACTTGCGCGGAATCGAGATTTTTATCTAATGCAATGTTGAGAAGGATCGTGGTCTGATCTTCCGAGAACATTTGGTCTTGAACGGGCTTTGGAAATTTGTGAAAAGGCAGCGCGCTGGAGACGTGCTCCGGCTTCTGATCCGATGACAGCCAGGTGCTGACTTCGGCGATCTTGGCGCGTTCCTCCATCGTGATGGCTTGCTTCGCATGGAAGACGAGCAACCCGACAGGCCCATCCTCGGATGGGAATTGTTCGTTCATGAGCTGTTCGGCGATAGCTGAAGGCGTATTCTCGTGAATACTGCCCTCGCCGCTGCTGACGGCGAATTTTTTCGAGCTGGGTGCTACGCCGCTTAATACAATAATGACGACGAGCCATATGACGAGGACAGTCCAAGCACCTTTGCGGGTGCTTATTCGGTTCGCTAACGATTGGAAAAATCGGTGCATAGTCGTTTAGGCCTCCTATCTCTTCATACGTTGCATTGTAGGACTGCAATATGAACGCATGATGAACAGGGGATTACAAGTGGGGAGTTTTGCGAAAAAAACCAAGACCCACGTTGCGGATGCAGGTGGGTCTCGGTTTTTGTTTTTATAGGGGTATGGAGGAAAGGGGCGCCGAAATAACTGCAAAAAAGCAGTTATTTAGCCTGAATAGGCTGTATGGCGCCGAAATAACTGCAAAAAAGCAGTTAAATTGCTCGAACGGGCTGCATGGCGCCGAAATAACTGCAGAAAAGCAGTTATTTCACCCGCACGCTCCTTCCACCGCACGCCGCCCCTCGCTTCGGCGCGGCTCACCCCATCGGCAGCCGCACCGTGAACTCGGTGCCCTCGCCCAAGCGGCTCGCGACATCGATGCGCCCGCCGTGCAGAAGGGTGACTTTGCTCGCGATGGACAGCCCGAGGCCGCTGCCGCCTTGCGTCCGGTTGCGCATCTTGTCCGCTTTGTAAAAGCGGTCAAAGATGTACACAAGCTCGGCCTCCGGGATGCCGATGCCGGAGTCGGCGATCCGTACGACGGCGAGCCCCGCCTCCACCGCCAGCGTAACCCGCAGCACGCCTCCCGGGTTCGTGAACTTGATCCCATTGGTGATCAAGTTATACCACACCTGGTAGAGCAGCTGCTGATCCGCTGTCACGACAACCTCCGGCAGGTCGAGGTCCAGCTCAATCTCGCGGCCAGACCATTGCTGCTCCGTCACAATGAAGATTTGCCGAATCTGCTCATCAAGCCGGAAGCTCGAGCGCTTCAAGACATGATCTTCTTTGTCGAGCGTCGCCAAGGTTAACAACTGCTTGCTGAGAGAAGAGAGACGCCGGCTCTCTTCCTCGATAATCCGCAGATAGCGTTCCTTCTCTACGGGACTCGTCTTCCCCTCCAGAATCGATTGGGCGAAGCCCTGGATCGATGTCAGTGGCGATTGAATCTCGTGCGAGACATTCGCGACGAACTCCTGCCGCATATCGTCGAGCTGCTTGATCGACCGTGCCATATGCGTGAAATCCCGTGCAAGATTCCCAATCTCGTCGCGCCGGGTCACATCGAGTTCGATGCGATAATCGCCGCCGACGATGCGGTGCGTCGCATCGGTTAGCTTCTTGATCGGCTTAACGATAAATCGCGATAGGACGACGATCAAGATGATGCTGAACAAGAACGAGAAGCCGATCAGCAGCGCGAGGATGATTCGCACCTCGCCGATCTGCTGCTCCATATTCGGTCGGATGAAGAGCGCATAGGGCTCGCCGTGAACTTGCACAGGCAGTCCGACACTGTTCCGCAGACTATTCTCGAACAAGCTGTTGATTTTGAGCCATTGCGTTTCCTGCTGGATGCCGTTATAGACACCGCCATGCAGGACGTTTTTGATATGCTCCCCATTGAATTGTTTGTGCTTGAAGGGCGTGCCATAATAGGTTCCGTTCAACTCGCTGTCGACGGCATAAATCTGGTATCCGAGGTTCGCGATATGCGTCAGATAACTGCCGAGTTCCATATTCGGATTCTGCTCATAAAGGGAGCGGATGTCTTCGCCAATGCTCATTATTTTCTTCTCGTTCGAGTCTCGGATGTGCCCGAGATAATAGAAGTTCGTGACAATGAGGGCGAGAATCCCTCCTAAGAAGCTAATCAGCAGGAAGATCATAACGATACGAACGTATAAGGTTCTCACGTTTCCGTCACCTCTAGCTTGTAGCCGAGACCGCGAACGGTCGTAATGACGAAGTCCTCCGGTCTGTCATGGAACCGTTCGCGAAGCCGCTTAATATGGACATCGATCGTGCGGCTGTCCCCTTCGTAGTCCGCCCCCCAGATCGCTTGCAGCAATTGATCCCGCGTGAAGATTCGTCCCGGGTTGCTCGCGAGATGCGATAGCAGCTCGAATTCTTTGAGCGGAAGGGCAAACGTGTCCCCATCCACATGAATTTCATAGCTTCTGCGATCAATCATCGTATGGCCGAGCTTAATCGTCTCCGAGGAGACGAGCTGATACCTGCGCAGCAGCGCGCGAATGCGGAACAGCAGCTCCTTCGGCTCGAAGGGCTTCACCATGTAATCATCGGTCCCCGACAGGAAGCCCTTCTCTTTATCTTCCATTTCACCTTTCGCCGTCAGTAGAATGACGGGCAGATCGTGATGACGTCGAATCTCTTCGCAGAGCTCAAGCCCCGTCTTACCCGGCATCATCACATCGATCACCGCGAGGTGAACTTGTTCATTCTCCAGCATGCGCATCGCCTGCTCGCCATCTTCTGCTTCATGAGGGACATAACCCTCCTTCTCCAGAATGAAGCGCAGCAGCTCGCGGATATGCGGATCATCGTCCGCAACGAGGATATGGATTCTCATCGTGGTTAGCTCCTTTCATCCCATGAACCATCGCCGCAACATTAGAGCGGCTTAAGTGGTCCGGTCACATTCGATTGATTCCGCTCAGGTTTCAACTCTTCATCTGCCGCCTCCACCAGATGCTTCAACATCGCGAGTTTGTTGTCCCAGAACTGCTCATAATACGCGAGCCAATCCTTAAGCTCACGCAGCGGCGCGGCGTGCAGACGGTATCTTGTCTCACGCCCAATCTTGCGCTCCGAGACGAGACCAGCGCTCTCCAGCACATGAAGATGCTTCGAGACGGCCGTACGGCTCATCGGGAAATTGCTGCTGATCACACTGACAGGCAGCTCCTTTTCTTCCGCGAGCAGATGCAGCAGCTTTCGGCGGGTTGGATCCGCAATCGCTTGGAATACATCGTATTGGGGTACTGAAGTCATGCCAATCCCTCAATGTACGCTTTAAGCCGTGGCAGGACAGCCGAATCCCAGCCGCCGTTCATGCGCTCGCGAGCAACAGAGTAAGGGATGCCCGTTTCTGGCGCCACTTTGTCCACCCAACCGCCATGCGTCAAAGTGAAGGCCGTCCGGTCGCCCACGGCAGTAAGCGCGAACGTGATCACCCAATCTTCGCCCCAGCTGAATACCAGCTTGTTCGGCGGATCGATCTCGAGCACCTCGCAAGGCGATACCGCGTAGGTGGATGTAATGGTGAATTTATGTCCTAGCACCGGTTCAAAATCATTCGGCATGAACCAGGCGGCAATGCCTTCCGAAGTAGCGACGGCATTCCATACTTTCTGAATCGATGCGTTCAAAACGAGTGTCTTGCGAATATCCGGGAGTGTCGGTTGATTGTTGTTTGACATAAAGTTGCCTCCATTAGCGCTTATTTGTGAAACCATTTGGTTTCGCTTTTTACATTATACGAAACCAATTGGTTTCATGTCAACCGTTTTAAGCCGACATTTGTCTCTGTCGGCATCGTATCGGCGGCCATTGCGAGCTGGAGGGGGCCATTGCCTTGCGCGCTCGCAGCGGCGTAATGGCGCTGCGCTCTTGCACGGTTCAAGGCGCTTTTTGGTGCCGAGGCTTGCCGCAGCTTACGCATTTGCCGCCACCGCGGGCACCCTCCACATCATATCGCCGCAAGCTTTCGCTTCCAGAATGGCCGTCAACGCCTGCGCCGCGCCTTCTTTGCAGCGGGCGGATTTTGCGTTTTGCTTCATCCGAAATAACAAGGAACGGTT
>Ga0209675_1001769_pt1 | contig 11821 bp, 11 predicted proteins | sample AraplaCol_mLB_r2_2_FD_184280 | JGI IMG/M metagenome (GOLD analysis project Ga0209675, IMG submission 184280) | Arabidopsis root microbial communities from North Carolina, USA - plate scrape MF_Col_mLB_r2 (SPAdes) (version 3) | ecosystem: Host-associated > Plants > Roots > Endosphere | place... | reverse complement strand
GAGGTGTCGGCGCAGCCGCTGTACGACCCCTGCTGCGGCAGCGGCACCATCGCCATCGAGGCCGCACAGATAGCGCGCGGCATGGCCGCCGGCGCGTTGCGGCGCTTCGGCTTCGAGAAGCTGCTGCCGTTCCAGGCGCATGTCTGGCACGCCATCCGCCAGGAAGCCGAAGCCGCCGTCGCCGACCGCGGCGTGCGGATATTCGGCTCCGACGTGTCGCACCGCATGGTCGACTTCGCCGAGCGCAATGCCGAGCGTGCCGGCGTGGCGCAGGCGGTGGAGTTCCGCGGCGGCGACGCATTGCAGCGCATGCCGCCGGTCGAGTCGGGCGTGATCATGCTCAACCCGCCGTATGGCGAGCGCATCGAGGTGGGCGGCGTGGCCGGCGCTTCAGGTGCCGGGCGGTCGGGTGCGCGCGAATCGGCGCAGTCGGACGAAGGCGACGGCGGCGAGTTCTTCCCGCAGCTCGCCACCCACTGGAAGAAGAACTACGCCGGCTGGACCGCGTGGGTGCTCACGCCCGACCTCAAGCTTCCCAGGCAGATGCGCCTGAAGGAGTCGCGCCGCGTGCCGATGTGGAACGGCCCGATCGAATGCCGGCTGTTCCGCTTCGACATGGTCGCCGGCTCAGCGCGGAAGTAGCTCGGCCTCCGGCGCGGGCTGCTGCTGCTCCCTGGTGTCCTTCGGCCGCACGCTGCAGGCCGCGTTGATGGTGCGTGCCGCGAGTTCGCGCGGCGCGCCGCCCAGTGTCATCGGGCGGACATCGTCCTGTGCAAAGTGCCGAACCGCGATGGGTTCGCCCACGAAGTTCGGCTGCCCGAAGTAGGTGGCGCTCACATAACGCGCGTTGCGCGCAACGCAGTCGACATCGACCTTCGCATCGAAGGAGCGGAACACGATGCCGTCGCGCGAGGTGGTGCGCGGCCGCGCCAGGCTCAGCCGCAGCTTGACGATGCGGTGCGAGCCCTCGGTCTCTACACGGGTCGGATCGACCTGCACATAGTCGTTGTCGCCGTCGCCGGGCGAGCCTGCGAGCGTCAGCCATTCGGCGCTCGCGCACGTGCAGGCGAAGATGGCAATGCATAACAGCGGAAGTCGTTTCATGAAGGAAGAGGGCAAGGAGGCTGCGGCATTGTTCCGAAGCCAGCCGACGCGAGCCTGACGAGGACCTGCATGGTGCAACATCGGCGAAATACCCCATGCATCACATGACGTTGACAGAACCCGCAATCCCGGCAGCCGCCGGCCCCGTCGTCATCGACACCAACATCGCGCTCGACCTGCTCGTGTTCGACAACCCCGACTGCGCGCCGCTGGCCGGCGCGCTCGCGGCCGGCGAACTGCGCTGGCTCGCCACCGCGCCGATGCGCAGCGAACTCGCACGCGTGCTCGGCTATCCGCTCATCGCGAAGCGGCTCGCACAGCGGCAGATGGAAGCAGCCGGCGTGCTCGCAGCGTTCGATGCGCGCGTGCACCTCGTGGCCGATGCGCCGCCGCGTGCACCATGCGTGTGCAAGGACCCCGACGACCAGGTCTTCATCGATCTCGCGGTCGCGCAGCGCGCGCGCCTCATCAGCAAGGACCAGGCGGTGCTCGCCATGCGCAAACGTTTGGCTTTGCAGGGCGTGGTGGTGCAGGCGGTGTTCGCCGCGATGTGAACCTTCGTTGCCGCGCGAAAAAGGCTTACTTCGCGACGGCATCGCTTCGACTTACAGACAACTTCGTCCATCGGGTCTACTCGTCGGCAAACCACGGAGGGAGTTGCCGTTGTCTCAGCTGTATAGACAAACCCGGCAGGCATGCCTTGCGCCTGCCCGGGGTGCTTGCCATGCGCGCATATCGTCCGCTGTCGCCCGCATAGGGTCTGGCATTTGCAAGGGCTCCCCACTATCTTCCGGCGCGCCGAAGCGGTTCGCGCGGCCCCCATGCGGGAGCGCCTGAAGCGAGCCATGCCGACTTCGAACACCACGATCGTCCTCCGCCTGCGCGCAACCTGCGTGCGGTGCGGCCGATCGCCGGAAATGCGCCAGTCCTTCAAGCAAAGCCATGCCGAGTTCACACCTGCGATCGCCGCGTCACCTGCTGCCCGAACTGGAGGTCGAGCTCGCACGCTCACCCGACCTCGGCTACGAGCCCGCCGAGGAAGTGGGTCTCGTGCGTTGCCTCGAACACGGATTTCCCACGCCGCTGGCGCGCTGGCATTGCCATGAGGAGTACGAGCTGCATCTCATCGTCGCCACGTCGGGGCAGGCCTTCGTCGGCGACTGGATCGGCTCCTTCGATCCGGGCCATCTCGTGCTGTGCGGTCCGAAGCTGCCGCACAACTGGATCTCGCTCGATGCACCGCCCGAGGGCGTCCCGCAGCGCGACCTGGTGATCCAGTTCCTGCACGATCCGATCTTCGAAGCGGCGCAGCGTATTCCCGAATTGCTCGAAGCGGTGCGCATGCTCGAGCGCGCACGCTTCGGCATCGAATTCTTCGGCATGGCCGAACGTGCGGAGCAGCACTTCCGCAGCGTGAAGGCCGCGCGCGGACTCAAGCGCTTCAGCCTGTTCTGCGACTTCCTCGCCGACATGGCGCAGTGCGACGACTACCGCCTGCTGTCTGGCATGCAGACCGACGGCGACCCGCACCTGGAGAGCATCAACGACGTGGTCACGCGCATTGCCAGCGATCCGTCGAAGGATGTGAGCGCGGGCGACATCGCCGCGGAGCTCGGCATGCACGCCGGGCGCTTCAGCAGGCTCTTCCGCCGCGCCACGGGCCACAGCTTCCTGAGCTACGTGAACCAGGTGCGCGTGAACAAGGCCTGCCTGATGCTGATGCACAGCGATCGCTACGTCACGTCGATCTGCTATGAGGTCGGCTTCAACAACGTCTCCAACTTCAATCGAAAGTTCCTGGAGATCAAGGGTGTCACGCCGACCGAGTTTCGAAGGCAGAGCCAGCTGCGATTGGAAGGCGCCGCGAGTTCGGAGAACTAAAGGCCACGCGCTATTGCGACACTGTTATCAGAAAGTCAATTCGTATCGGTAATCGCAAAAAGTGTATCGAACGCAATGCAAGAGCGTCCCTACGATCCGGCTGCTTCTTTCAGCCACCTTTCAGGAACCTCTTTCATGCAAATCAATCGCCTGACCCATCTGAGCCGTCTCGTTGCCTCGCAGATCAAGATTCGCGGACAAGGCATGACGGAGTACCTCGTGATCCTCGGCCTCATCGCCATCGCCGCCATCGCGGTGTTCAGCTTCTTCGGCCAGACCATGCGCAACCAGGTCGCCGGCATGGCGCAGGAAGTGGGCGGCAAGACCGGCTCCGCCGAAGTCACCAAGGCACAGACCGCCGCCGGCAAGGCGTCCACCAACGCCGACGTGAACATGAACATGAGCACCTACACCAAGGGCGGTGCGGACGGCGCGAAGTAAGGCGCGCACACATCACGTGCCGAGCCGGATCGCGTGATGCCTCCAGCGGCCGCATCGCTCTCCAGGGCCACTGCCGGTTCGCGCCGGCGCCAGTCGGGCCAGGCGATCGTGTACCTGGTGGCGATGCTGCCGATCATCTTCCTCGCCGTGCTGGTGGTCTACAACACCGCCACCGCCACGCGCGAGAAGATGAAGCTGCAGAACACGGCTGACGCGACCACCTACAGCGCCAGCGTGCTCACGGCGCGCGCCCTCAACTACATGGCCTACACCAACCGCGCGATGGCCGCCAACGAGGCGAGCATCGCGACGCTGGCGAGCGTTCAGACCTCGATGGCCATGCTCATCACGAGCGCGGCCAACATCCAGGAAGGCCTGGTCGTCGCAGAAGCGCTGAAGGGCGTGCGCAACCTGGAGCGCAGCCGCATACCGATCGTGGGGCCGATCTTCTTCCTGCAGTACCTGGGCAACCTCGCCAAGGCACAGCGGCTGCAGCGCACGGCCGACCGCATCGCCGGTTTCGTCGAACCCTCCGCCAAGCCGCTGCAGATCGGTGTCGACATCCTTCGCGCGTTCAACCAGGGCATCTCGGCCAGCCAGGTCGCGATGCTCGTGGGCACCACCGCGCAGCTGCCGCAGCTGGTGAAGGACGTCATCAACTCGAACGACCCCGACGCGTCGGTCCCGCCCGCGGAGACTGCGCTCTTCGTCGTGAAGTTCGTGGCCGACATCGGCACCTATCTCCGGACCTACCACCAGTCGGGCAGCCTTTCGTTCGACGACGACGAGTTCAACGAGGTGCTGCGCTTCGCGCACGCCGCGCAGGCCACGCGCGACGACTGGACCAAGAACCGCCGCTTCCTGCCGAACGTGCTCGGCTGGGTCGCCTCGGGCATGTCGGGCGCCCTGCAGGGCATGATCTCCAGCAGTCCGGTCACGCCGCCGGGCTTCGGCGATGTCACCGGCGACATGATGGGCGGGCTGCTCGAGTGGAAGGGCGGCACCGAACTCGTCGCCACCGAGGGCGCCGTGGGCGACGAGACCGGGCGCATCCGCTGGCAGTCGGCCGACTCGATCGAGATCAAGCTGCCCATCGGGGTGCTCTACACCGACCTCATCGGCGGCTGGGACGACATCCTGCGCGGCCGCTTCGGGCTCGGCGCCGGCGCGGCCGCCGCGGGCGGACCCAACTACATGAAGAGCTGGGAAGGCCAGCGCCTCACGCTGCGCAGCTACGCACGCGAAGGCCGCACCTACGGCGGCCTGAACGGCGAGATCGGCGACACCGCGTACATGGAGCGCGAGTCCTTCGAGCGGGCCGCGCGCGACAGCAACGGCGAGATCCTGCTGGCGCCGATGGCGGTGCTGGTGTTCAACGCCAAGCTGCACTACAGCCCGCGCACCGACATCGGCACCGGCCTGACGAAGAACTGGGCGATGCCCCGCTTCACCGAGATCAAGGACCATCCGCCGATGGTGGCCAACGAGTCGGACAACTGGCTCGCGCAGAACGGCTTCAAGGGTGCCAACCCGCTCAAGTGGGGCAAGAACACCGACAAGGGGCCGGCCTTCACGCTCGTGGTTCAGAAGGGCGGCGACAAGGTGCGCACCGGCGAGGTCGCCGGCTTCGGCAATTCCGCGGCCGACGGCAAGGCGGGCCTGCGAGACAACTTCCAGGGCCGCGAGATCAAGGCGGTGTCGACCTCGCAGGTCTACTTCCGCCGGCCGCAGGACCGCTGGGCGCGGCGAGACAACGCGGTCGCCGATCCTTCGACGGTCGGAAAGTACAACGTGGGCTTCGCCGGCGGCTACATCGAGCACCGCAGCCTCTTCAGCCCCTACTGGCACGTGCACAACGTGGAGCCCTCGCTGTGGGCACGCGCCATCGCCATGGGTGGCGCGGCCGTCGGCGGATCGGCCGACGAAGACAACGGCAACTGACGAGGAAAGCCCCGCGCATGACACGCCCGCACCGACACCTTTGCGCACGCCTGCCTCGCGGGCGTGCCGCCGCCGGCGGCCATGCGATGGTCGAGACCCTGCTCATCGCGAGCTTCGCGGCCATCACGCTGGCGGCGATCCCGGCCATTGCCGAATACGGCACCAAGCGCATGCAGACCGTGGCCGCCGCCAGGCTCGTCGCCTGGCAGCGCACCGTGTGGATGCCCGAAAGCCACGGCATCGACGACACGGAAGCCAAGGGTGCGTCGGGCGCCATCAAGAAGACCGATGCGGAAGTCACGCGGGACCTGCGCCGCCACATCTTCCGCGACCGCACCGAGCCCGGCATCTCGATCCACGCCGCCGACATCGCGGAGTTCGAGCCGACGGTGCCGGCGATCGATCCGCGCACCACGGCGGTCACCGCGTCGAGCACGGCCGCGCCCATGCCGTCGCTGCTCAATGCCAGCGACGTGGTGTTCGACGGCATCCGGGTGGCGCAGGCCGCGCTGGGTTCCAACGCGATCACCGGGCCGCTGGGCAAGTTCCAGATGGTGAGCAGCGGCTACCTGCGCCACGAGGTGAAGGTGAGCCAGACCAACACCAAGTTCACGCTGGTGCCTGCGCTGGACATGAGCGAGCAGGTGACCATGCTCACCGAAGCGTGGAACGCCGGCGGCACGAACCGCGAGGAATCGAAGATCCAGGGCCTCGTGCCGCTGAAGCTGCTCGACGGCGCCTTCTACCAGCAGCTGCGCGGCGGCATGCACCAGACGGCCTACCAGATCAAGCAGATCTTTCCCGCCTTCGACATGAACAACCTCACCATGGGCTTCACGCCGGGCGATGCCCTCGAGAAGACGCCGCTGGACCGCTTCGAGCGCATCCCGCCCGGAGCCACCGGCGAGACCGGCGGCGACGGCGAGGCGAACGGCGGCAGCGTCAAGGACCACTTCCGCTACTACCGCGCCTTCCCGCCGACCCCCGTGGTCAACACGCTGCCCTGATGACCGTGCCCGCGCCGTTCCTGCGATGGATGCTCGCCGCCTGGCTGTGCCTGTGCGGCGCGCCGCTCGTGCCCCTTGCGGCCGCTGCGGCACCGCCCCAGCTCGACTGGCCGGCGATTCCGTCTCCCTCGGGCGCGAAGACCTTCTGGATCGCCGAGTACATCGAGCAGAACACCATTCCCATGCAGATCCGCGGCATCGAGTCCACGGAGTCCATGGAGGCCGTGTCGCGCTACTACGAGAAATGGCTGGCCGACAAGGCCGGCTATGGCGTGAACACCGTCGGCCCGATGCGCGTGCTCGGCGCGCGATTCGGCAAGTACCAGGTCACTGTGCAGCTGCGCGCACGGCCCGAGGGCACCGCCGGCAGGCTGGTGGCGGCGCTGGTCTACGACGAGCCGCAGAGCGAGCAGCGCATGCAGGAGCGCGCCGAGCGCATCGGCAAGGGCTTTCCGCGCCCGCCCGGCTCGCAGGTGGTCTCGGACACGCTCTCCTTCGACGAGGGCCAGCGCAACCGCACGATCGTGGTCACCAACGGCGTGAGCGTGGAGACCAACGCGCTCTACCTGCGCGAACAGATGATCCGCCTGGGCTGGACCCTGCTGCAGGACCGCACCATCGAGGGCGGCACGCGCTCGGCGCTCGTGTTCCGCCGCAACAGCGAGGAGATGGTCGTGACCATCTCGAGGCGCGACGACGGCTACTTCATCGTCGCCAGCCAGACAACGCCGGAATGAGAGCGACCGCCATGCGTCCACGCCACCGCCGCCTGCAACGTGCTTCTTCCCGCCGGGCCCAGCACGGCCAGGTCATCGCCGAATACGTGATCGTCGCCGGCATCCTCGCGGTGATGCTGTTCGCCACCTTCCCGGGCGCCGACCGCTCCGTGATCGAGCTGCTCATCAAGGCCTTCCGCGATGCGTGGTCGACCTACTCGTACACCCTTTCCTATCCTCTGTAGCGTGGCATGAAATCATCTCCGGGACTTCTCAAGTTCAAGCAAAGCGTCAAACGGCTGTCCCCCCTGATCGGTGCCCTGATGCTCGGCCTGCTGGCCGCCGGCCTCGGCTGGTACTACCTGAGGGCCAGCGAGCGCGAGATCGCCGCCAGCCTCGAGAAGGACGCCGACAGCCAGCGCCGCGACGTGGTGGTCGCGCGCCAGAACATCGCCGACGGCGCCACCGTGCTGCCCGGCATGGTGGCCAAGCGCTCGGTGCCCAACGAGTACGTGCACAACGACGCGCTAACGCCCGAGACCTTCTCGCAGTTCGCGGGCCGGCAGCTCTCGGTGCCGGTGGCCGCCGGCAAGCCGCTGCTGGCCTCGTTCTTCTCGGCGCCGCGCAAGGTGTTCGCGCAGGAGATCGAGCAGGGCGTGCGCGCCATCACCATCCCGGTGGACGAGATCAGTTCCATCTCGGGCATGCTGCGCGCGGGCGACCGCATCGACTTCATGTACATGGTCGACAAGAACGCGGCCAACGACCCGTCGGTGGTGATCCCGCTGCTGCAGGACGTCGAGGTGCGCGCCACCGGCCAGATCACCGCGGAGCAGTTCGCTGCCATGAGGAAGCGCTCCGACGTCTCGGCCGACACCGATCCGTACGCGCAGCAGCGCTACTCCACCGTCACCGTGGCGATCCAGCCGCAGGACGCGCAGAAGCTCATCCTGGCGCAGCGCCTCGGAAAGATCATCGCCACGCTGCGCAATCCGGACGACCGAGCCACCATGACCAGCGGGGTCGACGCGGTCGACCTCGACGCCATCGTGAGCGGCTTCAGGCCGCAGCGCGCGCGCCCGATGGCGGTGTCCACCGCGCCTTCGCGGCCCGGCGTCGAATACATCGTCGGCGGCGCCGGCAACCAGAGCCGGGCCGGCGGTGCGGGCCTGGGCGCCTCGCTGCCGCCGGCGGAACTGCCGGTGCGCTGAAGTCTTCCCGCCCCGACAGGCGCGTGCGTTTTCCTGATCTCCAGAAAAGTTCGATGAATCTCAAGCGATGCACCTTGGCAGCGACGGCGCTGTGTCTTGTTCTCCAGGCCCAGGCGCAGGGCCCGTACCCGGGCGCGGCGGCCTCGCCGGTGCCCTCCGGCACGGTCGGGCCCGCGGGTGCTTCGGCGCTGCCGTCGCGGTCCTCGGCCGCGCCGTCGTTCCCGTCGCCGCCTGCCAACATGCCGGTGTCCCGCGCACCCGAGGCGTCGCCCGGCATCCGCACACCGGCGCAGCCCGCGCCGCAGGCATCCATCACCGAAGGTGAACTGCAGCGCATCGCCGCGCGCGCCACCGTGCTGCAACGGCTGCCCGACACGCTCACGCTCTATGTCGGCCAGATGGTGCTGGTCAAGATGCCGGGCGTGGCCCGCGTGGCGATCGGCAGCGGCAAGGTGCTGGAGGCGCGCGTGCTCGACGGCGCCAACATGCTCATCACCGCGCAGGACGCCGGCGACAGCACGCTGCACGTCTGGGACAAGAACGGCACCGTGCGCAAGCTCAAGGTGCGCGTGAACGTGGTCGACCTCGACCGTATCGCCGACGAGCTGCGCGAGATCACGCACGGCATCTCGGGCGTGAACATCCGCCGTATCGGCGAGCGCATCATCATGGACGGCAACAGCCTCGACCCCGCCGCGGTCGAGCGCCTGAACACGGTGGCCCAGCTCTATGCGCCCGCGGTGGTGTCGCTGGCCACGGCCGACCGCATCCGCGTGGACCGCATGGTGGACATCCAGGTGCGCATCGTCGAGTTCAGCAAGACCGCGCTCGACGACCTGGGCGTGCGCTGGCAGAGCTCGGGCGACGGCTTCAACTTCGGCCTGTTCTCGGACATCGCCTCCAGCGGCAACTACCGCGTCCTGCCCGAGGGCTCGCCGTTCAACACCTCCACGCCCCAGGGCGCGGCGCTGCTGAGCCAGAACCGGCGCACACCGCAGGCCTACCTGGGCATCGGCCTCACGCTGGGTTCGCAGATCAACCTGCTGGTGCAGCGCGGCAACGCCTTCCTGCTCGCCTCGCCCAACCTCTCCACGCGCAGCGGCGGCGAGGCCAAGTTCCTCGCCGGCGGCGAGATCCCGCTGCCTGCGCTCAGCACGCAGGGCGCGGGCTCGGTCGAGTTCAAGCCCTACGGCGTGCGGCTGAACATCAAGCCCATCGCGGACGGCGAGGGCAACATCTCGGGCAGCATCCTCACCGAGGTCAGCAGCATCGACCGCAGCGTGGCGGTGCAGGGCATTCCGGGCCTGCTGATCCGCCGCACCGACACCGAGTTCAACGTGAAGGCCGGCGAGACCATCGTGCTGTCGGGCCTGCTGAGCCGCGAGTCCACGCGCGCCAGCGACGGCGTGCCGGGCCTGCGCAAGACGCCGATCATCGGGCGCGCCTTCCGTGCCGACAACGACACCGACAAGGAGCAGGAAGTGGTGGTGTTCATCACGCCGCGCGTGGTCGACCCGGCCTACAGCCAGCCGCGCATCGAGCGTGCGCGCCAGATCGAGCAGGACGTCGGCCGCAACTTCGGCACGCTGACCGAGGACAAGTCCGACCCCGACGGCACGCGCCCGCCGGCGCCTGCCGCCGACATCGGCGGCATCCCCGCGGGCACGCCCGGCCAGCCCGTCGCTCCCTGAGGCAACGCCGCCATGCACAAGGTCTTCGTCAATTCCCCGCAGCAGGCCGTGCGCGAGGTCCCGATCGACGTCGCGGAACTCCAGGTCGGCAAGGACAGCGGCAACCACATCGTGCTGTCGGGATGGAACGTCGCGAAGCTGCACGCCCAGTTCGTGCTGCACGATGAGGAGGTGTTCGTGCAGGACCTGGGCAGCCTGTTCGGCACCTGGGTCGACGGCAACCGCGTCACGCGCTTCGGGCCGATGAAGGGCGGCGAGGAAATCATCATCGGCGGCCACACGCTGGTGGTCTCGCTCGACACCGCGCTGAGGCCCGCGGGCGCCGAGCCGCAGGACGCGGCCGAGGCGGCGCAGATGGCCGAGACCTCGCTCGCCATCGAGGACCCGTTGCTGCAATGGCGCCGTTCGCTGCACCGCACGCTGCTGCAGCAGCTGGACAACCGGCGCATCGACACCGCGAACATGAAGGACGAGGAGCTGCGCTCCAACATCCGCGCGCTCATCGCAGAGATCATCCGCGACACGCGCGAGCTGCCGGCCGAGCTCGACCGCGCGCTGCTGAGCCAGCAGCTGCTGGACGAAGCCATCGGCCTCGGCCCGCTCGAGGTGCTGCTGAAGGACGAGAGCGTGACCGAAGTGATGGTCAACCGCTTCGACGAGATCTGGATCGAGCGCGCCGGCCGGCTCGAGCGCACCAACGTCGCGTTCACCAGCAACATCGCGGTGCTCGGCGCCATCGAGCGCATCGTGACGCCGCTGGGGCGGCGCATCGACGAGAGCTCGCCGATGGTCGACGCGCGGCTGAAGGACGGCTCGCGCGTGAACGCGATCATTCCGCCGCTGGCGTTGCGCGGGCCGAGCGTCACGATCCGGAAGTTCCCGAAGAACCGCATGGGCCACGAGGGCATGATCCGCACCGGCTCGATCACCGCGCAGATGGTGGACTTCATGCGCATCGCGGTGGAGGAGAAGCTCAACATCATCGTCTCGGGCGGCACCGGCACCGGCAAGACGACGTTGCTGAACATGGTGTCGAACTTCATTCCGCCGAACGAGCGCATCGTGACCATCGAGGATGCTGCCGAGCTCTCGCTGGGCCAGCCCAACCTGGTGTCGCTGGAATCGCGTCCGGCCAACATCGAGGGCAAGGGCGCCATCGCCATCCGCGACCTGGTGCGCAACTCGCTGCGGATGCGGCCCGACCGCATCGTGGTGGGCGAGTGCCGCGGCGGCGAGGCGCTGGACATGCTGCAGGCCATGAACACCGGCCACGACGGCTCGCTGACCACGCTGCACAGCAACTCGCCGCGCGACGCGATGTCGCGGCTCGAGGTGCTGGTGACCATGGCGGGCATGAACATCCCGGTGGCGGCGATCCGCGAGCAGATCGCCTCGGCGGTCGACCTGATCGTGCAGCTCACGCGCTTCCCGTGCGGCAGCCGCAAGGTCACGCAGATCACCGAGATCACCGGCTTCGCCGACGGCATGATCCAGATGCAGGACGTGTACGCCTTCCGCAAGACCGGCGTGGACGACTCGTTCAAGACCGTGGGGCACTTCACCGCGGCAGGCACCGTGCCCGAATTCTTCACGCGCCTGCAGGAGCACGGCCTGAAGCTCGACCTCGAATACCTCTTCGGGGAGACCGTGCCATGAAGGGCATGATCCTGCTGGCTTCCGTGCTCTGCGGCATGGGCTTCATCACGCTGTGCGGCTACCTGCTGCTGCAGCGCTCGCCGGAGCTGGTCGGCAAGGTGATGGCGAAGCTGCAGGCGAGCGGACGCCGCACGCTGAACCTATCGGAGTTCCAGGCGCAGCATGCGGTGGCG
>Ga0209675_1001768_pt1 | contig 11821 bp, 10 predicted proteins | sample AraplaCol_mLB_r2_2_FD_184280 | JGI IMG/M metagenome (GOLD analysis project Ga0209675, IMG submission 184280) | Arabidopsis root microbial communities from North Carolina, USA - plate scrape MF_Col_mLB_r2 (SPAdes) (version 3) | ecosystem: Host-associated > Plants > Roots > Endosphere | place... | reverse complement strand
AGGCGGCAGCATCCGCCAGCGAGGAAGAGCGACACCCACGACAGGACACCGGCACCTTCGATTCGTTCTGGCGTGGATTGTTCGGCGTGCGGTCGTAGCGGGAATCGGATGGCGGGTGTCCGAGACATACCCGGGCACCCAGCCATCGCACCAACCGCTACCGCTGCGGTGCGAGCGTACCGAGCAGGCCGCCGACGATCGGCAGGTTGCCAACCGGGCTGACCGGGCTGGTCGTACCGCCACCGCCGGTTGCACCCTTCAGTGCATCGGTGACCGGCTTCAGGACCGGCGCAAGCGGGCCGCCGCCCGTCGCGTTCGTGACGGCGCCCACGGTCGATGTCACCAGATGGCTCACCGGCGCGAGCACGGCGGGCGCACCTGGCAGGGTCCCGCCCGGCGACGTTATGCCGCCGAGGCTGCCCAGCAGGCTGGTGACGGGTGCCAGCGGATTCGCGGGCGAGGTGCCGCCCGGCGTCACGACCGCTCCGCCCAGTGCCGACACCGCCGTGCCCACGGTTGCCACGATGCCGCCGACCTCACCCACAACCGGCACGTGGGTCTGGGCAATCGTCGTACCGGTCTGATTCACGACGCCCCCTACAGCCGTCAGCAAATTATCGAGCGAGCCGCCAAGACCGGTCGTGGCGCCGATGGTCTGCGTGGCGTTGCCCAGGACCGAGGTCAACGGCACGATAGCCGTGTTGGTGGTAGTCAGCAGTTGATTGACCGGATCGGCCAGCACCGTTGGCGAGAGGCCACCCACCAGGCTGCCGGTCTGCTTGACGGCCGATCCGACTGGCGCCGTCACTGCCGCCAGCGGACCCGTGCCGAGCGTGCCGACGGTATCGCCAACACTGCTGACCACCGCACCGACTTCGGCCAGCGGTGTCGGACCGGTTGGCCCTGTCGCGCCGATAGGTCCTGTCGGGCCAGTGGCTCCGGTAGGACCCGTCGCTCCTGTAGAGCCAGTCGCTCCAGTGGCACCCGTAGCGCCTGTAGCGCCTGCGGCGCCGGTCGCCCCCGTGGCACCCGTGGCACCCGTAGCACCGGCAGTACCCGCCGCACCCTGCGATCCTTGCGCACCCGTTGCACCCGTTGCCCCCGTGGAACCCGTTGCACCCGTCGCACCAGCGGCCCCGGCATCTCCCGGTACGCCCTGCACGCCAGCCGATCCGGTCGCACCGGGCTTGCCATCATGCCCGTTGGCACATCCACCCAGCAACGCCGCCACGCTGACCACCACGCCAATCCAGTATTGTTCCTTCTGCACGATGCCCCTCTCTCGTTCTGTGTTGGGATGGACACCGAGAAGGCAACCGCCGTGCCATTGAAGCGTGCGCTGCAAACACACGGGCCAGGCTCGCACCGCATGGCCCGCAAACCCGCGCCCGCCATGCGTTTCGCACCTCGGAATACAAACGGGCCGCGCGTTTGATACGGGCGGCCCATCGTGTTGGCGCCGTTACGTGTTACGTAACGTGCCGACAGTTGCGGCACATCGGCCGCCTCATTCAACGGATTATTCGAACGGCTTGGGCTTAGGTGTGTTGTCCCGCGACGGCGGCAGGATCGGCATCGTGAGACGAGGCTGATCGCCAGTCAGCGTATGCAGGAAAGCCACGATGTCCGCGTTCTCCTGCGGCGTGAACGTGCGGCCCAGTTGCAGGCGACCCATCACATCCACCGCCTCGGTCAGTGTGGCCGCCTCGCCATCGTGGAAATACGGATAGGTCAGCGCCACGTTGCGCAGCGTCGGCACCTTGAAGCTGAATCGATCGGCATCCTTGCCGGTCACGGCCGCGCGTCCTTCCGATGGGTTGCCTGTCTTGTACGGCGCCACCAGGCCCATCTTCTGGAACGACGAGCCGCCCAGGTTGGTGCCGCTGTGGCACGCCACGCAACCTGCGGACTTGAACAGTTGATAACCGCGCAGTTCCTGCGCATCGATTGCCGCGCGATTGCCCTTGAGCCATTTGTCGAAGCGCGCATTGGGTGTGACCAATGTTTCCTCGAACGCGGCCACGGCCCGCGTGATTTCGTCGATGGTCAGGCGATCCGTCTTGAAGACCTTCTTGAACTCGCTCACATATTCGGGAATCGATTTCAGCGTATCCACGGCCAGCGCATGCGTGAAGGCCATTTCCACCGGATTCGCAATCGGCCCCTCCGCCTGTTGCCTGAGATCCTTTGCGCGGCCATCCCAGAACTGCACGAAGTTCAGGCTCGAATTCAGCACAGTGGGCGAGTTGATCGAACCCTGCTGCCACTTGTCGCCAATCGACACCTTGAGGTTGTCCGAGCCCCCCATGCTGAGGTTGTGGCACGAGTTGCAGGAGATAAATCCCGAGCGCGACAGCCGCGGCTCGAACCAGAGCTTCTTGCCGAGTTCGACGCGCGCGGGATCGATCACCTTGTGCGCCACGATGGGCTGGATCGGCTCCTGCGCGGCAGCCGCGCCAGCGCCGGCAGTCAGTGCGAACGCAGCCAGCAGGGAGATGAGGGGGAGAGTTGTATGGAGGGTCATGGGAGCAGTCCGTTTGCCTGCCCCACCACATGCCGGAGCAGCGCAATCGATTAAGCGCCCACACCGCATTGACAGCCTTGACAGCCATCAAGCCACATCGGCCATCGCCGCAATCTCCCTCCGTTTGCGGCGGGTCTACGCGCCATTTGTTGTGCCCGGCGCGAAAACAGACAAGTCATTCACACCACTTTCCTGTCAGTCGCGTCGTGTTCCTGTCGATTCGGCCCACGCCTCTGGCATGTGCGCGCGGCGTGGCATATACCTGTCACATCCCAACCGATTGATGACGAGGTGTTCCGATGCGACACGAATCCAGGTTTCCCCCCTCCCGCGACGCTGGCGATGAAGCGTGGGCCTACTGGCGCGCGCGCCGCATGGTGCGGGCGCTGCGTGGCTGGTATATCCACCTGATGGTCTATGTGGTGGTTAACAGCTGGCTTTGGTTGCGCTTCTTCTATTTCCCCAGCCCGTCGTGGTCACACCATGCGGAGCACGGCTGGCCCTGGCCGCTGACCACCACGCTGGCGTGGGGGCTTGGCCTTGCGATACACGGGGTACTGGTCTATACCCGACTCTCGCGCCGAGGGCGCGACTGGGAAAGCCGCAAGATCCAGGAGTTCATGGATCGCCAGTAGTGCGGTGGCTACATCTGCCTGAAACGATGCACGTAGGCGCGCGACACCGCGAGTTCGGTGTCGCCCTCGCGCATCCGCACGAACAGTCTTCCCGAATCGTCGCGACGCGTGCCCGCCACGTGTTCCATGTTGACGATGGTCGAGCGATGCACCTGCCAGAAGACCTCGGGATCGAGTCCGTCGATCAGTTCCTGCAGCGGCGTACGGATCAGGTGCTCGCCCTCGCGCGTATGCACCACCACGTATTTGTCGTCGCTCTGGAAATACAGCACCTCCTGGATCGGCACATGGCTGGTCACATTGCCACGGCTCGCTCTCACCCACCGCAGCGGACCCGCGCCACTCTCGTTGCGGGCCTGTCCGCGCGTGAGTTGCCCCAGCAGTTGCGCGAGTTCCGGCAGCGGCGCAGCGTCCTGTAGTGCCTTGCGCAGTCGTTCGATGGTGCGGCCGAGTCGTTCGTCGGTGACTGGCTTGACGAGATAATCCACAGCCGCGCGATCGAACGCATCGAGCGCGAATTCATCGTACGCCGTGACGAACACGAGACGCGTATCGGTCTCGATGCCCTGTGCCACTTCGAGTCCCGACAGACCCGGCATCTTGATATCCAGGAACGCCACGGCGGGCGCGTGCCGGGCAATCGCCTCGGCGGCCTCGATGCCGTTGGCCGCTTCGGCAACGATATCGAGTTCGGGCCACAGCCGCGCGAGCTTGCCACGCAGATGCGCACGCAGATGTTCCTCGTCATCGGCAATCAACGCTGTGGGCACGGTGGGGTTCATGCAGCGTCTCCGGTTCGGAATGTACGGGGCAAGGGAATCTCGATCAGCACGGCAGTGCCTGGCGCGCGGTCTTCGATGCGTACATGCGCGTCGCCGTCATAGAGCACGGCCAGCCGCTCGCGCAGGTTGGCGAGTCCCACACCGGAACCACCCACGGGCTTGAATCCCATGCCATTGTCCTCGATGGTCGCCAGCATGCGCGGGCCGCGCCGCTCCAACTTCACCAGCAGATGGCCGCCTTCGATCTTCGGCTCCAGCCCATGCTTGATCGCGTTCTCCACCACGGGCTGCAACAGCATCGGCGCCAGCGGCGCACCATCGAGCGAGGCATCCATATCGACCGTGTATTGCAACCGGTCGCCCATGCGGATCTTGATCAGCGCGAGATAGTCGCGCAGCAGCCGTGCTTCCTGCGCGACGGTGCCCTGCGTGGCGCGGCTCGCCGCCAGCGACGCGCGCAGATAGGCGATGAAGTGTTCGAGCATCAGCGTGGCTTTCTGCGGCGCCGGCTCGATCAGACTGACCACGTTGGCCAGCGTGTTGAACAGGAAATGCGGTTCGATTTGCGCTTGCAGCAGCCGCATCTGTGCTTCCACAAGCTGCTTTTCCGTGGACAGCGTGCGCACCTGATCGCGCGCCATGTACTCGGCAATCTTGCGATCTTCCCAGCTTCGTCCCAGCATGCCTACACGGCTCCACGTCACGATGCCGTGTGCAGCCAGCCCAATGCCCCAGCCCATCAGCGGCGCACCGCCCCATGGACGATGCGTCGATGACAGCAGCCCCGCGATGATCAGCACCGCATTGACGCTGATATACATCACCAGGTGGAGATAGAAGAAGCGCAGGCCGCGCACGCGTCGCCGTGCTTCCTCATAGGCTTGCTGGTCGGCGGGTGTCCGCCAGAGATCGGGATCGACGTGACGCACGGCAGTCCGGGTGGCAGGGAATGGCGCGAGATTACCACCGCGCCGCGTGCGCCAACATCCGGGTTGGCGCGGATCGACGGAAATCCGGCGCCATTTGCGGAAACACGGCGTGGTCAGTTACCGAATCGTCGCGGATCGTAAGGCGTGGGATCGACGTAAGTCGGCTCGCGATCGAACAGTTCGGCCAGCAGCCGCGCAGTGGCCGGCCCCAGCGTCAAGCCTTGATGCCCATGTCCGAAGTGGAACCAAAGCCCGGCATGACGCGGTGCGCGGCCCACCACAGGGCGCATGTCCGCGATGCAGGGCCGTGCGCCCATCCACGGTTTGGCTTCGACGGGCTTGCCCAGCGAGACCAGATCGGCCGCCAGCATCTCTGCGCGCTCGGACTGCACAGGCGTGGGCGCAGCGTGATGATGCGCAAACTCCGCGCCCGTCGTGAGTCGCAGCCCCTGGCGCATCGGCGCCAGCAGGATGCCGCTTTCGGTATCGAGCAAAGGACGCTCCGGCATGGCAGCCACCTCATAGTGCCGGTGATAGCCGCGCTTCACGAACAGCGGCAGCCGATAGCCAAGCGTTCGCGTGAGTTCGGCCGCCCACGGTCCTAGTGCGATCACTGCGTGCTCTGCATGTACGTCGCCATCGGCCGTGCGCACCGTCCACCCACTGCCCTGCTGCCGCAGTGTTTCCGCATCGCCGCGCACGAACACGCCACCCTCCCGCTCGAACAACGCGGCATAACGCGCCACGAGTTCGCCGGGATCGCTGACGGTCCACGGGTCCTGCCAATGCACCGCGCCCGCGAGTGGCTGCCGCAATGCCGGCTCCTGTGCAGCCAGTGCCGCGCTATCCAATACCGCATGGCGAAGTTCGTGCGTGGTCGCCACTTCCTTCGCGTCCTTTGCGGCGATCTCGAACGCGGCAGGCGTGCGATACGCCTCCAGCCATCCCGACTTGCGAATCAGATCCTGCGCGCCGGAACGCTCGATCAACGGCGCGTGTTCGTCGATGCAATGGCGAATCAGCGCCGCATAAGCCGTGACGATCGGACCATAGCGCTGCGGTGCGGAGGCATGCCAGTACCGAGCAAGCGCAGGCACCAGCGACGGCAGCGCACGCAGGTGATAGTGAACGTCATTGCCGCGTCGGGCCGCCACGCGCAGGATGGCCTGCCACGCGCGTGGAAATGCGTAAGGCTGCACGGCTTCGCGCTGGATGATGCCCGCGTTGCCATAGGACGTCTCGCGACCCGGTGCATTGCGGTCCACGAGGCAGACAGCATGGCCGCGCTGCTGCAAAGCGAGTGCCGTCGATACGCCGACGATACCGGCACCGAGCACGATCACATCGGTCTGGCGCGTACGAGAAAGTTTGGAAGCGTCTGTCATGAGGTTCTGACTGCGGTCTTGCGGGATGTTGAGGTCTTGCGGCGACGCGTGGGAACGTTCTTCGCGCTGCTCTGCACGATATCTTGCGCCGTCTCGCGCAGGCATGCGGCAAGTTCGGTCACGCTCGGCGGCAGGCGACGTTCGCGCAACGTAATGAGTCCGACGGGCGGCAACTCCACTTCCACGTCCATCGCCAATACATGGAAGCGTCCCTCGGCCTGCATCTGCCGGCCCACCGACCGGGCCACGAAACCGGCGGCCTGCCGCTGCGCCACGAAGGTGGTCACCGCGAGGTAAGAAGACGATTCCATGATATCGGCCGGCGGCTGCTGCCCGTGCCGGAAAAATGCCTGTTCGATCTTGACGCGCAGCGATGCCCACGGCGGCGGCAGCACGAGCGGATATGCAGCGAGGTCGGCCCAGCCAACCTTTTTCTTTCTGGCCAGCGGATGCGCAGGCGCGACGATGGCAACCATCGGCTCCTCGTACAACGCCTCGGTCACAAGGTCCGGCGCGGCGTATGCCGGTTCGAGCCGCCCGACGATCAGGTCGAGTTCCGACAATCGCAGGCGCGGCAGCAGGTGCGTGAGATCGCCTTCTTCGATCAGCACAGTCGCGCGCGGCGAGCGATCCTTGAGCCGCGCCACCGCCTGGGCCACCAGCACCGGCAAGGTCGCGCCCATCGATCCCACGCGCACGCGCCCTGCTGCGCCGCTGGCCACCGCTTCGATCTCATCACGCGTCACATCGTATTGGGCGAGCACCGAGCGCGCAAACCGCACCAGCGATTCGCCCGCTGCCGTAGGCTCCGTGCCGCGCGTGGAGCGCGTGAACAGCGTCATGCCGAGCATCTTTTCCACCTCGGCCAGCACTTTCGACACCGCCGGCTGGCTGACCGACAGGAATTCTGCCGTACGGCCCAGATGCCGGAATTCGTCCAGCGCCACCAGCAATTGCAGGTGGCGCAGCTTGATATTGGAGCGGAAGGCGCGGTCGATGTGTGCCATGCCGGCGAGTCTACATAACCTCCAGCCTATGAAGCAATGCCATTTTTTGATTGGATGGTTATGAGTCGAATGTCCACAATGCATGCATGGCGATGGGCAAAGACCCGTTGCGACACACAACGATCCATGACGGAGACAACCCCCATGAAACCTGGCCATCCCGCCAGCCCGATGCGCCGCCGCCTGTTGCTAGGCAGTGCCGCCGCCACCGCTGCCGCCGCCACCGGTACCACCAGCATGCTGATGCCGCGCGTGGCGCGCGCCGCGACGTATCCTGACCGCCCCATCACGTTCATCTGCCCTTGGCCCGTTGGTGGCACGGCAGACCAGTCGATGCGCGCGCTGTGCCAGGTGGCGTCGGGCATCCTCAAGCAGTCGATCGTGGTAGAAAACCGCGCGGGCGCGTCCGGCATGATCGGCACCAAGGCACTGGCGCGCGCCAACCCGGATGGGTACACCATCGGCCAGATTCCGATTTCGGTGACGCGGTTCTCGCAGCTCGGCATGCTCCAGCTCGACCCGCGCAATGAACTGACGTATCTCGCACGCACCTCGGGGCAGACGTTCGGCATTGCCGTGCCGGCCGGCTCGCGCTTCAAGACCCTGGCGGATGTGATCGCCGAAGCCAAGGCCAATCCGGGCCGCATCACGTATGCCCACGCCGGTATCGGTGGCGCCACGCATGTGGGCATGGAGCAGTTTGCGCTGGCCGCAGGCGTGAAATTCAACGCCATCGCCTACAAGGGTGGATCGCAGGCGCTGCAGGACGTGCTGGCGAATCAGGTAGACCTGCTCGCGGATTCCAGTTCGTGGGCGCCGCATGTGGAAGCTGGCAAGCTGCGGCTGCTGTGCACGTGGGGCGAGCAGCGCACGCCGCGCTTCAAGGACACGCCCACGCTCAAGGAGCTGGGCTACAACCTCGTGGTGGAAGCGCCCAACGGCATCGGCGCGCCGAAGGGCCTGCCCGCCGACATCGAGAAGAAACTGCGCGATGCGTTCCGCGATGCCGTGGCCAGCACCGAGTTCAAGTCCGTCGCTGCCAAGCTCGACGCCCCGATCATGTATCTCGATGGCCCCGACTACAAGAAGTACGTGGCCGAGGTGTATACGCAGGAAACGCAGTTGATCCAGCGCCTGAAACTCAAGGACATGCTCGCCCAGAGCTGACCTGCATCCCTTGCCAACTGTGACCCCAAACCCCGTCATTCGCCTGCACGCCAACGACAATGTGCTGATCGCCCGCACCGACCTGACGCTGGGCCAGCATCTGGAAGAACTGGGCATGCGTGCGCGCGCCCAGGTGCCCGCCGGCCACAAGATCGCCGCACGCGCCATCGCCCAGGGCGAACAGATCCGCAAGTACGACACCGTGATCGGCGTGGCCGACCGTGACATCGCACCGGGCGATCACGTGCACAGCCACAACCTGCGGCTCGTGGATTTCTATCGCGATCCCGAGTTCTGCCGCGATGTGCGTCCCGTGGACTACGTGCCCGAATCGGAGCGCGCCACGTTCATGGGCTACGTGCGCCCCGACGGCCGCGTGGGCACGCGCAACTTCGTCGGCATCCTGTCGTCGGTGAACTGCTCCGCCACGGCCATCAAGCACATTGCCGCGCACTTCACCAAGGAGCGGCTGGCCGCGTTTCCCAATGTCGATGGCGTGGTGGCGTTTGCGCAGAGCAGCGGCTGCGGCATGTCGTCCCCTAGCGAGCATTTCGACCTGCTGCGCCGCACGCTGGCGGGCTATGCGCAACATGCAAACCTGGCGGGCGTACTGATCGTCGGCCTGGGCTGCGAGCGCAATCAGGTGGCATCGCTGGTGGACTCACAGGGACTGGTGCCCGGCGAGAACCTCCACACACTCGTCATGCAGGACACGGGCGGCACGCGCGCCACGATCGAAGCGGGTATCCGCGCCGTCGAGTCGATGCTGCCGGCTGCCAACGCGTGCACGCGTCAGCCGGTGAGCGCAAGCCATCTCAAGATCGGTCTCGAATGCGGCGGTTCGGATGGCTTCTCCGGCATCACGGCCAACCCGGCACTCGGCGCCGCGATGGATATCCTGGTGCGCCACGGCGGCACGGCGATCCTGTCCGAGACGCCGGAGATCCACGGCGTGGAGTACATGCTCACGCGTCGCGCCGTCACACCCGAAGTCGGCCAGAAACTGCTCGATCGACTGGCATGGTGGGAGCGCTATACCGCAGGGCATAACGCGCAATTCAATGGCGTGGTAGGACACGGCAACCAGCAAGGCGGTCTCGCCAACATCTTCGAGAAATCGCTCGGCTCCGCAATGAAGGGCGGCACTACGCCGCTGCAAGCCGTGTACGAATACGCCGAGCGCATCGACAAGGCCGGGTTCGTGTTCATGGACTCGCCGGGATATGACCCCGTTGCCGCCACCGGCCAGATCGCCAGCGGCGCCAACCTGATCTGCTTCACCACGGGCCGTGGTTCGATGTTCGGCTCCAAGCCTGCACCGACCATCAAGCTCGCGTCGAACTCGCCGATGTATCACCGGCTGGAAGACGACATGGACATCAACTGCGGCCTCGTGCTCGACGGCGAATTGAGCGTGGCGCAGATGGGCGAACGGATCTTCGCGCATATCCTGCGGGCCGCGTCGGGGGAACCGACCAAGAGCGAACTGCTGGGGCTGGGTGACCATGAGTTCGTGCCCTGGCATGTGGGGATTGTGAGCTAACCAACGACCCCCGCTCTCCCCTCGGTTTGCTCCCCTCTCCCGCTCAGCGGGAGAGGGGCCGGGGGTGAGGGCCAGCCTTTCAACCACCGACTACGCTTCAACCTTCGCGCATGCTCCCCCTCCTCCACACCCAAAACCACATCGCGGGCGAATGGTGCGACAGCCGCGCCCGCTTCGACGTCACCGACCCCGCCACCGGCAACATCATCGCCAGCGTCCCCGACAGCGATGCCGATGACGCAAAACGCGCCACCGACGCCGCCGCAGCAGCATTCCCCGCCTGGAGCCACCGCACGGCGCGTGAGCGCGCGCAGATCATCAAGCGCTGGCATGCCCTGATCCTCGCCAACGAGCAGGACCTCGCACGCATCATCTCCGCCGAACAAGGCAAGCCGATGCATGAGAGCGTGGGCGAGGTACGCTATGGCGCCTCGTACGTGGAATGGTTTGCCGAGGAAGCCACGCGCATCTGCGGCGACGTCATCGCGGAAGCCGTGCCGGGCCGCAAGATGCTCGTACTGAAAGAACCCGTGGGCGTGGTGGCCGCCATCACGCCGTGGAATTTCCCGCTGGCAATGATCGCGCGCAAGATCGCGCCAGCACTTGCTACGGGATGCACGGTCGTGGCCAAGCCCGCCGAAGACACGCCACTCACCGCGCTCGCACTGGTTCACCTGGCAGAACAGGCAGGATTACCAGCCGGCGTGCTCAACATCGTCACCGCCTCGCGCGAACACACGCCAGCCGTCGTCGATGCCTGGCTGGCAGACCCCCGCGTGCGCAAGATCACGTTCACGGGTTCCACGCCGGTCGGCAAGCACCTCGCACGCGAGTCGGCGGGCACGCTCAAGAAGCTGTCGCTCGAACTGGGTGGCAACGCACCGTTCATCGTGTTCGACGATGCCGATCTCGACGCCGCCGCCGATGGCCTGATGGCCGCCAAGTTCCGCAACGGCGGCCAGACCTGTGTCTGCCCGAACCGCGTCTACGTGCAGGCGGGCGTACACGATGCCTTCGTGGAGAAGCTGGCCGCACGCGTCGGCGCCCTGCATGTTGGCCCCGCCACCGATCCCGCCTCGCAAATCGGTCCGATGATCAATGCGCGCGCCGTGGAGAAGATCGATCGCCATGTGCGCGATGCCGTGAGCCACGGCGCGCGCGTGGTGGTCGGCGGTGAACGCGTTCGCACCGGCGACGGCCCTCACTACTACGCGCCCACGGTGCTCGTCGGTGCCACGCCCGATATGGCACTGGCGCACGAGGAAACCTTCGGCCCGGTGGCCCCCGTGTTCCGCTTCACGCATGAGGACGAGGTGGTGCGCGACGCCAACGACACGCCTTTCGGCCTGGCCGCGTACTTCTATTCCAACGATGTCCGGCGCATCTGGCGCGTGGCGCAGGCGCTGGAAGCGGGTATCGTCGGCATCAACGAAGGCGCCATCGCCTCGGAAGCCGCACCGTTCGGCGGCGTGAAGGAATCCGGCTATGGCCGCGAAGGATCGCGCCATGGACTTGACGATTACATGCATACCAAGTATCTCTGCCAGGGCCAGCTTGGCTGATCCGCAGGATCTTCGACAGCCAGCCCCAGACATTTCAAGGAGACGCCCCTTCCATGCCCGCCCATAACCCGTTCAAGGCCGCACTGGCCGCACGCCAGCCGCAAATCGGCCTCTGGATGTCCGGCGCCGAGCCCTACATGGCCGAGATCACCGCCACGGCTGGCTTCGACTGGTTACTCGTCGATGGCGAGCACGCGCCCAACGATGTGCGCTCGATCCTGCGCACGCTGCAAGTGCTGGCCCCGTACCGCTCGCAGGCGGTGGTGCGTGCCGTATCGGGCGAGACC
>Ga0209675_1001766_pt1 | contig 11836 bp, 9 predicted proteins | sample AraplaCol_mLB_r2_2_FD_184280 | JGI IMG/M metagenome (GOLD analysis project Ga0209675, IMG submission 184280) | Arabidopsis root microbial communities from North Carolina, USA - plate scrape MF_Col_mLB_r2 (SPAdes) (version 3) | ecosystem: Host-associated > Plants > Roots > Endosphere | place: USA... | reverse complement strand
GCCATCATGAACGGCATCACGCTGCATGGCGGCTACGTGCCCTACGGCGCCACGTTCCTGACGTTCTCGGACTACAGCCGCAATGCGCTGCGCATGGCCGCGCTGATGAAGATCCGCACGCTGTTCGTGTTCACGCACGATTCGATCGGCCTGGGCGAAGACGGCCCGACGCACCAGTCGATCGAGCACGTGGCCAGCCTGCGCCTGATTCCGAACATGGACGTGTGGCGTACCGCCGATACCACCGAAACCGCCGTGGCCTGGGCCGAGGCGATCCGCCGCGAGAACGGCCCGAGCTGCTTGATCTTCAGCCGTCAGAACCTGCCGTTCCAGAAGCGTGACGACGCCACGCGCGCCAACATCGCCCGCGGCGGCTACGTGCTGCGCGACGCGAAGAACCCGCGTACCAAGCGTCCGGACGCCGTGATCCTGGCCACGGGCTCGGAAGTGGGCCTGGCCGTGGGCGCCGCCGATGCGCTGGCCGCCGAAGGCGTGCATGTGCGCGTGGTGTCGGTGCCGGCAACGACCGTGTTCGACAAGCAGGACGCCGCCTACAAGGCCAGCGTGCTGCCGGCTGGCGTGCCGCGCATCGCCGTGGAAGCGGGTGTGTCCGATTTCTGGTGGAAGTACCAGGTCCAGGCCGTGGTCGGTATCGACACGTTCGGCGAATCGGCCCCGGCTGGCGTGCTGTTCAAGCACTTCGGCTTCACGGTGGACAACGTGGCCGACACGGTTCGCGCCACGCTCGCCCAGTAATTTCCGCCCGCGCGGTCAGCCGGTGCGATGCGCCGGCTACCGGCGCGGGCCACCGGCTTCATCGATTGCACTCTAGGAGATAGACATGACCATCAAGATCGGCATCAACGGCTTTGGCCGTATCGGACGCATGGTATTCCGCGCCGCCGCCGCGAACTTCAAGGACGTTGAAGTCGTCGCCATCAACGACCTGCTGGAGCCTGACTACCTGGCGTACATGCTGAAGTACGACTCGGTCCATGGCCGCTTCGATGGCGAAGTGTCGGTGGAAGGCAACACGCTGGTCGTGAACGGCAAGAAGATCCGCCTGACGGCCGTCAAGGATCCGTCGGAACTGAAGTGGAACGAAGTGGGCGCCGACGTCGTGATCGAGTCGACTGGCATCTTCCTGACGAAGGAAGGCGCGCAGAAGCACATCGACGCAGGCGCCAAGAAGGTGATCATGTCGGCCCCGTCGAAGGACGACACCCCGATGTTCGTGTACGGCGTGAACCACGACACGTACAAGGGCGAAGCGATCATCTCGAACGCCAGCTGCACCACCAACTGCCTGGCCCCGGTGGCCAAGGTGCTGAACGACAAGTGGGGCATCAAGCGCGGCCTGATGACCACCGTGCACGCCGCCACGGCGACCCAGAAGACCGTGGACGGCCCGTCGAACAAGGACTGGCGCGGCGGCCGCGGCATCCTGGAAAACATCATCCCGTCGTCGACCGGTGCCGCCAAGGCCGTGGGCGTGGTGATCCCGCAACTGAACAAGAAGCTGACGGGCATGTCGTTCCGCGTGCCGACGTCGGACGTTTCCGTGGTTGACCTGACGGTCGAACTGGAAAACCCGGCCAAGTACGAAGAAATCTGCGCCGAAATGAAGGCACAGAGCCAGGGCGCGCTGAAGGGCGTGCTGGGCTACACCGAAGACAAGGTTGTGGCCACGGACTTCCGCGGCGACGCGCGTACCTCGATTTTCGATGCCGAAGCCGGTATCGCCCTGGATGGCACGTTCATCAAGGTCGTGAGCTGGTACGACAACGAGTGGGGCTACTCGAACAAGTGCCTGGAAATGGCACGTGTGGTTGCCAAGTAATTGGTGATCCGCTCATGAAAAACGCGCCTTCGGGCGCGTTTTTTGTTGCCGGCGCGCGTCGGTCATGGTGTTAGCGGCTTCGCATCCACGCCTTCGCCATCGACGATGAAATGGCCGCCGGCCACATGGTGGATCGTCCGCAGGCCGTCATGACCGGTGAAATGCCAGCGGCCTTCACTGAACACCCGGCCGTCGGCGTAGGCAGCCACCACCTCGCCCAGGAACAGGTCGTAGCTATGCTGGATGACCGGTTCGGGCAGCAGCCGGCATTCCAGCCAGGCCGCGCAGCCTTCCAGCAGCGGTGCGCCTACCACGCTGCCCGCAAACGTTTGCAGGCCGTAGGCGGCGAACTTGTCGATGCCTTGCTGCTCGGTCAGCGCCAGCCCGGAACTGGAACCGAGCGCCTGCGTGATATCTACCTGGCTGACGGTGGGCACCTGCAGCGCGAATTCTCCGCTGGCTTCCAGCAATTTGCGCGTCCAGGTAGCCTTGTCGAGCACCACGGCCACTTTCGGCGGAGCGAAGTCAAGCGGCATGGCCCAGGCGGCAGCCATGATGTTGCGCTGGCCCTGATGCGCCGCGCTGACCAGGACCGTCGGGCCGTGATTCAGTAGCCGGTAGGCTTTGGCGAGGTCGACGCCGAGGCGATGTGCAGTCATGATGCGAGTCCGAAAATTCTGGGTAATGTGCGCAGGAGCAAGGCAGGATCGAGCCGGCTTCGTTCAATATAGCGGGGTTCATTCGCGCGGCGTCGGCGGCTTTTGACATTATCTGTCGCAAAGTCGCCCAATATGCGCCAAAAGCCAATCCACGTACTGCGAGAAATGCCGAATTTGCTTTGCCCTGCCGTTTTTTTCTCTTACACTCGGAAGAATCTGTTGATATCTGATGTGCAGCCAGTGAAAGTGGTGGGGCCATCGCGCGCAAGACAAAACAATCGGGCCTGATCATGGTGAACGTGGATACCAAGCTGCTCGTGATTTTTACCGAGCTGCTTAGCAAGCGAAACGCCACATATGTGGCGGAAAAGATGCATATGACGGCGCCGGCAGTCTCGCACTCGCTTGGCCGTTTGCGCGAGATATTCGACGATCCTCTCTTTATCCGCGTGCCGCACGGCCTGACGCCGACGCCGCGTGCCCTGGAACTGGGGCCGAAGATCCGCGACATGCTGGACCTGTGGTCGTCGATCAACGAAGGCGACGCGGACAATTTCGACCCGGCCATTGCCACGGGAACGCTGAGCATTGGCTTTGCCGCCGAGCTTGGCGATACGGTTTTCAACCGGTTTATCCTGCGCATCAAGCAACTGGCTCCCGACCTGCATATCCGGCTGGTGGAATCGCATTCGTGGGAAAGTGACGTGGCGTCCATGCGCGCCAATGAGCTGGACCTGGCGTTTTCGCCATTCCCGACGCGCCATCCGGAAATCGTCGAGGAAATGGTGACGTCGCTGAACCTGTGGGTTTGCGCGCGCAAGAACCATCCGCTGCTGAAGGACGACTGCACGCTGGAGCAGTATCTCGATTGCAGCCATATTTTCATGGCGCATTCCGGCGGCTCGGGCCGCCCGGCACCGGCGCTGATTCCGCTGGACTACGCGCTGCAGCAGCGCGGTCTCAAGCGCAATGCGACGCTGACGGTCCATTCGTGGCGCGCGCAGGCGGAACTGGCCGCACAGACGGACATGATTTTTACCGTCAATGCCCTGACCAAGGACATGGCGTGCGAGACCTACGGCCTCAAGGCCTTCCCGCTGCCGGCCGAACTGAACACGACGCTGGGCCTGAACATGTTCTGGCACCGCAGCCGCAATACGCATCCGATGCTGGTGTGGGCCCGCGGTCTGTTTCGCCAGGTGGTTGGCGAGTTTGTAGGTCTGCCGCAACTGGCCGCCGCGCGCAGCCTGCGCGTGGTAACCGAGGCGGAACAGGACGACCTGCCGCAGCAGTAAGCGGTCCGTCCAGGAGTCCTCAAAAAAAAACCGGCGCCTGTGCGCCGGTTTTTCCTTTTTCTGCCTCTGCCGGTCTGGTACGAAGCCAGCCGGGCGGGGCTTATCTTTTGGGTCTGTGGGGACAGTCGTTCTTGGTGCAATTGCCGTACAGCGACAATGCATGTTCCTGCAATGCGAAGCCGCGCTCGCGCGCAATGCTTTGCTGGCGCTGCTCGATGTCGGCGTCGAAGAATTCCTCGACGCGACCGCAGTCCAGGCACACCAGGTGATCGTGGTGCTTGCCTTCGTTGAGTTCGAAAATGGCCTTGCCCGACTCGAAGTTGTTGCGGGACAGCAGGCCCGCCTGTTCGAACTGGGTCAGGACGCGATAGACCGTGGCGAGGCCGATATCCATATGCTCGTTGAGCAGGATACGGTAGACGTCTTCCGCGCTCAGATGGCGCTGTTCGCTGGTCTGGAAGATTTCAAGAATCTTCAAGCGGGGGACGGTCGCCTTAAGGCCGATATTTTTGAGGTCCGCCGGACTCGGCATGGGCGTGACTCCCTAGAGTACAATGTCTGGATAGTTGAATCATAAGGGTTTTGGCGACAAAAGTCGCCCCGGTGCCATGGCGTCCGGACGCCGCCTGCAAGGTGGCGAGCCCCCGATGCGCCCGGCCGTGCCGGCTGCCGCTACCTAATTGGCGGTGCGCCGGCTCCGGCACAGAATCTTTCCCGTCTGGAAGCGAGATACATGCGTTCATTCCGTTCGTCCGCCATGCGCCCGGCGCTGGTGTCTTCCCTGCTGGCGGCCGCGCTGCTGGCCGGTGCCTGCTCGGCCTACGACAGCACGTCGCGCAAGGTGGCGGAAGCCATCACGCCTTATCGCATCAACATCGTCCAGGGCAACTTCGTGTCCCGGGAGGCGGCCGCGCAATTGCGCGAAGGCATGACGCGAGACCAGGTACGGTTCCTGCTGGGTACGCCTCTGCTGCAGGACGTGTTCCATGGCAATCGCTGGGACTATTACTTCTCGTTCCGCCGTGGCAGCACGCCGGTGGTGCAGTCGCGCAAGTTCACCGTGTTCTTCGATGGCGACAAGCTGACCAAGTGGCAGGGTGACGAACTGCCGTCCGAATACGAGCTGATCGCCGAAATAGACGGCATGAAGGCTGCGCAGCGCAACCAGAAGATCGGCATTACCTCGTCCAGCGCGAAGGCCGCGGAGACTGCAAACACGGCGAACCCGGCGGGTGCGTCGGATGCGCAAGCCGCGCCGGCCACTGACGCAGCCGCGAGCGCCCCGGCGGCGTCCGAGCCCGCCGCCCAGCCGCCTGCCGCCGCGCAGGAAAAACCGGCCAGCTGAGTCCCATCGCGGATCGGCTTGGCTCTGGTCCGCCTCCCACGCATATCCTGAGTCCGGCACATCGCCGGACTCGCAGTTTCCCGATACCACACCATGAAAATCGCCATCGCAGGTGCCTCTGGCCGCATGGGCCGCATGCTGATCGAAACCGTCCTGGACACCGACGGCGTAACCCTGGCGGGTGCCCTGGAGCACGCTGGTTCGACCGCGCTCGGCCAGGACGCCGGCCTGTTCCTGGGCCGCGCCACCGGCGTCCAGATTACTGCCGACGTCGAAGCGGTGATGGCCGAGGCCGATTGCCTGATCGATTTCACGCGGCCGGAGGGCACGCTGGCGCACCTGGAGGTGGTCAAGCGCCTTGGCAAGAAGATCGTCGTCGGCACCACCGGCTTCGACGCTGCCGGCAAGCAGGCGCTGGCGGACGCGGCCAAGTCGGTTGGCGTGGTGTTCGCGTCCAACTTCAGCGTCGGCGTGAACGCCACGTTCAAGCTGCTCGAAGTGGCGGCGAAGCTGCTGTCCACGGGCTATGACATCGAGATCATCGAGGCGCACCATCGCCACAAGGTGGATGCCCCGTCGGGCACCGCGCTGACCATGGGCGAGGTCATTGCCGGCGCCATCGGCCGCGACCTCGACGAGTGCGCGGTCTATGCACGCGAAGGCCACACCGGCCCGCGCGACCCGAATTCGATCGGCTTTGCCACGGTGCGCGGTGGCGACATCGTCGGCGATCACACGGTGCTGTTCGCGGGCATTGGCGAGCGCATCGAAATCAGCCACAAGTCGTCCAGCCGCCAGTCGTATGCCGACGGCGCCGTGCGGGCCGCCCGCTTCCTGGCCGACAAGCCCAATGGCATGTTCGACATGCAGGATGTGCTGGGCCTGAAGTAGGCCGGAGCAGGCACGGTCCGCCACGGCGGGCCGGGGCCGCCTGCGCAGTACCCGTGGCGGCCCGGATTGCCGGTGTGCCACGGTTATAATCGTCTCTTTCGCAAACCGATCCCCCAGCCGTCCGGCGCGCCAGTGGCGCCGCGCGGGCCGTTGTCCCAGACCGTCGTCCTGACCATGCAAGACAAATATCTTCCGTCCGCCGTTGAACAAGCCGCCCAGCAGCACTGGCAAGCCATCGATGCCTACAAGGTGTCGGAGCACGCGGTCGGGCCCGACGGCAAGGAAAAGCAGAAGTTCTACGCCTGCTCGATGCTGCCGTACCCTTCCGGCAAGCTGCACATGGGCCATGTGCGCAACTACACGATCAACGACGTGATGGCGCGCTACCTGCGCATGAACGGCCGCAACGTGCTGATGCCGATGGGCTGGGACGCGTTCGGCATGCCGGCCGAGAACGCCGCGCTGAACAACAAGGTGGCACCCGCCGCCTGGACCTACGACAACATCGCTTACATGAAGAAGCAGATGCAGTCGATGGGCCTGGCGATCGACTGGTCGCGCGAAGTGGCGACCTGCAGCCCCGACTACTATCGCTGGAACCAGTGGCTGTTCCTGAAGATGCTCGAGAAGGGCATTGCCTACCGCAAGACCGGTACCGTGAACTGGGACCCGGTGGACCAGACCGTGCTGGCGAACGAGCAGGTGATCGACGGCCGCGGCTGGCGCTCGGGCGCGGTGGTGGAAAAGCGCGAAATTCCGATGTACTACCTGCGCATCACCGATTACGCGCAGGAGCTGCTGAGCGACCTGGACGGCCTGGGCTGGCCGGAGCGCGTCAAGATCATGCAGCAGAACTGGATCGGCCGTAGCGAAGGCGTGCGTTTCGCATTCCCGCACGACATCCGGGGCGCCGACGGCAAGGCCATCAACGACGGCAAGCTGTACGTGTTCACCACGCGCGCCGACACCATCATGGGCGTGACGTTCTGCGCGGTGGCCGCCGAGCATCCGCTGGCCACGCACGCCGCCGCGAACAACCCCGAGCTGGCTGCCTTCATCGACGAATGCAAGCATGGCTCGGTCATGGAAGCCGACATGGCGACCATGGAGAAGAAGGGCATGCCCACCGGCCTGCAGGTCACGCACCCGCTGACCGGCCAGAAGGTGGACGTGTGGGTTGGCAACTATGTGCTGATGAGCTATGGCGACGGCGCCGTGATGGGCGTGCCGGCACATGACGAGCGCGACTTTGCCTTCGCCAACAAGTACAACCTGCCGATCCGTCAGGTGATCGACGTCAAGGGCCAGCCGTATTCGACCGACGCCTGGCAGGAGTGGTACGGCGACAAGGAACACGGCGTCTGCATCGCAAGCGGCAAATACGATGGGCTGGGCTACCAGGCCGCCGTCGACGCCATTGCCGCCGACCTTGCCGCGCTGGGCCTGGGCGAGAAGAAGGTGACCTGGCGCCTGCGCGACTGGGGCATCTCGCGCCAGCGCTACTGGGGCACGCCGATTCCGCTGATTCACTGCGACACCTGCGGCGTGGTGCCGGTGCCGGAGAAGGACCTGCCCGTGGTGCTGCCGGAAGACCTCGTGCCGGACGGCACCGGCAACCCGCTGAACAAGGACCAGCGCTTCCTGGCGTGCACCTGCCCGTCGTGCGGCAAGCCGGCGCGCCGCGAGACCGACACGATGGATACGTTCATCGACTCGTGCTGGTACTACATGCGCTATACGTGCCCGGACGCCGCCACGATGGTCGACGGCCGCAACGACTACTGGATGCCGATGGACCAGTACATCGGCGGCATCGAGCACGCGATTCTCCACCTGCTGTACGCGCGCTTCTGGACCAAGGTGATGCGTGACATGGGCCTGGTCAAGTTCGACGAGCCGTTCGCGAACCTGCTGACGCAGGGCATGGTGCTGAACGAGACGTTCTACCGCGAGGACGCCTCGGGCAAGAAGACCTGGTACAACCCGGCCGAGGTCGACGTGCGGACCGACGAGCGCGGCCGTCCGCTGGGCGCCACGCTCAAGGCCGACGGCCAGCCGGTGGTGATCGGCGGCGTGGAGAAGATGTCGAAGTCGAAGAACAACGGCATCGACCCGCAGGCCCTGATCGACCAGTACGGCGCCGACACCGCGCGTCTGTTCGTGATGTTCGCCGCGCCGCCGGAGCAGCAGCTCGAATGGAGCGGCTCCGGCGTGGAAGGCGCGTCGCGCTTCCTGCGCCGGGTGTGGAACTACGGCTATGCGAACGCCCAGGCCATCCGCGATGGCGCCGGCACCGCGCCGGCCGCCGAAGACGCCGACCTGCGCCGAGAGGTGCATACGGTGCTCAAGCAGGCCAACTACGACTACGAGCGCATCCAGTACAACACCGTGGTGTCCGCCACGATGAAGATGCTGAACGCGCTGGAAGACGCCAAGACGGCGTCGCCGGCGGCGCGCCGCGAGGGCTTCAGCATCCTGCTGCGCGTGCTGTACCCGGTGGTGCCGCATATCGCGCAGGGCCTGTGGAGCGAGCTTGGCTACGCGGCGGAAGCGGGCGATATCCTCGACACCGCATGGCCGCAGGTGGACGAAGGCGCGCTGGTGCGCAGCGAGATCGAACTGGTGCTGCAGGTGAACGGCAAGGTCCGTGGCAGCCTGACGGTGCCGGCCGATGCCGACCGCGCGGCCATCGAGGCCGTGGCCGCCGCCAGCGAGATCGTGGCGAAGTTTGCCAATGGCGCCGCACCGAAGAAGATCGTGGTGGTGCCGGGCCGGCTCGTCAACGTGGTGCTCTGAGCCACACAGCCAGGAAGACACAATGGATCGACCGGACATGGGACGCCGCGGATTTCTCGCCATCGGCGCCGCAATGGCGGCGGCGGGCCTGCTGGCCGGCTGCGGCTTCCACATGCGTGGCAACGCCGATTTTGCGTTCAAGCGCCTGTTCATCGGCTTGCCGCCGAACTCGCTGATGGGCGCGGACCTGCGCCGCAACATCCGCAATGGCTCCGACACGAAGGTTGTCGAGGACCAGAAGGAAGCGGATGCGCTGCTCGACGTGCTGGCCGATACGCGCGGCAAGTCGATCCTCTCGATTACCGCCGAAGGCGTGGTGCGCGAGTACCGGCTGACCCAGCGCTTCAGCTTCCGCCTGCGCGATGCTGCCGGCAAGGAGCTGATTGCGCCGTCCACGCTGGTGCTGACGCGCGACCTCACGTACAACGAAGCCAACACGCTGGCCAAGGACTACGAAGAGCAGCAGCTGTACCGCGACATGCAGAAGGACATCGTGCAGCAGCTGATGCGCCGGCTGGCAGCGGTCAAGACAATCTGAACGATTTGAGGCGATTGGCGCGCGGATGCAGCTCAAGCTCGACGGACTCGATGGACACCTGAAGCAGGCCCAGGCCAAGGGCCTGGCGCCGCTCTATGTGGTACATGGCGACGAGCACCTGCTGGTACTGGAGGCGGTGGACCGCCTGCGCCGCGCCGCGCGCGAGGCCGGCTATACCGAGCGCGATGTGCTGGTGGCCGAGCGCGGCTTCCACTGGAGCCAGCTGACCGAAGCCCAGCAGTCGATGTCGCTGTTCGGTGACCGCAAGATCGTGGAACTGCGCGTGCCGACCGGCAAGCCGGGCAAGGATGGCGGCGAGGCGCTGCGCAGCGTGGCGGCCCATCCGTCGCAGGACGTGGTGATGCTGGTCACACTGCCCCGGCTCGATTTCGCCACGGCGAAGTCGGCCTGGTTCCAGGCGCTGGAGTCGGCCGGGGTGTCGATCAAGGTCGATGCGGTGGATCGCACGCGGCTGCCGGCCTGGGTGGGCGAGCGGCTCGGCCTGCAGCAGCAGCGGGTGGAGCCCGGCGAGGCGGGCCGGCGGGCCTTGCAGTTCATCGCCGACAAGGTGGAGGGCAACCTGCTGGCGGCCCACCAGGAAATCCAGAAACTCGGGCTGCTGTACCCGCCCGGCGTGCTGACCTTCGACCAGGTGCACGACGCGGTGTTGAACGTGGCCCGCTACGACGTGTTCAAGCTGTCCGAAGCCATGCTCGGCGGCGACGTGCCCCGGCTGACCCGCATGCTCGAAGGGCTGCGCGGCGAGGGCGAGGCCACGGTGCTGGTGCTGTGGGCGCTGACCGAAGAAATTCGCGTATTATCCAAGGTCCGGCAAGGGCTGGCGGCGGGCAAGCCGGCGGGTGTGCTGATGCGCGAACTGCGCGTCTGGGGCCCGCGAGAACGCCTGGTGCCACAGGCCGCGCAGCGGCTGTCGATGCCGCAGCTGGAGGCCGCACTGGCCATGGCCGCGCGGCTCGACCGGCAGGTCAAGGGCCTGTCGGACCTGCCAGGCGCCGGCGGCGCTGGTGGCAGCCTGCCAGCCGAGCCATGGGATGGGCTGTTGCAGCTGGCACTGCTGATTGCGCGACCCGCCGCCTGACAGCCTGGCCCGAACCGAACCAGACCCGAACCAGATTTTTGCCGGCAGCCGCGCCGGCGCCTCGACATCGCGGCACCCACAGCAGACCGGGCTGGACCCGGACACCATCATGACCGAGTTCGATCTCCCCGCTTACATGACCCGCGTTGGCCAGCAGGCCCGCGCGGCATCGCGCGCCATGGCGCGCGCTTCCACGGCCGACAAGAACCGCGCGCTGCTGACGATTGCCGCCGCCATCCGCCGCGATGCCGACAAGCTCAAGGCCGTCAACGCCCGCGATGTGGAGCGCGCCCGCGCCAACGGCCAGGACGCCGCCTTCGTCGACCGCCTGACGCTGTCCGACAAGGCCATCGACACCATGGCCGCCGGCCTGGAACAGATCGCCGCGTTGCCGGACCCGATCGGCGAGATCAGCAACATGAAGTTTCGTCCCACCGGCATCCAGGTGGGACAGATGCGCGTGCCGCTGGGTGTCATCGGCATCATCTACGAGTCGCGCCCGAACGTGACGATCGATGCCGCGGCGCTGTGCCTGAAGTCGGGCAATGCCACGATCCTGCGTGGCGGCTCGGAAGCGATCGAGTCGAACACGGCGCTGGCCGCGCTGGTGGCCGAGGGCCTGGCCAGCGCCGGACTGCCAGCCGAGGCCGTGCAAGTGATTGAAACCACCGACCGCGCCGCCGTGGGCCGGCTGATCACCATGACCGAATACGTCGACGTGATCGTGCCGCGTGGCGGCAAGAGCCTGATCGCGCGCCTGATCGAGGAAGGCCGGGTGCCGATGATCAAGCATCTGGACGGCATCTGCCATGTCTACGTCGATGACGATGCCGACCTGGAAAAGGCCGTGCGCGTCTGCGACAACGCCAAGACGCAGCGCTACGCGCCGTGCAACACGATGGAAACGCTGCTGGTGTCGCGCCAGGTTGCGGCTACTGTGCTGCCGCCGCTGTGCCGCATCTACCAGGAAAAAGGCGTGGAATTGCGCGTCTGCGCGGACACGCGGGCCACGCTCGAAGCGGTCGGGTTCAAGGGCCTGGTCGATGCCACCGAGGAAGACTGGCGCCTGGAATACCTGGCCCCGGTGCTGGCCATCCGCACCGTCGACGGGGTGGATGCCGCGATTGCGCACATCAACACCTACGGCTCGGCCCATACCGACTCGATCATCACCGAGAACTACAGCACGGGCATGCGCTTCCTGCGCGAAGTGGATTCGGCCAGCGTGATGATCAACGCGTCCACGCGCTTTGCCGACGGCTTCGAATACGGGCTCGGCGCGGAGATCGGCATCTCGAACGACAAGCTGCACGCGCGCGGCCCGGTGGGGCTGGAAGGGCTGACGTCGCTCAAGTACGTGGTGTTCGGCCACG
>Ga0209675_1001762_pt1 | contig 11860 bp, 10 predicted proteins | sample AraplaCol_mLB_r2_2_FD_184280 | JGI IMG/M metagenome (GOLD analysis project Ga0209675, IMG submission 184280) | Arabidopsis root microbial communities from North Carolina, USA - plate scrape MF_Col_mLB_r2 (SPAdes) (version 3) | ecosystem: Host-associated > Plants > Roots > Endosphere | place... | reverse complement strand
AACACCGCCCCCATCACATACGATACGCCGATCACGCGGTTCGGTGCGAAGCGGTCCATGCAGTAACCCACCACGAGCGCACCAACGGTGCCGCCCAACTGGAACAACGCCGTGAGATTGGCCGCGCGCTCGATCGGCAGGCCGGCATCCTTGATCAGCGTGGGCAGCCATCCACTCAGCAGATAGATCACCAGCAGGCCCATGAAATACGTGGCCCACAACGCCAGCGTCATGCTGCGGAAGCCCGACGACAGCAGCGTGCGCACCGGCTGCTTGCCAGACACCGGCGGCTCGCTGAGCGTGAACGTGGTGCCATCGGCAATATTGCTGCCCACTACGCGACGCAGCGTGCGGGCGATACGATCCGGCGACGCGTTGCGCACCACCATGTAACGCGCCGACTCCGGAATCAGCAGCATGTAGAACGGCAGGCAGATCAGCGGAATCGCACCGCCGACGATCAGCACTGCGCGCCAGCCATGATGCGGAAGAATCGCGGCGGCACCAAAACCCACCAGTGCCGAACCGAGGTTGAAACCCGTGAACATCGTGGCCAGCAACATGCTGCGCGAACGCTCGGGCACATACTCGGACAGCAGCGTCGTGGTGCTGGGCATGGCAGCACCCAGGCCCAGGCCCGTCAGAAAGCGCAGCAGCGACAGCGTGGCCACGCTATCCGCGAAAGCACACAGCAGGTTGAACAGGCCGAACAGGAAGATCGATACCAGCAGCAGCTTCTTGCGGCCAAAGCGGTCGGACAGCGGTCCCACCATCAGCGCACCGGCTGCGAGACCGAGCGGTGCCGCGCTCATCACCAGACCGAAGGCCGCTTTCGAGATCCCCCATTCGCGGGTGATGTCCGGTGCCAGAAAGCCCATGATCGCCACGTCGATGCCATCGGTGGCCACAATCAAAAAGCACAGCACCAGCAGCAGCCACTGGTAGCCGGACATCTTTCGTTCGTTGATATGCTCTCGAATATCGAGCCGTTGGGTTGTCATGGTGCCGTCTCCTGTCGTTCCGCGGCGCCGTACGCAGCGGAATCTCGTTATCACATCGCTAATCGCCGCGAGCGCGGCCGGCCATGCACCCCCTTGCACATGGCAACGGCAGTCTACGTTTTGGCAGGATTCGCAGTATTGCTTTGTGGGGCGCGCTGCGTTGCCTTTTACTTATCGGATGGGGTTTCCATGGATTGGCTCGCCTGTCGCAGCGCGGCGATCAGGGCATCGGCACCCGGCGAGAGCCGCGCACCGGCGCGCGTGGTGATACCGATGCTGCGCGTGGTGTCGCGCAGAGGCAGATCCAGCTCGCGCAGCCATCCTGCGTCGATCTCGTGACGCAACTGGTGTGCGGACAGCGCGGTCACCATATCGCCCTGCAGCAATAGACCGCGTACCAGCGCCAGATCGCCGGTTTCCACCAGCGGCTGCGGCAGCGCAAGCCCGCGCGAGGCGAACACGCCATCGAGCGCCTGCCGCGACGGCGATGCGGCACGCGACAACACCCATGGATAGGGCGCGAGTTGCTCCAGCTTGAGCCGCTTCTTTCCCGCAAGCGGATGCGCTGCGCGCGCGATCAGCGCGATGCGGTCGGCAAACAGCACTTCCGTGGCAAGCCCCTGTGACGGATGCGGACGTAGTGCGCCGAGAATGAAATCGATACGTCCACTGAGCAGGCCCGCTGTCAGTTCCTCATAGGGACTTTCCAGGGTCTCGAAGGACAGGCGCGGGTGGCGACTATGTACATCGGCAATCGCCATCGGCAGCAGCAACGTACGGCCCAGCGGCAACGCGCCGATGGTGACAGCGCCTACGAGCACCCCCTGCAACGCGGCGATATCGGCGCGAATGTGACGCAGATCCGCCAGCGCACGTTCGAAGCGCACCACCCAGCGGCTTCCCACGTCGGTCGGCACCATGCCGCGCGCCGTGCGCGTGAAAATCGGCTGGCCCAGTGCATCTTCAAGACGCGATATCGCCTGACTGACCGCCGATTGCGAGACGCCGATGGACGCCGCAACGCTGGGCATGTGATGGACTTCGGCCAGCAGTGCCGCCACTTCGAGCCGGCGCTCGTTGTGCAGTGCTTCCAGACTCGCCACCGTGACACCGGGCCGCGTGCGCAGCCGCACGGCTTCCTCGCGCACCTCGCGCAACGCCGCCTCGATATGGCGCGCCCGCTCCAGCACGATCTCTCCGGCGCGCGTCAGCAACATGCCGCGCCCCTTGCGCTCGAACAGCGCCACGCCAAGCGTCTGTTCCAGCGCAGCCACCGAACGCGCAATGGCGGACGATGCCCGATGCAGCGTTTCAGACGAGCGGCGCACGCCGCCGGCCGCTGCCACACCGGCAAAGACGTGAAGGTGATGCAGGCTGACTGTCTCCATGTCGTTCACTTTCTCGTTCTGTTCTTGTCCCCGCGATAAGCAGATTAGAACAATTGTCCCGCGACATCGCAACCAAGGATTTGTAGCCGCCGCTGATACTTGCGAGCACTGAACGACCCCGCCCTATACCATGACGCCTTGCCCGGAATCCGATCTGCGCGCCATTCCCTGCACCCTGATGCGGGGTGGCACGTCGCGCGGTCCATTCTTCCTGGCCAGCGATTTGCCGCAGGACATCGCGGCCCGTGATCGCGTTTTGCTCGCCGCGATGGGAAGTCCTGATCCACGGCAGATCGACGGACTTGGCGGCGCGCATCCGCTCACCAGCAAGGCCGGTATCGTCTCGCGCGGCACGCCCGGACATGCCGATCTCGATTTCACGTTCGCGCAATTGCAGCCGAACACGGATACCGTGGACACCACGCCCAACTGCGGCAATATGCTGGCCGCCGTGTTGCCCTTCGCCATCGAGCGCGGGCTCATCACGCCACGGGGCGATGTCACGCGTGCCCGCGTCCACACGCGCAATACGGGCATGCTTTGCGATATCACGATGCAGACGCCGCAAGGCAAGCCACGTTTCGGTGGCGATGCGCGCATCGACGGCGTGCCCGGCACTGCTGCGCCCATCGTGATCGATTTCCTCGATACCGCTGGTTCTGTCTGCCGCGCGATGCTGCCCACTGGCAACGCCATCGATACGTTGACGATCCCCGATCCGCACAGCGGCAGGCCATTCAGTGTGGCCGCCACGCTGATCGACAACGGCATGCCGATGGTGTTGATTCGCGCCGCAGATCTGGATCGCACCGCGCGCGAGCCCGTGGCCGATCTCAATGCCGATACCGTACTGAAGCAGCGCATCGAAGCGCTGCGGATTGTGGCGGGCGAGGCCATGGGACTCGGCAACGTCGCCAGCAAAAGCTATCCGAAGATGTGCTTGATCGCACCGCCGCGCGATGGCGGCAGCCTTGCCACGCGCTGCTTTATCCCTCGTGTGTGCCATGACGCTATTGGCGTGCTGGCGGCGATCACTGTCGGCACTGCATGCGTGCTGCCTGGCACCGTGGCCGAAGGTGTCGCCGTGATCGACGCCGGCCCCGTCCATACGATTGGCGTGGAGCATCCCACGGGTGCCTTCACCGTCGAACTCGAAACCGATCCGGGGCGTCCCGGAACGATTCTCCGCAGCGCGCTGGTCCGTACGGCGCGTCCCATCATGCGCGGCGAGGTGCTGGTGCCATCCAGCGTCTGGCCTGACTGACACCTGTTCATGATCATCGATTGCCACGGCCATTTCACTACGGCCCCCACGTCCCTCGAAGCCTGGCGCCAACGCCAGATCGCCAGCCTGACGGCGCCGGAACTCGCGCCTTCCATCGACGACCTGCGCATCTGCGACGATGAACTGCGCGACGCTATCGAAGGCAACCAGCTACGCCTGATGCGCGAGCGCGGCGCGGACCTGACGATCTTTTCGCCGCGTGCATCGTTCATGGCACACCACATCGGCAATGCCGAGACCAGCGCCACATGGGCGGCCATCTGCAATACGCTTTGCTATCGCGTGGCGCAGCTGTATCCCGAGCATTTCGTGGGTGCGGCCATGCTGCCGCAGTCGCCCGGCGTGGATACGCGCACATGCGTGGCCGAACTCGAGCGCTGCGTGCGTGAATACGGATTCGTCGGCGTGAATCTGAACCCCGATCCGTCTGGCGGACACTGGACCTCGCCACCGCTTTCTGACCCGTACTGGTTCCCGATCTACGAAAAGATGGTGGAGCTGGACGTGCCCGCGATGATCCACGTCAGCACGAGTTGCAACGCGTGCTTCCACACCACAGGGGCGCACTACCTGAATGCGGATACCACAGCCTTCATGCAGGTGCTGACCAGCAACCTGTTCCAGCGCTTTCCCACGTTGAAGTTCGTGATTCCGCATGGCGGCGGCGCGGTGCCGTATCACTGGGGCCGCTTCCGTGGGCTGGCGCAGGAACTCAAGCTGCCACCGCTGCAGGATCACTTGCTGAACAACGTGTTCTTCGATACCTGCGTCTATCACCAGCCCGGCATCGATCTGCTGACACGCGTGATTCCCGCGCGCAACGTGTTGTTCGCCTCGGAAATGATTGGCGCGGTGCGTGGCATCGATCCCGAAACCGGCCACTACTACGACGACACGCGCCGCTATGTCGAGCATGCCGCGCTATCGGATGAAGACCGCCATCTGATCTTCGAAGGCAACGCACGACGCGTATATCCGCGCCTGGACGCGCAATTGAAGGCGCGCGGCATGTAGCAACCGATCGATTCATCCAGAAAAAAATCAACGGAGGAGAGAGAAATGAAACTGCGCCACCTGGCGTTGTCCATCGCGCTTGGCTTGCCCGCCATCGCACAGGCCCAGTCCGTGACGCTCTATGGCGTCGTGGATACCGGCATCGAGTATCTGAATCACGTCGGCACGGCCAGCAATTCCGTGGTGAAGATGGCCAACCTGAGCGGCACCGTGCCGTCGCGCTGGGGTCTGCGTGGCACCGAGGATCTGGGCAACGGCCTCAAGGCCAACTTCGTACTCGAATCGGGCTTCGCGCCCGATAGCGGCGTTTCGAACCAGGGTGGACGACTGTTCGGCCGGCAAGCATGGGTAGGATTGAGCGGCAACTGGGGACAGGTCAGTCTGGGACGCCAGTACACGATGATGTTCTGGGCCATGCTCGACACTGACATCCTCGGACCCAACGCCTACGGCTCCAGTTCGCTCGACAGCTACCTGCCCAACGCCCGCGCAGACAACGCCATTGCCTACAAGGGCAAGTTCGGCGGCTTCACGGTGGGCGCCACCTACAGCTTCGGACGCGATAGCGTGAACGCGGGACCGAGCCCGTCCGGCACGAACTGCGCCGGAGAGAACGCCGCGGACAAATCCGCATGCCGCGAATGGTCGGCGATGCTCGGCTATGAAACCAACTGGTGGGGCATTCTGGGCGCGTACGATTCTCTGCGCGGCGGCCCCGGTGCATTCGGCGGTCTGACGTCGAGCGAGTTGAAGGATGATCGCGCCACGCTCGGCGGCTACATGCTCGTCGGCCATGCCAAGGTCGGCGCCGGCATACTTGCCCGCCGCAACGGCGCGCTCGCCACACCGCGCAGCAATATGTACTACGCGGGGCTGGCCTACGACATCACGCCGCAAATCACGCTGTCTGGCGAGGCGTTCTACCTCGACTATCGCCACAGCTCGGACCGCGCCTGGCTAGGTGCCGTACGCGCCAGCTACGCGTTCTCCAAGCGCACATCGGTCTACTCGACGCTCGGCTACATCAACAACAGCGGCAACCTCGCCCTCTCCGTGGACAGCGCATCCACCGGCGCCTCACCCGTGGCCGGCGGCTCGCAGCTCGGCGCGATGGTCGGCATCAAACACGTCTTCTGACCCTGTTTCGGCACGCAGGGTGCTTCTTCCCACGCCCCGTCAGTGCTGGCGGCGCGTGGGTTTTTTGTCGTGTTTGATCTGGCACCGTTGCGACGAGGGATCGACTGATGCACAATCGCATCACTGCCCTAATCTGTCCTCTCCCGGATGCATATGCCGGTGATGACTCTAGGTCGATTGGCCCGCCTTGTGCGGGCCAACATTTTTTTGGGCACCTACGTTTTTCCTCCCCGATGCCACCTTTGCGTGGCGACCGTCACGCGTCGCCGTTTGCTGCATGCTGGCACGCAACGTCTCCCACTCGTCCCATACCATCGATACGCGATTGATCCTTGCCAGCCACGGATAGAGATCGCCATGTATCCACATCAGCATTTCCAGTCCATCGCCATGCAGCGCAATGGCATTCCCCTTCTCCCACAGAATCGGTTCGTGGTGGAAGGTGCGATTGCGGAGGTACCGCAGCCGGTTCAGTACAGAGGAAATGATTGAACGTTTCCGCTTCTCCTTTGGGCAGTGCGGAAAGACGAAGCGCAAGGCTGACCACAGTTCCTCCTGATACTCAGCATTGAATAACGTGGTCCAGAAGCCGAACGTCAGTTCGGCAACGATCTTGTCCGGATGTGGTGTCTCACGCCGTCGCTGTAGGCGCGCCCGCACATCGGCCACGTCTGAAGTCAACCGCGCAAATCTGTTGTCACCCCGCCAGGCGTTCCACCAGTCACGGCGCCCATAGTGCCGGGACAACTGCTGATGAACCGCATTGCGCAAGGCGACCTCCACGGTCCCAAGGAAAGGCGTCAACGCCTCCGACAACAACACATTCTGCCGGTACGCCACCATTGCGAACCCTTCATCCCCGTGACATCTCGCCCGATAGCGCGAGACCCGGGGTTCCGAGAAAATCCGTTCAAACTGCTCCCACTTCACGATCCAACCCCTACACAGCCAGTGAAGCGAAAATTGGAGCACTCATGGTCCGCGGAATCCATGAGACAACTCTGCAAGTAGGCCCTGCGACGAGCCTTTCAGAAAGATCTCACTCCGTCTCTCTATCCGATTGTCCATGCACCATCCCAGCGCCCCCTCTTGCCCTGCGGCGCAATCGGCAGTACCGTTTGGCGCCATGACCGCCCCCACATCCTCCTCCGATAGTTCCGCCGTGCGCGTCGCGGTGATTGGTGCCGGCATCGTCGGCAGTTGCATTGCGCTGACGCTGCGCAAGCGCGGTGCCGCCGTGACGCTGATCGATCGCGAAGGTCCGGCCAGCGGTTGCAGCTTTGGCAACTCCGGTGCGATCAGCGTCAGTTCCATTGCCCCACTGGCGATGCCCGGCGTCTTGGCGTCGGTGCCGAAGATGCTGGTCGATCCCGATAGCCCATTGCATTTGCGGCTCGGCTATCTGCCTGCGGCGGCGTCGTGGCTGACGCGCTTCGTGCTGTCGGCTTCGCCGGATCGCGTGGAGCGGGCGGCCAGTACGCTCGCCGCGCTGCACGCTGGGTCCATCGACAAGCACGAGGCGCTCACGCGCGAAGTGGGCGTGCCGGAACTCTTCCTGCGGCGCGGCCATCTGCATCTGTATCGCGATGCGCAGGCGCTGGCCGATGACAACGCGGCGTGGCAGTTGCGTGAGCGCTTCGGGTTCCGTTTCGAGCGGCTCGACCGTGCGGGCATCGACGCGCTGGAACCCGGTGTTGCGCCACACTATCAATCCGCCATCTACCTGGCCGATCACGCCACGATCCTCAATCCCGCGCGTTACACGCAAGCCATTGCCGCCGCGTTCATCAACCGTGGCGGAGACTTCCTGCGTGACGACGTGCAAACGCTGCAACGCGATGGCGAACGCTGGACCGTCACGGGTACGAAGGGTACGCACACCTTCGATCATGTGGTGGTGGCTGCCGGTGCATGGTCGCGCAAGCTGCTCGATCCGCTTGGCGTGCGGCTGCATCTCGAAAGCCAGCGCGGCTATCACGTACAGTTCACCGGCGCGCGCGACATCGTTTCGCGCACGGTCGTGCTGACCGATCAGAAGATCTTTGTCACGCCGATGGAAGGTGGGTTGCGCGTGGGCGGCACCGTGGAGTTTGCGGGACTGAAACGTCCGCCCGATCCGCGTCGATCCGCGATTCTCGAACGCATTGCGCGCGAGACATTCCATGGACTCGATGGTCGCCCCGTGACTACGTGGATGGGCCATCGCCCCTGCATGCCCGACTCGGTACCGGTGATTGGCGCGGCGCCGGGTCAGCGTCACCTCTGGCTCGCCGTGGGCCATGGACATCTGGGACTGACCGATTCGATCAATACCGCCGAGCGCATTGCCGGTGCGTTGCTGGGCGCGTGACATATCGGCCAGCCAGTCAGGGAAAGCGCTAAGTCTCTCCGCTAGTAATTAGTTATACAGTAGAACAATTCAGCGGCAGGGTAGTTGCTCCCCTCTCCCCCTGGGAGAGGGGTTGGGGGTGAGGGCTGGAGGTTCTGCTTGCCAACCACGTCGCAATTTGCGCGGCCGGCCCTCACCCCCGCCCCTCTCCCGCAAGCGGGAGAGGGGAGCACACCGCGAGCTAATCAAGAATCTGCGCGTCAAAGTCGCGGAGGAGACATATGAAGATTGCAATTGCCGGCGGCGGCATTGGCGGGCTGACGCTCGCCCTGCTCTGTCATCGCCATGGGCTCGATGTCGAGGTGTATGAAGCCAGCGAGTCATTGCGTCCGCTGGGCGTCGGCATCAACCTGTTGCCGCATGCCGTGCGCGAACTCTCTGCGCTGGGTCTGCAGGATGCGCTCGCGCAGATTGCCATCGAAACGTCTTCGCTCTCCTACTACAACAAGCTCGGGCAACGCATCTGGCATGAACCGCGCGGGCGTGCGGCGGGTTACGACTGGCCGCAGTTCTCCGTGCATCGTGGCGAATTCCAGATGCTGCTCTACCAGACCGCGCGGGAGCGGCTTGGTGTAGATCGCATGCATACCGGGCATGCGCTGGAGTCCATTGTCGACACGGGTGGTACATCGAACGCGCCCGCCCGATTCACGCTGCGCCGTCGCAGTGACAACGCGCTGGTGGAAGCAGAGGCGGATGTGCTGGTCGGTGCCGACGGCATTCATTCCGCAGTGCGGCGGCACTTCTATCCCACGGGCGATACCCCGCAGTTCTCGCGTCGCTTGCTGTGGCGTGCCACCACCGATGCGGCACCGTATCTCGATGGCCGCTCGATGTTCATGGCCGGTCATCAGGACCAGAAGTTCGTGGCCTATCCCATCTCTGCACCCCTGCACGCACAGGGTCGCTCGCGCATCAACTGGATTGCCGAATTGCGCGTGCCCGATGACTATCCCGATTCGCCGCCGCGCAGTGACTGGAACCGCGAAGTCGACAAATCCGTGTTCCGCGCCGCGTTCGAACAGTGGCGCTGGGACTGGATCGATATTCCCGCATTGATCGATGGCGCCGAAGCCATCTACGAATTCCCGATGGTCGACAAGGACCCGCTGCCGCGCTGGACGTTTGGCCGCGTCACGCTGCTTGGCGACGCCGCGCATCCGATGTATCCGATTGGTTCGAATGGCAGCGCGCAGGCCATCGTCGATGCCCGTTATCTGCTGGATTGTCTGCTGGGCGAGCGCGATATCGGCTATGCCCTGCGTGAGTACGAGGCCGAGCGGTTGCCGCGCACCGCCGGCATCGTGCTGCGCAATCGCATGAACGGTCCCGAGCAGGTGATGCAGCTTGCCGAAGTGCGCGCGCCGCAGGGCTTTTCCAATATCGACGATGTGATTCCACGCAGCGAGCTTGAAGCCATCTCCCAGCGCTACAAGACGCTGGCAGGCTTTGGGCAGCAACAGTTGCAAGCGCCTCGCCCCTAGCTCATTCCCATAAGAAACGGAGAGACAACCATGCCCCAGTTCCGCATTCCCCGTGCCTGCATTGCCCTCGCTGCATTGAGCATCGTCAGCGGTGCCGCCCTGGCCGACGTGACCGTTGGCGTCAGCATTGCGTCCACCGGCCCATCGGCTTCGCTCGGCATTCCGCAGAAGAACACCATGCCGTTCCTGCCCGAGACCATCGGCGGCGAGAAGATCCGCTACATCGTCATGGACGATGCCTCCGACCCGACACAAGGTACGAAGATTGCGCGACGCTTTGTCTCCGAGGACAAGGTCGACATCATCCTCGGATCGTCGGCCGTGGCGCCTTCGATCGCGATTTCCGAAGTGGCCGACGAGAGCCAGACCGTGCAGCTCGCGTTCTCGCCCATCGAACTGAAGCCGGGCCGTGGCGCATGGACGTATCGCCTGGCGCAACCGGTCAGGCTGATGGCCGATGCCGTAGCGACCGCTGCCAAGGGCAACGGCGTGAAGACCGTGGCGTTCATCGGCTTTGCCGATGCCTATGGCGAGACCTGGCTCAAGGAGTTCACCGCTGCCGCCGAAACCAACGGCATCCGCGTCATTGCGGCCGAGCGTTACGCGCGGTCGGACACCAGCGTGACCGCGCAAGTGCTGAAGCTGATGTCGGCACGCGCCGATGCCGTACTGATCGCGGGTGCTGGAACGGGTGCCGCGCTGCCGCACACCACGTTGCGCGAGCGCGGTTATACGGGTCCGATCTACCAGACGCACGGCGCGGCCACGCGTGACCTGATCCGCATCGGCGGCAAGGCTGTGAACGGTGCAATCCTGCCGGCCGGTCCCGTGATCGTGGCGGAGCAACTGCCCGCGAGCAGCGAGGTCAAGAAGCCGGGCATGGACTACGTGACACGCTATGAGAAGCAATATGGTCCCGAGACGCGCACGCAGTTCGGCGCGCATCCATACGATGCCGGTCTCGTGCTGCAGCGTATCGTGCCGGTGGCGTTGAAGAAGGCGAAGCCGGGTACGCCGGAGTTCCGCAAGGCGTTGAAGGATGCGTTGGAAAGCGAGCGCAACATCGTGGTATCGCATGGCGTGCTCAACTACACCGCGCAGGATCACTTCGGCTTCGATCAGCGCGGACGTGTGCTGCTGACCATCGAGAACGGTAACTGGAAGCTGCTCAAATGACGCCGGATATCGCCACGCCGACGCTGGAGCACATTGCAGACTTCAGCTTGCAGGTGGCGCCCCCTACCGAGGTTGGCGTCACGCCACTGGGCCAGCGCCGCGTGATCCCGATCCTGTCGGGTACCGTGCGCGGACCGCGCCTCAACGGGCATGTCGTGCCGGGTGGAGCAGATTTCCAGTTGATCCGGCATGCGGGTGGCGATGATGTCACCACCGCCGACATCGAGGCACGCTACGTGCTGGAGACGCATGACGGTGCGCGCATCTACATCGTCAATGCAGGGGTGCGCAGCGGCCATGCCTCGGTCATCGCGCGCCTGAATCGTGGCGAACAGGTCGATCCGGCCGAGATCTACTTCCGCACGGCGCCGCGCTTTGAAACTGCAGCGCCGCAGTATCGATGGCTCATGCAGCATCTCTTCGTCGCCTCCGGCGCACGCTTCCCCGATCGCGTGGAATTGCGTTACTTCATGGTGCGCTGACGCATGCCCTCTTCCCGCAAACCGCGCGAGACGCTGGCCCCCGACCCTGACACCGGCCACTTCGAACCGCATGTCCCCGATGTGGACTACGGCGTGCTCGATTCACTGATCGGATATGCGATCCGCCGTGCGCAGATTCGCGTCTACGAAGATTTCGTTTCATCGCTCGCTGCGTGGAACATCACGCCCCCGCGTTTTTCTGCGTTGCAGATCATTGGCCGCAATGCGGCATTGAAGCTGACCGACCTCGCGCAGATCCTTGGCATCGCACGCTCCGGTGCAGTGTTGCTGGTGGATGCGCTGGAATCGATGGGACTCGTGGAGCGTTTGCCATCGGCAACGGATCGGCGCGCGTATGGGCTGGCGTTGACTGACGCAGGAAGGCAGACGCTGGAGGACGTGACGGCGGCAGTCTGTGCGCATGACGCGCGGATTGCTGCAGGGTTGTCGGCGGAGGAACAGGGAGTGTTGAAGGGGTTGTTGGAGCGGTTGGGGCGTTGACGC
>Ga0209675_1001759_pt1 | contig 11880 bp, 8 predicted proteins | sample AraplaCol_mLB_r2_2_FD_184280 | JGI IMG/M metagenome (GOLD analysis project Ga0209675, IMG submission 184280) | Arabidopsis root microbial communities from North Carolina, USA - plate scrape MF_Col_mLB_r2 (SPAdes) (version 3) | ecosystem: Host-associated > Plants > Roots > Endosphere | place: USA... | reverse complement strand
GCAGCCGGGTGCACTACGAGTACGACAGCCTGCACCGGCTCACGGGCATCCGCGATGCGGAGGGCGGCGTGTGGAAGCGCGACTACGACGCGCAAGGCCATCTCACGGAAGAGGTCGATCCGCTGGGGCACAAGACCGAATACGCCTATGACAAGGCCGGCAGGCCGGTGCGCATCACCGACGCGAAGGGCGGCACGAAGCTGATGAGCTACACGCCTCGCGGCCGGCTCGCGAGCCTCACCGATTGCTCAGGCAAGACCAGCCGCTGGACATACGACGATCGCGGCCGGCTCGCCACGGCTGTCGATCCTGCGGGCAACGTCACGCGCCATCTCTACAGCCTTCCGCAGGAAGACGCGGTGCTGCGTGCCCAAGGCAGCGTGCCGGGCCTGCTCCACGAGATCGTCCTGCCCGACGGCACGCGCGAGCAGAAATTGCACGATCCCGAGGGACGCATGCTCGCGCACGTCGATGGGCTCGGGCGACGCACGCACTACAGCTACAACCGCGCAGGGCTCATCGCCGGCCGCACAGATGCCGAGGGGAATTCGCTCAGGTACCAATGGGATCTGCTGGGCCGTCTCGTTGAATTGCACAACGAGAACGGCAGCCGCCACAGTCTGCGGTACGACCCCATGGGCCGACTGCTGGAGAAGACCGACTTCGCGCGCCGGACCACGCGGTACCACTACGAAGAAAGCACCGGTCGGCTCGTCGAGGTGGCAGCGGGCGGGCGGGTGGTGCAGCTGCAGGCCGATGCGATGGGCAGGATGACCGAGCGGTCCGCCGGCGGCCAGGTCGAGCGCTTCGCCTTCGACCGCAACGGGCGGATGGTCGAGGCATCCAACAACGACGCGCGCCTGCAGTGGTTCTACGACCCGGTCGGCAACCTGACACGCGAGCATCAGCACGACCTGCAGGCCGGACGCACGGCGATATGGCAGCACCGCTACGACGCGCTCAACCAGCGCGTCGCCACGATCCGCCCCGATGGCCATACGACCCAGTGGCTCACCTACGGTTCGGGCCACGTCCACGGCCTGCTGCTCGACGGACACGACATCCTCGGCTTCGAGCGCGACGACCTCCATCGCGAAGTGCTGCGCGAGCAGCGCAACGGCCTGACCCAGAAGCTGCGCTACGACAACGTGGGGCGGCGGCTGGAACAGCAGGTCATGCCGGGCCAGGCGAGTGCACCCGGCGCGCTGCAACTGCAGCGCACCTACGGCTACGACAAGGCGGGGCAACTGGTCGCCATCGGCGACAGCCATCATGGCAACCTCGACTACCGCTACGACCCCGTCGGCCGTCTCGTCGAGGCCAACAGCCGGTTCGGGCGAGAGACCTTCGCCTTCGATCCGGCGGGCAATATCGCCGAGCCCGACGGCACCACCGGCGCAAGCCGGGCTCCCGTCGCTCCCTTGCTCGACAACCTGCTCAGGGCCTATGCCGGCGTCCGTTATCGGTACGACGAGCACGGCCACATGGTCGAGCGCGTGTGCAACGGCCGGTCGACCACCTTCGCGTGGGACGGCTTCGGGCGCTTGAGTTCCGCCACGGACGAAGACGGGACGCAAACCTCGTTCGCCTACGACCCGCTGGGGCGTCGCATTTCCAAGCGTTCGCGAGACAGCATCACCAGGTTCGGTTGGGATGGCGACACGCTCGCCTTCGAGAGCACGCAGAGCCTCGCCGCAGAGCAGGAAGACGAGGGACGCGGCTGGAGCGTGCACTACGTTCATGAGCCGCGCTCCTTCGCTCCGCTGGTTCAACTGCGCCAGGCGCATGCGATCGTGCCGGGCAGGACGCCCGACGTGCGGGAGCTCATGGCCGCCAACGGTGGCGCCTACGACATCGAGCAAGACCCGCTGTGGAACGGCGAACTCCAGCCGGGGCAACGCAGCTTCGAGGCGGACGAGATCGCCTTCTATCAGTGCGACCACCTCGGCACGCCGCGGGACCTGACCGATTACGAGGGTCGCGTCGGCTGGTCGGCCCAGTACAAGGCCTGGGGCGAGGCGCGCGAGGTCATCAGCGAGGCGGGACGACGTGCCGGCATCGTGAACCCGATCCGCTTCCAGGGGCAGTACTTCGACGCCGAAACGGGGCTGCACTACAACCGCTACCGCTACTACGATCCGGCGAGCGGCCGGTATGTCTCGCCCGATCCGCTGGGACTCGCAGGCGGCCTCAACCTGTATGCCTACGTCGGCGGCAACCCCGTGCGCGGCATCGATCCGCTGGGGCTGGTCGACATCAACCTGTTCCCGCACAACGAGGCGATCCGGCAGTCGGCCGACAACATCCCGAGCCCGCCCGGTACGTTCACGGTCGGCTCCCACGGCAACCCGAGCATCATGACCGACACCGCGCTCAAGGGCATCACGCCTGCACAGATGGCAGAGCGGATCAAGGCGCACCCGTCCTATACGGAAGGCCAGAAGGTGCAACTGATGTCGTGCGAGACCGGCAAGGGCACCGATCCCTACGCCCAGAAACTGGCCAACGAGCTCAATGCGCCTGTCGTGGCGCCCGACAAACTCCTGTGGATCTGGCCCCACGGCGCCTACAAGCCTGCCGGCCAGAAGGCCGACGGCACCATGGATACCGCCGATCCCGGCGTCTGGCATACCTTCAACCCCAAGTCATGAAGAACATCGATCTCAGGTTCGGCGCGAAGCTGGCGGTGCTGCTTCCTCTTCTTCTGAGCCTCCCAGTCTCTTACGCAACGGAGAACCAAACCATGGACAAGCCCGACGCCGCACCGGCCTCTTCTTCTTCTTCTTCTTCGCCCATCTCGGGTGCCCAGTCCTATTCACTGACAGATGCGCAGCGAGCCGAACTGGTCACGAAGGCCGAGGCCGGTGACGCCGAGGCCGCCTTCCGTCTGTCGCTGTACTACACCTTCGCGTCTTCTGACGAGGGTCAGCGCACCCGCTGGCTGACGGTCGCGGCCAAGGCCGGGCACGTCGTCGCGCAGCACAACCTGGCCTACGACCTCTACATGAGCGGCAAGGACCTCGCCGAAGCCGCGCATTGGGCGGCAGAGTCATCGAAGAACGGCAATTCGGAGGCGGGCGATCTGCTCAAGGAAATCGAGGCCGCCCGCGCGAAGGCCCGGGGCTCGCGCCCGTGAGCGGCGGCCTCGATGGTTCGGTCGCGCCGCTCTTCGAGATCGAGTCGCCGCATCGGCTGGTGCTCAATACCCCGGCGGTGATCGCGTTGGAGAACGCTTTCAGGCTGTTCGAGAAGACGGGGCAAGACCTGAACAACTTCGACGTCTGCATTGCCGAGAGGCGGAAAGAGGACGGCGAGGACGAAGACGGAGTCGACACCATCGGCATCGCCTTCTCGGCCAAGCTGCCGCCCGGGCAGAAGGGACTTGGCAACGCGAGCAGGCTGGGGCGGTCGATCATGTACATAGCCTCGAGGGCCACGGGCGAAATACTTCGGGAGCAAGGAAGCAGATAGTGGTCCCGACGCTGGGACTGTTTCAAAAGACGCCGCGACCGACTGAGTCGGCGGCTTTCGATTTAGCAAGGGAGAAAAGAATGAACGAAATCATCGAAGTCGATGGCCTGGTAGCGCAGCGCTGTGCCCTGCCGGGCTTGGCGGAGCCGCAACTGCCGATCGAAAAGTTCAGCGGCCGAGTCCTTCAGCAGCATCTGTCTCGCTGAAGAGACGACGAACCGAGGGGCATCGAGTGTCTTCCCAAATCATCATCCTCGCCCACGACATGTGGCGCAAAGGCGCAGGCGGTGCTCCCGCCGGGCTCGTCGGCCAGGCCGACAGCTTCGCCTACGCCGGGCTCGACCTGGGCCTTGCCCAGTTCGCTGCAACGACTTTCGCAGGCACGAGCTTCACGGCCACCAGCTTCAACCAGGCAGGCTGGAGCGGTTGCCAGTTCACGGGCTGCAGCTTCACCCAGTGCGACTTCAGCAGCATCTCGATCACCGGCTGCACGTTCATCAACTGCAGCTTCACGCGCGCGAACTTCGACAGCGCGAGCATCGGAAGCAGCACCTTCAGGCAGTGCCAGTGGGACGACATCAGCTTCGCAGGCGGCAGCTGGAACGACGTCGGCGTGCTGGACTGCAGCGGCACCGTGGTGCATGCGCAGGGGCTGCAGGGACGCAGCGTGGACTTCACCGGCAGCACCTTCGAGCAGCTCGAGTTCCAGGGCGCGAACATCAACTGAGCCCTGACCGGCACGTCATCACTTCATCGATTCCATGTTCATGAAAAACATCAAGACCGTATTCGTCGTCGCTGCTTTCCTCGGCGCTGCTTCCCTGTGTGCCGCGCAAGCCGAAATGAAAACCACGCTGACCAAGCTGCACCAGAGCTACGAGAAGCAGGGCCGCCGTGCGCTCGGCATGTCGGAGTACGGCAAGCGCGTGCAGTTCTCGGCGGTGGTTGTCGAGGCATCCGATTCCTTCGGCGGTACGTCGCTGATTCGCGCTGCCGATGTGCGTGGCAACCAGGAGCTGGCGCGCCTGACACCCGCGGACGACGCGCAGAGCCAGAAGATGGGCGAGATGCGAAGCGGTGCGAAGTTCACCGCGAGCTGCGAGGTCGGCTTCGCGATGGGGTCGGCGTTTCTCACGATGAAGGACTGCGTGATCCGGCCCTGAGGAGCACGGATTCAAAGCACCGTCAGAGCATCAGCTAGAGGCAGGGAGAGAAGATGGCAGGAACAGAAGGCCCGCAACAGCAAGGCCAGCAAGGCCAGAAGCCGACCGAGCGCGAACCGCAGACGGCGGTAGCGCCGCTGAACACGATCGTGAAGGAAGACGTCGCCGCGGCAAGCAAGGCGGTCGACGACTGGCTGCGCTCGTTCAGCGGCGGCTACGTGACGCTGGAGCGCCTGACGATGGTGCTGGGCAGCATCCCGATCGTCGGGAACATCATGGCGCTGGTGGATGTGTTCCTGGACATCATCAACATCGTCGAGAAGAAAGCGAAAGACGGCGTCGACGCGTTCCTGAACTGGGTGAGCCTGGGCATCAACCTGATCGGGATGATCCCCGTTCCGCCGAGCATGGCGGCAGCGCGCATGAGCCTGCGCCCGACGCTTCACCTAGTGAGGCAGCAACTGACGACTGCAGCTTCCAACCTCGGCGAAGCGATCGTCACCACGCTGGTGGGCCACCTGAACGCCACCATCATGGGCGAGCTGGACAAGTTCATCGATGGAGCGATCGCCAAGCTCGACGGCATCCTCAAGAGCTGTGCGGACCTCGCGGACAAGATCATCGACAACCTGGTGGACATCCTGCGGCGTGTGCTGGGTCAGAAGGACTTGTTCACGGTGGGCACGCCTGCAGCGGCAGAGACGAAGGTGCACGACCCGAAGACGCAGAGCACATGGGGCCGGATGTGGGGAGCGGCGGTGCGCTACTCGAAGCAGTCTGCGAACTACGTGGCGAAAGCGGCTGCGAGCCAGCTGCCCGATGGCGTTGCCAGCCAGGTCAACAGCGTGATCACGCAGATGCTGGACTTCAAACAGGAGCTGAGGGAGCAGCTGTCGAGGCTGGCGGACAGGGAGGCGCAGGCCAGCATCATGTGGCTGCTGTACAAGCTGCGGGATGCGCTGCTGAAGAAGAAGGGCCAGCGTGCCGCGATCGTGTCGCCGCACGCGGGGGCCAAGGCGGAGAAGGAAAATCCGGGCACTCCGCTCGGTCACATCTCCAAGCAGGCCGATGCCCAGGGAACCGGAGGCTGCAAGAACTGCCCCGCGCCGGCGCGCAAGGGTGCATCCATCAGCCTGAGTACCGGCAACGAGAGCTTCGCCCACACCGACTTCGTTCTCGCAGCGCCGCTGCCGATCGAATGGGTGCGCACCTACGCCAGCGACCTGGACGCCTTCGACCGCGGCAGCCTCGGCGCACGCTGGATCACTCCCTACAGCATGCGCGTGGACATCACCACGCCCACGCGAGGCGCACGCCAGGGCCAGTCCAGCCTCGTCTACCACGCCGCCGATGGCCGCAGCCATGCCTATCCGGTGCTGGCCGTGGGCGAGGCCTACTTCGACCCGATCGAGGAAGTCCGCGTCTCTCGCCTGAGCGAGAGCCTGTTGGCGCTGGACTTCGGCAAGCCGCTGCCCGAAGGCGAACAGAGCGAGTGGCGCGAGATCTACGAGTACGTCGACAGCAGGCAGCCGCACTTCAGGCTGGTCGCGCAGCAGGCCAAGGACGGCATGACGATCGGCCTGCGCTACGACCATGTGATCGCGGCAACGGGCGAACGCGTGCTCAGCGACATCGTCAGCAAACATGGCGAAGCCGTCATGGCGCACGTGGGCACCAAGCCCGATGCGCAGACGGGTCTCATCCAGTCGCTGTGGGAGCTCAAGGATGGCCAGGTCGTGCGCCAACTGGCCGCCTACGCCCACGATGCAGAGCGCGACCTTGTCTCGGCCCAGGACGAAGACGGCGCAAGCTGGAGCTACACCTACAGCCACCACCTCGTGACCCGCTACACCGACCGCACCGGCCGGGGCATGAACCTGGAGTACGACGGCACGGGCCCCGACGCCAAGGCCGTGCGCGAGTGGTCCGACGACGGCAGCTTTGCGCTGAAGCTGGAGTGGGACCGCAACATCCGCCTGACCTACGTGACCGATGCGCTGGGCGGTGAGACCTGGCACTACTACGACATCCAGGGCTACACCTACCGCATCATCCATCCAGACGGGCTGCAGGAGTGGTTCTTCCGAGACGAGGCGAAGAACATCACCCGACACGTGCACACCGACGGCACGACCGACGACTACACGTATGATGCCGACGGCAACCTGCAGACGCACACCCGCGCCGACGGCAGCCGGGTGCACTACGAGTACGACAGCCTGCACCGGCTCACGGGCATCCGCGATGCGGAGGGCGGCGTGTGGAAGCGCGACTACGACGCGCAAGGCCATCTCACGGAAGAGGTCGATCCGCTGGGCCACAAGACCGAATACGCCTACGACAAGGCCGGCAGGCCCGTGCGGATCACCGATGCGAAGGGCGGCGTCAAGGCGCTCGCCTATTCCCCGTCCGGCCAGTTGCTGAGCTACACCGACTGTTCCGCAAAGACCAGCCGCTGGGAATACGACGATCGCGGCCGCCTGGTCAAGGCCACCGATGCCGCCGGCAACGCCACCAGCTACCGCTATGCAGCCGGCCAGCTGGAAGAGATCGAACAGCCCGACAGGACGAGCGAACACTTCGAGCACGACGCCGAAGGCCGACTGCTCGTGCACACCGATGCGCTGGGGCGCGCCACGCGCTACAGCTACACGCGTGCTGGCCTGATCGCCGGTCGCACCGACGCCGCAGGCCGTTCGCTCAGGTATCACTGGGACCTGCTGGGCCGCCTAACCGAACTGCACAACGAGAACGGCAGCCGGTACGACTTCCGCTATGACCCCGTGGGCCGACTGCTCGAAGAAACCGGCTTCGACCGCAAGACCACGCAGTACGTCCACGAAGAAACCACGGGCGTGCTCGCCGAAGTGATCGAGGCGGGCCACCGCACCGAGCTCGAATTCGATCCACTCGGCCGCCTAAGCGAACGCCGCGCCGGCGGGCAGTCCGAACGCTTCGCCTACGACCGCAACGGCCGCCTGCTCGAGGCGACGAATAGCGATGCGCGCCTGCAGTGGTTCTACGACCCGGCCGGCAACCTGACCCGCGAGCATCACCAGTACCTGAAGCGCAGGCGCACGGCAGTCTGGCAACACCGCTACGACGAACTCAACCATCGCGTCGCCACCGTACGGCCCGATGGGCATGTCACCCAGTGGCTGACCTATGGCTCTGGCCATGTGCACGGCCTGATGATCGACGGCCAGGACATCCTGGGCTTCGAGCGCGACGACCTGCATCGGGAGATCGCACGTGAGCAGGGCAACGGACTGAGCCAGCGGCAGAAGTACGACCCGGCGGGCCGACTGCTCGAGCAGCACATCTCGCGCACCAGGCCAGGCGCCATCGAATCGACCACCGGCATCCAGCGCCGCTATACCTACGACAAGGCTGGTCAGCTGGTGACCATCGGCGACAGCCGCCGAGGCAGCCTGAACTACCGCTACGACCCCGTGGGCCGCCTGCTCGAAGCCAACAGCCGCCTCGGGCGCGAGACCTTCGCCTTCGACCCCGCAGGCAACATCGTCGACCCACCCCTGGCCAACGCACCACTGAGGCACCCGGCCGGCAAGCTGCTGGACAACCTGCTGAAGAACTACGCCGGCACCAGCTACCGCTACGACGAACGCGGCAACATGACCGAGCGCGTACGCAACGGCTGGCGCACCGTCTTCGCATGGGACGGCTTCAACCGCATGACAGCTGCGACCGACCACAGCGGCATCACCACCACCTTCAGTTATGACGCGCTGGGGCGGCGTCTTTCCAAGAGTTCGGGCGACACCACGACCCTGTTCGGCTGGGATGGCGACGTGCTCGCATTCGAGAGCACGCAGAGCAGCTCAGCGATAGAAGAGGGCGGCGAGCAAGGCTGGAGCGTGCACTACATCCACGAGCCGAACTCGTTCGTGCCGCTGATGCAGGTGCGCCGCGCGAGCGCGATGGCGCTGAGCGAGACGACGGATGCGAAGGCGCTGATGGAGGTCAACGGCGTCTATGACATCGAGCAGGATCCGCTGTGGAACGGCGAGCAGAGGCAGGTGCCGCGAGCGTTTGACCGGAAGGAGATGGCGTTCTACCAGTGCGACCATCTGGGCACACCGCAGGAACTGACGGACCATGAGGGGAGCATTGCCTGGTCGGCGCAGTACAAGGCGTGGGGAGAGGCGCGGGAGGCGATCAGCGAGGCTGGGAGAAGGGCGGGGTTCAGGAATCCGATTCGGTTTCAGGGGCAGTATTGGGATGAAGAGACGGGGTTGCATTACAACCGGTATCGGTATTACGACCCGCAGGCGGGGCGGTTCGTCTCAAAGGATCCGATTCGAATTCTCGGTGGTGAAAATTTCTACGAGTACGCACCGAGTCCGACATATTGGATCGACCCCTTTGGGCTAGCGCGAAAAGGAGGGCAGCGGGCGAATGGGGATAGCACTCCACCGAAAAAAACAGAGCAGGGAAAAACGACCCAAACGCAGGAGACGACGCAATGTCCGTTAATGACGCGAGTGCGGCATTACACAAATCGAAAAGGGTCGACTGGAATTCAACTTACCGGTAAAGTCATTGCGAGTGACAACAATCGTGTCTATGTCGAACCTGCAAGCGCGAAACCACTAAGCCAGCGCGATGCCGAAGATAAGTATCAGATCGGACAGGGCAGAGGTCGGGACTATGTTGAATTTGACGTGCCAGTGTCAAGGGTTGAATGGGTGGAGAATCCCAGATATCACAGGCAAGAGTTGACCATTAAAGGTGATGTTCCAGCATGCAATCTCAAAGTCTTTAGGAGGGCTTAAATGATGAAGGATAATAAGGAATTGAAATTCGATGGAGAGAAGATTTTAAATGTTCTGCGGGAAATCGAATACATGCTAATTTCGCTGCACAAAATTGGCTCCTACTATGCGCACGAACTTCCTGGTAAAAGATTGGAGTACAATGCAGAAACAACCAAATTCATTGATGACGGTGATGTGACGAGGCGGCTCGCAAAAATTCGGTCTACCTTGTCCGAGGTTTTTGACGACACGCGAGGAGAAGATGATCTGACAGATATTGAGCGCGCTTTGGAGGGGTTGCGGTTTTGGAAACCGGGAAGTAACGGTAAGTGAGTAGTGCTGAATGGCGTGCCTGAAATTTCCATTCCCTAGTTTCTAATGGCTTTGGAGCTATTATCGATGTCGAATTTTGACGAAATTGCTTGGTGCTCCGATGGCAGTGTTGGCGTAGCTTGATAGTTTTTCAGTTTGGCCATTGAGCAAAAAATGAATTACTGATTTATTTCGATGAAGAAGGTGCTGACTTGCTTCTCTCGAAGATTTTCGCATTGCTGAATGAAAAAGGCGATGCCGAGCGCATTGGCTGTCTTCGGTTGCTTAGAGAGGCTTCAGAAGAAGTGATCATTGAATTGCGATTGAATGTGCTTGGATCGCATCGAAACGAAAATAATTCGCTCCTCTTGAATATGAGCTCGGATGCTTTGAAGTAGGCGTTCCATCAGCTGAGTGAATTTCTGAAGGCAGGGTACTTCTTCCCTTTCGAATTCTGGGATTTTTCAAGAGAGGGCCGAAAATACGGTACGCAGGTTTTCTTCGGCACGCTCTCCTCGCAAAGATGAGGACTCTTTTGCTTCCGGTTTGAGAGGCAACTCGGAGGCTGCGCGGACCTCCTTCAGGATTGCGCGCACGACAGACGTACCCCTGCGCAAAACCCCTCGTTCACCTGGCTGCAGTCCGAGCCACAGGCTTCGACACCTCTCCCCCCGCTGTCTCCGGGTTTCCGATAACTAAATCACCTTGATTTAGTCCCTCGACTACCCGATAGTCCCCTTGCGCCCGGACGCCCGCTTCCCACTACGCGATCCGGATCCAAAACCGCAGGCGCAAACCAACCGCCCGCCCAAGGAGACAACCCATGCACACCAGCCCTCGCTCCATCCTCGCCCTGGCGGCACTGTCGCTCGCCGCAGTCACTGCGTCGACCGCTGCCTTCGCCGCCGACCAGCCGGTCATCGGCCTCGTCACCAAGACCGAAACCAACCCCTTCTTCGTCAAGATGAAGGAAGGCGCCCAGGAAGAGGCCAAGAAGCAGGGCGCCAAGCTGCTTTCCGGCGCGGGCAAGGCCGACGGCGACAACGCCGGGCAGATCACGGCGATGGAGAACATGATCGCCGCCGGCGCCAAGACCATCCTCATCACGCCGAGCGACGCCAAGGCCATCGTGCCGGCGATCAAGAAGGCGCGCGACAAGGGCGTGATGGTGATCGCGCTCGACAGCCCGGCCGATCCGCCGGATGCGACCGACGCGCTCTTCGCGACCAACAACTACACCGCCGGCGTGCTGATCGGCGAATACGCCAAGGCCGCGATGGCGGGCAAGCCGGCGAAGATCGTCGCGCTCGACCTGCTGCCGGGCCACCCCGTGGGCGCGCAGCGCCACAACGGCTTCATGAAGGGCTTCGGCCTGCAGGCCAACGACGCGAAGTCGAATGAGCTGTCTAAGGCGCCCGAGATCGTCTGCATGGCCGACAGCTACGGCGACCAGGCCAAGGCGCAGACGGTGATGGAGAACTGCCTGCAGAAGGCGCCCGACGTGAACCTGGTCTACACCATCAACGAGCCCGCCGCCGCCGGTGCGTACAACGCACTCAAGCGCGCCGGCAAGGAGAAGGGCGTGATGATCGTGTCGGTCGACGGCGGCTGCCAGGGCATCAAGGACACGGCCGCCGGCGTCATCGCCGCGACCTCGCAGCAGTACCCGCTGAAGATGGCCGCCATGGGCGTGGCCGCGGGCGTCGAATACGCCAAGACGGGCAAGAAGGCCTCGGGCTACGTCGACACCGGCGTGACGCTGATCGCGGGCAAGAGCGTGGCGGGCGTCGACAGCAAGGACACCAAGACGGGTGCCGAGCTGTGCTGGGGCAAGAAGTAATCCGGGACTCCGAGGCAAGAAAAAAGAGAAGCCATGGCTAAGTCTCCAACGCACCACATTCCGTGGGGCGCCCTCGGGCCGTGGCTGGCTCTTCTGGGCGCATGCATCTTCTTCGCGACCCAGTCCGACCGCTTTCTCACGGGCGGCAATCTCTCGCTGATCCTGCAGCAGGTGATGGTGGTCGGCGTCATCGCCATCGGCCAGACGCTGGTGATCCTCACGGCGGGCATCGACCTGTCGTGCGGCATGGTGATGGCGCTGGGCGGCATCATCATGAGCAAGTTCGCCACCGAGCTCGGCCTGCCGGCGCCGGTGG
>Ga0209675_1001755_pt1 | contig 11895 bp, 13 predicted proteins | sample AraplaCol_mLB_r2_2_FD_184280 | JGI IMG/M metagenome (GOLD analysis project Ga0209675, IMG submission 184280) | Arabidopsis root microbial communities from North Carolina, USA - plate scrape MF_Col_mLB_r2 (SPAdes) (version 3) | ecosystem: Host-associated > Plants > Roots > Endosphere | place... | reverse complement strand
GCTCACCACGGCCATCGTGGTGCTGCTGAGCCTGGAAATCGCCGCCACGCTGGTGCTGCTGGGGGCCCAGGTGATCTCGAACTACGAGCGCCTGGATCGAACCGGCAGCACCGGGGTGCCGAAGTCCGAGGTCAGCGGGGAGCCAGTCGAATCGCTCCGTCCAGACGAATCACTTCGCCGTTGAGCATGTCGTTCTCGATGATGTGCTTGGCCAGCTTCGCGTAGTCCTCGGGCGTGCCTAGGCGCGACGGGAAGGGCACGCTGGCGGCCAGGGCGTCCTGCACTTCCTGGGGCATGCCGAACAGCATGGGCGTGCCGAAGATGCCGGGGGCGATGGTCATGTTGCGGATGCCGCTGCGCGCGAGGTCACGTGCGATCGGCAGCGTCATGCCGACCACGCCGCCCTTCGAGGCGCTGTAGGCGGCCTGGCCGATCTGGCCGTCGTAGGCCGCGACCGAGGCGGTGGAGATCAGCACGCCGCGCTCGCCGGTGGATTCGGGCTCGTTCTTGCCCATGGCGTCGGCGGCGAGCCGGATCATGTTGAAGCTGCCGATCAGGTTGACCGTGACGGTCTTGCTGAACACCGCCAGCGCGTGCGGGCCGTTCTTGCCCACGGTTTTCTCGGCTGGCGCGATGCCGGCGCAATTGACGAGGCCCACCAGCTTGCCGAGCTTGAGCGCGGCGGCCACCACGGATTGACCGTCTGCCTCCTGGCTCACGTCGCACTTGACGAACACGCCGCCGATTTCCTTCGCCACGGCTTCGCCCTTGTCGGCCTGCATGTCGGCAATGACCACCTTGGCGCCATTGGCCGCGAGCATGCGCGCCGTGCCTTCGCCGAGGCCCGAAGCGCCACCGGTCACGATAAATACCTTGCCGTCGATCTGCATTGAAAGTCTCCTGAGATGAGCCTTGCATTATCAAAGACGTGAGGCCAATGCCAGGAACGCCGAGGAACCGGCTTGGCCGGGCCTCCGGTGTTGCCCGGTGGGGCGTATGCGAAGCGACACGAAACGTGGGCAGCCTCGGGGGCGAGCAAAAAAAAGGCCTCATCCGAGGATGAGGCCCTGAATTGGATCCGTAAGGACCCAAGGAGACAACTGGTGGTGGTCGGCGGCTCAGCGCTTGCGCGAAGCGGTCGCGGTCTTTGCGGCGGCGACGGCTTGCGACGACACGGCGTTGAAGTTGGCTTCAGCCACGTCCGACGCTTGCTTGACGGCCTTCTGGACCGATTCGAACGCGTTGTTGGCGGCGGCAACGGCGCTCTTCATGACGGCAACGGCGGTTTCCGAGCCGGCGGGGGCGTTCTTGGAAGCGCTGTCGACCAAGCCGACGAAGGCTTGCTGGGCTTCAGAAGCCTTGGCTTCGAAGGCCTTGGTGAATTCGGCGCCGGTGCCCTGAGCGATGTCGTACAGGTGGCGGCTGTAGGCTGCGGTCTTCTCGGCCAGGGGCTGGAACAGGCTGGCTTGCAGCGTCAGCAGTTCCTGGGCGTCCTTGACGCTGAGCGCGGCTTGCGCGGTGCTCTGGGCTTCGACCAGGGCTGCCTTCGACGCCGTCACGTTCAGCTCGACGAGCTTTTCGACGCCTTCGAACGCCTTGGTGGTCAGGCCGAACAGGGTTTCGAGGTTGGCTTTTTGGGCGGCGAGGATTTGGTCAGCGGTCAGGGCCATTTGAGATCTCCAGAAGGGATTGAGTGGTCGGGTCACGTTGCGCTGTCTCGCCGTCTATGTTGCGCTGCAGCATGGCCTCAAGTATAGGCAGCTGAGTTTTGCGATCAAGGGGTTTTTGCTGCTCTGCAGCAATTTAGAAGCCGCCGTCTAAATTCCGGGATCTGGCTGTCGCACGCGCGATCGAGCGGGATGGGCATAGCGGAGGCCGCTGGCAAAATGCCGCGCGATGAGCGCCCCCACCAAACCCACCCCGAACACGCGCACCGTATACCGCGCCTTCCGCAGCATCCCGACCCGCTGGGCCGACAACGACATGTACGGTCACGTCAACAACGTCGTGTACTACAGCTGGTTCGACACCGCGGTGAACGCGCTGCTCATCGAACGTGGGGCGCTCGACATCCATCAAGGGCAGACCATCGGATTCGTGGTGGAGACCCAATGCAATTACTTTGCCCCGATTGCCTTTCCACAGACGGTGGAGGCGGGGATTCGCGTTGCGCAGGCAGGACGCTCGAGCGTGCGTTACGAGATCGCGCTGTTCGCCGACGGCTCCGATGTGGCTGCAGCACAGGGCCATTTCGTCCATGTGTACGTCGACCGTGCGACACAGCGCCCGGTGGCGCTGCCGGCCGCCCTCCAGCAGGTGGTCGACTCGCTCAGGACCTGACCCGTTCGTGCCACGAAAAAGGCGCCCAGGGGGCGCCTTTTTCGTGGCACGGCCTCGGCCGTAGCCGAAAGACTTACATCGTCTTCTTCATGGCCTTGATCTCGGCCTTGCCTTGGGCTTCGTCAGCCTTGGCTTGCTTCTGGCATGCAGACTTCGCGTCGCCCTTCTGGTCGTCGCACTTTTCCTTCGCGACTTCGTAGGTGGCCTTCACCTTTTCTTCAGCGACCTTGCGCGCATGGCTGTCGCTCGGCTGGTACTGCTGTTCGAGTTCGGCCTTGGCAACGTCTTCCTTGCCCTTGGCTTCCTTCATGCAGACGTCCTTGGCGTTGTCCTTCATGGTGTCGCACTGCGTCTTCGCGACCTTGTAGTCGGCCTCGATCTTTTCCTTGGCGACCTTGTACTCGTCCTTGGTCATTGCGCTGGCCTGCGTGGCCACGAAGCAGGTGGATGCAAGCGCCAGCATGAGGAGATGTTTTTTCATGGGTTTTTCCCTTCGAGGAGTTGACGGAATCCGGTGATCGAAAAAGGGCGGCGGTTCGGGGTGCGGGTCAGTACCGTTCGAACCACAGCGCGTCCGGCGTACGGCCGTCGCGGCTTTCCCAGTCCTTGACCTGCTTCTCGGCTTCGTCGCGGCTGATGCCGTGGCGCTCCTGGATGCGGCCGAGCAGCTGGTCGCGCTTGCCGGCGATGACATCGAAGTCGTCGTCGGTGAGCTTTCCCCATTGCTCCTTGACCTTACCCTTCAGCTGTTTCCAGTTGCCTTCGATGGTGTCCTTGTTCATGCGAATCTCCTTTGAGACAGTGGATGCGGCGAGCTTTTTCGCCGCCGTGAAGCCACTGTGGTTCGCGCCATTGGCCCCCTCGGTAGGACGTGCTGTTCAGGCCCCGTAGGCAGATGCCGACGCGCCCCGTGATAATCGAACGGACGCCGAAAGTTTGAGACAACGAACGCACTGCATCGAAACGCGCACCGCACCATGATCATTCACAGCCTGCTCGACACCGACCTCTACAAGTTCACGATGATGCAGGTGGTCCTGCACCACTTTCCGGGGGCGCGGGTCGAGTACCGCTTCAAGTGCCGCAACCCGGGCGTCAACCTCGCGCAGTTCGCGGGGCAGATCCGCGACGAGGTGCGCAGCCTCTGCTCGCTGCAGTTCCGCGACGCCGAGCTTGCCTACCTGCGCTCGATGCGCTTCATCAAGAGCGACTTCGTCGACTTTCTCGGGCTCTTCCGGCTCAACGAGAAGTACATCAACATCATTCCCCAGCCCTCGGGCGAGCTCGAGATCCGCATCAAGGGTCCGTGGCTGCACACCATCCTGTTCGAGATCCCCGTGTTGGCGATCGTCAACGAGGTCTACTTCCGCAACACGCAGAAGCGGCCCGACTTCGACGAGGGCCGGCGCCGCCTCGAGACAAAGATCACGCAGCTGCAGGAAGCCGGCCTGGGCGACCTGAAGATCGCCGACTACGGCACGCGCCGGCGCTTCTCCAAGGACTGGCACGAAGAAGTGCTGCGCACGCTCACGGCCCGCCTCGGCGCCGTGACCTCGCCGCAGGTGCAGGCGTCGCCCGGCACGCGACTGCCGCAGCTGGCCGGCACCAGCAACGTTCTGTACGCCATGAAGCTCGGCCTGATCCCGCTGGGCACCATGGCCCATGAGTACCTGCAGGCCTGCCAGGCCCTCGGCCCGCGGCTGCGCGACAGCCAGATCTTCGGCTTCGAGAGCTGGGCGCGCGAATACCGCGGCGACCTCGGCATCGCGCTGTCCGACGTCTACGGCATGAGCGCTTTCCTGCGCGACTTCGACCTGTACTTCTGCAAGCTCTTCGACGGTGCACGCCATGACAGCGGCGATCCGTTCCAGTGGGGCGAACGCATGCTGGCGCACTACATCGCCAACCGCGTCGATCCGCTCACCAAGACGCTGATCTTCAGCGACGGCCTCACGGTGCCGCGCACCATCGAGCTCTATCAGCAGTTCCGCGGTCGCTGCCAGCTGGCCTTCGGCATCGGCACCAACCTCACCAACGACCTGGGCTACGAGCCGCTTCAGATCGTCATCAAGATGATCCATTGCAACGACCAGCCGGTGGCCAAGCTCTCTGACACGCCGTCGAAGAACATGTGCGAGGACGAGAAGTACCTGGCCTACCTGCGGCAGGTCTTCGAGATCGAGCAGCCCCCGGCTTGAAGGCTGTACTGGCCAGTCTGGTACGGTACGGCCGCATGCAAAAGAAGACCCCACCCAAGGCGGCTGCGCTGCCATTCCTCCTCCTGTTTCCCGCACTGGCCTCGGCTGCCGAGTTCGACGGCGGCAGCCTGTCGCCGCTGTGGGGCGTGCCCTTCGCGGGCATCCTGCTGTCGATCGCGCTGTTTCCGCTGCTGGCGCCCGCGTTCTGGCATCACCACTACGGCAAGATCTCGGCAGCCTGGGCACTGGCTTTCCTGGTGCCTTTCGCGATGGTCTTCGGTGGCGGATTCGCGGGCACGCAGCTCGTGCATGCGCTGGTGGCCGAGTACATCCCGTTCATCGTCCTGCTGACGGCGCTGTTCACCGTGGCGGGCGGCATCCACATCCGCGGCAACCTGCACGGCGCGCCGGGGCTGAATACGGCGATCCTTGCCATCGGGGCGGTGCTTGCGAGCTTCATGGGGACCACCGGCGCCTCGATGCTGCTGATCCGGCCGCTGATCCGCGCCAACGACAACCGTGCGCACAAGGCGCACGTGATCGTGTTCTTCATCTTCATCGTCTCCAACGCGGGCGGCTCGCTCACGCCGCTGGGCGACCCGCCGCTGTTCCTGGGCTTCCTGAAAGGGGTCAGCTTCTTCTGGACGTTGCAGAACATCCTGCCCGACACGTTGTTCCTGCTGGCCGTGCTGCTGGTGCTGTTCTATTTCATCGACCGCCATTACTACCGCAAGGAAGGCGTACTCCCGGTCGACCCCACGCCCGACACGCCCGGCATCCGTTTCGACGGTGCCGCCAACTTCTGGCTGCTGGGCGGCGTGGTCGCACTTGTGCTGCTGAGCGGCTTCTGGAAGTCGACGGTGGTCTTCGACGTCTTCGGCACCGAGGTCGGCCTGCCGGGGTTGGTGCGCGACGTCGGGCTGATCGCCATCGCGGTGGTCTCGTACAAGCTGACCTCTCCCAAGGTGCACGCCGACAACCAGTTCGAATGGGGCCCGATGCTCGAGGTCGCCAAGCTGTTCGCAGGCATCTTCCTGACGATCATCCCGGTGATCGCGATGCTCAAGGCCGGCACGCAGGGCCCGTTCGGCGCCATTGTCTCGGCCGTGACCCGCGCCGACGGCCAGCCCGATCCGGCCATGTACTTCTGGGCCACCGGCATCCTGAGCTCGTTCCTGGACAACGCGCCGACCTACCTGGTGTTCTTCAACACCGCGGGCGGCGATCCGTCGACGCTGATGACCACCCATGCCGGCACGCTGGCTGCCATCTCGGCCGGCGCAGTCTTCATGGGTGCCAACACATACATCGGCAACGCACCCAACCTGATGGTCAAGGCGATCGCCGAGAGCCGCGGCGTGCGCATGCCGAGCTTCTTCGGCTACATGGCGTGGTCGGGGCTCATCCTGGTTCCGCTGTTCGTGCTTTTGACCTTCATCTTCTTCCGCTGACCTTCTTCCGACCCATCGACAAGAGACAACACCATGAGCAAGCCCAAGATCCTGGTCGCGCGCGCGATCTTTCCCGAGACCATCGAGCGCCTGTCGCAGCATTTCGATGTCGAGTCGAACCAGTCCGACGAAAGCTGGAGCAAGGAACAGCTGATCGCGAAGCTTCAAGGCAAGCAGGGCGCGTTCACTACGGGCAGCGAGCGCATCGACGCTGCGGTGCTCGACGCGTGCCCCGACCTGAAGATGTGCGCCAACATGGCCGTGGGCTACAACAACTTCGACGTCGATGCGATGGCCGCGCACGGCGTGCTCGGTACCAACGCGCCCGACGTGCTGACCGAGACCACGGCCGACTTCGGCTTCGCGCTGCTGATGGCCACCGCACGCCGCATCACCGAGAGCGAGCATTTCCTGCGTGCCGGGAAGTGGCAGAAGTGGAGCTACGACATGTTCGCCGGCTCCGACATCCATGGATCGACGCTCGGCATCATCGGCATGGGACGCATCGGGCAGGGCATTGCCAGGCGCGGCGCGCATGGTTTCGGCATGAAGGTGGTCTATCACAACCGATCGCGGCTCGACGCCGCGCTCGAGGCCGAATGCAAGGCCAGCTACCTGGGCAAGGAAGAACTGCTGAAGACGTCCGATCACGTGGTGCTGGTGGTGCCGTATTCGGCGGCCTCGCACCACACCATCGGCGCGGCGGAGATCGCGCTGATGAAGCCGACCGCCACGCTGGTCAACATCGCGCGCGGAGGCATCGTCGACGACGCCGCCCTGGCCGTGGCGTTGCGCGAGAAACGCATCGCTGCCGCCGGCCTCGATGTGTTCGAAGGCGAGCCGAAGGTGCATCCCGACCTGCTGACCGTGCCCAACGTGGTGCTCACGCCGCACATCGCGAGCGCCACCGTGCCCACGCGCCGGGCCATGGCCGACCTGGCGGCCGACAACCTGATTGCGTACTTCGGCGGCAAGGGCCCCTTGACCCCCGTCACGCCCGTCCCGCCGGCAGGCAAGTAAGGCGCGACAAGCGCATCCGCCGGCGCTGAAGAAGCGCGCAGGGTGCGCCATGAAAAACAAAGCAAGCAGCGGCACCGCCCCACGACCTTGGATTCCTACTCAGACCTGATTCTTGTCGGACTGGCCGTGCTCGCGGTCATCCATCTCGTGCTGGCGATCTGGCTGCTCGCGCGCCGGCAACAGCCGGCCGATCACAGCGAACTGTTGCGTGCGCTGTCCACGATGAGCGCAGGCAACGAGCGTACCGAGCGCGAATTGCGCCGCGAAATCGCCGACAGTTCGCGCGGCGCCCGGCAGGAAACCGCCCAGGCCTTCGCCACCTTCCAGCGTTCGCTGGTGCAGCAGGGCGCGGAAGCCACTCGCACGCAGAATGCGCAGCTCGACGCGTTCTCGCTGCAGCTCGCATCGCTGCAGAAGACGCTGGCCGACACGCTCAACACGCAGCTGCAGGGCCTCAGCGATGCGAATGCGCGGCGCCTGTCTGAGGTGCGCGCGACCATGGAAAGCCAGCTCGCGCAACTGCAGCAGACCAATGCAGCCAAGCTCGACGAGATGCGCAGGACGGTCGACGAGAAGCTGCAGAGCACCCTCGAAGCGCGCCTCGGGGAGAGCTTCAAGCAGGTGGCCGACCGGCTCGAGCAGGTGCACAAGGGGCTCGGCGAAATGCAGACGCTGGCCGTCGGCGTCGGCAGCCTGCAGCGCGTGCTGACCAACGTGAAGACGCGCGGCGTGTTCGGCGAGGTGCAGCTCGAAGCCCTGCTCGAGCAGGTGCTCACGCCCGATCAGTTCGCGCGGCAGGTCGAGACCAGGCCGCGCAGCGGCCAGCGCGTGGACTTCGCCATCCGCTTTCCGGGCCGCGGCGAAGACGGAGCGCCCGTGTGGCTGCCCATCGATGCCAAGTTTCCGCGTGACGACTACGAACGGCTGATCGACGCACATGAGCGCGCCGACGCGGCGGGTGCCGACCTCGCCGCCAAGGCGCTCGAGGCGCGCATCCGCACCGAAGCGAAATCGATTGCCGACAACTACCTGGCCGCGCCGCACACCACCGATTTCGCCATCCTCTTCCTGCCTGTCGAGAGCCTGTATGCCGAGGTGCTGCGCCGTCCTGGCCTGATGGACGCCATCCAGCGCCAGCATCGCGTGACGCTGGCCGGCCCGACCACCTTGCTCGCGATGCTCAACAGCCTGCACATGGGCTTTCGCACGCTCGCGCTGGAGCGCCAGGCCTCCGAGGTGTGGAAGGTGCTGGGCGCCGTCAAGACCGAGTTCGAGCGCTACGGGGAATGGGTCTCGCGCATCAAGGAGCAGGTGGCGAAGGCCTCCGACACGCTCGACAAGGCCGACACGCGTGCCCGGCAGATGCGGCTCGCGCTGCGCAAGGTCGAGGCGCTGCCCGATGCGCAGGCCCAGGCGCTGCTGCCGTCCGCATCGGATGCCGACACGGACAGCGAAGGCGAGGGCGCCCGATGAAAGGCACCGAACTGCTGCGTGTGATTGGCGCGCAGGTGTGCCTGCACGCCACCATGGCCGGCATGCGGCTCGCCACGCCGCTGCTGGCGCTGCAACAGGGCTACAGCGCGGCAGCGGTGGGCGTCCTGATCTCCCTGTTCGCCCTGACGCAGGTCTTCCTGGCCTTGCCTGCGGGACGCTTCGCCGACCGCCATGGCTTCAAGCGGCCGTTGTGGCTGTCGGTGATCGCCGCGGTCACGGGCGCGGGACTTGTGGTCATCTTTCCGGTCTTCCCGGTGATGTGCCTGGCGGCCTTGCTGACCGGCGGTGCCACCGGCGCAACGGTGATCGCGCTGCAGCGGCATGTCGGCCGATCGGCCACCAATCCGACCGATCTCAAGCGCGTGTTCAGCTGGCTGGCGATCGCGCCTGCGGTGGCGAACTTCGTCGGGCCCTTCGTTGCCGGCATGCTGATCGACCACGCCGGGCACATCCCGGCGGACATGCTCGCCTTCCGCATCTGCTTCGCAGCGATGGCCGCATTGCCGCTCGTCTGCTGGCTGATGGCGCGCGGTGCCCACGAGCCACCGCCGACCGCGCCGCTGGCGGGCACCGTGCCCACGCGCGCCTGGGACCTGCTGCGCGAACCGATGTTCCGCCGCCTGCTGTTCGTGAACTGGCTGCAGTCGTCGAGCTGGGACGTGCACGCCTTCGTGCTGCCCGTGCTGGGCCACGACCGCGGCATCAGCGCGTCGGTGATCGGCTCGATCCTCGGCGCCTTCGCCATCGCCGCGGCCGCCATTCGCGTGGTGCTGCCGGTGCTGGCTTCGCGCGCTTCCGAGCGCAGCGTCATCCTGATCTCCACGCTGGTCACGGCACTGGTGTTCGCAGCCTATCCTCTGCTCGATTCGGCCTGGACCATGGGCCTGTGCTCCGTGGTGCTGGGCTTCGCGTTGGGAGCAGTGCAGCCGATGGTGATGAGCATGCTGCACCAGATCACGCCGCACACGCGCCATGGCGAGGCGCTGGGCCTGCGGCTCATGACCATCAATGCGTCGAGCGTGGCCATGCCGATGATCTTCGGCTCCCTCGGTGCGCTGATCGGCATTGCAGGCGTGTTCTGGGTGGTGGGCGGCGTGGTCGCGCTCGGGGCGCGCGCAACATGGGGGTTGAAGGCCTGACGGGGCAGCGTCCGAAATACATGCCAAAGATGAGCGAAATTCCCATCTGATTGACCCTCGACTGACTCGTAGTCAGTCCGTATCGACGCCTTCTCCAGCGACCTTGAAGGCGTTCGTGCATTCCCCCATTCCCATCGCGATCCCGGCCGTGGCCGATCAGCGCCGCCACCTTGCGCTCGTTGCTGCAGACCTTGCTGGCAGGCCGGGCTGTACAGGGCGCGGCCAGGGTGCTGCTGATTCCGGGCGCGCTGTGGCTGCTGGCGCATGCGTTCCCCGAGCCCGCGAGCCGGGCGCGCGTGATCGGCGATGGTCGTCGTTCACGGCGCTGCCGCTGGTGCTCGGGCCGATGCAGGGCGGGCTGCTGGTGGACCACGCGGGCTGGCAGAGCATCCTGCTCATCAACATCCCGATCGGGCTGCTGACCGTGGGGCTCGGGCTCTGGGAACGGCTTTCATCTTCAAGGGCATCGCCGCCACCGGCATCGATGACATCGCGGCCGGTGCACAGGTGGCCGAAGGTACGTTCTATCTGTACTTTCCATCGAGGGAGGCATTGCTCGGCGCATTGCAGCAGCGTGTCGTCGACAACTTCCGCGGCCGCCTGCAGGAAGGGATGGGCCGCTATTGCCCCGACAACCACCGGGCCCGGCTCAAGGCGTGGATCGACACTGGCCTGCAGATGTACCTGGACAACGTTGCGTTGCACGACGTGGTCTTCCACGAGTACCGGACCGGCCCGCAGACCGCCGCATGCGCAACGACAACACGGTGATCACGCAACTCGCCGCGCTGCTGGGGCATGGCGCCGCCGCAGGCACGCGGTCGGTGGACGACGCGACCATGACCGCGGTGATCCTCTTCAATGCGCTGCACGGTGTGGCCGACGACGCGGTGGCCATGGGGCAGACCAGCGATGCGCAGCGCAAGCGCCGTGCGCTCTCCCTTGCTCGCGAACTTCTTCGAAAAGGCGCTGCGCCCTGCCGAACCGGCAGGGGACGGCAGGGCCGGCTGATTTCGTTCTGCTTCAGAGCTTGTAGAAGCGCTTGATCGCGCTCCAGGCGTCGTCGGGCGCGTCGACGTACTCGAACAGCTTCAGGTCGCCGGGCGAGATCACGCCTTCGTCCACCAAGAAGTCGAAGTCGATCATCCGCTTCCAGTAGTCGGAGCCGAACAGCACGATCGGCACCGGCTTCGACTTCTTCGTCTGCACCAGCGTGATGACCTCGAACAGCTCGTCGAGCGTGCCGAAGCCGCCGGGGAACGCCACCAGTGCCTTCGCGCGCATCATGAAATGCATCTTGCGGATGGCGAAGTAGTGGAACTTGAAGCTGAGCGCCGGCGTGACGTACGGGTTGGCTTCCTCTTCCATCGGCAACGCGATGGCCAGGCCGACCGACAGGCCGCCGCCTTCGTGCGCGCCACGGTTGGCGGCCTGCATGATGCCGGGGCCGCCGCCGGTGCACACGAAGAGCTTGTCCTGCGGCTCCTTGTCATTGCTGTACTGCGCCACCAGCTTGCCGAAGGCGCGCGCCTTCTCGTAGTAGTGCGAGTTGCGCGCCAGCCGGCGCCAGCGCTCGGAGGCCACCGTGTCGCCGGCTGCGTCGGCCTGGGCGATCATGGCGGCGGCATCTTCCTCGCTGCGGAAGCGCGCGCTGCCGAACACCACCACGGTGTTCTCGATGCCGTGGGCGCGCTGCTCGAGGTCGGGCTTCATCAGCTCGAGCTGCATGCGGATGCCCCGGGTTTCGCGGCGCAGAAGGAATTCGGGGTCGGCGAAGGCGATGCGCGAAGGATCGGGGTCGAGCGGCAGGCCCTGGTCGGCATGGGATTGCAGCGTGGCCCAGGCATCGGCCAGGCGCTTGTCGTGAAGATCGTGCGTGTTGTTCATGGGAAAAGCAGGCGGAAGTGGCCGAGTGATTGTGCAGCGTCGCAACAGGCGTGCCCAGTCAACGAAAAAAGGCTCCTTGCGGAGCCTTTCGGGGAAGTGGCGATCAGCCCGGGAGCCGGGGAGAGGGCTCAGACGCGCTTGCGGTATTCGCCGGTGCGCGTGTCGATTTCGATCTTGTCGCCTTGCGACACGAAGAGCGGCACGCCGATTTCGAAGCCGGTGGCGATCTTGGCGGGCTTCATGACCTTGCCCGAGGTGTCGCCCTTGACGGCCGGCTCGGTCCAGGTGATTTCGCGTTCGACGCTGGTCGGCAGTTCGACCGAGATGGCCTTGCCGTCGTAGAACACCACTTCGACGGCCATGCCG
>Ga0209675_1001748_pt1 | contig 11934 bp, 7 predicted proteins | sample AraplaCol_mLB_r2_2_FD_184280 | JGI IMG/M metagenome (GOLD analysis project Ga0209675, IMG submission 184280) | Arabidopsis root microbial communities from North Carolina, USA - plate scrape MF_Col_mLB_r2 (SPAdes) (version 3) | ecosystem: Host-associated > Plants > Roots > Endosphere | place: USA... | reverse complement strand
ATGCGGCGATGATCCCCATCGCCGCCGGCGGCGCGGCCGGCGACGTCGGCGGCGACGCGGCCTATTTCGGCGCGTTCGAAGGCGGCGTGTTCCAGCTGGCGGGCGCCGCGGGCTGGTTCGCCAAGCACGGCATGAAATCCGATCACGGCCCGTGGCCGGAAGATCTCGACATGGCCTCGGCGCTGCCGACGCTGCCCGCGCTGGATGTCGTCAAACGCGTGCGTCCCGGCCCCAACGGTTTCGAGGACTTCCTGCAGACGCCGCTGGGCGATGCGCGCTGGCGTGCGCTGGACTACGTGTTCGCCGACGATCGCCCGACCACGCCCGCGCTGGTCGTCGACACCTGGGGCGACCCGAGCCTGTCGGGCACGCTCGCCATCACCGAGTCGGTGCGCCGTCATTCGCCCGAAGCCGGACGCGTGCAGCACGTGCTCATCGCGCCGGGAAACCATTGCGAACAGGAAGTCGTCATCGGTTCGGGCCAGTTCGGCGACCTGCCGGTGCGCAACGCCGACCAGCCGTACCGGCAGTGGTACCTCGCGTGGTTCGACCACTGGCTGCGGGGCCGTGGCGACGGACTCAAGGCGCTGCCGCCGTATCGCTATTTCGTGCTCAACGAACAACGCTGGCTGGACGCGACGCAGTGGCCGCCGGCCGAAGCGCGGCCGCAATCGTGGTACCTGTCGAGCAACGGCCACGCGAACGGCCGCGACGGCGACGGCGTGCTCGCGCTGGAAGCGGCACGCGAAATCCGCTCCGACGACTACATCCACGACCCATCGAACCCGGTGCCCTCGCGCGGCGGCCCGCTGTGCTGCACGGGCGATCCGAACCAGCGCTCCGGTCCGGTCGACCAGCGCGATGTCGAAACGCGGCAGGATGTTCTCGTCTACACCTCCGCGCCCTTGCAGGAACCGCTGCGTATCGTCGGCGAATTGAGCGCGCAACTGGTCGTGTCGTCGACCGCGCCGGACACCGACTTCGTCGCGCGCCTCGTGCACGTATGGCCCGACGGCCGCGCGACCAACATCCAGGAAGGCGCGCTGCGTGCGCGCTATCGCGATGGCGTCGAACGCCCGAGCCTGATGTCGCCCGGCCAGCGCTACGTGCTCGACGTGCCGATGCGCTCCATCGCTTATCTCGTTCCACGCGGACATCGCATCCGGCTCGACATCAGCAGTTCGAGTTTCCCGCGCCTGGAACGAAACCTCGGCACGGGCGGCCGCAACTACGACGAATCGATTCCATCGAAAGCGTTGAACCGCATATTCCACGGCGGCGATGCGGTGAGTTTCGTGGAGATCCCGGTGCTCGATTTGCCGGTGCCCGAAGACAAGACGTTCGCGGGGCCTCGGTAGGAATCGCACGCATGTTACGTGCAGGTCACGCGCGCGGCGCCGACCCTTCACCTGTTTGTTCCAGTGCGCGCGATACCCTGCACGTGCCTGGAAAGAGGAGGTCCCACGAACGAAAGTTCATGATCCTCGACAGGCAAACGACGGGCGTTATACCCGCCATGGGCCGCCAGACGATTCAGCACCGTCCGGCGGCCTTTTTATGCGCGCGTGGTTTGCGACATCGCGCGCAAGGCGCATTCAGAAGCCGTAGCGCAGGAATCCGCCATCCACCGCGATGCATTCGCCGGTGATGTAGCCCGCCGCAGGCAGGCACAGGAATGCGATGGCCGCCGCGACTTCCTCCGGTTCGCCGATGCGTCCCAGCGGCGTGCGCAGCAGCACTTCGTCCAGGTAATCCGGATCGGCCAGCTTGTCCGACGTGCGGCGCGTGCGGATGTACCACGGCGCCACCGCATTCACGCGCACGCCGTCTTCGGCCCATTCGACGGCGAGGTTGCGCGTCATCTGGTGCATCGCGGCCTTGCTCATGCCGTATGGCGCGCCGGTGCGTACGTGCGTCGTTCCCGACACGCTGCCGACGTTGACGATGCTGGACGAGGCGTGCCGCGTCAGCAGCGGGTGCGCGTAGCGCGAGAGTTCGAACGCGGAGAACACGTTCACTTCGAACACCTGGCGCCATTCGTCTTCGGTGTAGTCGGTGGACGGCTTGGTGAGGTTGCCGCCGGCGTTGTTCACCAGGATGTGCAGACCTTCGCCGAAGTCCTCCACCCAGTCGAGCAGTTCGCGGCGCTGCTCATCGTCGGCGACGTCGGCGACGAAGGCCTGCACCTCGCGCTCGGGGAAGTCCTCCAGCAGTTCGGCGCGCACCGCATCGAGCGCGGCGACATCACGCGCGGCGAGCAGGACATCGGCACCGAACCCGAGCAGTTCGCGCGCGACCGCGCGGCCGATGCCGGCACTGCCGCCGGTGACCAGGGCCAGCTGCCCGTCGAGTCGCCAACGCTTGGGATCCATCGCCGTCTCCGTGATTGGGGGCACATGCCGGTTACTTGCCGCGCGCGTCGGCCGGCGTAGCATAGCCGGCAGACCAGGGCACGAGGATGCGGGAATGGTGCGGACGCTGCTGACGGGGATCGTGGTGTTGGCCTTGCTTGCCGGCTGCTCGAAGCCGAAGCCGCCGGAGAAGGAGCGGCCGGTGGAGCCGCAGGCGACGCAGCTGCGCGATGCGATCAATGCACCGCTCGACAAGGCGAAGAACGTTCAGAAGCAGGTACAGGACGCAGCCGATGCGCAGCGCGCGGCGATCGATGCGCAGGAAGCGGCCGCAGGCGGCTGATCGCATCGGGAAGGCAGAACGCAAAAGGCCCGCCATTGGCGGGCCTTTTGGTTGGATCGCATCACGCTGTCGCCGGCATCAGAACCCGCAGAAGCAGTACGCCAGCGCCTTCACCGGCACGCCGCGCGTGGGCGTGATCGAGCTTTCGAGGAAACGCAGGTCCTGCGCGGTCTGCGGCGACGCCTTGGCAATCAGGCCACGGGCCAGGTCCGAATCGCGCACCAGCGCACCACCGGCGCGACTGGCGATGAACCCCGTGAAGAAGCGCTCGAAGGGGGTGGCCGCCTTTTCGATGTAACGCACCTGGTAATCGCCCTGCTGGCCGAGTTCGGCGCGCTTGGCGGCGAAGTCGATCGCCTGCTGCAGGCCGCCCAGTTCGTCGACGAGGCCGCGTTCCTTCGCCTGCGCGCCCGTCCACACGCGACCGCGTGCGATGGCGTCGACCTGTTCCACCGGCTTCTTGCGCGCGGAGGCGACGCGGCCGGTGAAATCGCGATACCCCTTCTCGATCACCGACTGGATCACCTGCCCCACTTCCGGCTGCAGCGGACGCGTGATGTCGAACGCACCGGCGAAACGCGTGGTGCCCACGCCGTCGCTGCGCACGCCGATCTTCTCCAGCGCGCGCGGGATGGTCGGGATCAGGCCGAAGATGCCGATCGAACCGGTGATGGTCGATGCATCGGCGTAGATGCGGTCGGCATCCATCGAGATCCAGTAGCCGCCCGACGCGGCCAGGTCGCCCATCGACACCGCCACCGGCTTGCCGGCCTTCTTCAGGCCGACGACCTCGCGGCGGATCTGTTCGGAGGCGAACACTTCACCGCCAGGCGAATCCACGCGCAGCACCACGGCCTTGACGTTGTCGTCCTCGCGCGCTTCGCGCAGCAGCTCGGCGGTGGACACGCCACCGACCGTGCCCGGCGGCTGTTCGCCACCGCGGATCTCGCCTTCGGCCACGACCACGGCGACCTGCGGGCGCGGGTCCACCGCGCTGAGGCCGCTGTCGATCTGCGTGAGGTATTCCTCGAACGAGGCCTGGCGGTAGCCGCCCGGCGCGTCGTCGTCGGCGATGCCACGCTGCTTGAGCAGATCGTCGACTTCCTCGTGCGTCTTCAGGCCATCCACGAGCCTGGTCTGCAGGGCGAACTTCGCCAGGTCGCCGTTCGCCGCCTCGATGCCTTCGGGCATCTGGTCGATCTGCTGTGACAGCTGCGCGGCGTCGAGCTTGCGCGCCTTCGCCACGTCGGCGAGGTAGCGCTGCCACACGTCGTTCATCCAGTACAGGTCGGCTTCCTTCGCTTCGGGCGAAGCGGCATCGAGCACATACGGCTCCGCCGCCGACTTGTATTCGCCCACCTTGAACAGGTGCACGTCGACGCCGAGCTTGTCCTGCAGGCCTTCGCGATAGAACGTGCGATAGCGGCCCAGGCCTTCCAGCAGCATGCCGCCCATCGGGTCCAGGTAGACCTCGCTGGCCTGGGAGGCGAGCAGGTACTGCTTCTGGTCCATCATTTCGGAGAAGGCGACGACCTGCTTGCCACTGGCCTTGACGCGCGCGATGGCATCGGCCGTTTCGCGCAGCGACGCCATGCCGGCGGCCTGCAGCTTGTCGAAGTCGAGCACGACGCGTTCCACGCGCTTGTCCTTCGCGGCGGCATTGAGCGCACGCACCAGGTCGCGCAGCTGCACTTCGCCGCCCTTCTCGCCCAGCGCACGCTCCAGCGCGCGCGTCAGCGGATCGCTGCTGAACTGCTCGACGAGGTTGCCTTCGGGGGCGATCACAAGCGTCGTGCGATCCAGCAGCGGCTTGTTGCGCGGTCCGGCCATCATGATGACGAGGAACAGGAACAACAGCAGCAGGAACAGCAGGTTGAGGATCAGCCGGCGGGTGAAGTTCATCGCATCCCACAGCCCGATGAAGAACCGGGCGATGGGGCCGCGACGCGGAATGTCGTTCATACGGTCTCCTGGATCACGCCACCAGCCTAAACGCGAACGGGCGTGGAATCACCGCCCATTCGTAACACGGACCATATGGCGGGTCCGTGATCCGGGGGCTGGAGAATACGGCCTTGCGACCTACGGTCCGCGCATCACCAGCCGGTCCGGATGGCTGGACCGGACGAAGCGGATGCACAGCAGGACGGCGGCGAAGGTAAGGCCGGCGATCAGGCCGACCCACATGCCGCGCGGGCCCCAGCCCAGGCCCAGCCCAAGGCCGGCGCCCAGCGGCATGCCGATGCCCCAGTAGGCGACGGCGGCCAGCACCATCGGCACGCGGGTGTCCTTCAGTCCGCGCAGCGCGCCGGCCGAAAGCACCTGCACGCCGTCGGGGAACTGGAACGCCGCCGCGTACAGCAGCAGCGAGGCGGCGAGCGTCGCGACCGCGGCATCGCGCGTGTAGAAGCTCACCAGCAGGTCGTTGCAGGTCAGAAGGACGATGCCCGAGAACAGCTGCGTGCCCAGCACGATGGCGTAGCCGGCCTTGGCCGCGCGACGCACGCCGTCGAAATCCGCGCGCCCCAGCGCGTGACCGACGCGCACCGTGGTCGCTTCGGCCAGTCCCATCGGCACCATGAAGCACAGTGCGGAGAGGTTGATGGCGATCTGGTGCGCCGCCGCCGGAATCTGTCCCAGGCGACCCATCAGCAGCGCGGTGGCGATGAACAGCCCGCCTTCCATCAGCACGGTCACGCCGATCGGCAGGCCCGTGGCGAGCAGCCCGCGGATGGTCGGCCAATGCGGCAGGTCGAAGCGCACGAACAGCTTCAGATCGGCAAAACGGCGCGAGCGCTTGAGCACGATGAAGAAGCCGATCGCCTGCGCCCACAGCATGATCGCCGAGGCGATGCCGAGCCCGCCGGCGCCCATTTCGGGGAAGCCGAATTTGCCGAACGTCAGCGTGTAACCCATCGGCAGCAGGATCAGCAGGCCGCCGGCACTGAGCACCAGAGTCGGCAAGGTCCAGTGCAGCCCCTCGCTGAGATACCGCATGCAGAAGAACAGCGTCAGCGCGATCACGCCCCAGCGGATGCCGTGGAGGAAATCGGTCGCGCCCGGGATGATCTCCGGTGCGATCCCCATCGGCCCCAGCGCGTGCGGGATCAGCGTGAGGAAGGCGAACAGCACCAGACCCAGCCCCAGCGCGAGCCACAACGCCTGGCGGAACAGGCCGCCGATGTCCTCGCGGCGGCCGGCGCCATCGAGCTGCGACACCGACGGCGGCACCGACAGCAGCGTGCCGATGGGCACCATCATCGGCAGCCACCACAGCGCGGTGCCGATGGTGACCGAGGCCAGCGTGGTGGTGCTGTGGTGGCCGGCCAGCACGTTGTCGACGAAGCCGATCAGGCCCGTCGATACATGCCCGCCCACCAGCGGCGCGGCGAGAATGGCGGTGGTGCGGATTTCGCCGGACAGGCCCTTGCGGCCGGGCGAGACGGAAGCGAGCGACATCATGGAAACCAGACGCACGACTGCGGCCGCGCGACCGCATCCAATGTCGGGCGCTGGCGCCGGGTCGCGGCGGCCCGTTATCTTAACCGCTGCCGATGAATCGTCTGTGTTCGTGCGCCGGGGAGAGCGTTGACCACATGAGTTCTGACAACGCCGCGTCCCACGACGCCCATCCGACCCACTGCGAGAACTGCGGCGCGCCGCTGCAGGGCCACTATTGCCACGACTGCGGCCAGTCCGTGGTGAACCCCGTCCGCCACGCCGCGCATGCGATGGAGGAAGTGTTCGAGGCGTTCTGGCACCTGGACGGCCGCATCTTCCGCACGCTGCGCGACCTGCTTTCGCCGGGCCGCGTCGCCATCAACTACCTGTCCGGCCAGCGCGCGAAGTACGTCGCGCCGCTGCGGCTGTTCGTCGTGCTGAGCGTGCTGACCTTCTTCGTGGCGCAGCTGGTGATCCACGTCGATACGCAGGACACCTCGGTGGCGCTGCTCGACGAGGGCGTGTCGAAGAACGCCAACCGCACGCAGAGCGTCAACCGCGAGAACAAGCGCTTCGCGACGGCGACGAGCATCGAGGACATCGAACGCATCCGCGCCAGTCAGCTGGCCGAACTCGCCGAAGGCCGCGATGCGGTATCGACGATGCTGCCGCACGTGCGCAAGCCGTTCGAGATCGCGATGGTCGACGTGAACGCCGCCGCCGATCGCCGCACGCAGGAGCTGATCCGCCAGAAGGACCTCTCGCCGCGCGAAGTCGAAGCCGAAAAGCGGGCCGCGCAGCGCGAGATCCAGGCCGAACAGAACGACAAGGGCTCCACGCCCGAGATGGACAAGGCCAAGACGCTGGCCGAACTGGAAACCGTGCGCAATGCGCGCCTGACCAGGCAGCAGGGCGAACTGGCCGCGCTCACGCCCGCGCAGAAGGCCGAACGCCGCCGCCTGCTGGGCGAGATCCGCGAGACCAACGAGGCGTCGGGTTGCCGCGCGGCACAGTTGCAGATCGCGGTGGCGCGCGGAAGCGAAGGCCCGCGCACGCGCAAGGCGTCCGACGATGCGCGCGTCTACGGCGAAACCAGCTGCGACGGTCGACTGACGCTGTTCGGAAGCGACGAGCCCTGGGACGAGGAACTCAATCCGGTCGTGATCTCGTGGGCGCCGGGCTTCATCAACTCGTGGATCAACCGGCAGATTTCGCACGGCAAGGACAACATGGCGCGCGTGCAGCACGACTACGGTCTGCTGATCAAGGCGATGCTGGCCGCGGTGCCGTCGGCGCTGTTCCTGCTGGTGCCGGTGTTCGCGCTGCTGCTCAAGTTCGCCTACGTCGGGTCCAGGCGCCTGTACCTGGAGCACCTGGTCGTTGCGCTCTACAGCCACGCGTTCCTGTGCCTGGCGATCCTCTCGTTCTTCCTGATGATGGCGCTGGACAACGCGATCACGCCGAAATGGGCCGGCTTCGGCTGGATCTCCGGGGTGATCGAGTTCGGATTGTGGATGTGGATGCCGATCTACCTGTGGATCATGCAGAAGCGCGTGTACGGCAACGGCTGGCTGCTCACGTCGCTGCGTTACTTCGTGATCGGCAATCTGTATTTCGTGCTGCTGGGCTTCGCGGTGGTGTTCATCACGATTGCGAGCATCGTGCGGATGTGAGCCTTCAGGCCCCACTGCCTTCGGCGACCGCAGGGAGTGGAGAGTGAGGCGGCCGGGTGAGTAGTCCACTGCCCTGCGGGACGTTCTTGTAGCCCGGGTAAGCGCAGCGCACCCGGGTGCGGCCGCGCCTTACGGCCTGTTGCTCAGTGCTGCAACCGCCGCCAAAGCCAATCCCCGCGCTCCTGCGCGCTCACCGACACCAGCTCGCGCCGCAACGCTGCCCGCCCACCCGGTGGCGTGCGCTGCGCCAGCACGCCCAGTTCGCGCCGCTGTTGCGGGGTCATCGAGCGCAGCGTGCGAATGAGCGCCGGACGCTCGGCTTCGGGCACCTGCGCCAGCAGTGGTTGCAACACCGCGTAATCGGCGCCCAGCGACGGCCCCAGCAGCCAGCCGCGGCGTTCGCTGCGGTCCATCGCGTCGAACTGCGCACGCCATGCGGCCTGCTGGTCCGGCGGCATCGCGGCGTACTGCGCGGCGGCGGCCTGCGCCTGCGCGCGCTCGTCCGGCGCCAATGCTTCCCAGGCGAGGTAGCGCTCGCGACGCTCGTCGCGTCCGGGACGCGGCAGCGCATCCCACTGCGCGGCGCGCTCGCGGAACGCCTTCTGCTGGTCCGGCGAGTACGCATCCCAACGCTGCGCGTTCGCGCGCAAGGTCGCCTGCGCGTCGGGCGGCAGACGCGGGAGGAGGTCGGCCAGTTCCGGCGGCGTCGAACCGGCCACGGCGGCGACCATCGCCAGCGCGAGCACCATCCAGCGAAGGCGCATCAGGTCACGGCGCATCTTCGGTCTCCGCCTGGGTTTCTCCGGCAATGCCGTGCGCTACCGGCGACGGTGCGACGTCCTCTTCGACCGGCGCATCCGGCGGCGGCGTGGGCGGCGTCGGCGCGCTCACGCCGGCGGCCTGCTGCGCGGCCAGCCAGCTGTTGAATTCCAGATCCTGCGCGGCGGCTTCGCCGTTCGGATCGGCCAGCAGCGCGAAGTCGCGATGGGTGACCATCGCCACCTCTTCGCCGTAGCTGGCGGCGGGCGAATCGGCTTCCGGCAGCGGTTCGATTTCCACCCGGCGATTGCCGCCGACGCCGCCCAGGCCGCCCGCGCCCGAGCCCAACGGCAGGAACGTGGCGCCCAGCGCGAGCACGCACAGCGCCAGCAGGCCCCACAGCACCGGCATCAACCAGCGTGGGCGCGAGACGGTGGCGGCCGGTGCGGCTCCGTCGGCGGTCGTGGTGCCATCGCCGCCCAGCACGGCCTCGCGGGCCGAACTCAGGCGGACCAGCCGTTCCGGCGGCAGGGTCTTGATGCGGCGGTGGATCTGCTCGCGCATCTGCTGCCAGGCGAGCGGATCGGCGCGGCCATCGGCATGGTGCGGCAGGGCGCGCTGGAGGGCGAGGCGGTAGCTCGCCACGCTGACGCCCAGCACGTCGGCGGCCTCCTCTTCCGACAAGCCGGCCGCAACGCGCAGCAGCAGCGCGGCACGCGGGCCACTGCCGAGCTCGCCAAGGCGGTCGGTGGCCTCGATGGCGACAGCGACGGCGGTCCGATGCTGGAGGCGCGGCTGGGCCAGCAGCAGCGCCCAGAAGCGGCGGGGCCAATCCGGCATGGGCAGGCCGCCGGCCTCGGGTCGGAAGCGGCGCATGGCTTCGGCCAGGGCGGCGTCGCCAGCGGCCGCATCGCCGGCCTGGAGTTCGGCCAGCACGGCGCCGCGGCGTTCGACACCCCGCAGGAAAGCGGACAGGGCGGGAGGCCCCGAGGGGCGGGAGGAAACGGTCGGAACGCTCATCGGGACTGCATCACCATGCGCCGCATCATAGCGACGCAGGCGTGTGAAATTTTGCTTGACAACGCTGTCGGAGGCGCTCCTTCAAGCAGGACGCGGCCTGCACCGGAAAAGCGGTTGTGCACAGCAGTAACCGCACCGTCACGCAGGCCATCCTGAACGCGCCCTTCAGCTGGGTGACAACTGTGTTTCACGCCCAAACCAATGATTTATAAGGGAAAAACAGCTTTGGCACTTTTTTCACCAACCTAGCTGCGATGCCTTATTTCAAGCGATGGGGCCCTGCTCGCAACCCGCCATGCACAGATTTATCCACAGCTCGTGTGGATAAGGGAGTTTTCGCTTTGTGGCCGGGCACTTGCGTGATTTTTGTCACAGACCTGGCAGCAATGCACCGCAAGCTGACCGGGCTCTGCCGCAGCCACCCGCCCCGGTAGACTGCGCCGATGCCCGACGCCTCTCCGCCCCCGCCCGCCGTCTGGCGGGTGGCCCTGCCACTGCCGCTGCCGCGCCTGTTCGACTACCGGCCGCCGGAAGGCGAGGCGGTGGAGGCCGGCGACGTCGGCCTGCGCGTGCGAGTGCCGTTCGGAAACCGCGAACTGGTCGGGATCGTCGCCGATTGCGGCCCCGTCGACCCCGATGCCCCCGAGGCCAAACACGCCCTCGCCCGGCTCGATCCGGAACCGGTGCTCCAGGGCGAGCTGCTCGACTCCCTGAACTGGCTGGCCCGCTATACCCACGCCCCGCTGGGCGAGGTCCTGGCGACCGCGCTGCCCGCGTCGCTGCGCCGCGGCGAGCCCCTGCCCGACACCCATGCCTGGGCGTGGCGCCTGACCGAAGCGGGCCAGACCGGCCGCGAGCGCCTGCGCGCCGGCAAGCCCCGCCGCCTGGCCGACCTGCTGCAGGCCGGCCCGCTGGACGAGGACCGCCTCGACCTCGAATTCGACGACTGGCGGTCAGCGGCGCGGGCGCTGGCGAAGCGCGACCTGGCCGAACGCCTCGCCGTGCCGGCCGTCGCGCACGCGATCGAGCCGCGCCCCGGCCCCGAGCTGCACCCAGAGCAGCAGGCCGCCGTGGACGCGATCCTCGCCGCGCGCGACGGCTTCGCCGCGCTGCTGCTCGACGGCGTCACCGGCAGCGGCAAGACCGAGGTCTACCTGCACGCCATCGCCGACTGCCTCGCGCGCGGCAAGCAGGCGCTGGTGCTGGTGCCGGAGATCGGCCTGACGCCGCAGACGCTGGCGCGCTTCCGTGCGCGCCTGGGCGTGCCGGTGCATGCGCTGCACTCGGGATTGAGCGATGGCGAACGCGCGCGCACCTGGACCGCGTTCGCGCGCGGCGAGGCGCGCGTCGTCGTCGGCACGCGCTCGGCGGTGTTCCTGCCATTGCCGGAAGCGGGCCTGATCGTCATCGACGAGGAACACGACGGCAGCTTCAAGCAGCTCGACGGCATCCGCTATCACGCGCGCGACTTCGCCCTCGTGCGCGGCAAGGCGCTCGGCGTGCCGGTGCTGCTGGGCAGTGCGACGCCCTCGCTGGAATCGCTGCGCAACGCGCAGGCCGAACGCTACGTGCACCTGCGCCTGCAACAGCGCGCCGGGCAGGCCCAGCCGCCGTCGGTGCGCGTCTGCGACGTGAGGAAACGGCCGCTCGAAGCCGGGCTGTCGCCGGAAATGCTCGACACCATCGGCCACGCGCTCGACGCCGACGGCCAGGTGCTCGTCTTCAAGAACCGCCGCGGTTATGCACCGGTGCTGTTGTGCCACGACTGCGGCTGGAGCGCGCAATGCCAGCGCTGCGACGCACCGATGACCGTGCACGCCGGCGGCCGTCGCCTGCAATGCCATCACTGCGGCGCGCGGCGTCCGGCGCCGAATGCGTGCCCGGACTGCGGCGGCCTTGCGCTGCAACCGCAGGGCGCCGGCACGGAACGCATCGAGGAAGTGCTCACCGCACGTTTCCCCGACGTGCCGGTGATGCGCATCGATCGCGGCACGACGCAGCGTCGCGATGCGCTCGAGCACGCGCTGGCGAAATTCGGCACACAGCGCGGCATCCTGGTCGGCACGCAGATGCTGGCGAAGGGACACGATCTTCCCAATCTCACGCTGGTGGCCGTCGTCGGCGTGGACGAAGGCCTGTTTTCGGCCGACTTCCGCGCGCCGGAGAAGCTCGCGCAGCTGCTGATCCAGGTCGCCGGCCGTGCCGGTCGCGCGCAGCGCAAGGGCGAAGTGCTGCTGCAGACGCACCATCCGGGCCATCCGCTGCTGGCGACGCTGCTCGCCGGTGGTTATCACGCGTTCGCCGAAGCCGAACTCGCGCAGCGCGAGGTGGCCGGTTTCCCGCCGTT
>Ga0209675_1001747_pt1 | contig 11945 bp, 12 predicted proteins | sample AraplaCol_mLB_r2_2_FD_184280 | JGI IMG/M metagenome (GOLD analysis project Ga0209675, IMG submission 184280) | Arabidopsis root microbial communities from North Carolina, USA - plate scrape MF_Col_mLB_r2 (SPAdes) (version 3) | ecosystem: Host-associated > Plants > Roots > Endosphere | place... | reverse complement strand
CTCACGGTGAACGGCAAGAGCTTCGGCGGCGCCGCAGCCAAGCCCAAGGACGTGAAGGAAGCCAAGCCGGCCAAGCCATGACGCACGCCTGATCCACGCACCGGATCGATACGACACCAAGCCGCCTTCGGGCGGCTTTTTATATGCGCGCAACAAGGCAGGGAAATGCCTCAGAAGATGGCCCGGAATTTGCACGTATGCTCATTTTCCTTTTCACTTTCATACGTTCCGGAGAGCTCATGAATCACAAGTTCGGCATTGCCCTCGCGGGTCTGACCCTTGGCGCCGCAGCCTTCGCGCAGACCAAGTGGGACATGCCCACCGCCTACCCGGCCAGCAACTTCCACACGGAGAACATCGCCCAATTCGCCAGCGACGTGGAAAAGGGCAGCAGCGGCAAGCTCAAGATCACGGTGCACGCCAACGCGTCGCTCTTCAAGGCGCCCGAGATCAAGCGAGCGGTTCAGGGCGGTCAGGCGCAGCTGGGCGAAATCCTCCTCGTGAACTACCAGAACGAATGGCAGATGTTCGGTGCCGACGGCATCCCGTTCCTGGCCGACAGCTACGACGCCGCCTGGAAGCTCTACCAGGCACAGAAACCCGCGCTGGAGAAGAAGCTGGCCGAGCAAGGCATCCAGTTGCTCTACACGGTGGCATGGCCGCCGCAGGGCATCTTCGTGAAGAAGGAGATCGCCTCGGCTGCCGACCTCAAGGGCGTGAAGTGGCGTGCCTACAGCCCCGCCACGGCGCGCATCGGCGAACTCGTCGGCGCGCAGCCCGTTACTGTGCAGCAGGCCGAGCTGTCGCAGGCCATGGCCACCGGCGTGATCGAGTCGTACATGTCCTCGGGCTCCACCGGCTACGACACCAAGACCTACGAGTACATCAAGAACTTCTACGACACCCAGGCGTGGCTTCCGAAGAACGCGGTGCTCATGAACAAGAAAGCGTTCGACGCTCTCGACAAGCCGACGCAGGAGGCGGTGCTCAAGGCCGCGGCCGACGCCGAGAAGCGCGGCTGGGACCTCTCCAAGAAGAAGAATGTCGAATACCTGGACCTGCTCAAGAAGAACGGCATGACGGTGCACGTGCCGTCGGCGCAGCTCAAGGCCGACATGAAGAAGGTCGGCGACACCATGATCAAGGAGTGGACCGAGAAGGCCGGCCCCGAAGGCCAGGCCGTCGTCGATGCCTACAAGAAAATGTGAGTCGGACTTCCACTGCATCCGATGCGCAAGTCGCTTGATCTTCTCTACATGAGCGCCGCCGCACTGGCGGCGCTTTTCATGGTCGGCCTGCTTGTGATGGTGCTCCTGTCCATCGTCGGCCGCCAGCTTCACTTCAACATCCCGGGCATCGATGCCTACGCCGGCTACCTGATGGCGGGCGCGGGCTTCCTGGCGCTGGCGCACACCCTCAAGCGCAGCGAGCACATCCGCGTCAGCCTGGTGCTGCAGAACCTGCCGCCCGCGGCGCAACGCTGGCTCGAGCGCTGGGCCACGGGCGCCGGGGCGCTGCTCGCGCTGCTGTTCGCCTGGTACAGCATCCGCCTGGTGTGGCAATCGCTCGACTACCACGACATTTCCACCAGCAACGACGCCACGCCGTTGTGGATTCCCCAGTTGTCGATGGCACTCGGCACAGTCGTCTTTGCGATTGCATCGCTCGACGAGTTCGTGATCGAGTGGCGCGGCCGCCCGGCCAAGGCCGCCGAGACGGAGGCGCTTCGCCATGAATGACATCGCCATTGCGGGCCTTCTGATTGCCGCGCTGTTCCTCATCCTGGGCAGCGGCGTCTGGATCGGCCTCACGCTCTCGGGCGTGGCCTGGATCGCCATGCAGATCTTCTCGTCCCGCCCTGCCGGCGACGCCATGGCCGTGACAATCTGGGGGTCGGCCTCGAGCTGGACGCTCACCGCGTTGCCACTGTTCGTCTGGATGGGCGAGATCCTGTTCCGAACGCGACTCTCGCAGGACATGTTCAAGGGCCTCGCGCCCTGGATGCAAAGCCTGCCGGGCCGCTTGCTGCACACCAACGTGGTGGGCTGCGCGGTGTTCGCCGCCGTCTCGGGCTCGAGCGCGGCGACCTGCGCCACCATCGGCAAGATGAGCCTGCCCGAACTCAAGCGCCGTGGCTATCCCGACGACATGGTCATCGGCTCGCTGGCTGGCGCCGGCACGCTCGGGCTCCTGATTCCGCCATCGATCATCATGATCGTCTACGGCGTGAGTGCGGACGTATCGATTGCGCGCCTCTTCATCGCAGGCGTCATCCCGGGCATCCTGCTGGCGCTGCTGTTCTCGGGCTACATCGTGTTCTGGGCGCTGCGCCACCCCGACCGCGTGCCGCCCGCCGATGCAAAGCTGCCCTTCATGGAGAAGCTCAAGGCCTCGATGTCGCTGATTCCAGTGGCGTTGCTGATCGTGTCGGTGCTCGGCTCGATCTACGCAGGCATCGCCACCGCGACCGAAGCAGCCGCCGTGGGCGTGGTCGGCGCGATGGTCATCTCCGGCGCGCAGGGGTCGCTGACCTGGCACAGCTTCAAGGAAGCGCTGCTGGGCGCCACGCGCCTGTACTGCATGATGGCGCTGATCCTCGCGGGCGCGGCGTTCCTCACATTGGCCATGGGCTACATCGGACTGCCACGGCACCTGGCCGAATGGATCGGCTCGCTCGGGCTGTCGAAGTTCCAACTCATCCTGATGCTGGCGGCGTTCTACGTCGTGCTCGGCTGTTTCCTGGACGGCATCTCGATGGTGGTCCTGACCATGGGCGTGATCATGCCGACCGTCACCGCGGCCGGCATCGATCCGGTGTGGTTCGGCATCTTCATCGTGCTGGTGGTCGAGATGGCGCAGATCACACCGCCGGTGGGCTTCAACCTGTTCGTGCTGCAGGGCATGACCGGCAAGGATCTGCTCTACATCGCGCGTGTGACGCTGCCGATGTTCTTTCTGATGGTCGCAGCCGTGCTCATCATCTACTTCGTGCCGCAGTTGGTGACGTGGTTGCCGCAGCAGATGGCCCCCTGACAATCGAGGGATGCTGCTTCCTGTTCTCGCTATCTGCATCGGCGCCTCCGTGGGCGCACTGGCCCGCTGGGGCCTCGCCCTCTGGTTCGGCGCCGGCGGCCTCATGCCTTGGGGCACGCTGGCTGCCAACCTGATCGGCGGCTACCTCATCGGCGTGGCCATTGCCACCTTTCAGCTGCTGCCGGACCTCGACCCGGTCTGGCGGCTCGCGCTGGTGACCGGCTTTCTCGGCGGCCTCACCACCTTCTCGAGCTTCTCCGCCGAGGTCACGACCATGCTGCTCGAAGGACGGTTGGGTGTGGCCATGCTCACGGCCGCAGCCCACCTGGGCGGCTCGCTCTTCCTCACCTGGCTCGGCATTCGCACCGTGCAGGCCTTCTCCGCTTGAACAGGCCGAAAACAGCCTTATGTCTTGCGGTTATAGATAAGGCATTCCATAGGTCGGCCGATAGAATCGACCCCAATGCCCCTGGTCTTTCTCGTCGCACTCCCATTCATCGCCAGCGTGCTGGCCGCGTTGATGCCGTCCAACGCGCGCAACCGGGAGTCGACGCTGGCAGGGCTGGTCGCACTGGGTTGCGCCGTCCAGGCGGCCTGGCTTTTTCCGCAGCTCGCGAACGGCAACGTGCTGCGCCAGGAAATCGAATGGCTGCCGGCCTTGGGCCTGAACCTGGTGTTCCGCCTCGACGGCTTCGCCTGGCTGTTCTGTATGCTGGTGCTCGGCATCGGCGCACTGGTGGTGCTCTACGCGCGCTACTACATGTCGGCCTCGGACCCGGTGCCGCGCTTCTTCTCGTTCTTCCTCGCGTTCATGGGCGCGATGATGGGCGTGGTGCTCTCGGGCAACCTCATCCAGATGGTGCTGTTCTGGGAGCTCACGAGCCTGTTCTCGTTCCTGCTGATCGGCTACTGGCATCACCGGCGAGACGCACGACGCGGCGCGCGCATGGCGCTCACCGTCACCGGGGCGGGCGGGCTGTGCCTGCTGGCCGGCGTGCTGGTGCTGGGGCGCATCGTCGGCAGCTACGAACTCGACGTGGTGCTGGCCTCGGGCGAACTGATCCGCGCCCATGCGCTCTACCCGGTCGCGCTGGTGCTGATCCTTCTGGGCGCCTTCACCAAGAGCGCGCAGTTCCCGTTCCACTTCTGGCTGCCGCGCGCCATGGCCGCGCCCACGCCGGTGTCGGCCTACCTGCACTCCGCCACCATGGTGAAGCTCGGCGTGTTCCTGATGGCGCGGCTGTGGCCGGTGCTCTCGGGCACCGAGCAATGGTTCTGGCTGGTGGGCGGCGCGGGAGCGATCACGCTGCTGCTCGGCGGCTTCATCGCGATGTTCCAGCGCGACCTGAAGGCGCTGCTCGCCTACTCCACCATCTCGCACCTCGGGCTCATCACGCTGCTGCTGGGCCTGAACAGCCCGCTCGCGGCCGTCGCAGCGGTCTTCCACGTGATGAACCACGCGACCTTCAAGGCCTCGCTGTTCATGGCAGCCGGCATCATCGACCATGAAACCGGCACGCGCGACATTCGCAAGCTCAGCGGCCTGATGCGGCTGATGCCCGTCACGGGCGCGCTGGCCATCATCGCCAGCGCATCGATGGCCGGCGTGCCGCTGCTCAACGGATTCCTCTCGAAGGAGATGTTCTTCGCCGAGACGGTGTTCATCCAGGCCACGCCGTGGGTCGACTTCAGCCTGCCCGTCATCGCCACCGTCGCGGGCATCTTCAGCGTGGCCTATTCGGCGCGCTTCGTGTTCGACGTGTTCTTCGGCCCGCCCTGCGGCAACGACGTGCCCAAGCATCCGCACGAGCCGCCGCACTGGATGCGCGTGCCGGTCGAACTGCTTGTGCTGATCTGCCTGGTGGTGGGCGTGGCGCCGGCGTGGTCGGTCGGCCCGATGCTGGCGGCCGCGGCCGCGCCGGTGGTCGGCGGGGTGCTGCCCGACTACAGCCTGGCCCTGTGGCACGGCTTCAACCTGCCGCTGGCCATGAGCTTCGTGGCGCTGGCCGGCGGCGGCGTGCTGTACCTGGTGCAACGGCGGCAGCGCGCCCGCGGCGGGCTCGAGCACACGCCGCTGCTGCATCGCTTCGACGGCCAGGTCATCTTCGAACACGTGATCGCGCTGCTCAGCGAGGCCGGCCGCCGCAGCCGCCGGCTCTTCGGCACGCGCCGCATGCAGACCCAGCTCCTGCTGCTCGTGGTGGTGGCGTTGGCAGGCGCCTTCGCCGCGCTGCAACAGACACCGGCGGGCACCGGTTCGCGCGAGCTGCTGCCGTTCTCGCCGATGTTCGCCATGACGTGGCTGATCGGCGGCGTCTGCGCGCTCGCCGCCGCCTGGCAGGCCAAGTTCCACCGCCTCGCGGCGCTGATGCTGGCCGCGGGCGCGGGGCTGGTCTCGTGCGTCACCTATATCTGGTTCTCGGCGCCCGACCTCGCCCTGACGCAGCTGGTGGTCGAGGCGGTGACGACGGTGCTGATCCTGCTCGGACTGCGCTGGCTGCCGATGCGCAGCAAGGACGTCATTCAACCCGCCAGCGCGCGGCTGCGCCCGTGGGGCCGGCGCGGTCGCGACCTGCTGGTGGCCACCGTGGCCGGCGCCGGCATGGCGGCGCTGTCGTGGGCCATGATGACGCGCAGTTTTCCGCAAAGCATCTCGCCCTTCTTCCTTGATCGCGCGCTCAGCGAAGGCGGCGGCACCAACGTGGTCAACGTGATGCTGGTCGACTTCCGCGGCTTCGACACCTTCGGCGAGATCACCGTGCTCGGCGTGGTGGCGCTCACCGTCTACGCGCTGCTGCGGCGCTTCCGTCCCGCGGTCGAGTCGATGGCGCTGCCGCCGCAGCAGCGCGCGCAGTCCGACGACGGCAGCAGCGACCTGCTGAACCCGCGCCGCGCCAAGGACACCGCGGTCGGCTACCTCATGGTGCCGGCGGTGCTGGTGCGCCTGCTGCTGCCCCTCTCGGTGCTGGTGGCGGTCTATCTCTTCATGCGTGGCCACAACGCGCCCGGCGGCGGCTTCGTCGCGGGTCTGGTGATGTCGGTGGCATTGGTGCTGCAGTTCATCGTTTCGGGCACCGAATGGGTCGAGGAGCACCTGCGCATCTACCCGCGGCGCTGGATCGCCATCGGCCTGCTCTTCGCGCTGGCCACCGGCAGCGGCGCGGTGTTCTTCGGCTACCCCTTCCTGACCACGCACACCGCCCACCTGCACCTGCCGGTGCTCGGCGAGCTGCACGTGCCCAGCGCCCTCTTCTTCGACATCGGCGTGTTCGCGCTGGTGCTTGGCGCCACCATGCTGATCCTCACCGCACTGGCCCACCAATCGGTCCGCAGCCATCGCTGGGCCGACGAGCAGGCAGAACAATGACCACCCCCGTTGCTTGCTCACTCCGTGTAGCCGCCTCCCCCCTCGAGGGGACAATACCCGCGGCCCGGCACAGCCGGTTCCGCGGTGTTCCCCGCGACAAGCGGAAGGCCGTATTGCGCGGGGCATCATCGATCCGGCTTTGCCGGGCGATCGATGCCGCCCCCGGCAGGGGGTTGGCGAAGCGACACGCAGTGCGCGCAGCCTGGGGGGGAGCCTAGGATGGAAATCGTGCTCGCCCTCGCCATCGGCGTGCTCACCGGCTCGGGTGTCTACCTGCTGGTGCGCCCGCGCACCTTCCAGGTGATCATGGGCCTCACGCTCATCTCGTACGCGGTCAACCTCTTCATCTTCAGCATGGGCCGGCTCAAGGTCGACAGCGAACCCGTGCTCACGCCCGGCTTCGCGGCCACGCTCGCCAACACCGCCGACCCGATGCCGCAGGCGCTGGTGCTCACCGCGATCGTGATCGGCTTCGCGATGACCGCGCTGTTCCTGGTGGTGCTGCTGGCCTCGCGCGGCCTGACCGGCACCGACCACGTGGACGGCGAAGAGCGACAGGAACGTGAGGACGCGCGCGAATGACCGAGCTCTTCCGCCTGCTCGACCAGCTGCTCGAGTTCAGCATGCCGCACCTCGTGGCGGTGCCGATCCTGGTGCCGATGCTCACCGCCGCGCTGATGCTGCTGCTGGGCGAGAACCGCCGCCGCGCCAAGTCCTTCCTCAGCGTGGTCTCGGGCCTGGTCGGCCTGCTGGCCGCGCTCGCGCTGCTGCGCTGGGTGAACGCGGCCGACACCGGCGGCGGGCCGGGCTCGATCGGCGTCTACCTGCCGGGCAATTGGCGAGCGCCCTTCGGCATCGTGCTGGTGGCCGACCGGCTTTCCACCATGATGGTGGCACTGACCGGCGTGATCGCCTTTGCCGCGTCGATCTATTCCACTTCGCGCTGGGACCGCGCGGGCGTTCACTTCCATCCGCTGCTGCAGCTGCAGCTCATGGGCTTGAACGGCGCCTTCCTTACCGGCGATCTGTTCAATCTCTTCGTGTTCTTCGAGGTGATGCTGGCCGCCTCCTACGGCCTGCTGCTGCACGGCTCCGGCCGGCTGCGGGTGCAGGCAGGGCTGCATTACATCGCGATCAACCTCGCTGCCTCGTCGCTGTTCCTGATCGGCGCGTCGATGCTCTACGGGGCCACCGGCACGCTGAACATGGCCGACCTCGGCATGCGCATCGCAGAGCTCGCGCCCGGCGACCGTGGCCTGGTGCACGCGGCCGCCGCCATCCTGTTCACCGCCTTCTTCGCCAAGGCCGGGGCGTGGCCGCTCAACTTCTGGCTGGTGCCCGCCTACAGCGCGGCCGTGTCGCCGGTGGGCGCGGTGTTCGCGCTGCTGACCAAGCTCGGCGTCTACACCGTTCTGCGGCTGTGGACGGTGCTCTTCGCGCCCGACACCGGCGCCTCGGCCGAGTTCGGCCAGGCGGTGCTGATCGGGGCCGGCATCGCGACCCTGTTCGTCGCGGCCATCGGCATCGTCGGCACGCAGCGCCTGTCCAACCTCGCGGGCTTCAGCGTGCTGATCTCCGCCGGCACGCTGCTCACCGCGGTGGGGCTGGGCCAGCCTGCCGTCTGGGCCGGCGCGCTGTTCTACCTGCTGAGTTCCACGCTCGCGGTCAGCGCGTTCTTCCTGCTCATCGACATGATCGAACGCTGGCGCAACGCCGGCATGAGCGTGGCGCCGCACGAGGCCGCGGGCAACGCACCCTTCCTGGCAGAGGACCTGCGCGCGCTCGACGACGTGAACCTCGACGACGATGCGCAGGCGCTCTATGGCCGCGCCATTCCGGCGGGTGTCGCCTTTCTCGGCCTGAGTTTCATGATCTGCACGCTGCTGCTCACCGGGCTGCCGCCGCTGTCGGGCTTCGTGGGCAAGTTCGCGATGCTCACCGGATTGATGGGCGGCGACGCGCCGCTCTCCGCGGCCGACTGGACCTTCCTCATGCTGCTGATCGTCTCCGGCTTCCTCGCGCTGATCGCGCTCAGCCGGACCGGCATCCGTCATTTCTGGACCCAGCCGCATGCCAACCTGCCCTCGCTGCCCGCGCTCGAGGTGCTGCCGGTGGCCGGGTTGATCGCGGCCTGCATCGCGCTCACCGTCTGGTCCGAGCCGGTGATGCGCCACGCGATGGCCACCGCCGAAGGCCTGCGCATGCCCGCCGCCTACCGCGAAGCCGTCATGACCGCCCGGCAGATCCCGAACCCGGCACCCGCAGCGGCAGCGGCCAAGGCCGACGGAAAAGGCGGCACGCCGTGAAGCGCCTGATTCCCTCGCCCCCGCTGTCGTTCGCCCTCCTGGTCGTCTGGCTGCTGCTCAACCAGTCGCTGGAGGCCAGCACGCTGGTGTCGGGCGTGCTGCTCGCCATCGCCGTTCCCCTGCTGACCAAGGGCCTGCGCCCAGCCACGGTGCGCATGCGCCACCCCGGCGTGGCGCTGCGGCTGTCGGCCGCGGTGCTCTACGACATGTCGCGCTCGGTGTTCGCGGTGGCGCGGGCACTGCTCGGGCGGCGCAGCCGCGACATCCGCGCGAGCTTCGTGCAGGTGCCGCTCGACATGCGCGACCCCAACGGCCTTGCCGTGCTCGCGATGATCATGTGCCTCACGCCCGGCACCGCCTGGGGCGAAGTGGCCTTCGACCGCAGCACGCTGCTGATCCACGTGTTCGACCTCGAGGACGAGGCGGCCTTCATCGCGCAGATCAAGGCTCGCTACGAACGTCCGCTGATGGAGATCTTCGAATCATGACGCCCATCCTTTTCTGGTCGCTCAAGTTCGCGCTGTTCCTGCTGGCGGTGGCGATGCTGTGCGCGGTCGCGCGCCTGCTGATCGGCCCCTCCGCGCAAGACCGCGTGATGGCGCTCGATTGCCTCTACATCAACGGCATGCTGATGATGCTGGTGCTGGGCATCGTCTATGCGAGCGACGTGTACTTCGGCGCCGCCATGCTGATCGCGCTCTTCGGCTTCGTGAGTTCCACCGCGATGGCCAAGTTCCTGCTGCGCGGGGAGGTCATCGAATGAACGCCGCGCCGGGCCGCCCCGGACACGCTCGCACCGCAGCGCGAAGCACGGAGATGTTCCGATGAGCGATTTCATCGTGGGGCCGCTGCCCCTGTGGGCAGAGATCGTCACCGCCGTGTTCGCGGTGCTGGGGGCCGCCTTTGCGGCCATCGGCTCCTTCGGCCTGGTGCGGCTGCCGACCTTCTTCAGCCGCATCCATGCGCCCACGCTGGGCGCCACCGGCGGCGTCTGGTCGATGACCGTCGCCACCATCGTGTATTTCTCGGTGCAGAGCCACAGCATCTTCCTGCACGCGGTGTTGATCGTGCTCTTCGTCGCGCTCACCACGCCGGTCACCACCATCTTCCTGATGCGCGCCGCGCTGTTCCGCGAACGGCAGAAAGGCGGCGCCGTGCCGCCGACCGCGCCGTCGGACAGCGTGCCGATCCCAAAACGACGGGCCGACGAACACGAGGAAGAGTAGGCGCGCCGGCGGCCGCTCAGGCCGTCAGCCGTTCCTTGGCGCGCGCCACTTCCATCTCGCGCGGCAGCGTCACCGCGTTCTTCACCGCGAGGATCTCGGCCATGACGCTCACCGCGATCTCGGGCGGCGTCTTGCTGCCGATATAGATGCCGATGGGCCCGCGCAGCCGCGCGAGCGATGCCTCGGTCTGGTCGAAGTGCTCGATCATCCGGTCGCGCCGCGCATCGGCATTGCGGCGCGAACCGATCGCGCCGACGTAGAAGGCATCGGTCTGCAGCGCCTCGAGCAGCGCGAGGTCGTCGAGCTTCGGGTCGTGCGTGAGCGCCACCACGCAGCTGCGTCGGTCGGGCCTGAATGCGAGCACCGCGTCGTCTGGCATCTCCGTCGTGATGTGCACGCCGGGCAGCGACCATGCGGTGCGGTATTCGGCGCGCGGATCGCACAGCGTGACCGCGAAGCCGCTGAACTTGGCCATGGTGGCGAGGTACTCGGCCAGCTGGCCGGCGCCGATGAGCAGCATGCGGTACTCGGGACCGAAAGTGTTGGTGAGCTCGACGTCGTTCACCGCGAGCTCGTCGGGTGCCCCGGCCTCTGCGAGCCGAACCGCGCCGGTGGCGAGCACGACGGCGCGCCGCATGAGCCTGCCCTGCTCCAGTTGCGCCACCAGCAGGTCGAGAGAACCCGCATCCGGCGCGTACTCGAGCAGCAGCTCCAGCGTGCCGCCGCACGGCAGGCCGAATCGGTGCGCCTCGTCGGCGGTGATGCCGTACTTCACGAGCGAGGGCGGCGCGCCCAGCGGCACGTCCTCGCCCTTGCCGTGGGCGTGGCTGTAGCGCGCGATCAGGTCGTCCTCGATGCAGCCGCCCGAGACCGAACCCACCACGGCGCCGTCTTCCGCCAGCGCCATGATCGAGCCGACGGGCCGCGGCGACGAGCCCCAGGTGCGAACCACGGTCGCCAGCAGCGCACGCTTGCCGGCGCGCCGCCAGTCGCGCAGCGTGCGCAGCACCATGACGTCGAGGTTTTCCATGATGGCGCGGCCCGTCCGCTCAGCCGGCGTCGCCGGGGGCAGCGGGGTCGTCCTTCTTGCCCAGGCCCATCTTCTTCATGAGGCCGGACATCATTCCGGCCTTCTCTGCCGGCGCCTCGCCCGCTTCCGCCACGGGCGCAGGCGGCGGACCGTAGCGGCTCTGCATCTCGGCCTCGAAGCGCTTGAAGAAGTCGTCGGCGGTCGACTTGGCGGCGCCGTCGATCAGCCGCTGGCCAAGCTGCGCGATCTTGCCGCCGACCTGGGCCTGCACGGTGTAGTCGAGTTCACAACCGGCAGCGGGCGGCGAGGCCGCTTCGGCTTCGTGCGCCACGGCGGCATCGGCCTCGGTTTCCGCAGCTGCAGCGGCAGCAGGTGCAGCGGCCACCGGCTTGAGCGTGACGCTCGACGAGCCCTTGGCGAATCCGGCCACGCCGCCCTGCCCTTCGAAGCTCAGTTTGTAGCCGTCGGGCGCCACGATGTCCGACAGCACGACCTTGCCGTTGAACTTGGCGGACACAGGGCCGATCTTGACCGCCAGGGCCACGCTGTAGGTGTTGTCGCCGGTCAGCTCGAACTTGTCGCAGCCGGGAATGCACTTCTTCAGCGTTTCCGGGTCGTTGAGCGCTTCCCAGGCCTGTTGTTGGGTCACGCCGAGGTGTCGGTTGCCGAGCATTTCCATGGTGGTTTCCTTCTTGTACTTGCCGGCACGCTACCTGCCGGACCGCATCAGCGCGGCCAGGCTGGCGGCCAGCTGGTCGAGCGCGCTGAGATTGTGAACCGCGAGCATCGCGTCCGCATGGGCATGCAGCACGGCAGCCCCACGGGCCAGAGGGGCGTAGCCCTCGAAGCGCAGCAGTGGGTTGAGCCACAGCAGGCGGCGCGAATGGCGCCGGAGCCATTGCAGCTCCTGCGCCAGCAGCGCGGGCTCGCCGGTGTCGAGGCCGTCGCTGATCACCAGCACCAGCGTACGCCGGCCGGTCAGC
>Ga0209675_1001741_pt1 | contig 11969 bp, 9 predicted proteins | sample AraplaCol_mLB_r2_2_FD_184280 | JGI IMG/M metagenome (GOLD analysis project Ga0209675, IMG submission 184280) | Arabidopsis root microbial communities from North Carolina, USA - plate scrape MF_Col_mLB_r2 (SPAdes) (version 3) | ecosystem: Host-associated > Plants > Roots > Endosphere | place: USA... | reverse complement strand
CAACGCCGACAGCTACTTCTACTTCGTCGACCGTTTGCAGGCGCTGGGCGTGGACATTCCGGTGGTGCCGGGGATCATGCCGATCACCAACTACAGCAAACTCGCGCGTTTCTCCGATGCCTGCGGTGCGGAAATCCCGCGCTGGATCCGCAAGCAGCTGGAAGCCTACGGCGATGACAGCCAAAGCATTCAGCGTTTTGGCGAACAAGTGGTCACGGAAATGTGCGAACGCCTGCTGCAAGGCGGCGCGCCTGGCCTGCACTTCTATTCCATGAACCAGGCCGAACCGAGCCTGGCAATCTGGAACAACCTGAAGCTGCCGCGCTAAAAAGACGTAACCGCAGAACCAGAAGATCGCAGCCACGACAGTGCCTACAGCGCTTTCGCCGCTGCGATCTTTTGCTTTTAATGCCCGAAACAGAGCTTCTGCGGCCAGTTTCTGGCTCTTTGCCGTTTCTCGTCGTAATCTCAAGCCATGCCTTTGATCACGCAGTTATTCGCCGTGCTGGTTTTTGCTTGCCTGAGCTTTGCCGCTCGGGGCGAGAAGCTGCGTATCGTCACCGAACCGTGGGCGCCGTACGTCTATGAACAAGACGGCAAGAACCTCGGACTGGACTACGAAACCACCGCCATCGTGTTCAAGCGCCTGGGCATCGAAGTCGAATGGCAGTTCCTGCCGTGGAAACGCTGCCTGTCGATGCTCGAAACCGGCCAGGCCGACGGCGCGCTGGACATCTTCCATAGCGACGAACGCGACGCCACCCTGCTCTATCCGAGCGAACCGCTGTCGGACGTCGAGTTCGTGATGTTTTACGCCAACGACCGCCCGCACCCTTTTCGCAGCCTCGAAGACCTCAAGGGCCTGACCATCGGCACCTCACCGGGCTATCTGTACAGCCCCGACTTTCGCGAATCGACGCTGTTCACCCGCGAGCCGGCCCCGACCCACGAAGCCAATTTCGGCAAACTGGTGCGCGGGCGTATCGACCTGCTGATCACCGACCGCCGCGTGGGCCAGCATTTGCTCGATGAATTGGATATCCGCAACCAGATCACTGAAAACCCCACGGTCATCAGCCGCCAGAGCCAGTTTCTGGCCGTGCGACGCAATGCGGGGATGGATTTGCTGGTGCAGCGCTTCGGCGCCGAACTCAAGCGTTTCAAGCGCGAACCGGCCTATGCCGAGCTCAGCGCTCGCTACGGCGCGGCCCCCGCCCTGGCGGCACCGCTGGGCAACGCCACCGCCAGCGGCAAAACCGTTGAGCAGCAGGAAAGCGGCGCGCAGTGATTGCTCTGTTATACTCCGGCGTTCCCGCCAGGCTCACGCCCGGACGCCCGGAACCGTAACAGGCCTCCCGACCCGCTACAGCGCAGCTTTTCAGCCCGCGCGAGCGCTCCGGACGTGCCTTCGGAACCGCAGCAGGACCGGACGGGATTGCGTCCTCTTAAACGCCATTCGCGCCAGGCAAGACTCCCATTGGGCCAAGCCCTAACTGAAACAGGATTACTCATGTCCTTTGCTTCCCTCGGTCTCTCCGAGGCTTTGGTCCGCGCTATCGAAGATGCGGGCTATACCGAGCCTACTCCGGTGCAACAGCGGGCCATTCCCGCCGTGTTGCAAGGTCGCGACCTGATGGTTGCGGCTCAGACAGGTACTGGTAAAACCGGCGGTTTCGCCCTTCCGATCCTGGAGCGGCTGTTTCCCAACGGTCACCCGGACAAATCCCAGCGTCACGGCCCGCGCCAACCGCGCGTGCTCGTGCTGACCCCTACCCGCGAACTCGCGGCGCAGGTTCACGACAGTTTCAAGATCTACGCCCGCGACCTGAAATTCGTCAGCGCGTGCATCTTCGGCGGCGTCGGCATGAACCCGCAGGTTCAGGCCATGTCCCGTGGCGTTGACGTGCTGGTGGCGTGCCCCGGTCGTCTGCTCGACCTGTGCGGCCAGGGCAGCGTCGATCTGTCCCACGTCGAAATTCTCGTGCTCGACGAAGCCGACCGCATGCTCGACATGGGCTTCGTCCATGACGTGAAGAAAGTCCTCGCGCGTCTGCCGGCCAAGCGCCAGAACCTGCTGTTCTCGGCGACCTTCTCCAAAGACATCACCGATCTTGCCGGCAAACTGCTGCACAACCCGGAACGCATCGAAGTGACGCCGCCGAACACCACGGTCGAGCGCATCGAACAACGCGTGTTCCGTCTGCCGGCCAGCCACAAGCGTGCGCTGCTGGCCCACCTGATTACCGCCGGCGCGTGGGAACAGGTGCTGGTGTTCACCCGCACCAAGCACGGCGCCAACCGTCTGGCCGAGTACCTGGACAAACACGGCCTGCCGGCTGTGGCGATCCACGGCAACAAGAGCCAGAACGCCCGCACCAAAGCCCTGGCCGACTTCAAGGCCGGTGAAGTGCGCATCCTGGTTGCCACCGACATCGCCGCCCGTGGCCTGGACATCGACCAGTTGCCACACGTGGTCAACTTCGAACTGCCGAACGTCGATGAAGACTACGTGCACCGTATCGGCCGTACCGGCCGGGCCGGTCGTTCGGGCGAGGCGATCTCGCTGGTCGCACCGGACGAAGAAAAACTGCTGAAAAGCATCGAACGCATGACCAAGCAGAAAATCGCCGACGGCGACCTGATGGGCTTCGATGCCAGCACCATCGAGGCCGAGAAGCCGGAAGCCCGTGAACGTCCGGACATGCGCAACCCGCGCAATGCCCGTGGCCCACGCGGCGACGGCCCGAATGGCGGCGGCGGTGGCGGCGGTCGTAAAGACAAAGGCAAAGACAAGGGCAAGGAAAAACCGGCCGGCGAACGTGGCGAGCGTCCAGCCCGTCAACAGAAGCCGCGTGAGGGCACTCCGGCCCGCGAACAGCGCCAGCCAAGCCAGCCGCCACGCGCCGCAGCTGACCGTGCTCCGGACGAATTCCTCGACGACGATATCGATAACTTCGGTAACCGCGTTGATTACGTACCGAAGCAGGCTCCGGCCGGTGGTCGCAACCGTCGTCCAGGCGCTCCGGCGCAAGGCGCAGGTTCGGGCGCACCCCGCGGCGGTCAGTCGCAAGGTCGCCAGAACGGCCCGCGCAACAGCAACGGTTCGAGCACCGGCACCCCGCCAGGCAAACGCAGTGGCCCACGCAACGGTGCACCGCGTGACGGTCAGGGTCGTCGCGACGAAAACTCGCGCAACCGCCGCCCGGCCCGTGACGATCAGCAACGCGCTGAACCGGCCGTGCAGAACCCGCGCAGCAGCGGGCCGAAGATCATGCACAAGGAGTCGAAAGCCGACCGCTTCCCGACGCCTGAGCAACTGGATCAACTACCAAGCCGCCCACGCGGTGAAAAACCGGCCTTGCTGACCCGCAATCGCTGAGTTTTCGACTGCAATGAAAAATGCCCCGGCCTGAAAACCGGGGCATTTTTTGTGCGCCGCTGAAACGAAAGTGGCTGCAGGCAATAAAAAACGCCCCCGATCGCAAGACCGGGGGCGTTTTTGTATGGCCGGCGAAAATTACTTCGCTTTGACACCTTCGAACGAGATGTACAGGTCGACTTTGTCAGACTGTGGACCCAGGTCCATCATCTTGCCGAAATCAGAACGCTTGATGCTGGTAGTGCCTTCGAAGCCGGCACGGTAGCCGCCCCATGGATCCTTGCCTTCACCCAGGAAAGTGGCCTTGACCACGATCGGCTTGGTCACGCCGTGCAGGGTCAGGTCACCCGTCACGTCGGCAGTGTCTTTGCCATCGGCGTTCTTGCCGGTGGACTTGACGCTGGTGGAGACGAACTTGGCATCAGCGTATTTGCCTACGTCCAGGAAGTCTTTGCTGGAGATGTGCTTGTCACGCTCGGCGTGGTTGGTGAACACGCTGGCGGTCTTCACGTCGAACTCGATCTTGCTGTCTTCAGGCTTGGCAGCATCGAAGCTGAACTTGCCGCTGATGTCCTTGAAGGTACCGGTGATGTAGCTGTAGCCCAGGTGGCTGATCTTGAAGTCGACGAAGGCGTGCTGGCCTTCTTTGTCGACTACGTAGTCAGCGGCCATCACATTGGCGGACAGGACGGCAGAGCCGATTGCCAGAGCGGCCAGAGTCTTTTTCAACATGCTTTGTTTTCCTTTGGAGTCGAGGTTGAACATCAGGCTTTGCGTCCCAGCATTCGTGTCAGGGTCGCATCACGATCGATAAAGTGGTGCTTCAATGCTGCCAACGCATGAAGGCCGGAAAAAATTACCAGCGCCCATGCCAGGTACAGATGAATCACACCGGCGGTATCTGCCTGATCCGGTAGTCCGGAAACCAGTGCAGGAACTTCAAACAGGCCAAACACCGGAATCCCGACACCGTCTGCGGTGGAAATCAGGTAACCGGCAATCATCACGGCGAACAGCGCAAGGTAGAGGAACCCATGGCCGAACTTGGCGCCGATGCGGGTCATGCGGCTGTAGCTCTGGAGCGTTGGCGGCGGTGGGCTGACAAAGCGCCACAACACCCGCAACACCATCACACCCAGCAGCACCAGACCGATGCTCTTGTGCAGATCCGGCGCGTCTTTGCGCCAGGTGCTGTAGTAATCCAGCCCCACCATCCACAGACCGAGCGCGAACAGCCCGAAGACCACCAGCGCCACACCCCAGTGCATGAAGATGCTGACCCAACCGTAGCGCGAAGAAGAGTTACGTAGCTGCATTGCCCAAATCCTGTGAGAACTGCGAACCAAGACTAGCGAGTTATCTATCGAATTAAAGCGGAAAATTTCGCTTTGAAATATCGAGAAATACGATCAAGAGTCTTGAACAGGGGAGTTAAGGAAAGATTAAAGACAAAAGTGTGACTGGAGGTTAGCTGAGAGGTCTTCAAATTTCAGTGCCCGCATTGATCCCATCGCGAGCCTGCTCGCGATGGCGATCTTTCAGGCAAAAAAAAGCGCGGCCTGAAAGCCGCGCTTTTTCATTCACCGCCAAGCCTTACTGCGCTTTGGTCTCGGTGCTTGCCGCCGGTTTGGCCGCTGGCTTCTTCGCCGGTTCAGCTTTTTTCGCCGCAGGTTTCGCTGCAGGTTTTTTCGCTTCGGTCTTGGCCGCCGGTTTCTTCGCTGCTGGTTTGGCTGCCGCTTTCTTCGCCGGCTCGGCTTTCACCGGGGCCGCTGGCTTCGGTGCTTCCACCGGGGCTGGCGCGGGGGCCGGAGCCGGTGCAGGCGCTGGAGCGGCTGGAGCAGGTGCCGGCTCAGGCGCTTTCACAGGCTCCGGTTTCTTGTCGTCGTCCGAACCGCCGAACAGATTGGTGAAGAAGTTGCCTTTCTTCGCCGCTACTGCCGCACCCGCACCCGCCGCTGCGGCGGTGGCCGCTGCCGGGCCGACCTTGGCCGGTTCGAAGGATTTGCCCGCCGCCAGGTCTTCAACCTGACTGGCTGCGCGCTGACCGGTGCGCAGTGCGCCTTCCAGCGTGCCCGGGTACAAGGTGTCGGTGTGTTCGCCAGCAAACGCTACGCGCTGCAGCGGACGCTCCCACAGGCGCCAGTATTTGCTGATCTGGCCAGGGCCGAAGGCCAGGTAGGAACCACCGGTCGATGGATCGGTGCTGTAGCGACGGATTTCATAACCGGTGAACGAGCCACGGGCCTGTGGATAAAAGGTGTGCAGGCGAATCAGCACCTGATCGACCATCTGCTTGTCGCCGAAGGCCTGCATGACGCGGGCGTTATCGCCGGACAGGTTGATCACCACGTTGGCGCCGCCCTTCAGGGCCGGCTCGATCCACAACATGCCAAGGCCAGTGTTGCTGTAGATCTCGCCGGACATCCGCGCCTTGCTTTCCCATACCGGCGTCTTGAACTTCAGCATGATCTGGTCGCGCCAGCCGTAGTTGGTGCCCTTGATCGCGGCCAGGTGCTGGGCGTCCAGCGCCGGAGTCAGCTGGATCTTGTTGAGGGCGCGCAACGGCACCGCCAGCACAACGTAATCGGCCTGGTAGCCGACGCTGCCGACCTTGACGGTCACGCCGTCCTTGTCCTGGGTGATGGCAGATACTGGCGAGTTGGTCTTGATGGTTTTCAACTGTTTGACGAAGGCCTGGGCCAGCACCGGGCTGCCACCGACCAGACGCGAAGCGCGCAGGTCACGGTCGGACACGCCGCGATACACCCGGCTCTGCTGTGCGAAGTACAGCAGCGACAGGCGCGAAGGTTCGTCGTAGTGGGTGCGGATATCCTGGTTGATCAGCTGACGCGCGGTGGCCGGCAGGTTCTGCTTGTCGAGCCAGCTTGAGACGTTGATCTGGTCCAGGGCGTGCAGGGTGTTGGTCGCCGCCGGGTTCTGCGGATCGTCGATCGAGCGCGCCAGATCGTCACGGGTTTTCTCGTAGCGCTTCAGCGCTTCGGCCGTGGCAGGTTGTTTGGTGGTCAGGTCAGCGGCGGAGAAATACTCGCCATCGATCAGGTAACCCGGAGTCCGTACGAATTCAGGCGCCGGCGTGGTGCTCAGCTTGAACGTCGAAACGTACTTGTTCAGCACCGGTTGAGTCTTGTCGTTGCCGATCCACTCGCTGGTGGCCATGCCCGAGCGGCCGCCCAGGCTCGGCTTGGCTTCGAGCAGCGTGACCTGCCAGCCCTTGTTTTGCAGTTCGTAAGCCGCCGTCAGGCCCGACAGGCCGCCGCCGATCACGATCGCGGTTTTATCCTTGGCCAGCGCCGTAACGCTGAACAGCCCCAACACCACCAGCGCACAGGCGCGCAGCCAACCGACAGACATTCAGCGAACTCCGGAAATACACGTAGGAAAAAGCAGTTTTGCGGGTCAGACGACCCAAAGAACCGCGAAGAATACGTCAGCCATCAAAACGCCGCCAGCGACGTCTATCGGCCCATACAAAGTAGCTCAATCGACACAATGGGTTGTTCCGGCGCGATGCATTGCATAGGCTTGCGCGATTGTTTGCCCGCGCCTGACGCGAGCCGCCTCGAGGAGACTGAACATGGGCCTGAACAACCAGTGGATGCAACGCGATCTCGCGGTGCTGTGGCATCCCTGCACCCAGATGAAAGACCACGAACAGCTGCCGCTGATCCCGATCAAGCGCGGTGAAGGCGTCTGGCTCGAAGACTTCGAGGGCAAGCGTTATCTGGATGCGGTCAGCTCCTGGTGGGTCAACGTGTTCGGCCACGCCAACCCGCGCATCAACCAGCGCATCAAGGATCAGGTCGATCAACTGGAGCACGTGATTCTGGCCGGTTTCAGCCATCAGCCAGTGATCGAGCTGTCCGAGCGTCTGGTGAAGATGACGCCGGAAGGCCTGAACCGGGTGTTCTACGCCGATAACGGTTCGTCCTGCATCGAAGTCGCGCTGAAAATGAGCTTTCACTACTGGCTCAACCGCGGTCAGCCGAACAAGAAACGCTTCGTCACCCTGACCAACAGCTACCACGGCGAAACCATGGCGGCGATGTCAGTCGGTGACGTGCCGTTGTTCACCGAAACCTATAAAGCACTGCTGATGGACACCATCAAGGTGCCGAGCCCGGATTGCTACCTGCGCCCGCAGGGCATGAGCTGGGAAGAGCATTCGCGCAATATGTTCGCGGCCATGGAACAGACGCTGGCGGAAAACCATGACAGCGTCGCTGCGGTGATCGTCGAGCCGCTGATCCAGGGCGCCGGCGGCATGCGCATGTATCACCCGGTCTATCTCAAGCTGCTGCGCGAAGCCTGCGACCGTTACGGTGTGCACCTGATCCACGACGAAATCGCCGTCGGCTTCGGCCGCACCGGGACGATGTTCGCCTGCGAACAGGCCGGCATCCGCCCGGACTTCCTGTGCCTGTCGAAAGCCCTGACCGGCGGTTATCTGCCGTTGGCCGCGTGCCTGACCACCGACGAGGTATACAGCGCGTTCTACGACGATTACCCGACCCTGCGCGCCTTCCTGCATTCGCACAGCTACACGGGCAACCCGCTGGCGTGTGCGGCGGCGTTGGCGACCCTGGATATCTTCGAACAGGACAACGTGATCGAGAACAACCGGGCGCTGGCTCAACGCATGGCGTCGGCGACGGCGCATCTGGTGGATCATCCGAATGTTTCGGAAGTGCGTCAGACCGGCATGGTGCTGGCGATCGAGATGGTCAAGGACAAGGCATCGAAAGAAGCCTATCCGTGGCAGGAACGTCGCGGTCTGAAGGTGTTCCAGCATGCGCTGGAACGTGGCGCGTTGCTGCGTCCGCTGGGCAGCGTGGTGTATTTCCTGCCGCCGTACGTGATCACCCCGGAGCAGATCGACTTCCTCGCCGAAGTCGCCAGCGAAGGCATCGACATCGCCACCCGTGACAGCGTCAGTGTGGCGGTGCCGAAGGATTTCCATCCCGGGTTCCGTGATCCGGGCTAAGCACGACTCGTACTCGTTCCCACGCTCTGCGTGGGAATGCAGCCCGGGACGCTCCGCGTCCCAAAAGCGGACGCAGAGCGTCCAACGAGGCACTCCCACGCAGAGCGTGGGAACGATCCACTTAAAGAGAACCACCATGAGACTGTCCCGCTTCTTTATCGACGCCCCGCTCAGCACCGGCGAACACGAACTGCCGGAAGCCCAGGCGCATTACATCAGCCGCGTGCTGCGCATGGCCGAAGGCGATTCGGTGCAGTTGTTCGACGGCTCCGGCCATGAGTTTCGCGGATCGCTGGTGGAAGTCGGCAAGAAGCGCGTGGTGGTGCAGATCGACGAGCAGTTCGCCGGTCAGGTCGAATCGCCGCTGCACGTCCACCTCGGCCAGGGCCTGTCCCGGGGCGAGCGGATGGACTGGGCGATCCAGAAAGCCACCGAACTGGGCGTGACCGAAATCACCCCGATCTTCAGCGAACGCTGCGAAGTCCGCCTCAAGGACGAACGCGCCGACAAACGCCTGCTGCACTGGCGTCAGGTGGCGATCAGCGCCTGCGAGCAATGCGGTCGTTCGCGGGTGCCGGTGATTCATCCACCGGTGCTGCTGGCCGACTGGCTGAAGCAGACGGAAGCCGAACTGAAACTGGTGCTGCACCCGGTGGCCGAACCGCTGATCAGCCATGCCAAGCCATCAACGCTGGCGTTCCTGATCGGCCCTGAAGGCGGCCTGTCCGACGCCGAAGTCGAGCAGGCCAAGGCCAACGGCTTCCACGCCGCCCGCCTCGGCCCGCGCGTGCTGCGCACCGAGACCGCGCCGGTTGTGGCACTGGCGGTAGCGCAGCAACTGTGGGGTGATTTCTAACCCGTCACTGCACCGGATCACTGGTTGGTCTGGCGATGATTGCCTTGAGTTCGCTGGTCATCGGGAACTCAAGGTTCAGGCCCTTCGGCGGGATCGGCTGTTCGAACCACTTGCGGTAGATCCCGTTGATCTCCCCCGAGCTGTACAGGTCGGCCAGCACACCGTTGACCAGCGCGAGGAATTGCGGATCATCCTTGCGCACCATGCAGCTGTAGATTTCCCGCGATTGCTCCTCCCCCACCACGACCCAGTTATGCGGATCGCGCGCCTTGGCCCGCTCGCCGTAAAGCAGCGCATCGTCCATGTAAAACGCCGCCGCGCGCCCTGATTGCAGCATCTGGAACGCCTCGCCGTGATCCTTGGCGCTGATGACGAACATGTTCAGTTTGTGGTCGAGGTTGTAGCTCTTCAGATAACGCTCGTTGGTGGTGCCGGCAGTGGTCACCACGTTCTTGCCGCGCAGGTCATCGAAGCTGTGGATGCCGCTGTCCTTGGCGGTCAGCAACTGACCTTTGACGTAGATGAAACCGTAGGAGAACGCGACCTGCTTCTGCCGTTCGGCGGTCACCCCGGTGGAGCCGCATTCAAGGTCGACCGTGCCGTTCTGTACCAGCGGAATCCGCGTCTGCGACGTCACCAGGTTGTACTTCACCTTCAGCTCCGGCAGCGCCAGTTGCTGCTGGATGCGCTCGACGATCTTGCCCGCGAGCTCCACCGAATACCCCATCGGCTGCCCGGTGTGATCGCCCACATACGAGAACGGCACCGACGCATCGCGATACCCCAGGGTAATGCTGTTGGCGCTGGCAATCTTGCCAAGCGTACCGGTCAGCGGAACTTCATTGGCCTGCGCCTGAGCGCCGAAAACCAGCGCCAGTGTGCAGCCGAGCAACGTGATTTTTTGCATTGTTATTCTCCGTTGTGGGTGGGGTGTTTTAGCAGAAACCGTCACGCCGCACGGGGATTGAACCCGTGTAGGTCAATGGATGTGCGCTGCTCGCCAATCAGTTCGCTGAGCAACTGCCCGCTGCCGCAGGCCAGGGTGAAACCCAGCGCACCGTGGCCGAGGTTGAGCCACAGATTGCGATAGGCCGTGGCGCCCAACAGCGGAACGCCGGTGGGCGTGGCCGGGCGCATGCCAGCCCATTCGACGGCCGCATCGTAGTTGCCGGCGTCGGGAAAGGTGTCGCGGGCCTGGCGCTTGATCAGCGCCAGCCGCTCGGGGTCCAACGCCGGGTCGAAACCGACGATGTCGACCATTGCCGCTACGCGCAGTTGTTCGCCGATACGCGCGTAGACGATCTTGCGGTCGTAGTCGGTGATGCTCACGTCCGGCGCCCGGTGCTCGTTGCCAATCGGCACGGTCAGGCTGTAGCCCTTCAGCGGATACAGCGGCAGGCGCAGGCCGGGCAGCGCGAGCAACGGGCTGCGATGGCCGGCGGCGATCACCAGTTGTTCGACCGGCAAAGTCTCTTCGCCAAGTTCAATGGCCGTGACGGCGCCGTGACTATGGCGAATGCCGGTGACTGCCTGACCGAGACGAAATTCGCAACGGCCCGACGCCTTCAATCGCGCCGCCAGTTGTTGGCAGAAGCCGTGACAGTCGCCTACTTCTTCATCCGGCGTGTAGATCGCGCCCACAAACGGCGCATCGGTCAGTGCCGGCTCCAGCCGCGCACATTCGGCGGCGGACAACACCTGCTGTTGTTGCGGATCGGCCAGGCCCTTGCGTGCATGGTCGAAGCTGGCGGCGTTGCGGAAAGTCACCAGTTTGCCGTTGCGTCGCCAGTTGAAGCCGACGAGTCCGTCGTCCTCACGCCAGCGTTTCAGCGTGCTCTGGCTGAACAGCGCCAGACGCAACAGATGCGCGGCGTTTTCGCGGTTGACCGAGGTGCGGCACGCGGCGAGAAACGAGGCCATCCAGCGCCACTGCGCCGGGTCCAGGCGCGGGCGAAGTTTCAGCGGTGAGTCGCCACGCAGCATCCAGCCGATTGCCTGCAACGGCACGCCGGCATCGGCCAGTGGCGCAACGTAGCGGTAGGACAACTGGCCGCCGTTGGCGAAACTGGTTTCGCTGCCCAGCGACTGCCGCGCCTCGACCACTGTCACTTCGAAACCGTCGCGCACCAGCGCCCAGGCCGTTGCCAGCCCGATCACGCCGCCGCCGATGATGCACACACGCTGAGCCATGTCCGTCCTTAATCGTTCTTGAAGACGAGGCCGAGGTTAGGGTGAGGTGACAGGCGCCGAACAATGAATAAAGATGCCAGACCTATAAACAAAGGTTATGGGATCGTCATGCGCCTTCGTCATATCGAGATTTTCCAGGCCATCCGCCAGACCGGCTCGATCAGCGCCGCTGCGCAGTTGCTGCACGTCTCGCAACCGGCGGTGACCAAGGTGCTGCAGCACGCCGAGCAGCAATTGGGCTTTCCGTTGTTTCTGCGGGTGCGCGGCAAGTTGCAGGCGACCCCTGAAGCGCTGGAACTGGAACGCGAAGTCGACAAGGTCACCGAAAGCCTGCAAGGCGTACGGCGTCTGGCCCAGAGCCTGCGCCGCGAACCCGGCCACAGCCTGCGGATCGGCGCGACCCCGGCGCTGGCGCTGTCGTTGCTGCCGCCGGCGATCCAGCAGTGGACCGCGCAATTCCCGGACATCGCCTGCGAACTGTCGAGCGCCCACAGCCGCGAGCTGATGCAGAACCTGCTGATGCGCGAAGTGGACGTGGCGCT
>Ga0209675_1001738_pt1 | contig 11985 bp, 11 predicted proteins | sample AraplaCol_mLB_r2_2_FD_184280 | JGI IMG/M metagenome (GOLD analysis project Ga0209675, IMG submission 184280) | Arabidopsis root microbial communities from North Carolina, USA - plate scrape MF_Col_mLB_r2 (SPAdes) (version 3) | ecosystem: Host-associated > Plants > Roots > Endosphere | place... | reverse complement strand
CTTTGCCGAACATCATGGCTTCCAGCCGGGTGGCATCGTGAAGCTGATGCCGCGCGTGGACCGGGTGCATCTCTTTGATGCCGGCACGGGCAAGCGCCTCGCCGCATAAAATGCTGGCCATAGACTGGGGCTCCAGCGGTTTCCGGGCCTATCGGCTCGGAGACGATGGTGCCGTGCTTGAGGCGCGCACCGGTACTTCCGGCATCGCCAGTCTCACTCCCACCGACTATCCCGCCGTTCTGCGCCAGCAGATTGGCGACTGGCTGCAGGCGGCACCCAACGCTGCCGTGTTGCTCTCCGGCATGGTGGGCAGCCGACAGGGCTGGCGCGAGGCGGCTTACGCATCCTGTCCGGCCGGGTTGGACGATCTGGTCGTCAAGCTCTGTCCGGTCGAGCTGGGGCAGGGGCGCATCGCCCATATCGTGCCGGGGCTCAGTTGCCGCACGCATGACGGCGTACCCGATGTGATGCGCGGCGAGGAGACGCAGATCTTCGGGCTGGATGATCTGGCCGATGTCACGGTCTGTCTGCCCGGCACGCATTCCAAGCATGCCCATGTGCGCGATGGCCGCATCACCGGTTTCGCCACGGCAATGACCGGCGAGGTCTTTGCCCAGCTGAAAAGTCAGGGCCTGATCGCGGCCATGCTGCAGACTGATAAGGCGGCAGACCCCGATACCGCCGATGCAGCCTTCGCTGCCGGACTGGCCCGGGCGGGGCAGGCCGGAGGGCTGCTGCATCACATATTCGGCGTGCGCACCCGCCGGCTGTTCGACGAAGTGTGCGCTGCAGCAGGCGCGGATTACCTCTCCGGCATCCTGATCGGCCACGAATTGCGCGCGACAGACTGGTCCGGCCGTGTGATCATTGTCGGAACTGGCGCGCTGGCGTCGCGTTACCGAAAGGCCTTCGCCGCTCTCGGTATCGCTGCCGACCTTGCGCCGGACAATGCAGCGGCCCGCGGTCTCTACCGCCTGAGCCGCCTGCTCAAGGGAGAACGCCATGATTGATTTCAATGCTTGGCTGCGTAAAAGCCCCTTCATCGCCATCCTGCGCGGCGTCAAGCCTGAAGAGGTCGTCGATATCGGCGCCGCGCTGATCGACACCGGCATCCGCATCATCGAAGTGCCGATGAACTCGCCCGAGCCGTTGGTCAGCATCAAGGCGCTGGCCAAGGAATTCGGCGACAAGGCGCTGATCGGCGCCGGCACCGTGATCGATCCCGCCAATGTGAAGCGCATCTGCCAGGCTGGCGGTCAGCTGATTGTCGCCCCGCATGCTTGCGCCGATGTGGTTCACAAGGCCAAGGTGCTCGACATGGTGGCGGTGCCCGGCTTCGCCACCCCAACCGAAGCCTTCAGCATGATCCATGCCGGCGCCGACGGGCTGAAGCTGTTCCCCGCCGAGGCCTTCTCGCCAGCCGTGGTGAAAAGCCTGCGCGCGGTGCTGCCCTCCACCATGCCGATCATTCCTGTCGGCGGCATCAATGCCGACAACATGGACCCCTGGTTCGAGGCGGGCGCGGCCGGCTTCGGTCTGGGCAGCTCGATCTACAAGCCCGGCTTCACGCCGCAGAAGGTGGCCAAGCGTGCCCGTGCCGTGATGCGGGTGCTGCAGCATGCTGCCGCGGCTGAGTAGCCGTTAAAGAAATTTCGCCGCGATATCGGTGGTCGAGCGCTCGCCGACGCCATCGAAATGGTTGCGCAGGAAGGCGGCTCCCTGCCGGCGGCCAAGCTTGAACAGGCTCTGCAGGAAATCCCAGTCGACATTGTATTTGCTGGTGGCGCCATAGCGCGCCAGTTGTTCTTCGGCATCCACCGTGTGGATCAGCATGCGCTTGAGGCGGCCGCCGTCGTCGAAGCCTGAATCGATCAGCTTGCTCACGAAGTTGATGGCGCGCATCTCGCGCACCAGGCTGGAGTTGAAGCTGAGCGTGTTGGCGCGGTCGAGAATGGCCTGCGGCGTTTTCGGCACCGAGGGTATCCGCATCGGATTGATCTGCACGATCAGCACGTCGCGGCAGTCGCAGTTGTAGATAATCGGGTAGATCGGCGGATTGCCCATATAGCCGCCATCCCAGTAATAGCTCTTGCCGATCTGCACCGCCTGGAACAGCTGCGGCAGGCAGGCCGAGGCGAGCAGGGCGTCGATGCTCAGTTCCTGGTTCTGGAAGACCTTGATCTTGCCTTCCAGGACATCGGTGGCGCAGACGAACAGTTTCACGGATGTGCAGTCCGCCAGAGCTTTGCAATCGATGGTGTCTTCCAGGATATCGCGCAGCGGATTGCGGTTGGTCGGATTGCTCTGGTAGGGGGAGGCCAGCTTGGTGGTGAATTCCATCAGCTGGTAACTCGGCGAGTAATCGATGCCGCCGAATTTGAACCAGTGATCCAGCAGGGTCGGGCGAAAGGGCGACAGCGCCGCGGCATCGGCGACACGCCGCCAGAAATCATGCAGCGCCTGGCGTGCCGTATCCGCTCCGCCCTTGGCCAGGCCATGCGCCATCACGGCGGCGTTCATCGCGCCTGCCGACGTGCCGCTGATTCCCTCGAAAGCGAAACAGTCTTCCTCGAGCAGGCGGTCGAGCACGCCCCAGGTGAAGGCGCCATGGGTGCCGCCGCCCTGCAGGGCGAGGTTCAGGGGCTTGCGATCCGGGTGGCCACGAGGGCGCGCCGTCGGTTTTGATTTTTCAGGTGCCGCCATGGCGAGGAAACGCCGCCCGTGTCAGAATGAGGCCATGTCCGATACTATGCAGGTCTTCGATCGTAGCGCCAAGCGGCGTCAGCGCCGGCGGGCGGCATCACGCACGCAGGATTACGATTTCCTGCGCGCCGCCGTGGCCGAGCGGCTGCTCGACCGGCTGGATGATGTCCGGTGCAGCTTTCCGCTGGCCCTTGTTCAGGGCTGCGATGCGGCCTGGCTGGAACAGCATCTGCAGGGCCGCGGCGGTATCGAGACCCTGGTCGGTATGGACGGCGTCGCCGGTCGCGGTTTGCATGTGGTCGGCGACGAGGAATTCCTGCCCTTCGGCGAACAGAAATTCGACCTCGTCATCGCGCTGCTGAATTTGCACTGGATCAACGATCTGCCCGGTGCGCTGATCCAGATTCGCCGCGCGCTGAAGCCGGACGGCCTGTTCCTCGGCGCCATGCTGGGGGGCGCGACCTTGACCGAGCTGCGGCAGTCCTGGCTGGCGGCGGAGGCCGAACTGGAAGGCGGCGCCAGTCCGCGCGTCTCGCCGATGGCCGAGACGCTGGATGCGGCCGCGCTGCTGCAGCGGGCAGGCTTCGCGTTGCCCGTGGCCGATGCCGAGACCATCCCGGTCACCTATGGCGATGCCTTTCGCCTGATGCAGGACCTACGCGGCATGGGCGAGACGAACGCGGTGCTGGGCCGCCGCAAGGCCTTCACGCGCCGCGCCACCCTGCTGCGCATGGTCGAGCTCTACCAGCAGAACCATGCCGGTCCTGATGGCCGCATCCCCGCGACCTTCGAGATGATCGCGCTGACCGGCTGGTCGCCGCATGAGAGCCAGCAGAAGCCGCTGCGGCCTGGCCAGGCCGCCAACCGCCTGGCGGCAGCGCTGGATACGGTGGAATACCCGATCGGCGGCCGGCCCAAGGCTTAATCGGCCGGGGTGAACAGCAGTTCGAGGATGCGTTTCAGCGCGGCATCGGCGGCCTTGCGCGCCGCCTGCTCGTTCTCCGCCTCGGCCAGCCAGAGCGCAGCTTCGTTCATCGCACCGCTGAGCAGGTAAGTCAGGGCATCGGCCGACAGTTTCTGGCTGCGGGGCAGGGCGGCCAGTGCGGCCTCGATCCCCATCCGCAGCGATCCCATGCCGTGTCGCGCATCGATTTCGCGCCAGCGCGTCCAGCCGATCACCGAGGGCGCATCGATCAGGTAGATTTGCCGCGTATCCGGCTGCAGGCAGGCGTCGAGAAAGGCATGGCTGCCTTTCACCAAAGCATCGACAGGGCTGGCCGCTTTGACCGCAGCGCGTTCGATCGCAGCCAGTACTTCCTGCCCGACCTGTTCGACCACGGCTTCGAACAGCGCCTGCTTGTCCTTGAAGTGATAGTAGAGCGCGCCGCGCGTGACATTGGCCTGTGCCACCACGTCTTCCGTGCCGGTGGCCGCGTATCCCTTGGCGGCAAACAGCGCGCGCGCCGTCGCCAGCAGCGCCGCCCGGGTCGCCGCGTGTTTTTCAGCCTTGCTCTGCCGTTTTTCTTGCATACATATAGCCTGTATGTTTATATCCAGCCCGACCGGTCACGTCAATCCCGATTGCCATACCCCGGAGACCATCATGAAACTCACCAGCTACTACCCCGTGATCTGCACCGCCGCCCTGGCCGAAACCCGGGCCTTCTATGAAGGCTTTTTCGACTTCGCCCCCGTCTTCGAGAGCGACTGGTATGTTCATCTCACCAGCCGGAGTGATTCGCGGGTCAATCTTGCCATAATGGACCACAGCCATCCGACCATTCCCGACGGCTATCGCAAGCCGGCCCAGGGCCTGCTGCTGAATTTCGAGGTCGAGGACGTCGACGCCGTCTATGAAAAGGCCAGGGCGGCAGGGCTGAACATCCGGCTGACGCTGCGGGACGAGGATTTCGGTCAGCGCCATTTCATCATGGCCGATCCGAGCGGCGTGCTGGTGGATGTGATCAAGCCGATCGCGCCGTCGGCGGAATTCGCTGCCCAATATGATGCGGCGGCGCTGGAAAGGATTTCCGGCTAGTCCAGCAGGTCGCGCAGCATCGCCACCAGCGGCAGGTCGGCCGGCGGCATTTCCAGCTCGCGCATCTTGATCGGCCGCACCCAGCGCATGGCCTGACCTTCGCGCGGTTCAGGCTGGCCGGCCCAGCGGCGGCAGACATAGAGCGGCATCAGCAGATGGAAATCGTCATAGGCATGGCTGGCGAAGGCAAACGGCGCCAGGCAGGCGGCCGAGATGTCGAGATGCAGTTCCTCGTGCAGTTCGCGCACGAGGGCTGCTTCCGGCGTTTCGTTCGGCTCGACCTTGCCGCCGGGAAATTCCCACATGCCGGCCAGCTTCTTGCCCGGCGGACGCTGGGTCAGCAGCACGCGGCCGTCCGTGTCGACCAGTGCGGCCGCCACCACCAGCACCACCGGCTTGGGCGCCAGCAGTGCCGCGGCGTCGCCCGGGCAGAGCGGATCAGCTGCGGTAGTCGGCATTGATGTCGATGTAGCCGTGGGTCAGGTCGCAGGTCCAGACCCGCGCGACGCCCTTGCCGACCGCGACATCGACGGCGATCCGCACATCCTGGCTCTTGAAATGCTTGGTCGCGGCTGCGTCGTCATGATCCGGACGGACCATGCCGTTGCGGGTGACCGGCTTGCCGCCGATCTTGATCACCAGCTTGTCGCGGTTGGCCGGCTCGGCCGACTTGCCCACCGCCATGATGATGCGGCCCCAGTTGGCATCGGCGCCGGCAATCGCCGTCTTGATCAGTGGCGAATTGGCAATGGCGCGGGCGATGATGCGGGCAGACGTGTCAGACTTGGCACCGGTGACGTCGATGGTCACCAGTTTCTGCGCGCCTTCACCATCGCGTGCCACCTGCTGGGCCAGCTCGGCCATAACCTTGGTCAGCGCCTTGCGGAAATCGTCCAGCTTCTTGTCGCCGGCCTTGGCCACGGCGCCATTGCCAGCCTTGCCGGTGGCGAACAGCAGCACGGTATCCGAGGTCGAGGTGTCGCCGTCGACGGTCAGGCAGTTGAAGCTCTGGTTGTTGGCGTCTTTGAGCAGCGCCTGCAGCGTGGCAGCGGGAATCTTCGCGTCGGTGACGAAGAAGGCCAGCATGGTCGCCATGTCGGGCGCGATCATGCCCGAGCCCTTGCAGAAGCCGTTGATGGTGACCTTCTTGCCGTCGATCTTGCAGGAAGCAGAGGCCAGCTTGGGGAAGGTGTCCGTCGTCATGATCGCCTTGGCGGCGGTCATCCAGGCATCGGCCTTCAGGCCCTTCTTCAGCTTGGGCAGCTGCGCGACGATCTTGTCGGCCGGCAGGATCTGGCCGATCACGCCGGTCGAGGCGAGATAGACTTCATCGGCCTTGCAGCCGACCGCCTTGGCCGCACCGTCGGCAGTCGCCTTCACGGCCTGCGCGCCGGCCTTGCCGGTGAAGACATTGGCGATGCCGGCATTGACCACCAGCGCGCGCGCCTTGCCCTTGGGCAGCACCTTGCGGCACCACTCCACCGGCGCGCCCGGCATGGACGAGCGGGTGAAGACGCCGGCCGCCGTGGTGCCGGCCGCGAATTCGATCAGCAGAACGTCGTCGCGGTTCTTGTAGCGCATGCCCGTATGGGCGGCGGACAGCTGCGCGCCGGCGACGGCGGGCAGCTTTGGGTATTTCTTCGGCGCCAGCGGGGAAACCGGATGCGCGGCCATGGTCGATGCTCCTGGGCTGGCTGGCTTTACGGCTTCTTCTTTTCGCCCGGCGCGATCGCCGGCAGCTGCTTACCGCCCGGGGGCGCCCAGTCATACTGCTCGATCTTGGCGTTCTTGCGCAGGTCGGCCACCAGCTTCTCGACCACTTCGCCTTCCATCATCTGGGAAATCTGGCCGCGCACTTCCTCGAACTTCGGCGGCTCGGCCTTGCGGCGGGCTTCCACCTTGATGATGTGCCAGCCGAACTGGGTCTGCACCGGGGCCTGGGTCACCTGGCCGGGCTGCAGGGCGAAGGCGGCATCGGCGAAGGCCGGCACCATCTTGTCCTTGGTGAAGAAGCCGAGATCGCCACCGGTTGCGGCCGTCGGGCCGGTCGAACGCTTCTTGGAGATTTCGGTGAAATCGCCGCCCTTCTTCACTTCCTCCAGCGCCGCCTTGGCGTCCGCCTCGCTGGCGGTGAGGATGTGGCGGGCATGCACTTCTTCCTGCGGCGGCTGCTGCTTGATCAGCTCGTCATAACGCGCCTTCACCTTGGCGTCTGTCACCTCGGCCTTCACCTTGCGTGCGAGATAGGCCTGCTGCAGCACCTGTTCGCGGGCATTGGCCAGCTGCGCCTTCACGGCCGGATCGTCGCCGACCTTGGCCTTCTCGGCGGCTTCACCCAGCAGCTTGCGCGCGGCCAGCTCGTTGATGATGCCGGGCAGGATCTGCTCCAGCGGAATCTGCGCCATCTGCGGCGGCAGCTGGCTGTAGAAGTCGATCACCTGCGAACGATAGATCGGCTTGTCGTTGACGCGCGCGACCACGGGATCGTCGGCAGTCTTCTTGGCGGCCGGCTGCTGCGCCAGCACGGCGGGGCTCACGGCCAGGACGGCGGTGGCGATGAGAAGGGCGGAACGGATCGAACGGGTCACGGCTAAGCTCGCTTGGCTGAAAGAGGCGGCCGAGCATAGCGCTTTTCAGCAGACGAACAAGCCGCCGAAGCCGCTATTCAGGCGGCTTTTCCGGCTGCAATCGCATCCAGTTCCAGGCGCAGGTCGGCCACCAGCGTGCGGCTGACCGCCAGATTGGCGGCCTCTCGGTCCAGCACCAGGCGGAAGGCTTTCAGCTTGATGGTCATGCGGTCGACTGGCGCATCCGGCATGGTGCCGAGCCCGGCGTCGCAGACGATGTCGATGAGGCGGTCGACAGCATGCAGCCGGCCCCAGAGATAGTCGTTCTCGCGATGGGCCCGGCTGAAGAAGCCGCCGAAGCGATTGAGGTTGACGCCCTTCAGCGCATTGCCGCGGCGGATGGCGACGGCATCTTCCGGGCTGATCCGGTCGATGCGGATTTCGTTGAACTCATTCACGTCACGCCAGTTGGTGATGGTGAAGGTGAGCACGTCCCAGAACGGGAAACCGATATAGCCCACCAGCAGGTCGGTACGGGCCGCGCTGCTCCAGTCCTCCGGAGCAAGACCTGCCAACAAGGCGTCGAGCTGGTCGGTGCGGCGGTTGAGGTCGATGTTGTCGGCCATGGCGTCGACGATGGCGTCGATGGCTTCTAGGTTGCGCATCGCGAAGTCGGCCGCCTGCGCATTCAGCACGGCCGCCGGCTGCCGGTCGACCCGACGGAACAGCAGGCGGCGGATGGCCTCGATGGTCGTCTCGGTCAGGCAGTCCGGCCCGTCCAGCAGGCGCAGGCTGCCCTGCGCGTCATACAGCGCGCGTTTCAGGCAGTCGATCTGCTCGACCCGCAGGCCGCGGTGGTCGGCATCGCCAAGCCTGCCGTAGAGCTGGTTCAGCCGCTGGATCAGGAAGCTGACGCGGCGCTGGCGGAAGGCGACGTCGAAGCGCAGCAGGAACCGCACCCAGGCCGGCAGGGTGTCGATGGAGGCGCCGGGCTTGGCGCGGTCGAAATGCGCCACCGTATGGCAGACCTGCCGGTCCTGGGCCCAGTGCAGCAGGACCTGGCGCAGCCACTGCGCCTCGGCCGAATGGTCGCCGTAGCCGCAGGCGCTGCAGACCATGCGGGTGACGAAATCCAGCACCGAGCCGAGCTTCAGCCGCACATAGCCTTCATAGGCAAAGCCGGATTCGCGCACGGCGCGTTCGCTCGCCTGCATGCGCCAGAGCCGGACTTCCATCTCGCTCAAAGGCGCGTCCAGATGCTGCGGCGCGCTTTCCGCCACCAGACGGGCGATCTGCGGCTGGGTCGCATCGATCACGTCGCGCAGGTATCGCACCTGTTCGTTGAACTGGCTGACCCAGATCAGTTCGTCCGCGATCGGTTCGTTGCGCGGAATGTCGCTGAGCGCGCCTTTCAGCACGCGGAAGAAGCCGGGCAGGCGGCCGGTTGGCGGCGGCGCGGCGCGCAGCGGCTGCGGATCGATATAGACCAGGCGACGATCCACCTCGCGATAGGCTGGCCGGCCGCGGATCGCCTTCATGGCGGCGGCGAACGGCTTGTTGGCCAGCACGCCGCCATCGACGAAGGAGGTCAGTTCAGGATCGAGGCCGGCGCGCAGATAGTCCTGGAAGTTGGCGCTGACGAAGGCCGGCTTGGTCTCCCATCTGCGGCCCTGCTCGGCCAGCAGGCGATCGACCTCGCCGATCTGCGCCGGCGGGAAAGCGCCGGGGAAAGCGGAGGTGGCGCGGCCGGCGAAGGCGAGTGCAGGCGCATTCTGGCTGGTGAAATCCGACTGTTCTCCGCCGCCGACCCAGCGCCGGTAGCCGAAATGCAGCACATGGCGATGTTCGCGATCCTGCACATAGGGCGGGTCGTGGATCGGGATATGCTGCAGGAAGCCGTAGAAGTCGGTCATCGTCACCGACAGGTCGAGCGCAAGCTGCGACGGCATCAGCGACGCGCCGGGCGTGGCCGGATCGCCCATTGCCTCCAGTCCTGCGAGCAGCTGGCGCAGCAGATGCTGGCCGTCGAAGGGCGGCTGGAACCAGCGCGAGCGTGTGAACAGCGAGATCTTGTCGCGGATTTCCAGATCGCCGAGCAGCAGCCGGCCGAAACGCGAGCGCGCCGCGAGCCAGATCAGCGGCCGCATGTAGAACTTGCTCCAGCGGCCAGCGCGTTTCTCCGGATCGAGCAGGCGCGAGACGTCAGCCTCGTGAAGCCAGAGATTGCGGAAGTGGTCGATGCGCAGATCATGCGCCAGCGCGCGCCCCAGGATGATGCCGTTGATGCCGCCAGCTGAAGCTCCGGCGATCACATCGACCACGACGCGCAGGTCCACATGCCTGCCGATCTCCTGCAGCAGCTCGAAATAGGCATGCTCGCTGTCGTATTCGGTGTCGCTCGGATGCACGTGGTCGGAAAACTGCGCGGTCTCGCGTTCCGGACCTTTGGGCAGGGCGTGATAGGCACGGCTGGCGCGCACGAGCTTGAGGATTTCCTTGGTGACGCCATGCATGTAGATGGCCAGCGACACGCCGCCGAAGCACACCAACGCCAGACGCAGCTCTTTTTCCTGCAAGGCCGTCTCCCGCCGGCGCGGACCGATCAGGGCGATTCGCGCGGTAAGCCCTGAGTCTGCCGTGACTGGCGGCCAGTCTCAAGCAACAGGTGGCTCAAGCAACAGGTGGCTCAGGCAGCAGGAGCGGCCCGGACGGGTGTGCCGGCCAGTGCCGCCGCCGCCTGGGCAAGGCAGGCATCGGCCTCCGGCATCAGGCCGGCGAAATTCGGCCAGGCATGCGGCAGGCCATGCCAGACCGTCAACTTCACCGCCGTGCCGGCCGCCGCGGCCCGTTCCGCCAGCCGCAGGCTGTCGTCGCGCAGCAATTCGCTGTCGCTGACATGCAGCTGCAGCGGCGGCAGGCCGGACAGGTCGCCATGGAGTGGCGAGAGCCGCGCTCCGGCAGGATCGGCGGAGCCGGCATAGAGCCGGGCCGCGAAATGCAGCTGCTGCGGCGAGAACCAGGCGCAGCGTTCGGCATTCTGCTGCAGGGCCGGGCCGCTGCAGGTCAGATCGGTCCAGGGCGAAAACAGCGCGACGGCGGCCGGCAGGGGCAGGCCGAGCTGGCGGCAATCCTGCATCAGGGTCAGCGCCAGCCCGCCGCCGGCGGAATCACCGGCCAGCAGCAGGCGGTCGGAGCGGAAGCTCTGGTCCAGCAGCCAGCGCCAGGCCACCAGCACGCTGTCGGGCGCGGCCGGGAAGGGATGTTCCGGCGCCAGCGGATAATCGGGTACGAACACGCTGACCTGCAGCAATGTGGCCAGCCGCGCGGTGATGGCGCGATGGGTGCGCGGGTTGCCGCAGATGAAGCCGCCGCCATGCAGATACAGCAGGGCACGGCCGCGGCGCGGCTGCGGCGGATGCAGCCATTCGCCGGCCACTGGCCAGCGCACACGCGTGGCCGTCACGTCGGCAGGCAGGCGGCTGCGCGTCAGCATGGCCATCAGCGCGCGGATCAGCGGGATGTCGGCAAGGCTGACCTGGCGCGGCTTGATCAGGCGGCGAAGCGCACGGGCCAGCAGGCGGGCCTGCAGGCTGGGCAGGGCGGCCTGGGACCCTGGCTGATTAGCGGTCCGGGCGGCGTAATCCCGGTCACGCAAGGGCAACTTTGCCAGCCAGTTGCGCGGCCGCAGGGCGCCATGCCTTGCCGGTTTGCCCCCAGAGTCGTACATCGGATCGGTCATGACCGGTCTTTCCCATTCCGCCGCCGCCATCGCCGTCGACCGTGCAGGCCACGAACTGCGCCGCGGTCGTCCCGTGCTGCTGGTCATGGCCGACGGCAGCCGTCATCTGGTGCTGGCCGCCGAGACCTTGACCGAAACCACGCTCGCTGCAAGCCTGCCGCTGGATGGCGAAGCGGCCCTGGTGCTGACCGCCTCGCGCGCCGCCGTCCTGCACATCGGTCCGACCGGGCATGACATGATTCTGTTACCGCTGCGTGACCTGCCGGCCGACAGCAGCAGCCGCGCTGCGCTGGTCCGCGACCTGGCCGATGCGAGCCGTGACCTGGCCGCGCCGCTGCGCGGGCCGTTCACGCGGATCAAGGCTGCACCGCCGCCGGCAGCAGGCCTGGCGGTCAAGCTGGCCAAGACCGCCTATCTGCTGCCGGCTGCCGTGCTGCTGACGCCCAGGGCCAATGCCGCGCTGCCGGCCGATATTCTCACCGTGCCGGCCGAAGCGGTGGAAACCTACGATCTGGCGGCGGCGGAGACGCTGACGCCGGTGAGCCAGGCGCGCCTGCCGGTGATCGATGCCGAGGATGCGCAGCTGTATGCCTTCCGCCCGGCCGATGGCCGCCAGGAGCATTTCGCGCTGGTGATCGGCGCGCCCGATCCGTCAAAACCCGTGCTGACGCGCCTGCATTCCGAATGCTTCACGGGCGACCTGCTGGGCAGCTTGCGCTGCGACTGCGGCGAGCAGTTGCGCGGGGCTGTGCGCACCATCGCCGAGGCCGGCGGCGGCATCCTGCTGTATCTGGCCCAGGAAGGCCGTGGCATCGGCCTGGTCAACAAGCTGCGCGCCTACCAGCTGCAGGACCAGGGGTTCGATACCGTGGACGCCAACCAGCGGCTCGGCTTCGATGCCGACGAACGCTGGTTCCTGCCCGCCGCCCGCATGCTGC
>Ga0209675_1001714_pt1 | contig 12082 bp, 9 predicted proteins | sample AraplaCol_mLB_r2_2_FD_184280 | JGI IMG/M metagenome (GOLD analysis project Ga0209675, IMG submission 184280) | Arabidopsis root microbial communities from North Carolina, USA - plate scrape MF_Col_mLB_r2 (SPAdes) (version 3) | ecosystem: Host-associated > Plants > Roots > Endosphere | place: USA... | reverse complement strand
GGCGGCTTCTCTGCCAAGAGCCTGCAAGAGCGCATCCAGGACGCCGGCGCCGTGGCCGTCATCACCGCCAACTACCAGTTGCGCGGCGGCAAGGAATTGCCGCTCAAGGCCATCGTCGATGAAGGTATCGCCATGGGGGGCTGCGAGTCGATCAAGAACGTGATCGTCTACCAGCGCACCGCCACGGCCTGCAATATGGTGGCCGGGCGCGACAGCCTGATGCACGAAATCACGGCCAAGGCGGCGCCGGTGTGCGAGCCCGAATTCGTCGGCGCCGAGCACCCGCTGTTCATCCTCTACACCTCGGGCTCGACCGGCAAGCCCAAGGGCGTGCAGCACAGCACGGGCGGCTACCTGCTGTGGGCCAAGCTCACGATGGACTGGACCTTCGACATCCAGCCCGCCGACGTGTTCTGGTGCACGGCCGACATCGGCTGGATCACCGGCCACACCTATGTGGCCTACGGCCCGCTGGCGGCCGGCGCGACGCAGATCATCTTCGAGGGCATCCCGACCTTCCCGAACGCGGGCCGCTTCTGGCAGATGATCGAAAAACACAAGGTCACGATTTTCTACACCGCGCCCACGGCCATCCGTTCGCTGATCAAGGCCGCAGAGGCCGACGAGAAAGTGCACCCGGCACGCTCCGACCTCAGTAGCCTGCGCATCCTGGGCTCGGTCGGCGAGCCCATCAATCCCGAAGCCTGGATGTGGTACTACAAAAACGTGGGTGGCGAGCGCTGCCCCATCGTGGACACCTTCTGGCAAACCGAAACCGGCGGCCACATGATCACGCCGCTGCCCGGCGCCACGCCGCTGGTGCCCGGCAGTTGCACCCTGCCGCTGCCCGGCATCATGACCGCCATCGTCGATGAAACCGGCAAAGACCTGCCCAACGGCTCGGGCGGCATGCTGGTCGTCAAGCGTCCCTGGCCGTCCATGATCCGCACCATCTGGAACGATCCCGAGCGTTTCAAGAAGAGTTATTTCCCGGAAGAAATGGGCGGCACGATTTACCTGGCCGGCGACGGCGCGGTGCGCAATGCCGACAACGGCTATTTCCGCATCACCGGCCGCATCGACGACGTGTTGAACGTCTCGGGCCACCGCATGGGCACCATGGAAATCGAATCGGCGCTGGTGGCGCATTCCGCGCTGGTGGCCGAAGCCGCCGTGGTGGGGCGGCCTGACGATTTGACCGGCGAAGCCATCGTGGCCTTCGTGGTGCTCAAGCGCGCGCGCCCCACAGGCGAGGAGGCCAAGGCCATCGCCAAGGAACTGCGCGACTGGGTCGGCAAGGAAATCGGCCCCATCGCAAAGCCCAAGGACATCCGCTTCGGCGACAACCTGCCCAAGACACGCAGCGGCAAGATCATGCGCCGCCTGCTGCGCGGCATCGCCAAGGGTGAGGCTATTACGCAGGACACCTCCACCCTTGAGAATCCCGCCATCCTGGAGCAACTGTCCGAGAAGCAGTGATTTGAATCTGCGTCAGGCATAAAAAAAGCCCGTCATCGACGGGCTTTTTTGCGGGCTTGTGAGCCGCTTATTTGGTTGCCAGGACCCAGGTCGCCAGTTTCTTGGCTTCTTCAGGGTTGACCTGCGCGTTCGCGGGCATGGGGACCGGGCCCCAGACGCCGGAACCGCCCTTGATGATTTTGGCGGCCAGCTTGTCGGCGGCGTCTTTCTGGCCGGCGTACTTGGCGGCGACATCCTTGTAGGACGGACCGACCAGCTTCTTGTCGATGGCGGGCAGGCCATGCAGTTCTTGGCGGTGGCCAGTTGCAGGTCGGCCAGGGCTGGCGTCGACACGGCAAAACCCGCGGTCACAAAAGCGATTACCGAAAGAATGCGTTTCATGGATTGTCCTCGTGGGGGAAGTTGTGGATTCGGTTACAGTCAATCAACGTGATTGTAGTGGTGCCGGTTGACCCTTGTTTCAAGGGGATACCCCTTGGCGCGGGTAGACATATTCAGGAGAAATTTCATGTTCTTTTTATTGCTGGGCATTGCCGCGTTGGTGCTTAAATACCTGGAGATCGGGCCGGTGGCTACTTTGAACTGGTTCATCGTGCTGTCTCCCTTTGCGATGGCCGTCGCCTGGTGGGCCTGGGCGGATGCATCGGGTTATACCAAGCGCAGGGAAATCGACAAGATGGCCAAGCGCAAGGACGACCGGATCGAAAAACAGCGTGAAGCCATGGGTATGCTCTCGGCCAAAAAGAGGAAGAAGTAGGCCCGAGCCGCCGCAAGTCCTTTATTCAAGGTACGACACCAATTTATCCGCTGTTCGCAAACGGCGAGGCGGCCCAAAGCAAAGAGCCCGTGAAGTCTGTAACTTCACGGGCTCTTGTCGTTTCAGTGGACCAGGGTCGGTTCAATAGTCGTCCAGCACCGCGCCCTTGCTGGCACTGGAGGCATTGAAGGCAAACTTGGCCTGCACGCCGCGGGTGTAACGTGGTGCCGGTGCCTTCCAGCCGACCTTGCGCTTGGCGAGTTCAGCATCGCTGATGTTCAGCTGCAGCAAAAGCTGCTTGGAGTCGATGGTGATGGAGTCGCCTTCGTTGATGAAGGCGATGTTGCCCCCGGCCGCGGCTTCGGGGGCGACGTGGCCGACCACCATGCCCCAGGTGCCGCCGGAGAATCGGCCGTCGGTGATCAGGCCCACGCTTTCACCGAGGCCGGCACCTATCAGCGCGCCGGTGGGGGCCAGCATTTCAGGCATGCCGGGACCGCCCTTGGGGCCGAGGTAGCGCAGCACCATCACGTCGCCGGCCTTGATCTTGCCGGCCAGGATCGCGGCCAGGGCCGACTGCTCGTCGTCAAACACGCGCGCCGGGCCGGTCATGACCGGGTTCTTCAGGCCGGTGATCTTGGCGACGCAGCCCTCGGGCGAGAGGTTGCCCTTGAGGATGGCCAGGTGGCCCTGGGCGTACATGGGCTTGTCGATGGGGCGGATCACGTCCTGGTCGGCGCGCGGCACATCGGGCACATCCTTGAGCGTCTCGGCAATGGTCTGGCCGGAAATCGTCAGGCAGTCGCCATGCAGCAGGCCGGCGGCCAGCAGCGTTTTCATCACCTGGGGAATGCCGCCGGCGCGGTGCAGATCCACGGCGAGGTATTTGCCTGAGGGCTTGAGGTCGCACAGCACCGGCGTGCGCTGGCGCACGCGCTCGAAGTCGTCGATCGTCCATTCCACACCCGCCGCGTGGGCGATGGCCAGGAAGTGCAGCACGGCGTTGGTGGAGCCGCCGGTCGCCATGATCACGGCGACCGCGTTTTCAATCGCCTTCTTGGTGACGATGTCGCGCGGCTTGATGTCTTTCTTGATGGCCTCGACCAGGACCTTGGCCGACTCCTTGGCCGAGTTCATTTTCTCGTCGTGCGGGTTGGCCATGGTGCTGGAGTAGGGCAGCGAAATGCCCAGGGCCTCGAAGGCGCTGGACATGGTGTTGGCCGTGTACATGCCGCCGCAACTGCCGGTGCCGGGAATGGCGCGGCGCTCGATCTCCAGCAGGTCCTCATCGCTCATGCGGCCGGCGGCGTTCTCTCCCACGGCTTCGAACACGCTGACGATGTTGAGGTCCTTGCCCTTGTAGCTGCCCGGCAGGATGGTGCCGCCGTAGACGTAGATCGCCGGCACGTTGGCGCGCAGCATGCCCATCAGGCCGCCCGGCATGTTCTTGTCGCAACCGCCGACCACCAGCACGCCGTCCATCCACTGGCCCTGCACGCAGGTTTCGATGCAGTCGGAGATTACCTCGCGGCTCACCAGCGAATACTTCATGCCTTCGGTGCCCATGGCCATGCCGTCGGAGATGGTCGGCGTGCCGAAGACCTGGGCATTGCCGCCGGCCTCCTCGATGCCGGCAATCGCCGCATCGGCCAGTTTTTGCAGGCCGCTGTTGCAGGGGGTGATGGTGCTGTGGCCGTTGGCCACGCCGACCATGGGCTTTTTGAAGTCGTCGGCCTCGTAGCCCATGGCGTAGTACATGGAGCGGTTGGGCGCGCGTGATTTGCCCTCGGTGATGTTTTTGCTGCGCGGGTTGGCAACGATGTTGACGGTTTTGGTGTTCATGGTGCGTCTCGTGGTGGATGTCTGTTTGGGTGTGCCCGGGCTGTGCCGCGGCAATCAGGAAAGCAGAGTATGCGTGCTTTGATTGATTCTTTCTAATCCATTATTTATGATCTATTAATATGTAATGCATATGAATGATGCCCTCAAGGCCGTGCACACGGCTTCCCGCAAACCGCCCCTGATCGAGCTTCGCCTGTGGCGCCAGTTCCTGGCCGTGGCCGAGGAGTTGCACTTCGGTCGCGCGGCGCTGCGCCTGAGCATGACCCAGCCGCCGCTCACGCAAGCCATTGCGCAGCTGGAGGCCTTGCTGGGCCTCAAGCTGTTCGACCGCACCAAGCGCAGCGTGCAGCTCACGGCGGCGGGCGCCGCCCTGGTGCCCGAGGCGCGCGACCTGCTGGCACGCGCCCAGGCCTTGCCGGCGTATGCGCGCGCCAGCGCCGACGGCGAGGCAGGGCGTTTGCGGCTGGCTTTTGTCTCCACCGTGGGCTTTGAGTTGCTGCCGCGCTGGGTACGGGCCTTTCGCGAGCACTACCCGAAAGTGCAGCTGGAGCTGCTGGAGGCGACCGGCGACGTGCAATTGCAGGCCTTTGAACGCGGCGAGATCGACGCGGGCTTCATGCTGCATTCCCCTGGTTTTGCGCCGCCTGGCCTGGCCTGCCGGCGCATCAGCCAGGACCCGCTGGTGGTGGCGCTGCCCGAGCAGCACCCGCTGGCAAACAAGGCTGAACTGACTCTTGCGGACCTGCTGGACCAGGCCCTGGTGATTTTTCCGCGGCGCATCGTTCCTTCTCTCTACGACGCGATTTTTGCGATGTACCACGCGGCCGGGCAATTGCCGCAGGTCGCGCAGGAAGCCATCCAGATGCAGACCATCGTGAATCTCGTATCCGCCGGGCTGGGCGTGGCCTGGGTTCCCGAGAGCGTTCGGCAGTTCCAGCGGCCCGGCGTGGTGTACCGCAGCCTGCCGGCCGGCAGGCCTTCCGTGCGCGGTGGGGCTCGGGGGGCTTCAGTCGCGGTACCCGGCTGCGAGACCAGCCTGGTCTGGCCAGGCGCCAGCGCCAACCCGGCGCTCGCGCGCTTTACGGCCTTTATCGGCGAGTAGAGCGGTAAAAGGCTTCGTCCTGTTCGCGTTGCCGGCGCGCCGCCACCGCGCTTTGCTGCTGCTGCCTTTCCGACGCGGTGAGTTCGCGCTGCTCCATCCGGCGCTGGGCTATTTCGCCCGCGCTGCTGCAGCGCGCGCCATGGTTGGCCTCGCAGTTGGCAATGATTTGTTTGTCGGTGAGCTGGGCTTGGGCAGCACCTTTGCGCAAGCCGCCCGGTGCCGGGGATGTGCCCTGGCGCGATGCGCCGGCGGCCGCGTTTTCCGCCGCCCAGTCCTTTGGCGCGGCTGCGGCAGCAGCACCGGCGTTGCCATAGGGCATGCCGTCGGCCGGCGCCGGGGGAGCGGCGGACTTCGCGGGCGCCTGCATGATGAGTTTTTCGCTGCCGCCCTGGGTCGCGCAAGGTATTTGTGAAAACACTTTTTTGCCGTTCGCATCCAGGCATTGGTAGACCTGCGCGGCGGCGGGCTGCGTGAAGAACAGGCCCAGCAGGCAGAAAGCAAGGGCAGGGTGGAGGGCGTAGCGCATGGCGGGGTCCGTGACGGTGTTGCCGGCAGTCTAATCCAATGCAGTCGTCGCGTAAGCCCTTTCCTACGAGGCATGCGTGCAAAATACCGCCCATGCTTATCCACCCGCAAATCAATCCCGTCGCGCTCCAACTCGGCCCGCTGGGCATCCACTGGTACGGCCTGACCTACCTGGCAGCCTTTGGCCTGTTTTTCTTCCTGGCGACGCGGCGGCTGCGCCACCAGCCTTTTGCTTCCATCACCGGCCCGGGCGCCTGGTCGCGCAGGGATATTGAGGACATGCTGTTTCTGGGGGTGATGGGTGTGGTGGTGGGCGGGCGGCTCGGTTACTGCCTTTTCTACAAGCCCGGCTATTACCTGTCGCATCCGCTGGAGATCCTTTTTGTGTGGCAGGGCGGCATGAGCTTTCACGGCGGCATGCTGGGGGTGCTGGCCTCGCAGTGGTGGTTTGCCCGCTCGCGCCAGCGGCCCTGGCTGCAGGTGATGGATTTTGTGGCGCCTTGCGTGCCCACGGGCCTGGCGGCGGGGCGCGTCGGCAACTTCATCAATGGTGAGCTGTGGGGGCGTTTTAGCGACCCGGCCCTGCCCTGGGGCATGGTGTTTCCGGGCAGCGGCTCTCCGCTGCCGCGCCATCCCTCGCAGGTCTACCAGTTCCTGCTCGAAGGCCTGCTGCTGTTCGTGCTGCTGTGGCTGTACGCGCGCAAGCCGCGCAAGACCGGCCAGGTCTCTGGCGCCTTCCTGCTGGGCTACGGCGTGTTTCGTTTTATTGCCGAGTTTTTCCGCGAACCGGACGAGTTCCTCGGCATCCTGGCCCTGGGCATGAGCATGGGCCAATGGCTTTGCGTTCCCATGATCATCGGCGGCGCCTGGCTCTGGGTATGGGCGACAAAACGCGCTGAGCCGGCCTGAGGCCCGGCAAGACGCCACAGGTGTGCTGCCCCGGGCGGGCGGCGCGCGCTGTTCGTGTCCACGATCCGCAAGTCGGAGTCCGCTGGCCTCCTACTAGGGTTTCTCCCTGTCGTTTTCAGGCACAGCCTCTTGATTGCGCTGGGTTTATTTTTCATAATTACACGTAATTACTTGAAATTACCGTGGGATTGAGCGTTAAAACGCCGACGGTAAAGCGAGTTTCAGCAGGGGTTCGCCGTGCCGGCGGGCCGGGTCAGTCAAAGGGTCATGCCATGCGTCTTGTCCAGAATTCACTGCACCAGGAGGTCGCCGATACCCTGCGCGAGCAAATTTTCGCGGGCCAGCTGGCGCCCGGGAGCTTTCTGGACGAGGTTGCGCTGTGCGGGCGGCTGGAAATCTCGCGCACGCCGCTGCGCGAGGCGCTCAAAGTGCTGACTTCCGAGGGGCTGCTGCGCCATGAACCCCGGCGCGGCTGCTTCGTCAACGAAGTGACCGAAAAGGACCTCGACGACATCTTCCCGGTAATCGCGCTGCTGGAAGGGCGCTGCGCCTACGAGGCGGCGCGCAACGCGACCGACGCCGACCTCGCGGCGCTGACCACCCTGCACGAGCGCCTCAACAGCCATGCGGCGGCCGGCCGCATCAACGACTACTACGCCACAAATTTCGCGATCCACGAGGCCATCATCCTGCTGGCCGACAACCGCTGGCTGGCGCAGGCCATTGCCGACCTGCGCAAAATCCTCAAGCTCGCGCGGCTGCAGCAGCTTCACGCGCCGGGCCGGCTGGCACAAAGCCTGTCTGAGCACATGACGGTATTTGCCGCCCTCAAGAGCCGCGACAGCGAAGGCGCGGAAGCTGCCATGCGCACGCACCTGACGCGCCAGCGCGAAGCGCTGCGCGAGCTGGCCCGCAACCAGCGCTCCAGGGTGGCATCATGAGCGCCGCCGAGTGGCTCAGTCGCAGCGTTTCGCGCTTTACCAGCGACAAGGGCGCCGCGGGGAATACGGCGGCGCCAGCCGCTCCGGCGGCCAAAAAAGCGGCGCCCGGCGCAAGCCTGCCCGCGCGCAGCACGCATGAGCGGCTGCAGGCGACGCTGAGCCAGAAAGACGAGGCGCTGTCGCCGCGCGTGCTGCGCCGCACCTTGCAGGAGCTACAGGCCATCATCGACCCGCGCGTGAGCGAGGTCGAGGGCGGCCGCCGCGCCATGGCCATCGCGGCCTGGTACGAGGGCGCCACGGCGGCGCGCCGGCGCGACCTGTGGATGCTCATGAGCGAGCAGTTCGTTGCCAACCCGCAAAAGGTCAAGGCCGCGCAGGCGCAGTTCGCGGCGGCGGTGGGCACGCCCGAGGAGGCGGTGGCCGAGGTGCGCTACCGGCGCGCCACGGTGTCGCCGCGCCGGCGCCTGTTGCAGCGTTTCAGCGTCTACCCGGGCGGCATCCAGTTCCTGGTCGACATGCGGGCCGAGATGCAGCCCAGCCTCAAGTCCGACAAGCGCCTCCTGGCGCTGGATGTGGAAATGGAATACATGTTTTCCACCTGGTTCGACGTGGGCTTTCTGGACCTGCGCCGCATCACCTGGGATTCGCCGGCCTCGCTGATCGAGAAGCTCATCAAGTACGAAGCGGTGCATGACATCAAGGGCTGGGCCGACGTGAAGAACCGGCTCGACAGTGACAGGCGCTGCTATGGTTTTTTCCACCCGCGCCTGCCCGAGGTGCCGCTGATCTTCGTCGAGGTCGCTATGGTCGAGCAGATTGCGGGCGACATCATGCCGCTGCTCGACGAACTGGCCGCGCCTTCGGACCTGAGCCGCGCCACCACGGCCATCTTTTATTCGATCAGCAACACCCAGGCGGGGCTGCGCGGCGTGAGTTTCGGCGACTCCCTGATCAAACGCGTGGTCGAGACGCTGAAGGAAGAATTTCCCAAGCTCAAGACCTTTGCCACGCTTTCGCCGATTCCGGGTTTTCGCAACTGGCTGGGCAAGAACGCCGGCGCCATGCTCGAAAAGCTGGGCGAAAAAGAACTCACGGCGCTGGGCCGGGCCGTGGGTTTCGAGCCGCCCGGCGCGGGACATTTGCTCACGGCCATCGAGAATCCGCTCGCGCTCGGCGAAAAATCGCCGGTGCGCAAAATGCTGCTGCACTGCGCCGCCCATTACCTGGGACGGACCCTGGAAGAGGGCAAGCCGCTGGACCCGGTGGCGCGCTTTCATCTGGGCAATGGCGCGCGCATAGAACGCATCAACTGGGCGGGCGACCCCACGCCGAAAGGGCTCAAGCAGTCCTACGGCCTCATGGTGAATTACCTCTACGACCTCAAGCGCCTGGACAGGCACCGCGCGCAGCTCGCACAGGGGGAAATCCCCGTGTCAGGCGACATCGAAGATTTGTACATTTGAATGTGTACTTAAGAACACGGTTGAGGACGTATTGAAGATAGGTTTGGGTGGCGGCGGGCCGGGTTTATCACCCTTGAACTTCCGGTTAGCCTTTTTCTGATTTCGACAACGACAGGAGACAACAATGACTTTCAGTTTTCATGCCCGGGCTTCCCGGCGCGACATCTTGCGCGCCGCGGCCGCCGGCGTCGCGACACTGTCCTTCGGCAGCCATGCGCAGTCGGGCTGGCCTACCAAGCCTGTGACGATGATCGTGCCCTTCCCGGCAGGCGGCGGCACTGACGCCTTCGCCCGCCCCCTTTCCGCCCAGTTCGCGAAGCTCACCGGCAAGCAGCTCATCATCGACAACCGCGGCGGCGCCGGCGGCACGCTGGGGGCCAGCATCGCCGCCAGGGCCCAGCCCGACGGCTACACGCTGTTCATGGGCGCGGTGCACCATACCATCGCGCCTTCGATGTATCCCAAACTCGACTACGACATCGAGAAAGATTTTGTGCCGCTGGCCTTGATGGCCAACGTGCCGCAGGTGCTGGTGGTCAACCCCCGCAACCTGCCGTTCCCCGATTTCAAGGCTTATCTTGAAGCTGTGCGCAAGGCACCGGGCAAGTACAACTACGGATCAGCCGGCGCGGGCACTTCGCATCACCTGGCCGGAGAACTGTTCAAGCAGCAGACCAAGACCTTCATTACCCACATTCCCTACCGCGGCGCGGGCCCTGCGCTGCAGGACTTGATCTCGGGCAATGTCGACATGATGTTTGACGGCCTGGGTTCCTCGGCCAACCACATCAAGGGCGGGCGTATCAAGGCGCTGATGGTGTCCGGCACCAAGCGCAACCCGGCATTTCCGGATGTGCCCTGCGCCGGCGAGCTGGGCCTGCCCGACTACACCGTGACCACCTGGTACGGCATGTGGGCACCCAAGGGTACGCCGGCCGACGTGCAGGCGCGCATCGTCGAAGACCTGCGCAAGGCCGCCACCACCGACGAGCTCAAGGCCATCTGGGCCAGCAACGGCGCGGACTTCGGCAACCTCACGCCGCAGCAGTTCGGCGCTTTCGTGAGCAGCGAAGTCAAGCGCTGGTCGGCGGTGGTGAAGGCCTCCGGCGCCAAACTCGAATGACCGATTGATGGCTGGAGCTGTTTTACTCGAGGTGAAGGGCTCCCTGGCCTTTGTGACCCTGTCCCATCCGGGCAAGTTCAATGCCATGAGCCGCGCTATGTGGCGCGAGCTGCGCGCGGCCTTCGAAGGCCTCCAGCAGGCTGGCGATGTGCGCGGTGTGCTGGTGCGGGGCGAGGGCGGGCATTTTTGCGCGGGAGGCGATATCTCTGAATATGCCGGCTTCCGGTTTGAAGAATCCGCCTTGCGTGATTTTCACGAGCGCGATGTGTGGGGCGGCCTGCAGGCCATGCTCGATTGCGATGTGCCCATGGTCGCGCAGATCGACGGCAACTGCATGGGCGCCGGCCTGGAGATTGCCAGCTGCTGCGATATCCGCATCGCGGCCGACAATGCGAAGTTCGGCGCGCCCATCGCCAGGCTCGGTTTTCCGATGGCGCCGCGCGAAGCTGCGCTGGTGCTGCGTGCGGCGGGCGAGCTGACCGCGCGCGAAATGCTGCTGGCGGCCGCAGTGCTGGACGCTGGTGAGATGAAGCGGCGCGGTTTCCTCAACCAGGTGCTACCTGCTGATGAGGCGATCGCCGCGGCCATGGACTGCGTGGAACGCTGCGCCGCCCTGGCGCCTGGTGCCGCCAGGCTGAACAAGCAGGCTTTGCGGGCGTTGGCCCAGGCCGGCAGCGAGCAAGCCGTGATGGAACTGGCAGCAAGTGCTTATCGCTACGCTGCGTCGCCCGAACACCGGGAAGGCGTGACGGCCTTTACTGAAAAACGCCAGCCCCGGTTTGACGGCCGGGCCGCTGAATCTATGACCACTGACAGCCTGAGCCATGAAAAACCATAACCTGTTCGCGGCACTGCGAGCCGCCTTCCCTTCCTCGCTGGACGATGTTGCCGTCGAAACCGACAATGGCCTGCGCTATTCATGGCGCGACCTTGAACGGGGCACCGCGATGGTGGCCAACCTGCTGGCCTCGTTGGGCTTGCCCGCGGGGGCCAGGGTGGCGGTGCAGGTCGAAAAATCGGTGGAAGCCATGATGTTGTACCTGGCGACCTTGCGCGCCGGTTATGTGTTCCTGCCGCTCAACACCGCCTACCAAAGCGCCGAGATCGAGTATTTCATCGGCAATGCCGAGCCTTCGGTGGTGGTATGCAGCAGCAAGAATTTCGGCTGGGTCAGCAAGATTGCCTTCAAGGCCGGCACGCGCAACGTCTTCACGCTGGACGACGACCGCACGGGCTCGCTGCTGGAGCGCGCCGCGCATTGCAGCGACCGGCATGAACCCGTGCAGCGGCAGGCCGACGACCTGGCCGCCATTCTTTACACCAGCGGCACCACGGGCCGTAGCAAGGGCGCCATGCTGACGCACGGCAATATGCTGAGCAACGCACTGGTGCTGAAAGACTACTGGGGCTGGAAGAAGGGCGACGTGCTGATCCACGCCTTGCCGATTTTCCATGTGCACGGCCTGTTTGTCGCCATCCACGGGGCGCTGATCAACGGCAGCAAGATGATCTGGCTCGCGAAGTTCGACCCCAAGCTGGTGGTCAGCAAGCTGCCCGAAGCCACCGTGTTCATGGGTGTGCCCACGCTTTACGTGCGCTTGCTGGCCGAAGCTGGCCTGACCCGCGAGGCCTGCCGCAACATGCGTCTTTTCGTCGCGGGATCGGCCCCCTTGCTGATCGAAACCTTCAACGAATGGAAGGCGCGCACCGGCCACACGATCCTGGAGCGCTACGGCATGTCTGAAACCGTGATGCTGACCTCCAACCCCTACCAGGGCGCCGAGCGGCGCGGCGGCACCGTGGGCTTTGCGCTGCCGGGCGTCAGCCTGCGCGTGCAGGGCGACGACGGGCAGCCCCTGCCGGCCGGCGAGATAGGCGGCATCCAGGTCAAGGGGCCGAATGTCTTTAAGGGCTACTGGCGCATGCCGGAAAAGACCAAAG
>Ga0209675_1001709_pt1 | contig 12103 bp, 26 predicted proteins | sample AraplaCol_mLB_r2_2_FD_184280 | JGI IMG/M metagenome (GOLD analysis project Ga0209675, IMG submission 184280) | Arabidopsis root microbial communities from North Carolina, USA - plate scrape MF_Col_mLB_r2 (SPAdes) (version 3) | ecosystem: Host-associated > Plants > Roots > Endosphere | place... | reverse complement strand
TGCACGCCGAAACACACCAGACCGCCGCGTAGCCGGCTTCCTGCAGTTCGCGCTCGGGAAAGCGGTCGTCTGAGCATTTGAGCTCTTGCAGGCACACGACATCAGGATGGTCCTGCTTCAGCCACCGGAGCAGAACGGGCAACCGGCCATTGATGCCGTTCACATTATAGGTCGCGATCTTCAACGAAGGCTCCTCCAACACGATCGTCAGAGGTGCTCGCGTAGGAATGCTTGTGTCCTCGCGATCGCATCGGGCCAGCTCGCTAGAGACAGGCCATGTCCTTCGCCGGGATAGATATGGCTCTGGACAGAGCCCCCATTGCTCCCGACCAGTCTCTCGATGGCTTCGGCGTTGGACACCGGCACCACTCGGTCTGCATCCCCATGCAGAATAAGCGTAGGGGGCAGCGAAGTTCGCTCCAGGCCTGGCGGCAGAAATCCGAAGAAGTCGACGACGGCTTTGATCCTGCGATCGCGCGCCGCAAGAGCCAAGGCCAATGCGCCGCCAAGCGAAAAGCCGACAAGGGCGAAACGCGCCTGCTGAGCGCCCGTGATCGTCTCGATCGCTTCCAGCCAGATCGGAAACTTGCTTTTGATTTCGCCGTAACGGGCCCGCTGATCGCCGGTGGCCTCGAAGTACCGTGGTAGCAGGACATTGTAGCCAGCCCCCGCGATCATGTTCGCGGCGAACTGATATCGGCCACTATTCGTCAGACCGTCCGAACCATAGAGGAGGATGACCCTGCCTACAGAGGCGCTTGGACCGAAGCGCTCCACTGCGACGCTCGCCTGAGCGGGCCCAGCGACGATGGTCGCGCCGGCTCCAGCAACGAAATGGCGTCGGTCCATTATTCGGTCGCCTCCGACCATCTCTCTTTGGCTTCAGCCGCTGGGACGATCAGCTTGATCGTATCGTCCTCAAGGGCAACGACGAGTGCCAGGTCGAGGTAATGATGGGCTTCTCCCGATTCAGGGTCATTCTTCTTCAGCTTGATGAGCTGGCCACTCAGAGAATCGACGGTTCCGACATGCCCTTCATCGGAGCCGATGACACGCTGCCCTTCCTTGATTTGCGCTACGAACATCATGGCCTGCTCTCCATCCGTCCCCCACTGATCGGCAACGGGCCGTCGGGCACCGAAGTTCCACTCGGGATAGTGATAGGGTCGCTGCGGTATCTCGCGCCGCGATCGTCTGAGCCGGATTGCCCTGAATGAGGGCTGTCCGGATTATCGTGTCGGGGGTCGTGTGCATCCGCTTGTGGTTCAGTCCGGAAGCAGCAGGTTCTTGCTTGGCCGGCCCTTAGCTATATCGGCGCCGGCCGGGATCTCATGGCGGCAAGCCGTCGGTCGTGGTCGACAACACCCTGGCCCGGCAGTTCGATGTCGAGGCGCAGGACAAAGCGTGGGTGACGGACATCACCTACATCAGGACCCAGGAAGGTTTCGCCTATCTGGCCGTGGTGATCGACCTGTTCTCCCGCCGCGTCATTGGTTGGTCACTGCAGAGCCGGCAGGTCACCGACGTCGTGCTGCAGGCGTTGCTCATGGCAGTATGGCGACGGAAGCCGAAGACCACGCTCCTGGTTCACTCGGATCAGGGCTCCCAGTTTACCAGCATGGATTGGGCTGCTTCCTGAAGCATCACAATCTTGAGCACTCGATGAGCCGGCGCGGGAAGTGCCACGACAATGCGGTCGCCGAATCCTTCTTCAGCAGCTTGAAAAAGGAGCGGATCCAGCAACGCATCTACAAGACCCGCGCCTTGGCCCGCGCCGACATCTTCGACTATATCGAGACGTTCTACAATCGAACCCGCCGTCACAGCCATCTCGGCGGTATCAGTCCCGAGGCGTTCGAACGCGCGTCGGAGTGAGGCTCGGCTTTGTCCACGAAACCGGGGACCGTCCAAGGATAGGTCGGCGGTGTCTAACGGACCGGGGGCAGTCCATACCTAGCCCGACGGCGTCCACGAAACTTGGCGCTATTCAGACGCACCTGACAATTGCACGCTTGGGGTCCGCTTCGATCGAGCGGCGGGGCGACAGGAATGAGAACATGCGCGCCTCCTATCCTTGTGCGGGCGTGGCGACACTCGCTTCGTAGGCCACCATCGCCGCCGAGAGATCCAGGAACTCGGTTTCATCCCGTTCTTGGTCCGGAACGTCGGCAAGCGCCTTCAATCGAGCTACGGCCTGCTGGTACTGATCTTCTGTCTCGATCGTCATGAACCACGCCTCGTTCCGATTGGCGGATTATCTCAAGAGCATCCCGCTAGATTGGGCCGCGGACTCGAATGCTGACCGGGCATCTGCCGTTGACCCTTGCCCCTTCATCGCGGCCATGCACGAGAGCACCGCGCTTTGCCACGCCTGATCCCCGCCATGACCTTTCCAGGACAAGAGAAATTCCGCCGCTCGCTCGACGTTGAACACGGCGAAGCGCTCGCCGGCCTTCGGCGTGGCGACATAGACCGGCGATGAGAACCAATGCAGCGGCATAAGGCCAATACGCCGCAGGCTGCAGAATCGTTCCGACTTAAGTTCAAAGCGCAATCTATCGGAAACCTTTGAGGACGACGGGGGTTCTCGCTTCGCCCAGCGCGGAGCCTTTCATGTTCCATACTTCCCCTGACTTTTCGGTTGTCACCACGAACTGGCGCACACGTCCACCGACAGGGCCTGAGCTGCGGAGAGCGCTGACTAGGCTCCTGCCTGATGGCGATTTCCAAGACATGCTCTCTCGCGAAATGAATCGCTCCGCGACCTATGTGGAGTGGTGCTTGAAAAGCGAAGCTATCGTGCCTGCATGCCTGCTCGCGGCGGCCCTTCGCCTCATCAACCATCGACAAGCGCAGCCTGTGGATCGCTCAATGCGAAGGGCAGCAGGCGTTATATAACGCCCTCGATCAGGCCGAGTTTTTGAGCCTCGTTTGCTTCGACATACCAATTTTCGGGTGCTAACCGCAGCACCTGCTCCATAGTGACGGACGAGCCCGCGATGAGGTTCTGAAAGCCCTCGTTCTGGATTTGAATGGAGTGCTCGATCTCGTTCAGCTTCGCCTTGAGATTCGCGATGCACATGGTCAGCGGTCCGTCTAGGAGGACATTGGCCTGCAACTTGCGCTCGTGGATCATGAGGCGGGTGCCGCGTGTCAGGTAGCGGTTCGGTCGAGCAAAAAAGCTCATGAAGGTCGCGCCGGCAGAGTAGATCGCCGCCTTGCCGAGGAAGACGAAACGACGGTTCGGCTCTTGGTCGCTGTGGAACCGAATGTCCTCTCCCATCATGCGCGCTACTTCGGGGTCGCCGCCGAGAGTACTGAGCTCGATCACGACGATGCCCTCCGGTGGAGCCGTCATCAGTCGATCGCGGAAGAACGCATACATGACGTTATCCACGGTGCCCGCCAGCAGGATTGGCGGGTTCATGAAATCATGTGACTGCAATGGCCGGAAGAGATCGGACTGGGCTTTGTTCGAGTTCGATGGGAGGCTCATAGAGGGACCTTAAATGCTAGGGTGCCTGGAAACTCGATTGCTCGTGCGTCTGTTCCGTTGGGTGGGCTGAGCAGCGTCAGCGGGACTAGCGGCTAACACGGAACACATCCTCGAAAGGCAGCGTTCGCTTCGATAACCTGGAGCGAACGCATGAAACTTAATCTGATAGTCACCGTTGCGCTCATCTTGGCCAACAGCGCCATTGCTCAGACGCAGTCCATCCACCCAACGACGAAGGAAGGGGCTGGGGCGAAGCCGGATTCTGCTGAATCGCAGAGCGAGCGTATGGCGAAGCCTCCAGGCGCAGATCGTCCAGAGGCTCAGGGCGGCGCTGACTCGCAGCAAAACCTGCAATACGGGAAAGAGACCCAGCCTGAAGGCAAAAGCCTCCACGAAGGTCAGCCTGACCCTCCCAAGCCATAGAACTTCGGCTTTCCCCGAACTTTGGTCGCAGCCGGGCTGGCGTGTGCCGATCTGGTCAGCGTATCTTTTGCGCCCTTTCGCGCCGCTTCCTCAAATTCAGTCGGGCCGTCCGCGGCATCGTTCGCATCGCTGAACGCATCGTGGGCCTTAAAGCAGATCTTCTTTCGCGACGCGAGCGCGGGTTATGTCACTTTGGTTCATCACGATTTATCCAGATGAAAAATCTTATTGCGGGGCGAGAAAGTTCGTGTTCCGCTGCGTCATAGGAGATGATGTTGAGGATGTGTCGTGCTGTTGAGTGGTCGTAACGCGGGCGTTTGGGTACGGACTGCTATCATCATCGCATTAGCCGCTATCATTGCTTTGCCGATGCTGATTAGCTCGTAACAGGCCCGTCCACGCGATGACGAGAGATGCTGAAAGCAATGCACTTGCTGCTCTCCAGCTCTGCCTGGAGCAGATTCAGGAGCGCTCAACCGTGCACAACGCGATGCTGCGGGAGTTTGCAGCTAGGCTGGCACGAACTCTCACTAATAGATCTGGCGATAGTCGGACCTCGCTCTGCTACGGCGAGGATGAGCGCCGCGTAGGCGGGTCACAGAACAGCGATGTCTATCATGGACACCGCTGATTTCGAGAAATCTCAGTATTCCGGATCAATTCGCGCGCTGCCGGGAAGTTCATATTCCTCCAGCGTCTTTAACTGCCAACCCTGCTTCGGTTCGCTGAGTTCCTCGGCTGCCAGCAGCGTATGCCCGAGCAGGCTGGCCGGTCAGAAAGCCGGGTGGCAAATATCAGGCGGAACTGACAGCCAAACACCCCGTTCAACCAAATGGGGGCAGCAATGGAGGTTCCGATGCGTGATGGGCAGGGCAATAAGCTTTCCCCCGAAGAGCAGCAGAAGGTTCGATCAATCCAAGGTGCGCCCGATCAGGATTCGTTGAGCGGCGTCTCGATCGACCCCAACGGCGGCAAGGACGCTGGTGACGCTGACAAGCCGCCGCCAGTGAAGCCGAGTGAGAAGCCCGCTGCGGGGCCCGGCGAATGACAAGGAGGCTCCTATGAGCATTGCCAACCATGATGAGTATCAAGCTGCCGTCCATCGCGCAGCCGCACTGAGCGACGCTCTACCCGATTCTGAGCAAGGCCGGGAACATCAGCGCCTGGTCGGGGAAATCAGAGAATGGGATGAGGCTCACAAGGGGCAGAAGGCTCATGGCCCTGAGGAGGACGATGGCTTTCTAACCGGAGATGACATGGCGTTGACAGGTTTGCCGGGGAATTTGGGGAAGCTAGGAAGGAGTAACGGCAGTCTGAAGCACCTATCCTCTGCCCGAGATCGGTTTTGGCCGTCGAGAAAGGACGAATGCTGCTAACTGCCAACTAATACGTCTTGCCAGAGGATCCGCTACGACCACCATGCCCAAGCCAGCGCGACAGCGATGGCCGGTACCGCCGCGATAAACACGACGACCATGATCAGCCGCGCGATTGAGCGAGCTTTGCGTTGGATTTCTGGGCTGCCGTATCATGCGCGATTGTCGGAAAGCGAGGGGTCCAGTCATGTCCGCCGCGGGGGATGATTTGGACGCGCTTGCCGATGATGTGGACCGCAAGGCGATAGCCGTCCCACTTCAGCTCGAAGGCCCAATCGTCCCCAATCGGCGCCTTGCTCTGGAGCTGCGCCAGGCAAGGCTCGACCCGATCGGGCATCGGGTCGGCGAAGAGGTCGCGCTCAAGCCGCTCGCGACGCGCCGGCCCCTTGAGGGTATCGACGCCCAGCCCGGCTCTGAGAACCCGACGCGCACAGATTGAACGCAACTCCGCAACGCAACGAGTCGGGAACGGGCGGAAGGCGGAATCGTTCCGGACACCCGTGCTGAGGGGGAAGTGATCCGACGCATTTTCACCTTCGTATGAGCGATAGATTGCCATCGGGGGAGGCATCGTTCGCTCAGGAAGGGGGGTATTGTCAGCCGGGTAACCTCTTCGTGATAGACGTAGATGGAATCGTGGCGGAGCAACTCATATGTGGCATGGTTGTCCGCCGTCTTGCTTGGGTACACCAATGGCACAAGTCTTCTCGGTTTGCAGAATCGGGTCTGCGTGGGTCTTTCGAGATGTTACCGGCGCGCACTATGCGCAATCCGAAGACATCATTTACGTTGTGGAAGCAGCCGAGCGAATGGCCAATCGCTTGGGCGGTCGTGTCGATCGGTGATGCCGACCAGCAGTACCGGTCGGCAAAAGACGCCCAACTTGATCACGCCGAAATGCAGATTCCGCCCCGATTTGGCTTCCGCGGGTTAGCCTGGCGTTTCGCCCGGTGGCGGAAGCGCTGATGGATTTATTTCAGTCGCAACCATCCGGCGAAATGTTGATTCAGTGACGCAGCCCGTCCGCTTTTTCTCCCAAAAACGCTTCCACGCTCGCTCGGCCAAGTCTGCCTCATCGAACGCAACCAGCGCGAACGCAGCGACAATATAAGCGAGCCGAGCGCGTTCTTTCTGCTGATCGGCCTCATCGACCAACGGCCTGATGCGCTCCCACGTCGCATCGAGAGCCCGTTGCGCCCGTGCCAAATCGGCGGGATCGGTGAGCGATGAAAATGGCATGTCGCCCTCCTTAGCGATGCCACGATCGGCCTAAAATTTAGACGATCCGCTCGAAGAGGCAAGAGCAGGGAACCGAGGCCGCTGACGTGTGGCTGCATTCATCGTACGGTGTGCAAGGGAGTCGATGGAGGCCGATTTGCCGAAGGAAGAATTCGACATCTTCGAGGTCGGTGCCTGGGAGGCAGGTCACCACGAGCCAACCGGTAAGATTGTAGTGGTGTTCCGATATAACGATCGAGAACCGATTGCCTTCGGTTGCGACCCAGCCATCGCCGAAGAGCTTGGCAAAGGCCTACTAGCCTTGGCGGCCGAGGCTCGAATGCGGAAGCATTGACGTCGGATAAAAAAGGACCGCGCCGTGCAAATGCGACCCCGGTGCTCTAGCGAATAATCACCGTTCTCAGCGCAGATGCTGTGCACTCGTAGATTACGCTTTTAACATTACGCTCTCGCCCCTGCCGGGTCAGCGTCACGCGGTACAGCCGGTTCCAGACCGTGTCGATCCGCGCCACAAAGCACTGACAGAACACCACGGGCGGAACTTCCGGCTGTAACTGGGGCGCGGCTTCGCACTGGCGCAGAGTCTTGGCCCGATCTTGACCCTGGAAAAACAGCCAGGCGGAGATGATGGCCGCGCTCGCGCCCGCCACCAAAGCCAATACACTTAAAAATGCCCGCATCGACGCCGTTGACGAATGCCGGCCGGTCAAAGCGGCCACGGGCAAACCAAGCATGTGGCTAATTATGAGGCAACGTATTGTTCGCTTTCGCGCAATCTAGCGGGCCTTGGCAAATAGTCTGAGAGCTAAGCTAAAATGCCTCGCTAAATCGTTCCGGGGGAACCAGGGAGGCTTCAGTGCGGTTGGCGGATGAAAGGGAGATGCAGCCATGCCGTTCGAGCGCGTGACAACACCCAGGAAGCCGATTGCTGCCAACGATATCGGCGCCGACCCCATTACGTCGCTAGACGAGTATGACGCCGCGACGGAGCGCGTCCGCCAATTAGCCGATTATCCTGAAGGCACGCCGCAAGCGGAAGAGCTTGCTCGACTCGTGCAAGCCATCATGGAGTGGGACGAAGCCCACGACGACGCGACCACCTGGAGCTAAGCGCTGGTGATAAATTCATGCCGACCTATCGCTTTCTCACCGACAACGGCGGTTCGCATTATGTCGACCTCGATCTGCCGGATGACAAATCAGCCAGAGCCGAGGGGCGAAAGGCTTTTTCAGAAGCCGCCCACGATGCGCTTAGTGAAGAGGAACGCGGCGAGTTGACCTTCCTGGTACAACAAGCCGAGCGCATTATCTATCGCGGCCATATCGCATTCCGGAGTGATGATATCGATCCTCCCGTGAATGATGGTCCGCGGGAAAGCTAACAAATTGGCTGATCCCATCAAAAGACATCGACACGCTGCATAGGAGGCGCATGCTGCCTCGGCAGTTGTCTCCATGACGCTTTTGGAAATGACCGCTGGCGGCGCATGTGATGCCGCCTAGGCGGAGACATGTCATGCATACCGGGAAGGGATATTTGATACTGCCCGACGGGCGCAAGCTCGCTCTCAACTATCAATTCGGAAGCAATTTTGATGGAGTTTGTTCTGGCGTTCTGCATCTGAACACGACCGCCATCGATCCAGCGTCGTACGGCGAACGCATGGATTTGCTCTGTGATGATGGCACAGCGGTGCGGTTCATAGTCACCCACTTTGGCGACCGCTATTTGGCCGTGTCCGGGTCCGTCGAGGCGGAAGCGGCATAGGCGCAAGTCGCTCTGGCGCTATCATGGAACTTTAAGGGCTCATGGGCGTTTCATGGCGTTGAAGCGCCGAGACACCCAATGTCCATTGTTCTGACTATACACCGCGTTGGCCGGGACTGGGCAGCGCGGGATGTCACCGGCGCCAACTACGGACAGACTCACGACCTGTTCGAGGCCATAGAAGCCGCAGAGCGTTTAGCAAGCCGAAACGGGGCCAAAGTGGTGCTGAGCCGAGAAGCTCAAGAACATCTGCTCACGGGCTCCAGGCTGAAGCCGAAGCGCTGAAACCCTACCCCCGCGTTCGATCGCGGAGGCTCCTCCTTTACCGCGTCGCACGCGGACGATCGGCCATTACAGTGAAACCGACATTCGAGGCGTACACGGCAGTTTTGCCGTGGTACGAGCGCGCTGATTTTAAGCGCTTGTGGGAACTCGCCCACGATCGAGATGAAATGCCAAGCGAGTATGAAGATTGGTATGCGTCAGCCCTGGAAGTGATGAACGTCTGGCTCGCTCGCGGGCGTGCGCTCGAGATTGTCACGATCCGCCCGGACGAATTTCTGGATTGGCTCCGGGCTCGTGGGCTCCCCAACACCGCTGCGACGCGACTAAAGTACGTCGAGGAAAAAGCGAGGGGCGGCTCCAGCGATTTAGTGGGCCTAGCTGCGGCATCACGAGCGAGCCCGGCGTCTGAAGGAAATCCGCGCGCTTAGTCAGTCTCTTTTTTGAGCTTCAATGAGGCGCGGAACGCTTCTTAACCGCCTCATTCTCGACCCGCGCCCTCAGATCAAAGCGATTGCCATCCGGCAGCTTGTCCTTGGCCATAACGATGTCGAAATATAGCGGGCGAAGCACAAGCTCTGATGTCAGCGGCGAAGCTGACGTTCCTTAAAGCGTCGGATCGCCCGGTGCGCAAGTTCGGTCGGCTCGTCCGCCCGCTCAATTGCGAGCGATACGACCACGTAGACCATACGCATCCGTTGCCGCTCTCGATCCGCAGACGGGATGCCGGCCTCGATGTAGCTCCAGGCGATTTCCGTAGCTCTCTCTGCTCGCGCAATCTCCTCCGCCTCCTCAAGAATGGCAAACGGGTTGGGCTTGGTCATCGGTTGCCTTCGCGTCGCTGAACTCGCGCACTCTGGACGCGCTGCCTCAGCAAAGGTTCCGTCTATGAGTATCTATTTTCCAAGCAAAACCCCGCCGGGATAACCGACGGGGCTTGCGGGCCTCCAGCCCTTTGCTCTGCCGCTAGGGCGAGCACTACTGCATATGGGGGAGAGAACACGGCCTAGCAGCAAAGGTTCCTTCGAACAGAATTTCACGGTCGGCGACGGATGGCCGGAGCCGGAGACCTCCGGATAGCCGAGCGCGACCAGCGCCCGCTGAATGGCGGTCGTGTCCATGGAAACCCTCCGATGTACGGAACTACAGCAGTGGCTAACCGTTGAGCGGGCTCAACTTGCTTTCGCCTTGGGGAGCGCGATGGACGAGACCATCCTGATCGCAGCTGCTTTGGCCGCCGCCAGCATCCCCCTGCTGACGGCTATGATCGCTCTTCCCAAAATCCGGCCGCGCTGGCCGCGTTTGGCTTCGCGCCATGTCGGGCTGTAAGACCACCCGTATTTCGGGACTAGGCAACTTGCGCCGGCACTCACAGTGGAGCTCGCTCATGAAGCCTCCGACGGTTTCTTGACCGGGCGGCCAGGATCTATGGGGCTCTACGACGCGGAAGGGTTTACGGTCTCCCTTCTCGGCAGGCGGAGCATCTCCGTTCGAGCGTTCCGCCGGCTTAGTTTGCGGAGTCCCAGAACCAGAGCGCGGGCGGCTGTCGGTGGCGCGGAGCGACTGGCCAACTGTATTAGGGGCGTATAGCTGAAGCTCTGTCCATTCGCCTTGGAACTCTGGCCACCGCGCGGCCAGAGCCTGATCCGCCGCTCTGTGAGCGTCTCCCTTGACCATCATGATGTCGAACCATTCACTTGGCCCTGGATGTCAAACGGCCCTTTAATTGCGGGTGATTGTCAATGCGGTTTGCGAGGCCTTCGCCGGGGTCATGGTCCTTTTCGAGGTCCGATGCCTCATGATGCAGTTCGGGTCGGGCGCCTCAACGTTCGCAACGACGTTCGCATGACGTCAGCCGTTTGACCGAGGTCGCCGCAACCACCGCCCCGGCTGGGGCATCACGATCCGCGTTTGGCAGACCGCAATGGGACGCGACGCAGGTGATGGTGGATCAGGCCGTCTTCTCATTCCCCCATTCGAAGCTGGTACCGTCGACCCAGATGCAGTGGAGGATTACGGCGATCTTGCGCGCCACTGCGACCTTCGCCTTTTTCATGCCGATCCGTTTCGACAGATGCATGCCCCAAGCTTTTAGGGCCGACCATTTCTGTGTTCGGTGCATGAGCACGCTGGCTGCCTCGTAAAGATATGCCCGCAGCAGGCGATCGCCCCAGCGGGACACGCGACCGTTCACATCGGTTTCGCCGGATTGCTTTCGTCGGGGTGTCAGGCCGAGATAGGCGCCGACATCATTGGCGGAGTGGAAGCGCGAGGGATCATCAATGGTGTGGCGGAACGTGAGAGCGGTGATGACGCCGACACCCGGGACTGTCATCAGCCGCCGGGTCGTTGCGTCCTCCCGAGCGAGAGACCGAACCTGCTGGTCCAGCTTGTCCTGTTCCTCGCAGACTTGCTCGTGAACGGCCAGCAGCGCCTCCACAACCGACGTAAGCCGGTGTCCACCGCTGAGCTGCTCTCGAACAAGCCGCCGGAACTGAGCTCCTATCGATCGGCCGAATTGCAGCCCATATTCCTTGAGCATTGATCGAACCTGGTTTTCGAGATCGCGGCGGATGGCAACCAACCTCGATCGAGCAACAAGCACGGAGCGGATGGCCTGGCTCTCGCCGCTCTTAACCTTGACCTCCCGATACCAGCCGACGCGAACCAGTTCGGCCAGACCGCGGGCATCGTTCTCGTCACTCTTGTTCAGGCGAACCGATAATGCCGCTTTCGCGTGGCGGGCATCGGTACAAACGACAGGCAGACCTACTCGCTGGAGTTCGTGCCATAGCCAGCTCGACATGGCACCCGTCTCGAAGCCGATCCTCTCGGCATAGGGCGCGCGTTTGCGAAGCAGCTCTGCCAAGGCTCCGGGATCAGACTTGGCTTTGCCCTGGAACACAATCTTCCCAGCATCATCGACAACGCAGACGCTGGTCTCCCTTTGCGACACATCCAGCCCGACATAATGCTTCACGATGAGCTCCTTCCGCTCCTCCTCGGCCGTGGCCGTCGATGATGCTTTCCAGAAGGGAGCAACGACAGCAATTACGTCATCGTCCGCAAAGTTGCCCCCCGATCGGCGTCCAATGTTGACCCCTTGAGTATGCTCTACAGCGAGGAGACGGCGCGGCGGAGCTGGTCTGTGTTGCGCAGCCGCGCCGGCTCCCGATCGGTGGCGTGCGGGGAACTCAGAGCCTGTTCTTGAAGCGCCAGCTCTCGTTGCCGGTCTCGACGATGTCGCAGTGATGGGTGAGCCGGTCGAGGAGCGCGGTGGTCATCTTGGCGTCGCCGAAGACGGACGGCCATTCGCCGAAGGCGAGGTTTGTGGTGACGATGACGGAGCTCTGCTCGTAGAGCCTGCTGACCAGGTGGAAGAGCAGTTGTCCGCCGGACTGGGCGAAGGGCAGATAGCCGAGTTCGTCGAGGACGATGAAGTCCATGCGTGCGAGATAATCGGCCATGCGGCCCTGGCGGCCGGCGCGGGCTTCGGCCTCGAGCTTGTTGACGAGATCG
>Ga0209675_1001707_pt1 | contig 12134 bp, 9 predicted proteins | sample AraplaCol_mLB_r2_2_FD_184280 | JGI IMG/M metagenome (GOLD analysis project Ga0209675, IMG submission 184280) | Arabidopsis root microbial communities from North Carolina, USA - plate scrape MF_Col_mLB_r2 (SPAdes) (version 3) | ecosystem: Host-associated > Plants > Roots > Endosphere | place: USA... | reverse complement strand
TGCGAGAGGATCACGCCCTCGATGGGCGGGAGCTGCTCGAGCGCGATCGGCGGCTGGTGGAAGCGCTTCGGCCCGGCCCACTGCACCGGCGACACCCGTTCGCTGAACACCGGGTCGATCAGCCAGTACTTGCCGCGCAGCTTGAGCAGGTGCGACGAATGGCCCAGGCGCACCACGTGGTTGGTGCCGGCATCGAGCGCATCGAGCGTGGCCTTGTCCAGCGGCTTCACCGGGATGGGGTCGACGGGCACGCTGTCGACCTTGCTGCCCACGATGAAGCGCGACCAGATCCGCCAGGCGCTGGCCTGCGCCGGCATGTCGGGGTTGGCCATGTTGTGGAAGCCGCCGTCGCGGAACTGCGGCGAGCTGTCGTAGCGCGCTTCGCTGCCGCCGGCGGCGCCGCAGCCCGCGATGAACGCGCAGCCGGCCGCGGCCAGCGCGGTGCTCCGGCGAAGGAGTTGGGGCAGGTAGGAGCCCTGTTCGTCAGCCATGGGGAACCTTCTGGATTGTGTTTGTCGGATGGCGCGAGACTAGCGACGACGCGCATTCCAATGGTTTCAGCCGCAGAAACATTCGCCCGGCAGGGGCATTCCGACACCTCCGGCGGGCGCTTGCCGTGGCGTGCGGTCGTATGCCATGCGCGGTATGGCGCTCCCTGCGGCGGCCCGGCAAACTGCCCGGCTTCATCGGCTTGGACGAGGCGGCACGGACATGAGCGGCAACCGGTACCCCATCATCTATGTGCGCGGCTACGCGATGACCGAGTCGGAGCGGGACGACACCGCGGCCGATCCGTTCTGCGGTTTCAACCTGGGCTCCACCGTGTACCGCGCCACGGTCAAGAAGGATGCGCCCGCGCAGAAGTTCGTCTTCGAGTCGCCGGTGGTACGCCTGCTGGCCGACTACCAGTACCAGAGCGTCTACCAGAACGGCCTGGACATCCTCGACCCCGACTGGAAGCCCTCGCCCGACGAGACCGGCAAGGACGTCGACGGCCTGCCGTCGGCCTCGATCATCATCTACCGCTACTACGACTCGGGTTCGGAGCTGCTCGGCGACGGCAAGTCGAAGGACGTCAAGGTTTACGCGCGGGGCCTGAGCCAGCTGATCCTGCGCGTGCGCGACCTCGTGGTGCAGCGCGAGGGGCCGGGTTATTCGGCGGCCGACTTCCGCTGCTACCTCGTCGCGCATTCGATGGGCGGGCTGGTGGTGCGTGCCTTCCTGCAGAACGCGGGGCTCGGCGACGCAGAGGCCCGCCGCTGCGTCGACAAGGTGTTCACCTATGCCACGCCGCACAACGGCATCGACATGGGCGGCATCAACGTGCCGGCCTGGCTCACGGCGGCCGAGATGAACACCTTCAACCGCGAGAAGATGTCGGAGTTCCTGGACACCGCGCCCGTCAACGGCCGCATGGACTACCTGCCGGCCACGGCGTTTCCGGCCGAGCGCGTCTTCTGCATGGTCGGCTCCAACCGCGGCGACTACGAAAGCGCCAAGGGCCTCGCGCGCATGTTCGCGGGCCACGGCAGCGACGGGCTGGTGCGCATCGAGAACGCCTCGCTCTGGTCGACCGACGCCGCCGGCAGGACGCAGCCGGTGGCCACCGCCTACACCTACCGATCGCACTCGGGCTTCTTCGGCATCGTCAATTCGGAGGAGGCCTACCAGAACCTCGTGCGCTTCCTGTTCGGCGACGTGCGGGTGGACCTGTGGTTCGACGTCGACGGCGTCACCCTGCCGCCCGACCTTCCCGCCGGGGCCGACATCGATGCGCTCTACCAGGTCGAGCTGCTGGCCGCGCCGCGCGGCAAGCGCTGGTACCTGAGCCGGCGCGTGGCGGAAGAGGACTCGCCCGCCTGCCGCACGCACAAGGAGCTGACCGACCCCGCCAGGGCCGAGCGTCGCGCCATCTACCTGTCGACCGTGTTCCTGGCCAACCGGGCGCGCGTGAAGCAGGACCGCCCGACGCTGGCCTACGCCATGACGCTGGGCGTGCGCGTGCCCGACTACCAGGTCGACAACAAGTTCTGGCTCGACGGCCACTACGAGGGCAGTTCGCTGTTCCGCGACACGCTGGTGATCGAGATCGCGCCGCCCCAGGCCGGGGACCCGGCGCAGAACTGGAACGTCAAGTACGGCTGGCAGACCGACACGGCGGGGCAGGCTTCGCTGCCCATGAGCCCGAAGCAGCTCGCCGGCGGCAAGCTGCAGTTCGTGGTGCCGCTGTCGAGCCTGGGCGCCGCGCCGTCGGCGCCGGGCATCAGCGGCAAGGTGCGGCTGGAGGTCAGCGCCTGGAGCTAGGGTTCGGGGTAAGGCCGGGGTCAGATTGGGGCGCTCACAATCGCGCCCACCATGCATTACCTCCTTTTCATCGGCGCACTCCTGTTCTTCGCGTTCATGACGCCGGTCAAGGTCGCGGTGGCGGTCGGGGCGCTGGTGCTGTCCGTGACCTTGGTGGTCAAGGTGTCGGCGCAGGTGGTAGCGGGTGTGTCGCCGACGCTGGGCGACTCCTTTCGCGCTGTCTTCTACGCCTCGCTGCTGGTGGCGCTGGCGCTGCTGGGCGCCATGAGCTTTTCGAGCGGCACGGGCATCCACCACATCGAGGGCTGGCCCGCGGCGGCCCTGCTCGCGGGGCTGTTCGTGGCCTACACGCTGGGTTTCCAGCTGGGCATCGGCACCTCGTTCGGTGCCAGCGCGGTGGTGGCGCTGGTCTCGACGCTGCTGTCGGGCGCCATACTCTGGTCGGTCAGGAATTTCTCCTTCTGACCTGAACCCTTCCATCCCATCCGCCCATGACAAGAACTGCCGTCCTCGTGATCGATGTCCAGCGTGGCCTTTGCGACGATCCGCCGCGCCCGCATGAAGCCGGGGCGGTGATGCAGCGCATCAACGCGCTCACCGCACGCGCCCGTGCGGCAGGCGTGCCGGTGGCCTTCATCCAGCACGAGAATGCGGTCGACCTGGAGTTCGATTCCGAGCGCTGGCAGCTCGCCGGCGCATTGAACACCGACGTGCGCGACGCGAAGATCCGCAAGACCACGCCCGATTCGTTCCTGCGCACGCCGCTGGAGGCATGGCTCATGGAGCACGGCGCGCGGCGTGTGGTGGTGTGCGGCTACTCGTCGGAGTTCTGCGTGGACACCACCGTGCGGCGCGCCGCGGCGCTGGGCTACGAGGTGGTGCTGGCGGCCGACGCGCACACCTCGCACGACAAGCCGCATGCCACCGGTGCGCAGATCCGCGCGCACCACAACGCGACGCTCGCGGACATCACGAGCTTTGGCGTGCCGATTCGCGCGGAGCTCTCCGCCGACATAGCGCTGGCCGGCTGAGGCTCCTAGCCCGCCAGGCCGGCGGCGTGCGAGCGCCAGAAGGCCGCGTCGCCGTACGTGCCCGCACCGGCGGCCGCGTTGTCGGCCATGTGCTGCGCGCGGCTGGTGCCCGGAATGACGCAGGTCACGCCCGGATGCGCCAGCACGAACTTCAGCAGCACCTGGGCCCAGCCCGTGCAGCCGATGTCCGCCGCCCACGGCGGCAGCGGCTTGTCGCGCAGCCGGCGCAGCAGGCCGCCGCCACCGAAGGGCATGTTCGCGATCACCGCCACGCCGCGCTCGGCCGCCAGCGGCAGCAGGCGCTGTTCGGCCTCGCGGGCGTCGGCCGAGTAGTTGATCTGGAGGAAGTCGAGCTTCTCCGCGCGCAGCACGGCCTCGACCTCGGCGTAGGCCGAGGCGGTGTAGTGCGTGATGCCGATGTAGCGCACGCGGCCCTGTTCCTTCCAGCCGCGCAGCGTGGCGAGGTGGGTGCGCCAGTCGACCAGGTTGTGCACCTGCATCAGGTCGATGCGTTGCGTGCGCAGGCGCCTGAACGACTGCTCCATCTGTGCAATGCCGGCCTCGCGGCCCGAGGTCCAGACCTTGGTGGCGAGGAAGGCCTGCGCCTGCTGCTTCCTGGCCGCGGCCAGCAGTTCGCCGGTGGTTTCCTCGGAGCGGCCGTACATCGGCGAGCTGTCGATCAGTTTGCCGCCGGCGGCGAACAGCGCGTCGAGCACGCCGGGCAGGCGCTGGTATTCGTCGGTGCCGGGGCGCTGGTCGAAACCGATCCAGGTGCCGCAGCCGATGACCGGCAGCGTTTCCTGCGCGGAGACGGAGGAGGGAATGGGGCGGGAGTTCATCTGCTTCACGGGCATCGCGGGCGTGCCCTGGGTTTGTGCGAGGGTCGGAAGCGCCGCGCCCGCGCAGAGGGCGGCGCCGAGTCGCAGCAGCCGGGCGCGCGTGAGGGAGGGGAGCCGCGACGTGCCGGGTCCTGCCTCCGTCGCGCTCGTGTTCGTGGTCGTCTTGGAAAGGGTCACGAACGAAATTCTGCGCTCGCAGGCCTCTCGCAGGAAGGCCCGGCGCGCAGGCTCAGCGCAGGTAGCGCCCGTCGGCCTTGAGCATCGACAGCTCGGAGAAGGTCAGCCCGCGGTGCTCGCCGGGGCGGTAGGCCACCGCAATGCCGCCGAGGTCGAGCGTCTTGAACGACTCCAGGCCCTTCTGCAGCGAGTCGGCCGTGGGGTTGGGGCCCGCGCGTTTCAGGCCCTCGGCCATCACCTTGGCGGTGACGTAGCCCTCGAGGCTCGCGTAGCTGAACTCGGTGGCGCCGATCTTCTTCATGGCCGCCTGGTATTCGGCGATGACCGGCATGGCGCTGTTCCAGGGATAGGGCACCACCTGCGAGATGACCACGCCGGCCGCGTCCTTCTTGATGTCCTGGAACAGCTTCTGTCCGTTGAGGAACGAGAACGAATAGAACGCCGTCTCGCCGCCGGCCGCACGGTAGGCGGTGATGAACTTCGCCGCCACGTCGTTGGTGGCCGACAGCACCACCGCCTTGGGCTTGAGCTGCACCAGCTCGGCTGCCCGGGCCGCGGCGTCCGAGCCGTCGTTCTTGATGGCCACGCTGCCGACCATCTTGTCGCCACGCTCGGCAATGAACTTCTGCGTGCTTTCCATCGCCGAGCGCGCGCCCGGGTTGTCGTTGTGCGCAAAGGCGATGCGCGACAGGCCGATGGTGAACAGGTGGTTCACGATGCGGCTGTATTCCTCGTCGAAGCTGATGCGCACCGGGAAGCCGTAGTCGGTGAACTTCACCACCGGACCCGCGCCGGTGTACGGGCCGACCACCGGGATCTTCAGTTCGTTCGCGGCCTTCAGCGCACCCACCGACGACGACGTGCCGATGGGCATCAGGATGCCGACCGCGCCTTCGCCGACGAAGGTCTTGACGTTTTCCGCGCCCTTGGCGGGGTCGTAGGCGTCGTCGAGCTGGCGCAGCTCCACCGGGCGGCCGTTGATGCCGCCGCTGGCGTTCAGCGCCGTGAACATGGCGCGGATGCCGACGAGCGGCTCGGTCGACAGCGAAGCTAGCGGGCCGGTCTTCACGTAGGTCTGGCCGATGACGATCGGCTTGGCCTGCGCCAGCGCGGGAGAGGCGGGGCCCAGCGCCAGGGTGAAGGCGGTGACGGCAGCGGCGATCAGGCGAATCATTTTGTGGATAGAAGTCACAAAGTGTTAATCGATCGATCTTACGGCGCGGCCCGCTGCGGGTAAACCGATCTTTGCTTGCGGCGCCATGAAATACTGTATGAAAATACAGTTAACAGTCTTCGCCATGGGCCTTCCTTTCCTCGATTCCTTCTCCAACGCTGCGGGCCGCGGCGTCTGGCATGCCGACGAACTCGGCCTCGCCGACGCGCAGGTCATCGCCACCGGCCACGCCGCGCTCGACGCCCAGTTGCCGGGCGGCGGCTGGCCTGTGGGCGCGATGACGGAGCTGCTGCAGGCCGCACCCGAAGCCCATGTCTGGCGATTGCTGCTGCCCGGCCTCGCGCAGGCGGTGCAGGCGCGCGGCGGCCCGGTGGTGCTGGTCGGCGCGCCTTACGAACCCTGCGGCGCGTCGTTGGCGGCGCAAGGGCTGCCGGTGGAATCGTTGATGTGCGTCAGGAGCGAGGCGCCGGCCGCGCGGCTGTGGGCCTGCGAGCAGGCGTTGCGCTGCGCCGACGTCGCCGCCGTCGTGGCCTGGTTGCCGCAGGCGAGGGTGGGCGAACTGCGGCGGCTGCAACTGGCGGCGGCGCAGCACGAGCTGCTGCTGTTCGTGTGCCGGCCCGAATCGGTCGCGCTGTCGGCTTCTCCCGCGCGGTTGCGGCTGCGGGCGGAATGCTGCGAAGCCGACGCATCGCAGATCGAACTTCACATCCTCAAGCGCCGCGGGCCGCCGCTGGCTGCGCCGGTGCTGCTGCCGGCCCGCAACGAGCGCATGGCCGCGCTGCTGGCCGCGGCCCGGCTTCGGCGAAAGCTGCGCCACCAGCAGCAGGGCACGGTGCCTGCGGGCGAAACGGCCGGTGCCCGGGTGGTGCGCATCGACGCCTGGAAAGGAGGCCAGCATGCACTGGATCGCCTTGCGGTGGTTGCCTGAGGCGATCACCTCCGGTTCCCCCGAGGCCCAGGCTCTGCCCACGCCCGAGGCCCTTGGCTGGTGGGCGCTGCAGTACACCCCTCATGTCGCGTGGCAGGACGAGGCGCTGATGCTCGAGGTCTCGGCCTGCGAGCGCCTGTGGGGCGGACGGCTGCAGCTGATGCGCCAGCTGGTCGCCGCCAATCCCGCGCCCGACGTGCGCATGCTGGGCACGCAGGGCGCCACCAGCCTGATCGCCCTGGCGCGGCTTCGCCTGTTCGTGCGCGAGGAAAAGCGGCCCGCCGACATGCCTGCCGGCCTGCCGCTCGACACGCTGAGCGCGGCGCGCGAACACCTCGACCTGCTCGCGCGGCTGGGCTGCCGCACCTGGGGCGACGTGGCGGCCTTGCCGCGCGGCGGCCTCACGCGGCGCTTCGGCGCGGAACTGCGCGCGGCGCTCGACACCGCCTGGGGCCTGCGTCCCGAAAGCCACGCCTGGCTCACGCTGCCCGACGTGTTCGAGCAGAAGCTCGAACTCCCGGCGCTGGCCGAGACCGGGCCCGAGCTCATGTGGTCGGCCAACCGGCTGCTGTCGGCCCTGCAGATCTGGCTGCGTGCGCGGCAGCGCGGCGCGCGCTCGCTCGAGCTGCAATGGACGCTCGACCTCAAGCGCTTCAACGGCGTGAACCTGCCGCCGCACCAGCAGCTCACCGTGCGCACGGCAGAGCCCACGCAGGACATGGCGCACCTGCGCCGCCTGCTGTCCGAAAAGCTCGCTCTCGCCACGCTGGCCGCGCCGGCGAGCTGGCTGAGGCTGCGCACGCTCGAGACCGACCCGTGGGCCGGCGCCAGCACCAGCTTCCTGCCGGAAGACAACCGCAAGGGCGACAGGCTCCACGAGATGGTCGAGCGGCTCAGCGTGCGGCTCGGCGCGCAGCAGGTGGTGGTGCCCTCGGCGCAGGCCGACCACCGGCCCGAGCGCAAGCAGGCGTGGCGGCCGGCGCTGCACATGAACAGCTCGCAGCCCGCCAAAAGCGCCAGGAACGATCGGGCTGCGGCTTCGCAACCCGATGCCATCTACCCGCCGTGGCTGCTGCCCGAGCCGCTGCTGCTCGAGATGGACGGCGAGCGTCCGTGCTACCGCGGCCCGCTGAGCAAGCTGGTCGGACCGCAGCGCGTGGAGGCCGGCTGGTGGGGCGACAAGGAGGAGGGCGGCCAGCCCGCCATGCGCGACTACTACGTCGCCGAAAGCCCCGAGGCCGGGCTGGTGTGGATCTTCCGGGAGCGGCCTTCCGCGCGGTTTTCTTCCGGCGAGGTGCGCTGGTACCTGCAGGGGTTCTATGCCTGAGCTCAGCGACAAGCAGGAACGCAGGCGGGAGCTCGCCAAGGTGCATGCGTTGCCGCTGCCGATGCGCAGGAAGCTCGCGCGCATGCTGCCGGACTACGCGGAGCTGCACTGCCTCACCAACTTCAGCTTCCAGCGCGGCGCATCGACGCCGGAGCAGATGGTCGAGCGCGCCTACCAGCTCGGCTACGAAGCGCTGGCCATCACCGACGAGTGCTCGGTGGCGGGCATCGTGCGGGCGCATGTGGCCTTGCGCGACCTGCCTGCCAAGCTGGACGAATACGAGCGCGAGCACCCCGATGAGCCGAAGATTCCGCGCAACCCCGATTTCCGGCTGCTGTTCGGCAGCGAATTCCGGTTCGAGCGATTCAGGCTGGTGGCGATCGCGAACGATCCCGAGGGATGGGGCAACCTCTGCGAGTTCATCACCGCCGCACGCACCACGGAACTGCCCAAGGGCCAATACCGTGTGAGCTGGGACGACGGCGATGGTGTCGGCGGGGTGGCTTCGCTGCAGCACTGCCAGGTGCTCTTCGTGCCGCATCGCGTGCCTGGCGAAACCGTCGACACGGCCTCGCTGCACGAAGACCTGGCGGCGGCCAAGGCGCTGTATGGCGACAACCTCTGGCTGGCCGTGGAGCTGTTCAACGAGATGGACGACGACCTCTGGTTCGTCACGCTCATGCAGGCGGGCGAGCAGGCAGGCGTTGCGCTGGTGGCCGCCGGCGACGTGCACATGCACTCGCGCGGGACCAAGCCGCTGCACGACGTGCTGACGGCCGTGCGCGAGGGCAAGACCGTGGCCGAGTGCGGCTTCGCCTTGCAGTCGAATGCCGAACGGCATCTTCGTCCGCGCATGCGGCTGGCCCAGCTGTACCTGGCCGACATGCTGACCAACACGCTGGTCGTGGCCGAGCGGTGCAGGTTCGATCCCGATGTGATCCGGGAGAACTACAAGTACCCGCTCGAGACCGTGGGCCATCAAGAGACGCCGGCGCAGACACTGGCGCGCAAGACGTGGGAAGGCGCGCAGGGCCGATACCCGCAAGGTATTCCCGACAAGGTGCGCGCGCAAGTCCAGAAAGAGCTCGACCTGATCGTCGAGCTCGAATACGAGATGTTCTTCCTTACGGTGGAGAACGTCGTCAGCTTCGCCAGGTCGCGCAACATCCTTTGCCAGGGCCGCGGCTCGTCGGCCAACTCGGCCGTGTGCTATTGCCTCGGCATCACCGCCATCGACCCCGCGAGGGGCACGCTGCTGTTCGAGCGCTTCCTGAGCCGCGCACGCAAGGAGCCGCCCGACATCGACGTCGACTTCGAGCACCAGCGGCGCGAAGAGGTCATCCAGTACATCTACGAAAGGTACGGGCGCGAGCGCGCGGCCATCGCGGCCGTCGTCATCTGCTACCGGTCGCGCAGCGCATTGCGCGACGTGGGCAAGGCCATCGGCATCGACGAGCGGCTCGTCGACGAATTCGCGAAGGACCACTACTGGTTCGACGATGCCCTGCTCGGCGAACAGCTGAATGCGGCATGCGAACGCGCCGGCGTGAAGGAAGACGAGCTCAAGCTCACGCACTGGATCGAGATGACGCAGCGGCTCAAGGGCTTTCCGCGCCACCTGAGCCAGCACGTGGGCGGCTTCGTGCTCACGCACACCAAGCTCACGCGGCTGGTGCCGGTGGAAAAGGCCTCGATGAAAGAGCGCTCCGTCATCCAGTGGGAGAAGGACGACCTCGAGGCCATGGGCATGCTCAAGGTCGACGTGCTCGCGCTCGGCATGCTCAGCGCGATCCGCCGGGGGCTCGACCACATGAACCGCTGGCGGGGCTCGATGGTGGAGATGCATCACGTGCCCAGCGACGACCCGGAGGTGTTCGACATGATCTGCGACGCCGACACGGTCGGCGTGTTCCAGATCGAGAGCCGCGCGCAGATGTCGATGCTGCCGCGGCTGAAGCCGCGCTGCTACGAGGACCTGGTGATCGAAGTGGCGATCGTGCGGCCCGGGCCCATCCAGGGTGGCATGGTGCATCCGTACCTCAAGCAGCGGGAGCGGGTGCGCAAAGGCTTGCCGATCCATTACGAGAAGGAAGAGCTTCGCCCCGCACTGGAGCGCACGCTGGGCATTCCGATCTTCCAGGAGCAGGTGATGCAGATCGCGATGATCGCGGCGAAGTTCTCGGCCGACGAGGCCGATCAGCTGCGCCGCGCCATGGCGGCCTGGAAGCGCAAGGGCGGCCTCGACAAGTTCCACGAGAAGCTCGTCAAGGGCATGACCGACAACGGCTACAAGGCCAGCTTCGCCGAAGCCATCTTCAAACAGATCCTCGGCTTCGGCGACTACGGCTTTCCCGAGAGCCACGCCGCGAGCTTCGCGCTGCTGGTCACGGTCAGCAGCTGGCTCAAGAACCACGAGCCTGCCTGCTTCCTGGCGGCATTGCTCGATTCGCAGCCGATGGGCTTCTACAGCCCTTCGCAGCTGGTGCAGGACGCACGCCGCCATGGCGTGGAGGTGCGCCCGGTCGATGTCATGTGGAGCGACATGGACACCACGCTCGAAGCGCGTGCTCCCGATGCGCCGCGCGCGCCGCCAGGCACCGACGCGCGCCATGCCGATCGGCTGGGCCGCGAGAACCAGCCCGCTGTTCGGCTGGGCCTGAACCGCATCCAGAGCCTCAGCGCGGGCGGTGCGAAGCGCTTGCTGGAGGCCCGCGCGCACGCGCCCTTCACCAGCACCGAGGACCTCGCACTGCGCGCCGAGCTCGACGGCAAGGACATGGCCGCCCTGGCGGCCGCCGATGCGCTGATGCAGCTCTCGGGCCACCGGCGCCAGCAGGTGTGGGACGCCACGGCGCAGCGCCGCGCACCGGCCCTGCTGAAGGGCGTGCCGATCAACGAGCAGGCGCTGCTGCTGCCGGCCGCGCCCGAGGGCGAGGAAATCGTGGGCGACTACGCGGCGCTGCGCCTCACGCTGCGCCGCCATCCGCTCGCCTTGCTGCGCCCGCGCCTTTCGCGCATGAGCCTGCTGAGCGCCACCGAGCTGCGGGCCATGAAGACAGGTCAGACAGTGCGCGCCTGCGGCATCGTCAAAGGCCGACAGCGGCCGGGAACCGCCAACGGCACCATCTTCGTCACGCTGGAGGATGAGACCGGCAACGTCAATGTGATCGTGTGGAGCCATGTCATCGAGGCCTGGCGCGAGCCGCTGCTGAAGTCGCACCTGCTTGCGGTGCAGGGCACGTGGCAGCGCGACGACGACAGCGGCGGCAAGGTGCAGCACCTCGTGGCCACGGGCTTCAAGGACCTGACGCCGCTCATGGGCCGGCTTGCGCAGAGCAATACGAGCCGGGACTTTCATTGATGCAACCGATCGTTCCATGCCTCGCGCAGCGAACGACTTTTCGCTAACCTGCCTGAGCCATGACCGAACTCGTTCTTGCCGACCCCCTCGTTGCCGCGCCCATCGGCCCGCCGCCGCCCGCACCCGACGTGCCGGTGCCCATGCCGCCTCCGCCGCCGAACATGCCCCCGCCCGAGGGCGATCCGCCGCCTGCGTTGCCGCCCGTGACCGACCCGGGCTTTCCCCCGCCGGTGGTGGAGCCGCCGCCGATGCAGCAATACGTGCCGGAGGTGCCGTTCGGCAAGCTGCATGCACGGCGCCTTCGCGAGATCTACCGCTCGGCCGGCTGGCCTTGCTGCGACGGCATCGAGGTCGAATTGCTCGCCGGCGGGTTTCTCGAGCGCGTGCGCACCGTGCAGGGCCACGAGACGCTGCGCGTCACCGATGCGGGCATTGCGCGCATCGCCACCACGCTCACCATCAACCGTGCCGCGCTGTCGCCGCACGAGGCGCTGGTGGAGCGCGTGGCACGCGAGATGACGCGTGGCGGCCGCATCGCATGGCGCGGCCTGGGCCTGCGCGCGCGGCTTCCGCCGCTGGAAGAGGGTGGCAAGTCGCGCTGGTGCATGGCACGGCCCGACGTGTTCTCGATCCGCAACACCAGCGTGGAGGCCTATGCGCACCCCATCGTGCACGAAGTGAAGGTGAGCCGCGCCGACCTGCTGGGAGACCTGCGCAAGCCCGACAAGCGTGCGGCCTACCTCGACCTTGGCGGCGAGTGCTGGTACGTGCTGGGCAACGACGCCAAAGGCCGATGCATCGCCGCGCCCGAGGAGATACCGCCGGAGTGCGGCGTGATGGTGGTCGAGGGCGAACGCCTCGTGGTGGCCCGCGCGGCGGTGCACCGCGCGTTCGAACGCATCCCTTTCGCGGTGTGGCTCGCGCTGGCCAAGGCCCAGCCCATCGCGGGCTTCGAGGACGACGCGCAGGACATGCTGATCTGATCTGATCAGA
>Ga0209675_1001703_pt1 | contig 12156 bp, 6 predicted proteins | sample AraplaCol_mLB_r2_2_FD_184280 | JGI IMG/M metagenome (GOLD analysis project Ga0209675, IMG submission 184280) | Arabidopsis root microbial communities from North Carolina, USA - plate scrape MF_Col_mLB_r2 (SPAdes) (version 3) | ecosystem: Host-associated > Plants > Roots > Endosphere | place: USA... | reverse complement strand
CTTCAAGCCGGAGCGGGATGGTCTGTTCTGCGCCCGCATCTTTGGTCCGATCAAGGACTACGAGTGCCTGTGCGGCAAGTACAAGCGCATGAAGTATCGCGGCGTGATCTGCGAGAAGTGCGGCGTCGAAGTCACGCTCTCGAAGGTGCGTCGCGAGCGCATGGGCCATATCGAACTGGCCTCACCGGTTGCGCATATCTGGTTCCTCAAGTCGCTGCCGAGCCGCATCGGCCTCATGCTCGACATGACGCTGAAAGATCTCGAGCGCATCCTGTATTTCGAGAACTACGTCGTCGTTGAGCCGGGCCTCTCGCCGCTGAAGCAGTTCGACCTGCTGACGGAAGAGCAGCTCTTCAACGCCCAGGAAGAGTATGGCGATGACGCTTTCGTCGCCAAGATCGGCGCGGAAGCCATCCGCGACCTGCTCACCGCGCTCGACCTGGAAAAGGAGCGTGACAACATCCGCCAGGAGCTGGCCGAGACGACTTCGGAACTGAAGCCGAAGAAGCTGGTCAAGCGCCTGAAGCTGGTGGAAAGCTTCATCGAATCCGGCAACAAGCCGGAATGGATGGTGCTGACCGTGGTGCCGGTGATTCCGCCGGAACTGCGTCCGCTGGTGCCGCTGGATGGTGGCCGCTTCGCGACCTCGGATCTGAACGATCTGTATCGCCGCGTCATCAACCGCAACAACCGCCTGAAGCGCCTGATCGAGCTGCGCGCGCCCGACATCATCGTGCGCAACGAAAAGCGCATGCTGCAGGAAGCCGTTGACGCCCTGTTCGACAACGGCCGCCGTGGCCGCGTCATCACCGGCGCCAACAAGCGTCCGCTGAAGTCGCTCAGCGACATGCTCAAGGGCAAGCAGGGCCGCTTCCGCCAGAACCTGCTCGGCAAGCGCGTCGACTATTCGGGCCGTTCGGTCATCGTCGTCGGTCCGGAGCTGAAGCTGCACCAGTGCGGCCTGCCGAAGAAGATGGCGCTGGAGCTGTTCAAGCCCTTCATCTACTCCAAGCTTGAGCTGCGCGGCCTGGCCGCCACCGTCAAGATGGCGAAGAAGATGGTGGAGAAGGAGCGTCCGGAAGTCTGGGATATCCTCGAAGAGGTCATCCGCGAGCATCCGGTGCTGCTGAACCGCGCGCCGACCCTGCACCGTCTGGGCATTCAGGCCTTCGAGCCGACCCTGATCGAAGGCAAGGCGATCCAGCTGCATCCGCTGGTCTGCGCGGCCTTCAACGCCGACTTCGACGGTGACCAGATGGCGGTGCACGTGCCGCTGTCGCTGGAAGCCCAGCTCGAAGCCCGCGTGCTGATGATGTCGACCAACAACATCCTCAGCCCCGCGAACGGCAAGCCGATCATCGTGCCGTCGCAGGATATCGTACTCGGTCTGTATTACACGACCATGGAGCGCAACAGCCCGCTCGGCAACGTGATCAAGATCAAGGACGTCAACGCCCTGCTGAAGGCCTGGGCCGATGACGACGTGATCCTGTACGACACCAAGACCAACGTGGAAGTGCCCAAGACTGCCGTGAAGGCCGAGCTTGAGCGTCTGCTGCCGTCGGCCGTGGTCGAGCGCGTGCCGGTCTTCACGACCATCGCCGAAATCCAGCAGGCGCTGGATTCCAAGGCGATCACCCTGCATCACCGCATCAAGGCCCGTCTGAGCACCGTGGACGGCGAGGGCAACCCGATCATCGCCCGCGTCACCACCACGCCCGGCCGTATGCTGCTGAGCGAGATCCTGCCGCGTCACAAGAACGTGCCGTTCCGCGTGATCAACCAGCAGCTGACCAAGAAGGAGATCACCAACGTTATTGACGTGGTGTATCGCCATTGCGGCCAGAAAGAGACCGTCATCTTCTGCGATCGCATGATGGCGCTCGGCTTCACCCGCGCCTTCAAGGCCGGCATTTCCTTCGGCAAGGACGACATGGTCGTGCCGGTGACGAAGGAGAAGCATATCGACGACACCAAGAAGCTGGTCGGCGAGTACGAGCAGCAGTACCAGGACGGTCTGATCACCCAGGGCGAGAAGTACAACAAGGTGGTCGATGCCTGGTCGCAGTGCACCGATCGCGTTGCCGATGAAATGATGAAGGTCATTCAGACCGACATCGATCAGGTCAGCGGTCAGCGCAAGCCGATCAACTCGATCTGGATGATGGCCCATTCCGGCGCCCGCGGTTCGGCGGCGCAGATGAAGCAGCTCGCCGGCATGCGCGGCCTCATGGCCAAGCCGTCGGGCGAGATCATCGAGACGCCGATTATCTCGAACTTCAAGGAAGGCCTCACCGTGCTCGAGTATTTCAACTCGACTCACGGCGCCCGTAAGGGTCTGGCCGACACCGCGCTGAAGACCGCCAACTCGGGTTACCTGACCCGCCGTCTGGTCGACGTTGCCCAGGACTGCATCATCACCGAAGATGATTGCGGCACCGAACGCGGCCTGACCGTGCGCGAAGTGGTGGAAGGCGCCGAGGTCATCGCCACGCTGGGTGAGCGTATCCTGGGGCGTACGCCGAGCACGGATGTGAAGCATCCCCTCACCGGCGCGGTGCTGGTCAAGGCCGGCGACCTGATCGAGGAAAAGGATGTCGACACCATCGAGACGGCCGGCGTGGAGTCCATGCTGATCCGTTCGGTGCTTACCTGCGACAGCCAGGTCGGCGTTTGCGGCAAGTGCTACGGCCGCGATCTGGCCCGCGGCACCAAGGTGAACATCGGTGAGGCTGTCGGCGTTATCGCCGCGCAGTCGATCGGTGAGCCCGGCACCCAGCTGACCATGCGTACCTTCCACATCGGCGGCACCGCCCAGGTGGCGGAGCAGTCGAGCCTGGAGGCCGCCTATGACGCGACCCTCAAGATCGCCAACCGCAATCTGGTGACCGACAGCCAGGGCCGCTTCGTGGTGATGGGCCGCAATTGCGAAGTCATCCTGGTTGACCAGAATGGCCGCGAGCGCGCCCGCCACAAGGTGCCCTACGGTGCCCGTCTGGTCGCCGATGAAGGCGGCAAGGTGAAGAAGGGCCAGCGTATCGCCGATTGGGATCCGTACACCCGCCCGGTCATCACCGAGCGCGAGGGTATCGTGCATTACCGCGACCTCGTCGAGGGCGTGTCGATGCGCGAAGCGACCGATGAGTCGACCGGCATTTCCTACAAGGTCGTCTCCGACTGGAAGCAGAACCCGAAGGGCAGCGAGCTGCGTCCGCGCATCACGCTCCGCAACGACAAGGGTGAGATCCTCACGCTCGTCAGCGGCGTCGAAGCCCGCTACTACCTGTCGGCCGACGCCATCCTGTCGGTGGAAGACGGCGCGCAGGTCCATGCTGGTGACGTGCTTGCCCGTATCCCGGTGGAAGGCACCAAGACCCGCGACATCACCGGCGGTCTGCCGCGCGTCGCCGAGCTCTTCGAAGCCCGTCGTCCGAAGGACCACGCGGTGATCGCGGAGATCGATGGTCGCGTCGAGTTCGGCAAGGATTACAAGGCCAAGCGCCGCCTGATCCTGAAGCCGGCCGAAGAGGGCGCCGAAGCCGTCGAGTACCTGATCCCGAAGGGCAAGCAGATTGCCGTTCAGGAAGGCGACTTCGTCCGCGTCGGCGACCATCTGCTCGATGGCAACCCGGCGCCGCACGACATCCTCAAGGTGCTGGGCATCGAGGCGCTGGCCAACTATCTCGTCAACGAGATCCAGGAGGTCTATCGTCTGCAGGGTGTGAAGATCAACGACAAGCACATCGAGGTGATTTGCCGCCAGATGCTGCAGAAGATCGAGATCACCGACCCGGCCGAGACCACCTTCCTGATCGGCGAGCAGGTCGACCGCAGCGAGTTCGAAGAGGTGAATGCCAAGACCGAAGCCGAGGGCCGCAAGCCGGCCAAGGGCATGCCGGTCCTGCTCGGCATCACCAAGGCGAGCCTGCAGACCCGGTCGTTCTTCTCGGCGGCCTCGTTCCAGGAAACCACCCGCGTGCTCACCGAAGCTGCCGTCGGCGGCAAGGTGGACAAGCTGGTCGGCCTCAAGGAGAACGTCATCGTCGGCCGCCTGATCCCGGTCGGCACCGGCGCGATCATGAACCGGATGAAGTCGCTCGCCGCCCAGCGCGACCGCGATTTCGCCGATGCGCTGGAAAGCGAACTGCAGGCTGCAGTCGGCGACGCCGCCGAATAAGCCTCGGTTTCATACCGAACAGAAAAGGGCGGTCCTCTGGGCCGCCCTTTTTTGCATTCAGGCTTCGCTTGCCGCCTGCCGGGAATCACCTTAAGCCGGATATATGGAATGGCAGGATGACGGTGTGGTCCTCAGTGTGCGCCATCATGGCGAAAGCGCGCGTATCGTCGCGCTGCTGACGGAGCATCACGGCCGTCATGCCGGGCTGCTCCGGGGCAGTGGTGCAGCGCGGGGCGGAAGCATACAGGTTGGCCAGATCGTGCGCGCCGACTGGCGGGCGCGGCTGTCGGAACAGCTTGGCTATTTCACCCTTGAATCGCTTGGCCATCCCGCTGCCCTGATCCTCGACGATCCGGCCCGGCTGGCCGCCCTGTCGTCGGTCTGCGCCCTGGTCGATGCCGCGCTGCCCGAGCGCGAGCCGCATCCGGCGCTGTTCAACGCCACCCACTCGCTGTTCACCCTGCTGTCCGAGATGCCCGAGCCAGGTGACTGGGGCGCGCTCTATGTGCGCTGGGAAATCGGCCTGCTGGCCGAGATGGGCTACGGTATCGATCTGGAAAGCTGCGCCGCCACCGGGTCGACCGGCAACCTGACCCATGTCTCGCCGCGCACCGGCCGTGCCGTCTCGGCCGAGGCTGCGGCACCCTATGCCGAGCGGCTGCTCGGCCTGCCGGCCTTCCTGGTGCCGGGGCGGAGTGGGGTGGCCGCGCCGAATCACCCGCTGGTCGAGGTCGAGAACGGCCTCGCGCTGACCGGGCATTTTCTGGAAAACCGGCTGTTCGCCCAGCTTCATAAAGCCGTGCCCCAGGCCCGTTACCGCCTGCTGGAAGTGATCCACCGCGCCCTGCATCCGTAGCAGAATCAGGCCAATTGCTGTAAACACACGCCATGAGCAAGCATCTCCCCCCCAAAGAGATTCCCGAAGACATCCGCAACGTGCCGCTGCCGGATGCGCTGTCCGAGCGCTATCTGGCCTATGCGCTGAGCACCATCACCTCGCGTTCGCTGCCCGATGCCCGCGACGGCCTCAAGCCGGTGCAGCGCCGCGTACTGTTCGCCATGCGGCTGCTCAAGCTGGACCCCAGTGCGGGCTACAAGAAATGCGCCCGCGTCGTCGGTGACGTGATCGGTAAATACCATCCGCATGGCGACCAGTCGGTCTATGACGCACTGGTGCGTCTGGCTCAGGATTTCGCCCAGCGCTATCCGCTGGTCGACGGTCAGGGCAACTTCGGCAATATCGACGGCGATAACGCCGCGGCGATGCGATACACCGAGGCGCGCCTCACCGAGATCGCCAATGTGCTGCTCGCCAACCTGGACGACGAGACCGTCGACTTCCGCCCCAATTACGACGGCGAGAATGACGAGCCGGTCGTGCTGCCGGCCGGCCTGCCCAACCTGCTGGCCAATGGCGCCAGCGGCATCGCGGTCGGCATGGCCACCTCGATCCCGCCGCACAACCTGCCTGAGCTGTGCGATGCGCTGCTGCATCTAATCAAGCACAAGAACGCCACCATCGAGAAGCTGGTGGAATTCGTGCAGGGCCCGGATTTCCCCACCGGCGGCATCATGGTCGAGCCGCTGTCGAGCCGCATCGAGGCCTACAAGACCGGCCGCGGCAGCTTCCGCCATCGCGCCAAGTGGAGCAAGGAAGAGCTGCCGCGCGGCATGTGGCAGATCGTCGTCACCGAGATTCCCTACCAGGTCCAGAAGTCCAAGCTGATCGAACGCATCGCCGAGCTGATCACCGACAAGAAGGCGCCGCTGGTCGATGACGTGCGCGATGAGTCGGCGGAAGACATCCGCCTGGTCATCATTCCGAAGAACCGCACCGTCGAGCCGGCCGTGCTGATGGAAAGCCTGTTCCGCAGCACCGACCTGGAGACGCGCTTCCCGCTGAACCTGAACGTGCTGGATGGCGGCAAGCTGCCGCGGGTGATGAACCTGCGTGAGGCGCTGCAGGCCTATCTGGATCATCGCCACGAGGTGCTGGAACGCAAGAGCCGCTACCGCCAGGGCAAGATCGAGCATCGCCTAGAAGTGCTCGACGGCTACCTGATCGCCTATCTCAATCTCGACGAGCTGATCGAGATCATCCGCCGCGAAGACGAACCCAAGCCGGCGATGATCAAGCGGTTCAAGCTCACCGACGTGCAGGCTGAGGCCATCCTCAACATGCGCCTGCGCAGTTTGCGCAAGCTGGAGGAGATGGAGCTGCGCGGCGAGCATAAGGAACTGTCGAAGGAGCTGGCGGAGCTCAAGAAGCTGCTGGGCAACGAAGACCTGCGCTGGCAGGCGATTGCCGGCGAAATCCAGGAGCTCAAGAAGCAGTTCGGCCCGAAGACCGCGTTGGGCAAGCGCCGCACAGCGATTGGCGATGCACCGGTCATTTCCGAGGAAGCCTTCGAGGTGCTGGTCGAGCGCGAGCCGATCACCGTGATCTGCTCGGCCAAGGGCTGGATCCGCGCCATCAAGGGCCATGTCGCCGATGATGGCACCGCCGCTTTCAAGGAAGGCGACAAGGGCCGTTTCTGGCTGCATGCAGAAACCACCGACAAGCTGGTTCTTTTCGGCACCAATGGCCGTGCCTATACCATCGCCTGCGACAAGCTGCCCCGTGGCCGCGGTCATGGCGAACCGGTGCGCCTGACCATCGACCTGGGCAACGACCAGGACATCATCACCCTGTTCAAGTACCAGGGCGACCGCAAGTTCCTGGTCGCCAGCTCGGATGGTCGCGGTTTCGTCTGCCCCGAAACCGAGATGCTGGCCGCCACCCGCACCGGCAAGCAGATCCTGAATGTACAGTCGCCGGCCGAGGCCTGCGTGCTGACGCAGGTCGAGGGCGACACGGTGGCGGTGGTTGGCGACAATCGCAAGCTGCTGCTGTTCCCGCTGTCGGAACTGCCCGAGATGACCAAGGGCCGCGGCATCACCCTGCAGAAATACAAGGATGGCGGCCTGGCCGATGCCAAGACCTTCACCCTGAAGCAGGGCCTGAGCTGGATCGACTCTTCGGGGCGTACCAAGACCGAGAGCGACATCAAGGAATATCGCGGCGAGCGGGCCCAGGCAGGCCGCATCGTGCCACGCGGCTTCAACAAGAATAACCGCTTCAGCTAAGGCGGCTGACCATGCGAAAGGCCGGGGAAACCCGGCCTTCTTGCTGTCCGGAGGATGACATGAGCAAGCCCGAGATAAAGAAATACTGGCAGAATTTCATCGATGGCGAATGGGTGGATGGCGCGACCAACGAGCGGATCGCGGTTGAAAACCCGGCCACCGGCGAGACGCTGGCCGAGGTGGCGCGCGCCATGCCGGAGGATGTCGACCGTGCCGTGTCGGCTGCCCGCAAGCGCTTCAATGCCCGTACCCTGATCGATATGCGGCCGATGGCGCGCGGCGCCCTGCTGCTGGAGATCGCGGCGCAGATGCGGGCGATGGCCGATGAGATCGCGTTGGCCGAGTGCCTGGACAACGGCAAGACGCTGGCGGCCGGCAAGAACGAGGCGATGGCCGCCTCGCGTTATTTCTCATACTACGGCGGCGCGACCGACAAGATCGAAGGCCGCATGATCCCGCTCGGGACCGGCTACGTCGATTACACCGTGCCGGCGCCCTATGGCGTCTCGGCCCAGATCGTGCCGTGGAATTTCCCGCTGCAGATCGCAGCCAGATCGGTGGCCTGCGCACTCGCCACCGGCAATACGGTCGTGCTGAAGTCGCCCGAACTCTCGCCGCTGTCCTGCTATTTCATCGCCGAGGCCTGCAAGCGCGCCGGCGTGCCCGATGGCGCCGTGAACCTGCTCTGTGGCTATGGCCATGACACGGGTGCTGCGATGGTGTCGCACAAGGATATCGACCATATCGTCTTCACCGGTTCTCTAAAGACCGGGCAGTTCATTTTGCGCGCCGCCGCCGAACGCATCATCCCCTGCGTGATGGAACTGGGCGGCAAGTCGGCAGGGATCGTTTTCCCCGATGCCGATCTCGACCAGGTGGCGGCCAGCACCGCCATCGGCATCTTCACCAATGCCGGCCAGGTCTGCTCGGCGGCCTCGCGCCTTGTCGTGCACCGCTCGCGTCATGACGAGGTGGTGACCAAGATCGCCGCCCGCGCCAAGGCGCTCAGCATCGGCCCTGGCATCGAGGGCAAGGATCTCGGCCCGGTGATCTCGGCCGGCCAGCGCGACAAGGTGGAAAGCATGTGCCTGGCCGCCGCGCAGGAAGGTGCCGACGCCGTTGCCGGCGGCCGCCGCGTTGACGGCATGCCGGGCTATTTCATGCAGCCGACGGTGTTTGCCGGCGTGACGCCGCAGATGACCATCGCGCGCGAGGAAGTCTTCGGCCCGGTGCTCTCTGTCCAGGTCTACGACGATCCGGAAGAGGCGATCGCCCTGGCCAACGGCACGGATTACGGCCTCTGCGCCGGTGTCTATACCAAGGATTTGCGGCAGGCCCATTGGGCCGCTGATCGCCTCGTGGCCGGTCAGGTCTTTGTGAATGAGTGGTTCGCGGGTGGCATCGAGACGCCGTTCGGTGGCACCAAGCGGTCAGGTTACGGTCGCGAGAAGGGCCAGGAAGCCCTGCTCAGTTATGTGCAGACCAAGAATGTCGGCATCCGCATCGATGGCGGTGGTGGCGGTCGCCCGGGTGGCTGATTGGCGGGCGGTTGAGGGAAGGGGCGAGCCTCAGCTCGCCGCCTTCAGCTTGTCCTTATCGTAACCGGCAACTTTCTTATAGTTGTCGGTGATCGCTGTCAGTTCAGCCGGGCTGATCACATCCTCGATCCGCTTGAACGGCTTGTCACCGGTGCGCTCGAACACTTCGCGCAGGATCGCATCGGGCGGGTTCTTGCGATTGGTCAGCACCACATTGGCGGTGGCGGGCAGGCGCTGCGCTTCGTAAGCCTTCAGCGCTTCCAGCGGATCGCGGGTATCGGCCAGCAGGTCGGCCAGCACGCGGGCGTCGATGATCGACTGACCGGCGCCGTTCGAACCGCGTGGCACCATCGGATGCGCCGCATCGCCCAGCAGCGTGACGCGGCCATGGGTCCAGCGCGGCAGCGGGTCCTGGTCCACCATCGGGAACTCCAGCACCATGTCCGACTTGCGGATCATTTCCGGCACGTCCAGCCAGTCGAAGGTCCAGTCGGAGAAGGCGGGCAAGAAGTCATCCAGGTTGCCGCTGCGGTTCCAGTCGCGCTGGATATGCTTGGGCGTCTCGATCTCGGCCACCCAGTTCATCAGCTGGTTACCCTCGGCATCGATATCGTTGCGGATCGGATAGATCACCATCTTGCCATGCGACAGCCAGCCGGCGCGTACCATGCAGGCGCCAGACAGAATGGGCTTCATGCGGGTGATGCCGCGCCACATGTTGACGCCGGAATAGCGCGGCGCGCCTTCATTGGGAAAGAACTGCTTGCGCACCACCGAATGGATGCCGTCGCAGGCGATCACCACGTCGGCACTCTGGTCAGGCAGGCTGAGGCCGCTGACCGTATTGCGGAAATGTGCCGTGGCGCTGCCGGCATCCTGCTCGACGCCGATGCACTGCCAGCCAAGATGGATGCGGTCTTCGCCGATCCGCTGCTTTGCCGCGGCAAGAAGCGCCGCCTGCAGATCCGCCCGATGGATCGAAAGCTGCGGCCAGTCATAGCCTGCGGCCATGCCGAGTGGCTCCTGATGGATCAGCTGGCCGAAGCGGTTGTAGAAGGCGGCATCCTGTGTGCTGACCGCCGCTTTGGTCAGCGGCTCTTCCAGGCCGAGGCGGAACAGTTCCTTGGTGCTATGCGGCAGCAGGTTGACGCCGACGCCGACGGCACGGATTTCCGGCGCGGCCTCGAAGACGTGGCAGGGGATGCCGCGGTCGTGCAGGGTGAGCGCCAGCGTCAGGCCGCCGATACCGCCGCCAATGATGATCACGTCCATGACTGGTACTCCTTGCGCAGCGGCGCTGCTTACTCGGCCTCGATCTTGGCGTCAGTCACCACCTTGGTCCAACGGGCGAGGTCGGTGGCGGTGGTCTTGGCCAGCGCGTCGGGGGTACCGGTCTTCACGACCAGGCCCTGCTTCTGGATGGTGTCGCGCACCGCAGGATCGGCGAGGATGGTGTTCAGCTCGGTATTCAGGCCCTTTACCACATCGGCCGGGGTCTTGCCCGGGGCATACATGGCGAACCAGAGATCGACGTCGAAGCCGGTGACGCCTTGTTCAGCCAGCGTGGGGATCTGCGGCGCGACCGGCGAGCGTTCAGCAGACGTCACGCCCAGAACGCGGATACGGTTATCGGCGACGAAAGGCAGCGCGGTATGCACCGGCATGATCATCACGCCGACCTGGCCACCGATCAGATCCTGCACGGCACCGCCCGAACCCTTGTAGGGGATGTGGTTCAGGTTGATGCCGGCGGCCTGCTTGAAGCTTTCCATCGCCAGATGCTGCGGCGTGCCGTTGCCGGGCGAAGCATAATCGAGCTTGCCCGGCTGCGCCTTGGCCAGCGCGATGAACTCTTTCAGGTTGGCTGCCTTCACCGACGGATGGACCGCCAGCACCATCTGGCCGTTGGCGATCGAACCGACCGGGGCGAAATCCTTCACGACATCGTAGGGCACGCTTTTGTACAGCGAGGGCGTCATGGTGAAGGTGTTTGCCGTCACCATCAGCGTGTAGCCGTCAGCCGGCGAGGTGGCCACCACCTGGCTGCCGATATTGCCAGACGCGCCAACGCGGTTCTCCACGACTACCGGCTGGCCGGAACGCTGCTGCATCTGCGCGCCGATCACGCGGGCCAGGATGTCCATGCCGGTGCCGGGCGTAAACGGCACAATGATCTTCACCGGCCGCTGGATCAGCGACTGAGCCAGAGCCGAGGTCGGCAGGGCTAGCGCGACAGGAGCCAGCAGCGCAGCGGCGATCAGGATACGGCGGGTGAGGGACTGTTTGGTCTGCATCTGCATGGCTTCCTCCAATGCGGGCCTCTTTATTATGGGTCCCGTGAAATTCGTCAGACGTCTGATTATTATGTCGGCTCGATACCTGTGTCAATTCGGGAAATGTGATATGTCCCGGGGGCAGGGGGACGACATGGCCAAATCCGACCGCAACGATTATCCGGTGCCCGAGATTTACGACCGCCCCGGGTTCCAGATCCGGCGCGCGCACCAGAATTCCGTCTCCACCTTCCTGCAGATGCTCAAGCCCTATGACCTGACGCCGCCGCAATTCGGTGCGCTGACGGTGGTGGCGCGCTGGGCGCCGATCAGCCAGATTGATCTGGCGCGCAGCCTGGGGTTCGACCGCTCGACCACGGCGCTGGTCGTCGGCCTGCTGGTGAAGCGCAAGCTGATCGCGAAAACCGCAGACCAGGACGACCGTCGCAAATTCGCGCTCACCCTGACGGCCGCCGGCCGCAAGCTGGTGCAGGGCTGCACGCAGGAGGCAAATGCGGTGCGCGAGGCGCTGCTGGCGCCCTTCTCGAAACAGGAAGCGGCTGAGTTCATACGGCTGCTGCGCAAATTCAATGATGCTTTCGACGGCATCTCGAAAGCGCCGCCGGTGGTGAGTAAGAAACGCGCCTAGCGTGACGTGACCCGTTGCAGCGTGGCGAAAGGTTTTTCGCTACTGTCGGCGGTGTCGTTGTTTCTGTAGGTGACAATCAGGCGCTCCTCGCCTTCGCGGCTGATCCAGAAGGCGATCTTGCCGCTGCGGACCATGCGGTCGCCGTTCATGCCAAGTTTCCAGTTGCTTTGTTCAGGCGGCTCGCCGTTCGCGCCGCGGCCGACTTGGTAGGTGGCATTGACGTCATCGCCGGTCTGCGGCGGGATGGTCAGCACGGTAAGGCGGCCGCTGGCGTTCATGCCCTGCCACTGACCGGTAAAAGTGCTCCGGTCCCGCGGCGGTATCGGCAGGGGTTTGATGCCAAGCCGAACTGCCATCGCAGGATCACTCTCATCGCACTGGTCTATGAATGCT
>Ga0209675_1001700_pt1 | contig 12173 bp, 12 predicted proteins | sample AraplaCol_mLB_r2_2_FD_184280 | JGI IMG/M metagenome (GOLD analysis project Ga0209675, IMG submission 184280) | Arabidopsis root microbial communities from North Carolina, USA - plate scrape MF_Col_mLB_r2 (SPAdes) (version 3) | ecosystem: Host-associated > Plants > Roots > Endosphere | place... | reverse complement strand
GGGATCGAGCGGCAGCGCAGCAGTGGCGGGTCGCGAGCGAGGCATGGTGCGAAGGATGAGACGTAAATTGCTGTCGTGTAGTTTGCCACAAAAATACAGCTGTATCGATAATGTTTGTTATCGATATAGCAGCGTGTTGTGAGTCCAAACTAGAGATGCTGAAACACTTAATATTGGTGCCTTAAAAGCGAAGGTGGGCCGACCAATCGCCTGCTTTTCGTCATCAAACGTACGCCGCCGCATCTGCGGCTTCCCGACGGAGCGGTTGCGCCGACTCAATGATCTGCGCGGATTGGTGTCGCGAGCGGCATATGCTCGGGCAGACAATACTGACGCGGCACGCAAGCGGATGTTCGGGACGAAGAGGCGAAGCGAAGGAAATGACGCGCACTTTCCATCGGCGAGGTAGATGCGAAGATGAACAAAAGAATACGAAGGTCGGCCAGCGTATAATCGTTGCTGTTGGATTACCCAGTCTCTTATGTCTAAGCTTGTATTCGCTATCGATTTTTCCCGTGGGAAGCCTAGTCCACTAGAAGCACAGGCTATTCTTTCTCGCACGACTGCGCGCGGGTGCCATCACCACTCGATGAAGTTGAGGCTCCCATTTGGCATATACAACGTTTCAATTCAACGAGTGGCTGATAAGGTAATCAGTCTGTGCCGGCGGCTTGAGGCGTATTTCCAAACTGTCAAGGGGGTATCAAAAGATATGCCGGCTGATAGTGGCCTCAGACAGGAGATTGTCGACTACATTGAGTTGGCTATCTATGCAGCGGCGGAGCATGTTGATGACGTCGAAGCGATAGCTGCGGGGTTCTTCAAGGATCGATACCAGAAAAAGAAGCACGCTGGTTACAAGACATTCACAGCTGAGCTCGATAAGCATAGAAGATTCGTTTCAGCCGCCGCAAACAACATTAAACATCAGCAGGCTCGTATCCGACTTTATTCAATCGAGTTCGTCCATGGACCGGAATCTGGATGTCTCCACGGGTACTTTATTGAAGGGATCGAGAACGGGGAGGTCGGCCCTAGCGGAATTTTTCACCAAGATCAACTGGTCTTTTCCGTTTCCACGCTGGTGTGGGAGATCATCGTCTTCGTTCTCCAAAGCTCGCATAGCTTGGCCCGTTTCCTTGAAACGGTAGGACAACAGGTCGACGGTCCGCTCAAGGAAACTGAAGGCAGCACTTTTATCGGCGCTATCGAGGCTGCAGCACGATTGCCCAATTATATGTTCGGCGAGGCTCATCCGTTCGAGCGGATCACGCTAAGTTTCTTAGCACCACCTGATGAATCCTTAGCAAACATGGACTCCGGGTTATATGGGTCTTTTCACCACACGTGGGACCACAAACACGCACTGAAGCCGGGCGGGTATAGTTTCGGCTATCTAGGGGACGGGATCTCGAATAAATTCAAGCTGGTCGGTCCGAAGAGGATTACCTTGAAGTCATGGGGTCGGCCCGAGCCTATGGCGCAAACAACGTGAATCGAGTGCGACTGCTGTGGGTCTTCATCACCCCCTATCCGTTCCTGGCCGTTCCGCTTTTGATCAGGTGCTGTACGGCATTGCCGTGGCGCTAGGATTGTTGGATTGCGAAACGCGCGCCCGCATTGCCGTGAAGTCAAAATAACTGTCGTCTAAACCTTGAAAAATATCATGCCATTCTCTGATCTGGAAACCGACTCTATATCGATAGTAAAAGTGGATGGACAACGTTTTGACGGCCTGAAAGCAAGTGTTCAAGGCGGCAAAGTTTTCATGACCGGCAGCAAGCCTTTGGTGGAGCCTGGCGACTTAGTCGTCTGCGCCAGATCAAACGGCTCTGAGGAATCCTATCGTGTCCTAGACCCGGGATTTCATGAAGACTTTCACGGCATTCCGGCCGGTTACCAGATGGCAGTCCAGAAGCTCGGAGTGTTGTCCAGACCGGGAGCGCCAGGAAGCACGACTTACAACGTCAATGGGCCGAATGCCCGCGTCAATGTGCATTCAGTGGACAATTCCACCAACGTTGCGGGTATTGACCCGGCATTCCACACCGCGCTGCAGCAGCTCACCGCCGCGATTGAACGCGCTGGGCTGACCGACGAAGCGCGAAAGGACGCACTGGAGATTGTCGAAGGGGTAAGGGCCCAATGCGAGAACCCAAAGCCGTCGCGCGCCATTGTCGGTGCACTTATCAAGGGCCTACCCGCCGTTGCCGACATTGTGGCTGCTGGAAAGGCCGTCATCGACCTGTTCACGTGAACCACTGAGAAAGCCTTTTTTGGCACCAAAGCATTCCAGAAAGCCGGCCCGGTGCGGGTCTTTTGCATTCCGAGCTCGAGTATGAAGCGACGGCGCCGCTGGTGCAGGGAGTCGATGAAGACGATTGACCCTCATAAAAGCAACCAAGGGGAATACTACGTCATCACCAGGCGGAGCTACTAACACCGCGTGGCGACGAGTGCGCTGCCGATTGATGCGCGTGCGCGCGCACTAGTCGATTGGCAACCGGCATGCCACGCGACGGAGCAGTCGCAGTTCTGCGTAGATTATACGCAGAACTGCGTTAATGCCTCGCAAATCTGCGTTCCCTGTGCACAGCGTTGGTCTATACTATGCAAATGCTCTCGCACCGTATTACTTCTGCCGACTTGGCTGCCGTTGGCAGAATGGACCGCCATCGACTTCGCAACTTGCTGAAGGACCTGCCAGGGTTCGCGGGGCGCCCCGCTAATGAGCGGGTGGCTATGGAGTACACGCATCACGATCTAACTGTCGTCGCGGTCCTATGCGAGTTGGAGCGCATAGGGCTGCGCAAGGACGCGATTGCGAAATGGGTATCGCCCATTCAGCAGGCTTTGCTTGGCCCGCGTTCGCTTGCAGCCCCTCAACTGGTACTGACATTTGATCCGCCAGAGGCTGTACTCGTTGAGGACCATGACGGTCTGCGAGAGGGAGTCGTCGTCGATCTCGACAAGATCTTGCGTCTTGTGGACAGCCATTGCGCCGGCGGGGACGAGGTACGGTATAGCCAGCGCGAGTTGGACTTCGGCCCACAGATTGTGGGAAGAGCAGATATCTCAACCAATCAAGCGAGGGTGCACCGACATGGGTAGCTCGCAAGTTGATTGGAAAGACTGGTTCGCTAAGGCCGGCATCACGGCCGAAAGTACCGTTGACCTAGGCGGCGTTCCGGGGGCGCGCCATGTGCGCTATCTCGACCTAATCCGCAGCGACGACAGCGACGAGTTGCTGCCCGAAGTTGTCGTTGAGTCTGGTGGAATTCCACTTGTCTATTTCGTTAGGCATGACACGCTTGGCAGCAAGCGCAGCGATCCGCACGAGCTTGCTCAGCTTGTTCGTGTGTTGGCCTGCCGCGCTGATGCTCGCTATCTTGCTGTGGTGGAACCGGGCCAGGTGGTCGTCTATCCCATTTTGATGGATGACGCGTTGCCACCGCCGATGTTCACCGACACCGATGCGGCCAGCTACGCCACGTTCCGGGGCATGCTCAGCGGCACCACTGCCCAGGCGACGTCCAACCGCGGGGCGCGCAGGTCGCGCAAGGCTACAGCACAGTGGCTGGACGGCTTGCTGTTCCAGTTGCTGACGGACGCGGCGAGTGAGATTCATCGAGCAGTACCCCAACTCACTGTGCAGCAGGTACTCGCGCTAGTAGGGCGCGCGCTGTTCTTCAGGTTTCTGGTGGACAGGGGAATCGTCAATGTAGGCGATTTGGGCAGCATCAGCCGGCGAGCCACTGACCTCAGTTCGGTCTTCGGCAACCTCGACGCATTGCTTGAGACGTGCGCGTGGCTGGACAAGACTTTCAATGGAGATCTGCTAAGTTTGGGCGGATCGAACCACGATCCACACAGGTACAGCGAACTTCATCAACTATTGGCATCATCCGCCGATACAGTTTGCTGGCACCTGACCAACATCCAATGCAAGGCGGTTCATGGTCAGTTGCCGCTCCAATGGAGCGGCATCTACTTTAAGCACGTCCCAGTGGACGTTCTGAGCCAAGTGTACGAGGACTTCGCGCACCAGTTCGTTCCTGAGTTGGCTAAAGCGACGAGCATTCACTTCACCCCGCGCAAGCTCGCGGACATCGTGGTGGATGGTGCATTCAGTGCAGTGAGCAGCACGACTCCCGATCGTGCTCGCGTTCTTGATCCTTCGGTCGGGGGCGGAGTATTCCTGGTGCTGGCGTTCAAGCGGCTTATTGCCGAGCAATGGCGTGCGTCAGGTGAGCGTCCGCGCCGCGCCGCGATCCGCCGCATACTGATGGAGCAACTTACCGGCCTAGACGTGAATCGCGATGCGTTGAACGTCACCGCCTTGAGCCTGTACCTGTGCGCGCTCGAACTAGATCCGGACCCGAGCCCATTGTCCGACCTCAAGTTTGAGAAGCTGATTGGGTCTATCCTACACCCCGTGGATGAGGCTGCACTTGATCGGTCGGTTGCGCCTAATGGGTCGCCAGATGACGTTCTGCTAGGAAGCCTGTCCGCAGAAGTGTTGAGCCGCCACGCGGGCCGTTTCGATATCGTCGTCGGTAATCCACCATGGAATGGTTTTAAGGACGCACGCAAAGACGCGCTCAACTATACCCTGCGCCAGTTACTGGCGAAATCGGAGCCGCCTGCGACGCCGCCGGCGTCGGCCATGGTGGCGCGCTATGGTTCACCGGATATCGCCTTCGTGCTCGCTGCGTCGTCGTGGGCCAAGCCGGGCGGCGCCATCGGTTTTGCGGTGCACGGGCGCATATTGTTCCAGGCCGAGTCGTTCGGGCTGCGTCGTCACCTGTTCGAAAGACTGCGCATAACCGGTGTCATGAACTTCGCGGCGCTGCGGCAAGACAAGAAGATCTGGCCCAAGAACGATGCGCAGTTTGCGTTGATGGTCGCAGTCAACGAGATGCCCAATCCGACGGACAGCTTTTACTTTATCAGCCCTCGTCATGAGCCGGCATTATCGGACGAAGGAGTCTTTCGCATTGACCCCGGAGCCGCCATTCCGTTGGCCTTGCACGAGGTCTGCAGCCATCCGCAGGCATTGAGGGTGGTCTACAAAGGGGGACTCCTCGGGTGGGATCTGCTGCAGCGGATGAATAGCGACACGTCGCTTGCATTGGGTCAGCAGGTGGCAAAGCACGGAGGCAATTTCGCCAGCGGCTACCAGTTCGGTACGGAAGACAAGCGTGTGGAAGACGCCAGCCACCTTGTTGGCCTGCTCGACGTGCAGCACGACATGGCCTTCATAGCAGCACCGGGGGCCAGGCTTTCGAGCGCTCCGGACGAATTCTTCGAGTTACTCAGGCTGCAGTGGCCGCGGTCACCTGAAATCTATCGCGGGCCGCTGCTGTTGCTGCGAGAGTCTCCTAAGGCCGATCGCAGGATACGAGGAGCACTTTTCGCGGCGACCGATGTGGCCTACCGTGAGAGCTTCATCGGCCTGTCAGCATTCAACAGACCCGGGCTAGCCAGACTGATGGACTTGATTTACGTCGTGTCCTACAGTGACCTCTTCCTGTACTACCAGCTGCTCACCAGCCCGAAGTTTGGGGTGGAACGGGACTCGTCGTTACAGAAGGATCTGATGGACTTCCCTCTGGTCCGCGAGGAATTGGTGCAGTCTGACCAGTGGAAGCAGATTCGCGCTGTAGCAGCCGCGCTACGTGAAGGCAACGTGGACTGGTCTGCGTTAGATGCGGTGGTCTTCGATCTACATGGTCTTAGTGCACCGGACCGTCAATTGGTACGCGACACACTGGAGATGGAGCTTCCGTTCACCGATGTTTCAAAACACGCAACCGCGCCCACCACGGTCGCCATGCGTGATGCGTTTTGCAGCGAAGTGTGCTCGATCATGATGCCGTTCGCGGAGGACCTCAAGCTTAAGGAGCTGAGTACACGCCCTATCGATGGATGGGTATTTGTCGAAATGGGCTCAACCTCCACGCTGGGCGAGAATCCAGTGCCAGCTTCTGATCTCGCGGATCTTGTGACCTTTTCGCAAAGCTATTGGAGTAGTCGCGTAATGATCAAGCTCAAGGACCGGACCGTCCTTGGCCTGCTTGATCAACGGCGCTATTGGACCGCGACTGAGGCACGCTGCCTGGCACTCGATCTGGTGCAGTCGTTCCAATCGCCAGACGAGTTCTCTAATTTCGTCCGCGATCACGCTGGGGCATTGCCAACGTGACGTTTACAAACCTTGGTCGGGCACCGGCCCAATACGACGCATTTCCTCCATGGAATCCCGGCCTGATCGTCGTTATAGAACAGGCGATCCAGCAAGCTTGGCGTACGATGTTGCGTGACCATCAAGGAGTATTGGCTACGCACGACGAAGACCGAATTACTGACCGCTTGCTCGATATCCTAGTCGCCATACGGACGGACGGCTCAGTGCCCGGCTTCACGGCCCATCTCTTCGGCGTGCCGGTCCGAGATGCAAAGCTGCCAGACTGGAATGGCGCTTCAATCGACAAAACGCCCGATATCACCGTCTACCCCGCTCGGCCACGCCCGGGCATCAGCCATGCGCGCCACGATGCGCTCTTTCTAGAATGCAAGGTGCTGCACAACCAACGCCGGCTGACACAGTACGGCGACGAGGGCATCCAGCGATTCCTGGACGGTAGGTATGCTTGGCGTATGCCCCATGCACACATGGTGGCCTACGTCTTCTCAGTCACGGACCGCCAGCCTATTTCGGCGCTCACGGGGCATTTCAAGCGGAGCCGCAAGGGGCCACCCGTACAAACCAACGCCTCGCGATTGGCTCTGGAGTCCGGGCCTGTGCAGGTTTCATCTGCCGGTTGTGTGCACACAAGAGCCGTTGTTCAGACATCGCACCTACGTTCTGCACCGGTACTTCACGGTCGCGCCAACCCGATCGTGTTGCGGCATCTGTGGTTATGCGATTCTGCTTGATGTCCCACAAGGCTACTCGTTTCGTTGACTTTACGCCCTGCCAACGCGCGACGCGTTGTGCACAATCCATCCGACGATCTGCCTGTCGCATTTAAGCGAGGAAGGAATTGACGTACACGTGGTGTCTGTATGCAAGCTCTATTACACGTGCAGCCGTACTAGAGGATGGGCTGCCGAACGTCCCTGACTGGCCGGTTTCGCCGATATTTTAGGCTTACCTGAACATCGGGTTTCGCGCGCTGCAGCCGTGCAACTCCGAACTCTGACGGTCCGCAAGACCCTGAGGCGGACCTTCGTTTCCACGGTCCCGATGACCGCTGGTGGCCGAAGAAGGCCGTCTCTCTTCGCGCCGTTCGTGTCACGGCAGATGAGAAAGCAGGAGGCTGATCAAATCTGCTTGCAATAGAACGTCGTCCCAGAGAGTTCGCCGGTAGGCATCAACGCATAGTTCGGAACGTCTCCCACGCGGTGCCAGCCTACTCGCTGATAGAGACGGTCTGCCGCACCGCCCGTGACGGTATCGAGGACCAGAACGGTTTTGCCCTCCTGCCGCGCGGCCAACTCGGCAGCAATCATAAGTTGCTGCGCGACGCCGTTTCGCCGGGCGCGCCGGTGCACGAGCATCTTGGCGATATCGGCGCGATGCGGCTGATTCTCCGGCTGTGCGGTGATGACTTGCACCGTGCCTACAATCTGACCCGCTTCATCCTCGGCGACGAGCAAGATTCTCGCACCTTGTTGAACGTCATCAGCGACTTCGCGCCAGAACGCAATGGCCTTTTCTCGTCCGATCGGCAGCATGAAGCTTACCGACGCACCACCCTCGACGCAATCAATGAGCACGTCCGCGAGTCCGTCCACACAAGCCTGAGCTTCTTCCGCACAGACACGCCGTATAGTCACAGTGCCTATCATCTGTTTACCCTGAAGTTATTGTTCATATTCGCGAGCGCCACGAGGTAGCGCGCAGGCTTTGTAGTCGGATTTCGGAAAGTGATCGGCACGTCCACGCGCATGGACAGACAGTCTCCTGTTTCAAGGCGCCAAACCGTGTCGCCGACGGTCATCTCCATGGTCCCTTCGATGATCCAGACCTGCTGATGAAGCTCTGTCTCGCGTGCCCCCGTCTCGTATGTAACGCGCTGTCCAGCGGGAAAACTGACTTCGACGAGTTGGATCGGGGACGGCACGGCGGACGACAGGTTGCGACGGACGTATCCTGACGCCGGATCGGTCCAGACGGCCTGTTCGCCGGCGCGCGACATCGGCGATGGGTCCGCGGCAACCTCGGCCTTTTGCTCGAACAGAGAAGCAAGCGTGACGTTCAACGCGGCTGAGAGCTTGTCCAGGACGGAAGCGGTGGGGCTGCTCTGCCCACGCTCGATCAGGGAAATGGCGGAGCGGCTAACTTTGCTGCGCTCAGCCAGCACGTCGAGCGACCAGCCTTGCGAATCGCGAAGTTCTTTCAAGCGGTGGGCAATGACCGTGTTGATATCCATGTTTCTAGTTTACTGGATTGCAATTCCCGTAAACTAGAATGGTGGCACCCCGTTGTCAAGGCCCGCGTCGACGGCGAGGGTCTGGACGGTGTTAGCGGCAGCAGCCGGAGAGCGGGAAGAAAATCATCGATCAGTCCTGTCGTTCCAGTCGACCCATCCCAGCCGTTCCTACCTACAAAAAGCAGGTGAGTTCAGCGTTAGGATTGGATCTTCCTACTAGCAGAAGAGGTGAATTCATGAGTTCCACTCAGGACAATCAAGTCGGCGCGTGTGTCTATATTCTGCACATGCTGTTGCAGCGGCTGGAATCCGACCGCCCGGGTATGTTGCTTGAGATGGCGGAAGGCATTGCGGCGGACCGAGCATCGGCATCCGTCACTGAGAGCGGCAAGAACATTGATGGCATCTTTCTAGAGGCGCTGCGGATGGTCAATCTGGCTAAAGCGCAATTGCCGCACGTCGATCGGGCATGATCCAGTTGGCGTGTCAATTGACGGCCGAGGAGTGCCCGTCGCCACCGCGGCCGCAAATCGCGGCGTCGACCGGTTGAATCCCACAACCCAAAGCCGCCATTCAACAACTCAGATTCATGGCCTGAGAGCGGACATTGAAGGCTTACTTCAGATAGGTAGGACACTCGGAATGCAGCGATTACTGACGCTCAAGTCCTACTCGCCCGGTTCACTTTCGCCGCTCAGGATGAGAAACTCCGTTGTATGACCCAAGAGCACCAAGCCCTTATTACCAATGCCAACGACGACCTTTGGAAACTCGAACGGTCGTGGCAGACGGCGAAGTTCAGCCCCGACGATGGTATCTGCCCCATGGATTCCTTGCATCAGGCTGGCGACTCCCTTGTCGCTGTGGCTCAGTCCACGGACGAAGGATTTGAACCTATCGGGAGCGGCGTGATGATCGGGCCAGGTCTGCTACTTACTGCCACCCACGTGCTGGAAGAAATTGCAGCCACAGGCTCTCCGCCTCTCTTCATGACATTCCTTCCTGGCAGAGCAAGAGCTTGGTTAGGACATTCGAGCGTCACCAGCTCCGGAGTGAGCGAGTTCGACGCCCGTCGAAGCACGAGCTCCGACATCACGCTGGTAAGTTGCACACTTAATTCTGACGCCCACGTGGATCGCCAGCTCACTCTGGCGCCGCTCCAGATCGCCCTGCCCCTAGTGGGAGATCGGCTGTGGGCCTTTGGTTATCGGCATCAAGACTTTGAGGCAGAAAAATCTCGCCTTACTCCTTTGGTTTCGTCAGGACTGGTCACCGCCGTGTTCCCGGACGGACGAGGAGAACGCATGCCCGCAGCCTGTATTGAGGTTGCCATGGATACTTTCGGCGGAATGAGCGGCGGGCCTGTTGCCAACGATGATGGATATGTGATCGGTATAGTTTCTTCCTCGTTCGACGGAGGGCCAAGTTACGTTACTTTGATCTGGGACGTCATGAGGCACTCGATCAATCTCACTGCACCGTGGCTACAGAGAGGAAGGGTGACGCTGCTGTCCACGCGGGATATAGGGCTTGTCAAGCTGAAGGGGAACGTAAAGAGGTCTCGTCGCGGCGACGTGATTATGACCATGACCGATGAGGAAATGGAGCAGTTAGTCGACGCCGTTGGACCCGCGCGCGTTCGCCCCACGAACATCGCGCTTGACGACGAGCAGCTCGAAACGTTCATGGACGACCACTCGCACGACATAGATGAAGCTCTAACTCATGCAGCGATCGACTACTTGTCTCGCGTGCCTGTAGAAACCGCCTGCTCGTTCCTTCGAAGCAATGGAGTTCCTGATGCATGCCTTGAACCGATCAGCAGCTTCAAGGTAGAGGACTTTGAAGGGATCGAAGACCTCAATCTGATCTCAAACACACATATCGAAGAGGCCGGCATCCTGTTTACGTGTGAGTTTGAACTGAGGACCGTTATCTGGGCTGTCTCTGTGCCCACATGCGTGTACGTGGCCAACACCACATCTTTCGACGCGCATTTCATGAATGCGGACGCTATGGCCGACGGCCAGACGACCATGGAAGCGATTCAGCGCATCTGCTTCGAAGCCAAATTGACCTTTAATAGGGACGCCGATGACTTTGAGGAGACCCGCATAACCATGGTGGGCGTCATTCCTCCGCGACGCTCTCGCTCAACGTAACCGAACGAAGCGGGATAACGAGACATCAATTACCCACATCGCGGTTATAGGCGAATGGCTGCATTGGGCTGCGGATTCAACCGGTCGAACTATAGAACTGTTGCTCACGATGGCCAAGCGGTCGGGGAAGGCCGACAACCAGGGGTAATCCGCAGGTCGAAACATGATTCCATCTTACGCACCGCATTTAACATAAATTGCGGTCTACCCCTTCACCGGTCAGGCCGACGCATGCCAAAGGAGACGGCGTGGGCGCTTCACAGCCCCGCAACGGCCGGGTCCGCAGAGTGTGAGCGCTCAGTTGCCGGCAAGTAGGTTCTGCGTTCGCATATCCACCATCGATCCCGGTGCCCGACTCAATTGAAGCTGTTCAACGCAGTGCGCGATGAAATGCTGCACTCGGCCCCTACTGCGTGAGTGGAGGCGAAGAGTGCGGTTGCCGAGGCAGCGCTCATTTCCCGCTAGTGACTTCGCTGGCCTCTGTGCAAATAGGGTGAAGGCCGGTGACTACTGGTGCCTCACAAACGCTATCTACACGCTCTCGGTACAGATCCGTCAAACATCTGTTGGTTGCGCACTTGTTCCGCTTGGAGATCCAAGCGCGTTGCTCTTTTCTAAGGCTTACACCACCGTCGCCCAAGTTAGACGCCATCATCATCTGATAGTTGGCCGTAAGGGCATCATCAAGTTTGCTCAGTTGTGCGTCTGCGCAGATTTCTTTCTCGACAAAGGTGCCGGCTTTCCTGCAATCGAAAGAGGCCGCATGTGTTAAGGAGGAAAGTCCAAGAAGGACAGTGGCGGACAGGAGACGAAGTTTCATAGGGAAATCAGTAGACTTGAACAAGCCCGCAAGAGCGGGCTTGGGTCGGGTCATCGCCGCGGCTGGATGAGCGAGGACGATCTTGCTTACTGCCTCGCACTGTGGATCGCGTTAGCGACGAGTACAAATACCAGGAACAGGATGCCGCTGGTCACGATGTAGCTGGTCTGGGACAGACCCAGCGTGGCAAAGGCAAGGTTCAATGCAACGGCCACCACAAAGAACAGTGTGCCGACCACGCGGATGTTCACCCCGGCTCTGCCGTTCTCGAACGTGACACCGAAGGCGGTGCCGAGCGTTGCCGCCATGAAGACGAAGCTGCCTACGCCAATGGTGAGCTTCATCGTGTTGGCATCCACGGCAGTGATGCCGTAGGTCAGCAGCGCGCCAACCACGATGGCAACCAGCATGTTGACAGGATGAATTCTCATGGCTTGTCTCCGGGGTGGAACGGCGGCGGTGCCAGGGCGACCAGTCGCAGCACGTCTGGCACGTTTTCGGCTGTTTGCCAGACGGGCATGCCCGGACGCCAGACATAGGTGTCCTTAGCGAGCTTGCCATCGGCGATCAACCGTGCCACTTCCTGCTCGCTGAAAGGCCCTGCCTGCTTGCCGTCGAGTACGACATGGTAGGCATGCGTCGGCCGCGCGGGTATGGGCGTCTGGGTACCAGGTACATGGGTATTCTGCAGCGCGTGATTCATCGCGCCGACCATCTGCTGGGCCACGGCCATGCCGAGGCCGAATTCCACCA
>Ga0209675_1001698_pt1 | contig 12189 bp, 9 predicted proteins | sample AraplaCol_mLB_r2_2_FD_184280 | JGI IMG/M metagenome (GOLD analysis project Ga0209675, IMG submission 184280) | Arabidopsis root microbial communities from North Carolina, USA - plate scrape MF_Col_mLB_r2 (SPAdes) (version 3) | ecosystem: Host-associated > Plants > Roots > Endosphere | place: USA... | reverse complement strand
CGCGGGCATTCTGGGTGGCGAGACGGGTGTCTTCCGGATCGAGGCGGGCCAGCAGCGTGCCCTTCTTCACCTCGGAGCCGATCTCCACGTAACGCGCGACGATCTTGCCACCGACGCGGAAGGCCAGGTTGGTCTCGTAACGCGCACGCACCTCGCCGGTATAGCCCGAGCGGCTTTCATAGACCTGGGGAGAGGCGGTGGTGATGCGCACCGGGCGGATCGGCTCGGGCGGCGGCGCGGCCTGCTCGCAGGCTGCAAGCAGCATAAGGGACGTCAGGGCCGCAGCCGTGACGGTGAAATTCGCAAGCTTCGCACTCATAGCCGCCTTTTCTGCGAACGGCCGCGCGGGAGCGCTACACTACTGACTGTAAGGAGTTCCCCCGAACGCCGTACGCTACTGATCCTGCTTCCCTGCCGACTGCGCCGCTCTGTCGGCGGCATCGTCCGGTGTCAGCAGCCCAGCTTTCGCGCGCTCCAGGACCCACACCCTGATCGCGCTTGAAAGATTTCCGGTACGGGCGGAGTCGATATCGCTGACCATCTGATTGATGGTCTTGCCGTCACGTGCCGCCAGCACTTGCATGGCTTCCCAGAACGCCTGTTCCAGGGAGATGCTGGTGCGGTGGCCGCCCACCACGACAGAGCGTTTTTTCACCGTCGTCGGCATATCGAACCTGCCCGGCCGGAGGGCCGTGACGGAGGCTGCTTAGCATCGGGGTATGTCCGCGCCAAGACAGCCTTCCGGATCGGCGTGACGGCCGTCACCAGTTACCCTCAGGAAAGTTGCGCACAGAACTCCTGGATGCGCGCGCAGGCATCTTTCAGCGCCTCGGTTGACGTGGCGTAAGAGATGCGGAAATGCGGCGCCAGGCCGAAGGCCTCGCCGAACACCACGGCAACGCCCTTCTCTTCCAGCAGCGCATTGGCGAAGTCCAAGTCGCTGGCGATCTTCACGCCGCCCTTCGAGGTCTTGCCGATGGTGCCGGCGCAGCTCGGATAGACGTAGAAGGCGCCTTCCGGCTTCGGGCAGTGGATACCCTTGGCCTGGTTCAGCATGCTGACGACCAGGTCGCGGCGCTGCTTGAACACGGCGTTGTTCTTCGGGATGAAGTCCTGCGGACCGTTCAGCGCCTCGACAGCGGCTGCCTGGCTGATGGAGGACGGGTTCGAGGTCGACTGCGACTGCAGGCCCGACATCGCCTTGATCAGCTGCACCGGGCCGGCGGCATAACCAATGCGCCAGCCGGTCATGCAATAGGCCTTCGACACGCCGTTCATGGTCAGCGTGCGCTCATAGAGCGCCGGCTCGACCTGGGCCGGGGTGGTGAAGACAAAGTTGTCGTAGACGAGATGTTCGTACATGTCGTCAGTCAGGATCCAGACATGCGGATGGCGCACCAGCACGTCGGTCAGCGCCTTCAGCTCGTCGCGGGTATAGGCGGCGCCCGAGGGATTCGACGGCGAATTCAGGATCACCCACTTGGTCTTCGGCGTGATCGCCTTTTCCAGCGCTTCGGGGCGCAGCTTGAAGCCGTCTTCCGCCTTGCCGGTGACGAAGACCGGCGTGCCGCCGGCGAAGTTCACGATATCCGGATAGCTGACCCAGTAGGGCGCCGGAATGATCACTTCATCGCCCGGATTGACGGTGGCGAGCAGCGCGTTGAACAGCACCTGCTTGCCGCCGGTGCCGACGGAAACCTGCTCGGGCTTGTAGTCCAGGCTGTTCTCGCGCTTGAACTTGGCGACGATCGCCTGCTTCAGCGCGGCGGTGCCGTCGACGTCGGTATAGCGGGTCTCGCCGCGGTCGATCGCGGCCTTGGCGGCGTCGCGGATATTGGCCGGAGTCTCGAAATCGGGCTCGCCGGCGCCGAGGCCGATCACGTCGCGGCCGGCGGCCTTGAGCGCGCGGGCCTTCTGGGTGGCGGCAATGGTGGCAGACGGCTTGATGCGACCGAGAGCATCGGACAGGAAGGCCATGATTTTTTGCGACTCCTAAGCGCGGACGGAGGGAGGAAAAACGCGGGCGAACCATACGTCTGGCGCTTGGGCGGTGCAACATACCAACTTGTAGCGCGACAATGTTTTGCCGCAAAAACGAGCAGGCCGGCGCGAGCTTGGGCAGCAATGCTGACCCATTGGCGGGACGCCATGGTTTTCGAGGCTTTGGCTCTGCCGCCTGGCTGGACTCAGACTTGCATACAGTACGCACCGGGCCTGGCCCGATTCGCCCTTGGCGGGTGTGGAATGACCGGCATAGACTGCCGGGCCTACGCCGACCCGACTCGCAAAGATCGGCCAGGATTAATGTTCACGGGGAGCTATCTGATATGACCTTCGCACGCCACTTTACCTTCGCGGCGGCCGGCCTTGCGCTGGCGCTGGGCGCCGGCGCCGCCAGCGCCCAGACCAAGATGAAATTCACCCTCGACTGGGCCTTCCAGGGTCCGACCTCGGCCTTCCTGGTCGCCGAGCAGAAGGGCTATTACAAGGCTGCGGGTCTCGACATCACCATCGATGCCGGCCAGGGCTCGGCCGGCGCGCTGCAACGCGTCGCCACCGGCGCCTATGAGATGGGCTTCGCCGACATCAACGCCCTGATCGAATACAACTCGAAGAACCCCGATGGCCAGGTGAAGGCCGTGATGATGGCCTATGACGCGCCGCCGTTCGGCGTCTATGCGCTGAAGTCCTCGGGCATCAAGACCCCGAAGGACCTGGAAGGCAAGAAGCTGGGCGCGCCGGTCTTCGACGCCTCGTTCAAGCTGTTCCCGGCCTATGCCGCCAAGGTCGGCATCGACAAGGCGAAGGTCACCAACATCAACCTGCAGCCGCCGCTGCGCGAGCCGAGCCTGAAGAACGGCAGCGTCGACTTCATCAGCGGCCACTACTTCTCGTCGATCCTCGACCTGGAGAAGATCGGCGTGCCGGAAAGCGACATCATCGCCTTCCCCTATGCCGATGCCGGCATGGACTTCTACGGCAACGCGGTCGTCGCCTCGCCGAAGTTCATCAAGGAGAACCCGGCCGCCATCAAGGCTTTTGTCGCCGCCACCATCAAGGCGTGGAAGGAAGTCGCCGCCAGCCCCGATGTGGGCATCAAGGCGACCAAGACCCGCGACGGCCTGACCGACGAAGCCCTGGAGATGAAGCGCCTCAAGTTGTCGCTGGAGCGCAATGTCATCACCAAGTACGTCAAGGAGAACGGCTTCGGCGGCGTCGACATGGCCCGCCTGCAGCGCTCCTCGGATGCAGTGGCCGCCGCCACCGGCCTGGAGAAGACCCCGAAGGCGTCCGACCTGTTCGAGGAAGGCTTCCTGCCGCCGAAGGCCGAGCGCATGATGCCGTGATCGGCTCCTGAAAAGCTGATACAGTGGAGCGGCGGGGGGTGATCCCGCCGCTTTCTTTTTGCCGTCTCTCCAGTCCGTAAAAACCACAACAATGACCGCGTCCCCACACCCCAGAACCAACTGGCAGGCCGTTTTCGCCGTCATCGCCGCCGGCGTCATCGTGTCGATGCAGATCGGCAAGCTGCCGCCGCTGCTGAGTTCCTTACGCGCCGAATTCGGCCTCGACCTGGTGCTGGGCGGCCTGCTCGCCTCCTCCGTCAACCTGATCGGCGCGACGCTCGGCATCATGGCGGGCTTCGCCAGCGACCGGATCGGCCGCCGCAGTGTGTCGCTCGGCCTGCTGATCGCGGCCGTGGGCAGCGTGATCGGCGCACTGGCACCGGAAGGCCCGGCCGGCACCATAATGGTGCTGGGCGCGCGGCTGATCGAGGGACTGGGCTTCGTGCTCACCGTCGTCTGCGGCCCCAGCCTGGTTGCCACCAGCAGCACCGACAGCCAGCGCAGCCTGGCGCTCGGCTTCTGGAGCAGCTACATGCCGCTCGGCGTCACCGGCGGCCTGCTGGGCGCATTATTCGTCAATCTCGGCCTGCTGGACTGGCGCGGGTTGTGGCTGGCCATGGCGGTGATCCTGGTGATCGCGGCCATCGTGATCGACCGCCTGACCCGCGGCGCAGCGCTCCCAAAAGCGCGCAGCTTTTCCGCCGCCGCCCTCAAGCGTCCCGGTCCCTGGCTGCTGGCCGGCTGCTTTGCCACCTACACCACGCAATGGTTCTGCATCGTCACCTGGATGCCGACCTATCTGCAGGATAGCGGCCTGATCGGCAGCACCGGCATCGCCATCGGCGTGGCGCTGGTGGTGCTGGTTAATGCCGTGGGCACCACCACCTCGGCGGCGCTGATGCATCGTGGCCTGCCGCGCTGGGCCATCATCGCCACCGTCAGCCTCGGCATGGGCATCTTCGGCGTGCTCTGCTTCGCCTCCGACCTTCCCGTGCTGCTGCGCATCGCGCTCGCCATGTGCGCCAGCGGCTTTGGCGGCATGCTGCCCGCCGCTGTGCTGGCCAGCGTGCCAGGCCAGGCACGCGATCCGGCCGAGATCGCCACCATCAACGGCGTGGTCATCCAGCTGCTCAATATCGGCTCCTTCATCGGACCGCCGACACTGGCGGCGCTGGTGACACAGTTCGGCGGCTGGAGCCACGGCCGCTGGCTGCTGCTCGTCGCCGGCAGCATCGGCCTGCTGCTGGCCTTCGGCCTGCGCCATGTGGAACGGAGGGCCGCGTCATGAAATGGGATCGCGGCGACGCCTACCTGCTGCTGACCGTGATCATCTGGGGCAACACCTTCCCGACGGCGAAATACGTGCTCGGCATCATGCCGCCCACCGTCTATGCCTCCACGCGCTACCTGCTGGCCGCGATCACGCTGATGGCCGTACTGGCCTGGCGCGAAGGACTGAAACTGCCGCGCCGCTCCGACCTGCTGGCGCTTGCCGGTTTCGGCTTCCTCGGCATCACCCTGATGCAGCTCTTGTGGACCAACGCGCTGTCGCTCAGCACGGCCTCGAAAGGTGCCATTCTCGTGGCCACCTCGCCGATCTGGGCGATGATCTTCAGCAGCCTGCGCGGCCAGCGCCTGACACCGCTTGCCTGGTGCGGCATGCTGCTGTCCTTCCTCGGCGTCTTCCTCGTCATCAACAACAGCTTCAGCACGATCACGGTCGGCGGCGGCCATGTGATCGGCGACCTGCTGTTCCTGCTCGTCGCCTTCTGCTGGGCGCTCTATTCCGTGCTGTCGCCGCCCTATCTGGCGCGGCTCGGCGCGCTCTATGTCTCAGGCTGGTCGATGCTGTTCGGCGCGCTGATCCTGGCGCCGGCGATGTTCTGGGGCTGGGGCGCGATGGACTGGACCGCGATGGGCACAGGTCACTGGGCCAGCTTCCTTTACACGGCCATTCTCGCTGGCGCGCTGGGCTACCTGTTCTGGTACGAGGGCATCCGCCGGCTCGGCATCGCGCGCTCGGTGGTCTATTCCTATCTCATTCCGGTCTTTGCCATGCTGAGCGCCGGCATCTTCCTCGACGAGCATATCTCGGTGGCGCAGATGACCGGCGCGGCGGTGGTGCTGACCGGCCTCGCGCTGACTCGCGTCGCGACGACGAAAAACGCCTAGCTTTCGATTGCTATGCAGTAGGCGGCGCTGCCATCGGGCAGAGCCACCGTCTCGACCGCCAGCACGATAAGGCCTTCGCCCTGCGCCATGGCGCGCAGTTCTGCCTCGGACGCGACAGCGACAGGCAACAGACCGATGAAGGCGCCGGCCAGCGCCAGCGAGACTTTCACCGCCGAGAAGAACAGCGGCAGTTCGGCCCGCAGCGGCGACAGGTCGGCAGCCAGGATCAGATCGAAATGATCCGGGCGGCTTTCCAGGAAGCCGATGATCTCGTCGGTGTCGCAGTCGTCATAGATGCCCGCCTCGAAAGCGCGACGGCTGCGCGCCTCATCAGACGACACCATGTCGAGATGCTGGGCCAGATGCCGCAGCTCGGTCACATGGCGGCCGAGATAGCCGCCCAGATCGAGCGCCCAGCCGACCGTGAAGCCCTCACCCACCGTCGCCTGCGCCTTCGCCAGCAGGATATCGGCGCCGGCGCCGTCCAGGCCGTGAATCAGCTCTTCGGTCGAGAGCGCGATTTCCGCACCCGGCTCATCGGGCGCCAGGCGGCGCAGCGCGAAGACGAAACCTTCGACCGGCCTGTTCTCCTCGCGGCGCAGCACGACCTCTTCCAGGCTCAGCACGCCGAAGCCGGCCTCGGCCGCGCGCTTACGCAGGTAAGCCTCGCCATGCTGGTAGCGGCCGGTCTTGCTGGCCTGGTAGCGGGCGCCCATGCCCTTTTCCACCGTGGCGACGAACAGTCCGCCGTCATGCAGGCAAGCATGCACGGCCGAGAAGACCGTGCGCAGGTCGCCAAAATAGGACAGCACGTCGGCCGCGAAAGCGAGGTCGTAGGTATCTGCGCGGCGGCCCAGCGTGGCGACGATCTCGCCGACCGACAGCCCGTCATAGCTGCCGCGCGCCTTGGCCTTCTCGACCATCTTCGACGAGAGGTCGACGCCATCCAGCCGCGCGCAGAGCGCGCGCACTTCCGGACCGAGCAGGCCGGTGCCGCAGCCAAGATCGATGGCGCGGTCGGCGCGGCCCTGCAGGACGGCTTTGGTGGCGGCCGCCACCTGCTGCGGCGCGCGGTATTCCAGCCAGTTGGTCAGCTTGTCGTCGAAGCTGTCGGCAAAGCCGTCGAACAGCTTCTCGACATAGGATTCATCAGGCTGGTCGGGCGCCGCGCCTGACAGCACGGCGATCATGTGACGCGCCTCGGCATGGCCCGCATCGACCGCCAGCAGGCGGCGATAGGTGAGCAGTGCATCGGCGCGGCGATCCAGCCGCACCTGCAGGCGCGCCACCGAATGCAGCAGCGCGGCCGATTCAGGATGCGTGCGCAGGGCCTGTTCCTGCTGCGCCAGCTGCGCCGCGATACTGTCGTTCAGCCGCATCTGCGTCAGCGCAGCATGCACCGGATCGACCGGCGGCGGCGCATCGGCGACAACGGGCTTCACCGCCACCTTCACGCCGCCCAGATGCATCAGCATGTCGCTGATGCCGCCGGTGCCGGCCCTGGCCACCAGAGGGTTGCCGCTGAAATCCGCCTTGGGCAGGCCCGCACGGGACCTGTCGCCGACTTTTTTCTGGGTGCGGCGCTCCTTGCGATTCATGGTCAGCGGCGCTCGAGCGGCTTGTACTTGATGCGGTGCGGCTGATCGGCATCGGCGCCGAGGCGGCGCTTCTTGTCGGCCTCGTAATCCTGGTAGTTGCCCTCGAACCACTCGACATGGCTGTCGCCTTCAAACGCCATGATGTGGGTCGCGAGACGGTCGAGGAACCAGCGATCATGGCTGATGACGATGGCGCAGCCGGCAAAGGATTCCAGCGCCTCTTCCAGCGCACGCAGCGTATCGACGTCCAGATCGTTGGTCGGTTCGTCGAGCAGCAGGACGTTGGCGCCGGTCTTGAGCATCTTGGCCAGATGCAGGCGGTTGCGTTCACCGCCCGACAGCATGCCGACCTTCTTCTGCTGGTCAGCGCCCTTGAAGTTGAACCACGAGCAGTAGGCGCGGCTCGGCACGTCGCGCTTGCCCAGCGTGATCATGTCGTTGCCCTCCGAAACTTCCTCCCAGACGGTCTTCTTGTCGTTCAGTGAGTCGCGGCTCTGATCGACATAGCCGAGCTTGACGCTGTCGCCGACCCGCAGCGCGCCGGCATCGGGCTGTTCGCCGCCGGTGAGCATGCGGAACAGCGTGGTCTTGCCGGCGCCGTTCGGGCCGATGATGCCGACGATGCCGCCCGGCGGCAGCTTGAAGTCGAGATTGTCGATTAGCAGACGGTCGCCAAAGCCCTTGGAAAGCCCCTCGGCCTCGATCACCACGTTGCCCAGACGCGGACCGGCCGGGATGGTGATGGAAACCTGGTCGGTGGCCTTCTCGTTCTGCGCCTGCAGCATCTCTTCATAAGCCTTGAGGCGGGCCTTGGACTTGGCCTGGCGGGCGCGCGGGCTCTGGCGCACCCATTCCAGTTCCTGCGCCAGCGACTTGCGGCGGCTGTCCTCTTCCTTGCCTTCCTGGGCCAGGCGCTTTTCCTTCTGCTCCAGCCAGGACGAATAATTGCCCTCCCACGGAATGCCCGAGCCGCGGTCGAGTTCGAGAATCCAGCCGGCGACGTTGTCGAGGAAGTAGCGATCGTGGGTGATGGCCACGACGGTGCCTTCATATTCGTGCAGGAAGCGCTCGAGCCAGGCGACCGATTCCGCATCCAGGTGGTTAGTCGGTTCGTCGAGCAGCAGCATGTCGGGCTTGGACAGCAGCAGGCGGCACAGCGCCACGCGGCGCTTCTCGCCGCCCGACAGCTTGGTCACGTCGGCCTCGCCCGGCGGGCAGCGCAGCGCGTCCATGGCGATCTCGACATTGCGCTGGAGATCCCAGGCATTGGCGGCGTCGATCTTTTCCTGCAGTTCGGCCTGTTCGGCGATCAGCGCATTCATCTCGTCGTCATCGGTGACTTCACCGAACTTCATCGAGACTTCCTCGAAGCGATCGAGCAGCGCCTTGGTCTCGGCGACGCCTTCCATCACGTTGCCCAGCACGTCCTTGGCCGGATCGAGCTGCGGCTCCTGCGGCAGGTAGCCGACCTTGACGCCATCGGCGGCCCAGGCCTCGCCGGTGAATTCCTTGTCCAGGCCGGCCATGATCTTGAGCAGGGTCGACTTACCCGCGCCGTTCGAGCCCAGCACGCCGATCTTGGCGCCCGGCAGGAAGCTGAGCCATATGCCCTTGAGGACCTGCTTGCCGCCCGGATAGGTCTTGGCCAGATCCTTCATCACGTAAATGTACTGATACGACGCCATGTCATGCTCCGGGCATTGGGAAGTCTGAAAATCCGCCGAGTTGTACAGAACCGGGGCTGCGGGGGCAATCCCGGGGGGCCTGCATATGGGGCTGTTCGCAGCCCCGCGCAACGCCCGTCAGGCCACCATCAGGGCCTTCACATGGGCGGCGGTGGCACTGGCCAGGGCCTGCAGGTCATAGCCGCCCTCCAGGGCCGAGACCACGCGGCCCTTGGCGGTTTTCCCGGCCACCTGCAGCAGCCGCTCGGTGGCCCAATAGAAATCCTGGTCGCTGAACTGCAGCTGTGCCAGCGGATCGGCCATATGCGCATCGAAGCCGGCCGAGATCAGCAGCAGCTCGGGCGCGAAACCCTCCAGCCGCGTCGCGATACGCTCGAAGGCCGAGCGGAATTCCGCCGAGCCGGCATAGGGCCGCAGCGGCTCGTTGACGATGTTGCCGGCCACGCCGCGCTCGTTCAGCAGGCCGGTGCCGGGATAGAGCGGCATCTGGTGGGTCGAGGCATAGAACAGGTCGGCATCGGCCTCGAAGGCGGCCTGGGTGCCGTTGCCGTGATGTACGTCGAAATCGATCACGGCCACGCGGCGGATGCCCCAGCGGGCGCGGGCATGCTGCGCGCCGACCGCCACGTTGTTGAACAGGCAGAAGCCCATGGCCTGGTCCGGCTCGGCATGGTGGCCCGGCGGGCGCACGGCGCAGAAGGCGTTGCGCAGCTGGCCCTGCATCACCGCGTCGACGGCGGCGCAGACCGCGCCGGCCGCGCGCAAGGCAGCCTCGCCCGACCCCGGCGACACCACGGTATCGCCGTCGATATAGCTTAAACCGCGGGCCGGAATGGCCTGCAGCAGGCGATCCACATAGTCGCCGGGATGAACCCGGACCAATTGGTCCGGAGTGGCCCGGGGGGCCTCCCGCCGATCGAGATACAGGAAGTCTTCGCCCTCAAGGCGCGCCAGGATGGCCTGCAGCCTTTCCGGGCATTCGGGATGGCCATCTCCCGTATCATGGGTGAGGCAGGCGGCATGGGTGAACAGACCGGTTACCAAAGCGCCACCATGGTCATTAACTATGCTCCTCCCCGCCGGCCCTGACACAAGGATTTCAACAGAAACCGCAGGACCTTGCGCGAACCCACGTATACAATAGATCATACGACTGCCGAAATCAGCAGGCCGCTGCAAACAGGCCTGAAAACGGCATTCCGGGGGGTCACGAGCGGGACGAGGGCCGGGCTCGAACACAGGACAGGGTGGTATAGGGCAATGAAGCTTTGGGGTCAGGTCATTGTGGTGGGCGTGCTCGCCGCGGGCGGCGCGCTTGCGTATGCGTATAAGGACAGTCTGCCGTTCATCGGCGGCGAGAAAACCGTAGCGACCCGCTCGAACAATATTCCCGCACTGCCGATCGAAGCGGTCGGCGTCAAGCGGATGGACGTGACCCGCACCATCGAGGCGGTCGGCACTGCGCAGGCCAACGAGGCCGTCGCGATCACCGCCAAGGCAACCGGCATGATCGAGCGCCTGAACTTCCAGGAAGGCCAGCAGGTCAAGGCCGGCGTGATCCTGGTCGAGCTGGAGGCCGCCGAGAGCACCGCCAATATCGGCGCGCTGCGCGCTGCGCGTGACGCCGCCCGGATGTCGTATGACCGCGCCAAGCAGCTGATCGAGAGCAAGAACATCGCGCAGGCCCGGCTGGACGAGTTGTCCAAGACCTATGAGGGCGCCGAAGCGCGCCTGCGCGCCGAACAGGCGAAATTCTCCGACAGCGTGATCCGCGCGCCGTTCGCCGGCAAACTCGGCCTGCGTCGCGTCAGTCTCGGCGCCCTGGTGCGCCCGGGCGACGTCATCACCACGCTGGACGATACCAGCGTGATCAAGCTGGAATTCGAGATTCCAGAAACCGTGCTGAGCGGCATTGCCATCGGCAATACGGTGAGCGCCAAGGCGTCCTCGATCCCCGGCAAGCTTTTCGAGGGCGTGGTCAGCACGGTGGACAGCCGTATCGACCCGACCACCCGCGCCGTGCGCGTACGCGCCCAGATTCCGAACGGCGACGACGTGATCAAGCCCGGCATGTTCATGACCGTGGCGCTGAGCATGGGCAAAGAGCTTAATGCCATGATGGTGCCGGAAGAGTCGCTGCTCGCCCAGGGCGGCGAGCAGTTTGTCTTCGTGATCAGCGAAGGCCGCGCGACGCGCACCCGCGTCACCATCGGCCAGCGCCTGCCCGGCCTGGTGCAGATCACCAACGGCCTGCATGCCGACGACCAGGTGGCCGTGACCGGCCTGCAGCAGCTGCGCGATGGTTCGCGCGTGCGGGTCACCAACGCCCAGGGCAGCACGCCGCCGATTTCCGGCACGCCGGCGACGCCGAAATCCGCCAGCTGATCCGACAGGACAGGGGATAGACGATGGTTCTCTCGGACGTTTCGATCAAGCGCCCGGTCTTCGCGACCGTGATGTCTCTGGTCCTGATCATCTTCGGCCTGTTCGCGCTGCGCGGCATGGCGGTGCGCGAATATCCCGACATCGATCCGCCGGCGGTCAACGTCAGCACGATCTACCGCGGTGCCTCGGCTGAAATCATCGAAAGCAAGATCACCCAGGTGATCGAGGATTCGGTCGCCGGCATCGAAGGCATCCGCTCGATCTCCTCGGCCAGCCGCGAGGAATCCAGCTCGATCAGCATCGAGTTCAACCTCAGCCGCAATGTCGACGCCGCCGCCAACGACGTACGCGACAAGGTGGGCCGCATCCTGTCCAAGCTGCCCGACGAGGCCGATCAGCCGATCATCGCCAAGACCGAGGCCGACGCCCGCCCGATCATCTACATCTCGCTGTTCAGCGACCGCCTGAGCCTGCTGGAGCTGACCGACTATGCCGACCGCTACCTAGTCGACCAGATGTCGGTCATCGACGGCGTCGCCTCGGTGAACATCTACGGCGCACGCCGCTATTCCATGCGCGTCTATCTCGACCGCATGGCGATGGCGGCCCGCAACGTGACGGTGCAGGACATCGAGGAGGCGATCCGCCGCCAGAATGTCGAGCTGCCCTCGGGCCGCATCGAAAGCAACATGCGTGAATTCACCGTGCGCTCGGAATCCGGCCTGCGCACCGCCAACCAGTTCCGCAACATCGTGCTGCGCGAACAGGACGGCTATCTGCTGCGCCTGGGCGAAGTCGCCAAGGTTCAGCTCGGCGCCGAGGACGACCGCACCGAACAGCGCATCAACGGCGTCACGGCGATTGGCCTGGGCATCATCCGCCAATCCAAGGCCAATGCCATGGAGATTTCCAGCGGCGTCACCGCCACGGTCGAGCGCCTGCAGGGCAGCCTGCCGACCGGCGTGCGCATGGAAGTCACCTACGACCAGTCCAAATTCATCA
>Ga0209675_1001695_pt1 | contig 12212 bp, 9 predicted proteins | sample AraplaCol_mLB_r2_2_FD_184280 | JGI IMG/M metagenome (GOLD analysis project Ga0209675, IMG submission 184280) | Arabidopsis root microbial communities from North Carolina, USA - plate scrape MF_Col_mLB_r2 (SPAdes) (version 3) | ecosystem: Host-associated > Plants > Roots > Endosphere | place: USA... | reverse complement strand
AGCCCTTTTGCGCTGTCGAAGCGGAAGTCGCCCTTGAGCTGGCTCAATTCAAGCTTCGGCTCCGCCAGCTTCAAGCGCGCATTGGCGGTTTTGAAGTCGACGAGAATTTTCGGCTGATCGCCCTTGGCCAATGGCACATCGAGTTTGAGCTTGCCTTGCAGGTCACCCTCGCCTTCCCAGCCGGCAAAAGTATCGGCGGTGCCAATCGGCGCCTCCTGAAGAATCTTCAGGCCATCGCCCAGCCCGCCAGCAAAGCTGCCGTCGAGGAACATGTGGCTGTGCTCGCCGCTCGGCACATGGGGAATATTGACGAAGACATCACTGACCTGGGTGTCGAGCAACTGGCCCTTGCTGGCGAGAATGCGCACGCCGCTGTCTTCGATGAACACATCACCGTTGACCTTGCTCACGTGCGGCCAGCCCGGCTGGAAAGCCAGCTCGGCGTCGTGCACCTTGAAGAACAGACTGATGCTGCGATCCGCTTCCCCGGCGTTCTTGTTCAGCGAGCCTTGATACTGGAAGAACCCCTGATCCACCGCGCCCTTGAGAATCGCCGTACGCAGCCATTCGTCGAGGGCCGGGCTCAGGACTTGCGGCAGGTACTTGGCGGTGTAGCGACCGTCGCCATCCACCAGACCGACCCGTAGATCCATGTAGTCTTCCTGGCTGTGATCGAAATGCAGGCGGATCAGGAAGTCGCCGGCGATCTTGCCTTCCTCGCCGAGCACCTTCAGGTACGGCGCGATCAGGGTGAAACCTTCTTTATCGAGCTTCCAGGTCAACCGGGCGTTGGCCTGAATGTATTGCCACGGCTTGGCGAAAATCGGATCCAGGTGCAGGACGAAATCCTTGCTGTCCATGCGCAGTTCGCCCCCGCCGAGATTGCCGGTAAGACTGCCGCTGACATTCCGTGCGGCCGGAGCGCCGTGATAGGCGTCGAACCCGACTTGATCAAGGTTGGCGGCGAAGCCGAATTTGCTGTCGTCGGTGGCGTTCGGCCGGAAATCCAGCAGCACGTTACGCAGACCGCCGGTCACTTTCAGGCGCTCGACCACAGTGGCGACGCCTTGGGGCAACGGGCCGAGGGCATTGAGCAAAGGGGTGATTGGCGTCAGGTCGAGCCGGTCGGCCTGCAAATGCCAGAGTTCTTCGGTCTTGTCGGTGGCGGCAGTCTGTTTGATCTGGACATGGGATTCCCAGCGGGTTTCGCCGAAATTCATCGCCAGCGAATCAAGCGTGACAATGGCTCCCTCGGAACCGCGCTGGAAATAGCCATTGAGCGCCAGATTGTTGATCTGGATCGGCTTGCGTTCAGCGTAGGCGCCGGTCAGTTGCGGCGCATTGAGACGGATCGCAGCACTCTGCAACGCCCCCTCGCGCCAGTTGACCCACAGCTCGCCACCGGCCTTGATCTCGGAGAAATTCCATTGTTGGGTCAAGCGCTCGGGTAGCCATTTTGACCAGTCGCTCTGCGGCAGGCTGACATAACCTTCCACTTCGCTGCTCTGCCACTGATTCGGACGAAGTCGTGTGCGCAGGCTCAGCGCCACAGGCTGACCGTCGGGCAGGGTCAGGCGCGCATCGAGGCGTTGGCGGCTGGACCCGGTCTTCAGATTGAGGCCGACATAAGTGAGGGTCAGCGGCGCCTGCTCCAGCGGCTGCAACGTCACCTGACTGTCGAGCACCGACAGTTGCTGAATCATTTGCATGCGGTTGAACAGTTGCTCGGGATCCATGGGCTGATCCTGCTGCACCGGCAAGCCTTCCAGCGCCCACTTTCCGTCTTCGCCTTCCTTGAGGCTGATCTTCAGACCATTGAGTTCCAAATGGGCGATGCGCACTTCGCGGGCCAGCAGACTGGCCCAAAGATCCGGCACCGCGCGCACCCGATCCAGGCGCAAGGCGTTGGCGCCGCTGCCGACCATCACGTCGTGGGCCAGCAGGATCGGGGCAAATCCGCTCCAGTTGCCTTCCAGCTCGCCGATCTGCAGCGGCATGCCGAGGGCGGCACTGGCCTTGTCTTCGATATCGGTGCGGTATTCGGCCACCAGTGGCGTGAGTTCCCGGCCGAGACTGACGTACAACGCCATCAATACCAGAACCAACGCGCACAGGCCCAGACCCCAGCGGGTCAGTGCGGCCAAAATGCGTGTCAGACGTTCCATGTCAGTTGGCTCCCATGGCAAAAATACTGCAAAAAGCTGAGGCCAGCCGTTTCAGGAAAAAGGTGATGCAGGGGTTCAGAGCAGCACCACGTCATATTGTTCCTGGGAATACATGGTTTCCACCTGGAAGCGTATGGTGCGCCCGATGAAACCTTCAAGTTCGGCCACGTTACCGGACTCTTCATCGAGCAGCCGGTCGACGACTTTCTGGTTCGCCAGCACCCGATAACCCTCGGCCTGATAGGCCCGGGCTTCGCGCAGGATCTCGCGGAAAATCTCGTAGCAAATGGTTTCCGGAGTTTTCAGCTTGCCCCGGCCCTGACAGCTGCTGCACGGTTCGCACAACACTTGCTCAAGGCTTTCACGGGTGCGCTTGCGCGTCATCTGCACCAGGCCCAACTCGGTAATGCCGATGATGTTGGTCTTGGCGTGATCGCGCTCCAGTTGTTTCTCCAGGGTACGCAGCACCTGGCGCTGGTGCTCTTCGTCTTCCATGTCGATGAAGTCGATGATGATGATCCCGCCCAGGTTGCGCAGGCGCATCTGCCGGGCAATCGCGGTCGCGGCTTCGAGGTTGGTCTTGAAGATGGTTTCTTCGAGGTTGCGATGACCGACGAACGCACCGGTGTTCACATCGATGGTGGTCATGGCTTCCGCCGGATCGATCACCAGATAACCGCCGGACTTCAGCGGAACCTTGCGCTCCAGGGCTTTCTGGATTTCGTCTTCGACGCCATACAGATCGAAAATCGGTCGTTCACCCGGGTAGTGTTCCAGACGATCGGCGATTTCCGGCATCAGTTCGGCGACGAACTGCGTGGTTTTCTGAAACGTTTCCCGGGAGTCGATGCGGATCTTCTCGATCTTCGGGCTGACCAGATCGCGCAGGGTACGCAGCGCCAGGCCCAAGTCTTCGTAGATCACGCTCGGTGCGCCGATGGTCTTGATCTGCTCGTTGATCTGATCCCACAGGCGGCGCAGGTAGCGGATGTCCATGAGGATCTCATCGGCCCCGGCACCTTCGGCGGCGGTACGCAAAATGAAGCCGCCGGCCTCCTTGATGCCTTCTTTGGCCACGCAGTCGCTGACCACCTGTTTGAGGCGTTCGCGCTCGGCTTCGTCTTCGATCTTCAGAGAAATGCCGACGTGGGCGGTGCGCGGCATGTACACCAGATAGCGCGACGGGATCGACAGTTGCGTTGTCAGGCGCGCACCTTTGGAACCGATCGGGTCCTTGGTGACTTGCACCACCAGGCTCTGGCCTTCGTGTACAAGCGCGCTGATGCTTTCCACCGCAGGACCTTCGCGCAGGGAAATTTCCGAGGCATGAATGAAGGCTGCGCGATCCAGGCCGATGTCGACGAATGCCGCCTGCATGCCCGGCAGGACCCGCACCACCTTGCCTTTATAGATGTTGCCGACGATCCCGCGTTTTTGCGTACGCTCGACGTGCACTTCTTGCAGCACACCGTTTTCGACCACCGCCACGCGCGATTCCATCGGCGTGATGTTGATCAGAATCTCTTCACTCATGGCAGGGTCTCGTTCAGGCATGTTCACGATAATGGCTGCATCTTGTCCGTTCGACGCTCATTGCGCGTTCAGGGTTTGCCAACAGGGTATGCCGAAATGGCCAAGCAGTTCTGCGCTTTCGCACACCGGCAAGCCGACGACCGCCGAGTAACTGCCATTGAGGCCGGCGACGAACACCGCGCCAAGCCCCTGAATGCCGTAGCCACCCGCCTTGTCCCGGGGCTCGCCGCTGGCCCAATAAGCGGCGGCTTCTTCGCGGCTGATCGAGCGGAACCGCACCCGACTGCGCACCACCCGCGACTCGCAGCGCTCGCCGTCGAGCACGGCAATCGCCGTCAGCACTTCATGCTCCTTGCCGGACAACATCATCAGCATGGCGCATGCGTCGGCTTCGTCCACCGGTTTGCCAAGAATTTTGCCGTCCAGCACCACGGCGGTGTCGGCGCCCAGTACGCAAAACGCTACGTCGCAGACGACGGTGCGCCGTCCGGCCTCTGCCTTGCCGCGCGCCAGGCGCTCAACGTAGGCCGATGGGGATTCATTGGCGAGAGGGGTTTCATCGATGTCCGCGCTGATGGCGGTAAACGGGATGCCGATCTGCGTGAGCAACTCACGCCGACGCGGCGATCCTGAGGCGAGGTAAAGCGGCTTCATCCAAACATCTCCCTGTTGAGTGCCCTGCCTCATGGCACCGGTGGGGGCCCATGCCTGACCGAATCAGTTGATTTTGTAGCGCCGGCGCAACCCACGCAAAGCGAAGCTGACCCATGGCCAGAGCAAGGCACTGACCAGTGCCGGCAGGACCAGTGCGAGGGTCGGCTGACGGTTGCCGGTCAAGGCACTGAGCCAGAGTTGTACGAGCTGGGCGAGGCCGAAGATCACCAGTATCACCAGACTCTGCTGCCACATCGGGAACATTCGCAGGCGTTGCTGCAATGACAGCACCAGAAACGTGATCAAGGTCAGGATCAAGGCGTTCTGACCGAGCAGATCGCCTTGCAGCACATCTTCGGCCAGTCCCAGGCAGAAGGCCGTGACCATGCCGACCGTGTGCGGCAAATACAACGCCCAGAAAGTCAGGAGCAAGGCCAGCCACAGCGGGCGCAGGATTTCCATGAAAATGGGCAGTGGCGACACACTGAGCAGAATGCCGACAATAAACGTCAGCCAGACAATCCAGCCGTTACGCGATGCGGTAGCTCCGACCATTATTCTTGCCTCCCGGTGGTCGCCGGCGCAGTGACAGGCGGTTTGGCTGCTGGTCGAGCAGCGGGCTGATTCGCCGGTGGCTTGCTGGCCGCTGGTGTGGCTGCAGGCGGTTTACTTGCAGCGGGTTTGGCCGGCGTGGTGCTGGCGGCAGGCGCAGCCGGCGCTGTCGTCGTGGCAGGAGTTGCTGCTGCGGCAGGCGGAGTGACGATTTTCGGCACCGTGGCCGGAATCACCGGACCGCCACCAAAGGCATCGAGGTTTTCCTGAGCCTGCGCGGCATCGTTGGCACGTTCTTCGGCGGTGCGGTTGTCACTGAATACCAGCAGCAGGTAGCGGCTGCGGTTCAGTGCGGCGGTCGGCACGGCGCGAACAATGGCGAAAGGCTGGCCGGAATCGTGGATGACTTCCTTGACCGTCGCCACCGGATAACCGGCCGGGAAACGCTGACCGAGGCCCGAACTGACCAGCAGATCACCTTCCTTGATATCGGCGGTGTCCGCTACGTGACGCAGTTCCAGACGCTCAGGGTTACCGGTGCCACTGGCAATCGCCCGCAGACCGTTACGGTTCACCTGCACAGGAATGCTGTGGGTGGAGTCGGTCAGCAGCAACACGCGCGAGGTGTACGGCATCAGTTCCACCACCTGCCCCATCAGGCCGCGAGCATCGAGCACCGGCTGACCGAGCACCACGCCATCACGCTCGCCTTTGTTGATGATGATGCGATGGGTGAAGGGGTTGGGGTCCATGCCGATCAGCTCGGCCACTTCGACCTTCTCGTTGACCAGCGCGGAGGAATTGAGCAACTCGCGCAGACGGACGTTCTGCTCGGTGAGGGCGGCAAGCTTCTGCATGCGACCCTGCAACAGCAGGTTCTCCGACTTGAGTTTTTCATTTTCGGCGACGAGCTCGGTGCGACTGCCGAACTGGCTGGCGATCCCTTCCCACAACCGTCCGGGCAGGTCAGTAATCCAGTAGGCGTCCATCAGCACCAGCGAGGCCTGGCTGCGTACGGGTTTAAGCAGGCTGAAGCGCGCATCAACGACCATCAGCGCGACCGACAGCACGGCCAACACCAACAAGCGCACGCCCAGTGAGGGGCCCTTGGCGAAAAGCGGTTTAATAAGCCGCTCCTCCCAGGCAAATGTTCTGTTTATTCATACGGCATCAAACCGGCCTGGATGAAGACTGACAGAAGATAAACGCCAACAGGCAGCACTGCAAAGTGCTGCCTGTGCGCTCACCCACGTATTGCACCCGGCGACTTATTCGCTGGAGAGCAGGTCCATGGTGTGCTTGTCCATCATTTCCAGTGCACGGCCACCACCGCGAGCGACGCAGGTCAACGGATCTTCGGCAACGATCACCGGCAGACCGGTTTCCTGGGCCAGCAGCTTGTCGAGGTCACGCAGCAGCGCGCCACCGCCGGTCAGCACCAGGCCACGCTCGGCGATGTCGGAAGCCAGTTCCGGCGGCGATTGCTCCAGGGCGCTTTTCACGGCCTGAACGATGGTTGCCAGGGACTCTTGCAGAGCTTCCAGCACTTCGTTGGAGTTCAGGGTGAATGCGCGTGGAACGCCTTCGGCCAGGTTGCGACCGCGAACGTCGACTTCGCGAACTTCGCCGCCCGGATAGGCCGTGCCGATTTCCTGCTTGATGCGCTCGGCGGTGGATTCGCCGATCAGGCTGCCGTAGTTGCGGCGCACGTAGGTGATGATCGCTTCGTCGAAGCGGTCGCCGCCAACGCGTACGGATTCGGCATAGACCACACCGTTCAGGGAGATCAGCGCGATTTCGGTGGTACCACCACCGATATCCACGACCATCGAACCGCGAGCTTCTTCAACCGGCAGGCCGGCACCGATCGCAGCGGCCATCGGCTCTTCGATCAGGAACACTTCACGGGCACCGGCACCAAGGGCCGATTCACGGATGGCACGACGCTCAACCTGGGTGGACTTGCATGGAACGCAGATCAGCACACGAGGGCTGGGCTGCAGAAAGCTGTTTTCGTGAACCTTGTTGATAAAGTATTGCAGCATCTTTTCGCAGACGCTGAAGTCGGCGATCACGCCGTCCTTCATCGGACGAATGGCAGCAATGTTGCCCGGCGTACGGCCGAGCATGCGCTTGGCCTCGGTGCCGACAGCGACGACACTTTTCTGGTTACCGTGTGTCCGAATGGCCACAACCGATGGCTCATTCAGGACGATACCGCGCTCGCGCACGTAAATAAGGGTGTTGGCAGTGCCCAGGTCAATGGAAAGATCGCTGGAAAACATGCCACGCAGTTTCTTGAACATGGGAAAGGGACCCTAGGCAACGCGTGGGTAAAAAAGTGCGGCAAACTCTAACAACGACAGGGATTTTGGGCAAGGCGCCAATATGTTAAATTGGCCGCTTTTCTGTGCACCAAGCCCCACAATCGCGGCCTTATGACCGTAGAAGTGCGGTAGTGTTCCGACAATCTAACACACGGACGCCGTCCGTCCTGTTTTCCACTGGAGAAACCCGATGGCGCTAGAACGCTCCGACGTGGAAAAAATCGCTCATCTGGCCAGCCTTGGCCTGAATGACGCCGATCTTCCACACATCACTTCGGCCCTCAACAGCATTCTCGGGCTGGTCGACGAAATGCAGGCGGTCAATACCGACGGTATCGAGCCGCTGGCCCACCCGCTGGAAGCCAGTCAGCGCCTGCGCGCCGACGTCGTGACCGAAAGCAATAACCGCGAGGCTTATCAGTCCATCGCACCAGCGGTCGAAAACGGCCTGTACCTGGTTCCGAAAGTCATCGACTAAAGGGAAAGAGCCTGCAATGCATCAATTGACTCTGGCCGAGATCGCCCGCGGTCTCGCCGATAAAAAGTTTTCCTCCGAAGAGCTGACCAAAGTCCTGCTGGCACGCATTACCCAGCTCGATCCGCAGCTCAACAGTTTCATCAGCCTCACCGAAGAACTGGCCCTCGAGCAGGCGAAAGCCGCCGACGTGCGCCGGGCCAATGGTGAGAGCGGCGCCCTGCTCGGCGCGCCGATCGCTCATAAAGACCTGTTCTGCACCCAGGGCATCCGCACCAGCTGCGGCTCGAAGATGCTCGACAACTTCAAGGCCCCGTACGACGCCACCGTGGTGTCGAAGCTGGCCGCCGCCGGCACCGTGACCCTTGGCAAGACCAACATGGACGAATTCGCCATGGGTTCGGCCAACGAGTCGAGCTGGTACGGCGCGGTGAAAAACCCGTGGAACCTGGAACACGTGCCGGGCGGTTCGTCCGGTGGTTCGGCTGCCGCGGTTGCCGCTCGTCTGTTGCCTGCCGCAACGGCCACCGACACCGGCGGTTCGATCCGTCAGCCGGCCGCGTTCACCAACCTCACCGGCCTGAAACCGACCTACGGTCGCGTTTCGCGCTGGGGCATGATCGCTTACGCCTCCAGCCTCGATCAGGGCGGCCCTCTGGCACGCACGGCCGAAGACTGCGCAATTTTGTTGCAAGGTATGGCCGGGTTCGATCCGAACGACTCCACCAGCATCGATGAACCCGTGCCGGACTACGCCGCTGGCCTGAATGGTTCGCTGCAAGGCCTGCGCATCGGTGTGCCGAAGGAGTACTTCGGTGCAGGTCTCGACCCGCGCATCGCCGACCTGATCCAGAACAGCATCAAGGAGCTGCAAAAGCTCGGTGCCGTGATCAAGGAAATCAGCCTGCCGAACATGCAGCACGCGATTCCTGCGTACTACGTGATCGCCCCGGCAGAAGCGTCCTCCAACCTGTCGCGTTTCGACGGCGTGCGCTTCGGCCACCGCTGCGCAGACCCGAAGAACCTGGAAGACCTGTACAAGCGCTCCCGTGGCGAAGGTTTCGGGCCTGAAGTACAGCGCCGGATCATGGTCGGTGCCTACGCGCTGTCCGCCGGTTACTACGACGCCTACTACCTGAAAGCGCAGAAGATCCGTCGCCTGGTGAAGAACGACTTCATGACTGCCTTTAATGAAGTCGACATCATCCTCGGCCCGACCACGCCAAACCCGGCCTGGAAACTCGGTGCCAAGAACAGCGACCCGGTCGCTGCCTACCTGGAAGACGTCTACACCATCACCGCCAACCTCGCGGGCCTGCCGGGCCTGTCGATGCCGGCCGGTTTCGTCGACGGTCTGCCGGTCGGCGTGCAACTGCTCGCTCCGTATTTCCAGGAAGGCCGCTTGCTCAACGTTGCGCACCAGTATCAGTTGAACACTGACTGGCACACCCGCACCCCAACCGGCTTCTGAGGAGACACACATGCAATGGGAAGTCGTGATCGGGCTGGAGATTCACACCCAGCTCACCACCCGGTCGAAAATCTTTTCCGGTAGTTCCACCCAGTTCGGTTCCGAGCCGAACACCCAGGCCAGCCTGATTGACCTGGGCATGCCCGGCGTGCTGCCAGTGCTCAACCAGGAAGCGGTGCGCATGGCGGTGATGTTCGGTCTGGCGATTGACGCCGAGATCGGCCAGCACAACGTGTTCGCCCGTAAAAACTACTTCTACCCGGATCTGCCGAAGGGCTACCAGATCAGCCAGATGGAGTTGCCGATCGTCGGCAAGGGCCACCTGGACATCGCCCTGGAAGACGGCACGGTCAAACGTGTCGGCATCACCCGCGCGCACTTGGAAGAAGACGCCGGCAAGAGCCTGCACGAAGAATTCAGCGGTGCCACCGGCATCGACCTGAACCGTGCCGGCACGCCGCTGCTGGAAATCGTGTCCGAGCCGGACATGCGCAGCGCCAAGGAAGCGGTGGCCTACGTCAAGGCGATCCACGCGCTGGTGCGTTACCTGGGCATCTGCGACGGCAACATGGCCGAGGGCTCGCTGCGTTGCGACTGCAACGTGTCGGTACGTCCGAAAGGCCAGGTCGAGTTCGGCACCCGCTGCGAGATCAAGAACGTCAACTCGTTCCGCTTCATCGAGAAAGCGATCAACTCCGAGATCCAGCGTCAGATCGACCTGATCGAAGACGGCGGCAAAGTGATCCAGCAGACCCGTCTGTACGATCCGAACAAGGACGAAACCCGTCCGATGCGCAGCAAAGAGGAAGCCAACGACTACCGTTACTTCCCCGATCCGGACCTGCTGCCGGTGGTCATCGAGGACTCGTTCCTCAACGACGTGCGCGCCACCCTGCCGGAGCTGCCACCGCAGAAACGCGAGCGCTTCCAGAGTGCCTTTGGTCTGTCGGCCTACGACGCCAACGTGCTGGCCACCAGCCGTGAGCAGGCGGACTACTTCGAGAAAGTCGCGAGCATCGGCGGCGACGCCAAACTGGCGGCGAACTGGGTGATGGTCGAGTTGGGCAGCCTGCTCAACAAGCAGAACCTGGACATCGAGGATTCGCCGGTTTCCGCCGAGCAACTGGGCGGCATGCTGCAGCGCATCAAGGACAACACCATCTCCGGCAAGATCGCCAAAGTGGTGTTCGAAGCGATGGCCAACGGCGAAGGCAGCGCAGACGAGATCATCGAAAAGCGCGGCCTGAAGCAGGTTACCGACACCGGCGCGATCTCGGCGGTGCTGGACGAAATGCTCGCGGCCAACGCCGAGCAGGTCGAACAATACCGCGCGGCAGACGAAGCCAAGCGCGGCAAGATGTTCGGCTTCTTCGTCGGTCAGGCCATGAAAGCCTCCAAGGGCAAGGCCAACCCGCAGCAAGTGAACGAACTGCTGAAAAGCAAGCTCGAAGGCTGACGATGGCCCCGCGCCTGAGGATCGTTCCCACGCTCTGCGTGGGAATGCCGCCTCGGACGCTCCGCGTCCATTGCGGTGTGACGCAGAGCGTCACGGGGTGCATTCCCACGCCGGAGCGTGGGAACGATCACTTGGGAGCTTATGAATGAAACGTCTGCTCGGCGCCTGCGCCCTGCTTTCTTTGCTGGCCGGTTGCGCCAGCACCGACATCATCGACCCGCACGGTTACGACCAGACCGGCGTCGCCTCCTATTACGGAGCCAAACACCACGGTAAACGTACCGCCAGCGGCGAAGCGTTCAACCAGAATTCCCTGACCGCCGCTCACCGCCAATTGCCGTTCGGCACTCGAGTGAAGGTCACCAACCTGAAAAACGATGAATCCGTCGTGGTCCGCATCAACGACCGTGGCCCGCACACCCGTGGCCGCCTGATCGATGTTTCACGTGCGGCGGCCGAACAGCTCGGTATGCTGCGCAGTGGAACCGCCCGGGTTCGGGTGCAGGCCCTCGACGACTGATGGAGCGTCCACCATTTTCGGACTGACCGACTTGCCGCTGATCAGCGTGATCGAATTGCTCAGCGGGCTGTTCCTGCTGATCGCCGGCGCCGAGCTGATGGTGCGCGCCGCCGTGCGCCTGGCCGCGCGCCTGCATGTACGACCACTGATTATCGGCCTGACCATCGTCGCCCTCGGCAGCAGCGCCCCGCAAATGGCCGTCAGCCTGCAAGCCGTGCAGGCGCACACGCCGGACATCGCGGTCAGCAGCGTGATCGGCAGCAGCATTTTCAACATTCTTGTCACCCTCGGCCTGTCAGCGCTGATCATTCCGCTGCGGGTGTCGCGGCAACTGGTGCGCCTCGATATCCCGTTGATGATCGGCGCCAGCCTGCTGGTATTCGTACTGGCGTGGAATGAAGAACTCGGGCGCCTCGACGGCATTCTGTTGCTCGGCGCCCTGGCGCTTTATCTCGGATTACTGCTGCGCCAATCACGGCATTTGACCCGACCGCATTCCGATCAACCCCACGATCCGCAAGCCCCGTGGTTCACCAGCCTGCTGATGATTGTCGGCGGCCTGGGCATGCTGGTGTTCGCCGGACACTTGCTGCTGGGGGCGGCCGTGGTGGTGGCCACCGATCTGGGTTTCTCCGAACGGGTCATCGGCCTGACCGTGGTCGCGGTCGGCACCTCGCTGCCGGAACTCGCCACCTCGCTGATCGCTGCGTTGCGCGGTCAGCGGGACATCGCCGTGGGCAACGTGATTGGTGCCAACCTGTTCAACCTGCTTGGGGTGCTGGGCCTCACCGCTTTGATCGCGCCGACACCGCTGTCGGTCTCGCCCAATGCGCTGGATTTCGACCTGCCGGTCATGCTCGGCGTCGCGTTGCTATGCCTGCCGGTGTTCTATTCCGGCTACCGCGTGACCCGCGCCGAAGGTCTGCTGCTGCTGGGTTTGTATCTGGCGTACGGGCTGCACGTGGTGTCGTTCACCACCGGCATGCCACTGGCCGGCAAGCTCGAGCGATTGATGCTGTTTTATGTGCTGCCGACGCTGCTGGCGTTTCTGTTTTTCAC